>Ga0265797_10000120_pt1 | contig 157895 bp, 142 predicted proteins | sample P2T30metagenome_FD_192433 | JGI IMG/M metagenome (GOLD analysis project Ga0265797, IMG submission 192433) | Plant litter microbial communities from East Loma Ridge, Irvine, California - P2 T30 | ecosystem: Environmental > Terrestrial > Plant litter > Unclassified | place: USA: California...
GCGCCAGCCGCGGCGACACCGCCATTGCCGGCCTCCGGCTCCGCTTCGCTCCACCTACGCCCGGCAATGGCGGCGGACGCCACAATGCACTAACTATCTACCCGGACCACCCGGTGGGGGCTGCTCACTGAACACGCTTACCTTGACTTCCTATCTGCGCCAGAAAGAGTTTTTGGCGTTTATGAAATATCTTACCAACAGTGAGGAGCATCGAATCACGTTCATCTGCGCTGGAACGCATGCGGCGCGGAGCGCCCTGTACGCCGACCGAGAAATGAGCACCCGGTTTCGCGAGGTGCATGTAGGACCGGTGGAGAACGGTGATGATTTCCAAGGCGTCTTGGCGGCGCTAGAGCGAGAAATCCCGCTTGCGTATGCGTCCAACCTGAAGCGCCCCGCACTAGCCGGTCTCCTAAACGAACTTTCGGAAGGGCTTGTTGGTGAAGTCGCCCAACTTCTCGAGGATGCGGCGCTGAGAGCCATCGACGATGGAGATGAGAGGATAACGGAAGATGTCCTTGAGCGGCTCGACTGGACGCTACCCTCGCAGAGGCGTGCAGATACATCGAACGGTTCTTAAGCTAAATCTCCTTTTTTCTAATAATTTGAGTAACTTATGCAGGGGGGCGGCTGCAATTGGGGCGTCTTTGCAATGCTTAGATGTCTACTTGGAGGCGGTATAAGCCCCTAAGCATTGCAAAGCTCGTAAAACGGTTTGCAGAGCTTAAAGGCTAAGTCGTTGATCTAACGCGATTCGATTTGCAAAAGCTAGATGCGGTTTACAGACGCGGGGCGGTGGTGGCGGCGGCAAGGGGCAGCCGGCGACGACGACCTACAGCTATTCGGCGTCGTTCGCGGTGCTGTTGTCGGCGCGGGCGATCCGGCGGGTGGGGCGGATCTGGGCGGACGGGCGGCTGATCCGGGGTGCGGCCGGGGACCTGAAGGTGAAGGCGACCTTGCGCGTCCATACCGGCGGCGAGGATCAGCCGGTCGATCCCCTGATCGCCAGCGCGGAAGGGGCGGCGCCCGCCTATCGCGGCATGGCCTATCTGGTGTGGGAGGACCTGCCGCTCGCGGAATTCGGCAACCGCCTGCCGTCGCTGACGGTCGAGGTGGTGGCGGACGATGCGCCGGTATCGACCGCCACGGTGGCGGCGGCGATGGTGGCAGGGGCGGCCGGGGGCGCGGCGACGGTGACGGGCTTCGCAGCCAGCGGCAGCGTGCGCGGGGTGCTGGCGGTGCTGACCGGGCTGGAGGATGGCTGGTGGATGCCGGCCGGCGCGGGGTTGCGGCTGGCGACGGCCGGCGACGACGTGCGGTCGGTCGATGATGCCGCCGTCGGGGTGGCGGGGCTGGAGGGCCCGGCACGGGGGCGGTCGATCGCGCCGCTCGACCAGGTGCCGCGCACGATCGAGATCGGCCATTACGAGGCGGCGCGCGATTACCAGGCGGGGTTGCAACGCGCGGTGCGGCCGGGGCCGGGCCGCGCGACGCAGCGCACCGAGATGCCGGCGGTGCTGACCGCGTCCGCCGCCAAGACGCTGGCGGACCGGATGCTGGCCCGCGCCGAGGCGGACCGGACGCGGCGGACGATGACGCTGGGGCTTGCGGGCATGGCAGTCGTGCCGGGCATGATGGTGACGATCGCGGGGGAAACCGGGCGCTGGCGGACGCTGGACGCGACGGTGACGGGCATGGCGACGCGGCTGACGCTGGCGCCGGTCGCGCCGACGATGCTGCCGGCGACGCGGGCCAGCGGTGGCCGGGTGGCGGCGGCGGTGGATGCGCCGATCGGCGCGACGCTGCTGCATGTCGCCGAACTGCCGCCCCTGGACGATACGCTGCTCGCCGCGCCGCGGCTGACCGTGCTGGCGGGCGGCGCGGGCGCGGGCTGGCGACAGGCGGCGCTGTTGTGGAGCGTGGACAGCGGTGTCAGCTGGACCGCGGCGGGGGCGACCGGTGCCGCCGCCGTGATCGGCACGGTCGAGGCGATCGCGCCGGTCGCCACCACCGCTGTCTGGGACGGGGCGGGGGCGATCGTGGTGCGGCTGGCGCGCGCCGACATGATGCTGGACGATGCCGATGACGCGGGGATGGTCGATGGTGCCAATCTGGCGGTGATCGGCGGCGAACTGGTGCAGTTCGGCCACGCGGAACCGCTGGGCGACCGGCGCTGGCGGCTGACCCGGCTGTTGCGGGCGCGGCGCGGCAGCGACGCCGGGGCGGCGGGGGATCGCTTCGTGCTGATCGAGCCGGCGACGGTGCGGACGATCGACCTGCCACTGGCGGCGATCGGCGCGGAAATTCGGGTGCTGGCGATCGGCGTCGGCGATGCCGATCCGGTCGAGGTGCGGACCTGGCTGACCGGTGCATCGGTGCGCCCGCCCGCCCCGGTGCACCTCCACCATGCGGACGGCGTGCTGCACTGGACGCGGCGGAGCCGGGCCGGATGGCGCTGGAGCGACGGCGTGGAGGCGCCGTTGGTCGAGGAGACGGAAGCGTACAGGGTGACGGTGACCGCTGGCGACGTGGTGAGCGACGTCGCGACCGACCGGCCGTGGCTGGCGATCCCGGCGATGGCGGGCGCGACCGTGGCGGTACGGCAGCGCGGCACCTGGGCGGAATCCGCCCCGGCGTCGCTGCGATGGGACGGGTGAGGGGGATGACGATGACTACGACACCACGATGGGCCCTGCCGCTGATCGAGCCGGGGCAGGCGCAAAAGGAACTGTTCCACAACGAATCGCTGCTGCTGATCGACGCGGCCGTGCAGGCGGGCGTGGTCGCGGTCGGCACGGAACCGCCCCCGCCCGATCCGGCGGCGGGCGATTGCTGGGTGATCGGCCCCGCGCCGGTCGGGGCATGGGCGGGTCATGGCGAGAAAGTGGCGATGTGGACGGCGGGCGGCTGGCGATTTCTGAATCCGCCTGAGGGAATGGCGGTATGGGACCGGGCGACGGGATGCCTGTGGCGGCATCGTTCGGGTATGTGGTTGCGCGGAAACACAATCCCGACCGCGACCGGTGGCGCGACGATCGACGAGGGCGCGCGCCAGATGCTGGCGGCGGTGATCGAGGTGCTGCGCGGGCATGGTCTGGTCGCGTGAAAACCTGTGGCGCCAGGGCAACAGTCGCGAAAGTTTGTCGCCTTGCCGTGAAACCATCCGTTCGATAGTGGGTTTGCGCACTCCGTAGTGACACTCAAGAAAGGGGATTATGATGCGGAAGGTTGCCATTGTTCTGGCACTTGCCTCCACAGCGATTGCTGCTCCCGCCCTCGCCCGCGACAAGTCGTGGTACGTAGGCGTGGAAGGCGGCGCGATGATCGTCGAGGATATCGATTATGATATCACCGGCGCCACCGCTGCTGCTACCGGCACCGGTACGGTCGATCACAATTACGGCTTCGATGTCGATGGCGTGGTCGGTTATGACTTCGGTGGTTTCCGTCTGGAAACCGAAGTCGGCTATCGTCGCGCCACCGTCGACGGTTACTCGTCGACCACCACCACCCCGCGCTTCAATGCAGCCGGCGTTCGCAGCGATGCGGCCGCGGGTACGTACGGCGTTGCCGGCGGTCGCAGCTCGGCGCTCAGCTTCATGCTGAACGGCCTGCTCGACTTCGGTGAAGACGATGCGATCCAGGGCTTTGTCGGCGGCGGCGTGGGCGTTGCCCGTGTTGCGGTCAACTATGCCCTGAACACGCAGCGCGACTTCGTCGACGACAGCGACACCGTGTTCGCATGGCAGGCGCTGGCGGGTATCCGCGCACCGCTGACCGAGAACATCGACGCGACGCTGAAGTATCGTTTCTTCAACGCCGAGAACGTCAAGCTGGTCGACGTCGCCAACCGTACGCTGGACGGCCGGTTCCGCTCGCACAGCGTGCTGGGTGGCCTGACGTACAACTTCGGTTCGCCGACCCCGCCGCCGCCGCCGCCGCCGCCCCCCGCGGACGTGCCGCCGCCGCCGCCCCCGCCGCCCGCTCCGGTGCCGGAAGCGGTTCCCTGCTCGCCGGGTCCGTTCATCGTGTTCTTCGAGTGGAACAAGTCGGACATCACCCCGGAAGCCGCGTCGATCCTCGACAACGCCGTGACGCAGTATCAGAGCTGCGGCAGTGCGCAGGTCCAGCTGGCGGGTTACACCGACACCTCGGGCGCAGCGTCCTACAACCAGGGCCTGTCGCAGCGTCGCGCAGACGCGGTGAAGGCGTACATGAGCTCGCGCTCGATCCCGGACAGCGTCATCACGACCAGCGCGTTCGGCGAAACCAACCTGCGCGTGCAGACCGCCGATGGCGTCCGCGAAGTGCAGAACCGTCGCGTGGAAATCACGTACGGTCAGGGTGCAGGCCAGTAAGGCTTACGCTCTACGTCAAAGAGGGGAGGTCGGCGCGAGCCGGCCTCCCTTTTTTATTGTCCGTCGTGGATCGTCGTGGCGGCGGCACGGGGATGGTGGCGGACGTCGCCCCAGCGACGGCACCGGCCACCAATCGATCCGGCAACGGCGTGGCGGCGGGGCGAACCGACCGTCATCTCCATCACGCCACCGCCATCGTGCCGGACCATGGCATCGGATGCGATCCGTCATATCCGATCCGATGCCCGACAAGGTGTCAGAGCGTCAGAGCGTCAGGCCGATCGGCGTAAGGGTTGCCATTCCAGCCGCGCGATGCTGCGCCATAGCCATTCGAGCGGACCGTAACGATAGCGACGCAGCCATGGCGTCGACCAGCCGAGCATCAGCCCCCAGGCGACCGGCACCAGCCCATAGAGCGCGGCCCGACGCCATTCGCCGAACTGCCCGAACCCCCAGCCGAACAGGCAGGTCAGGGCGATGCTGGTCATCAGATAGTTGCTGAACGCGGTCCGGCCGGTGGCGGCGAACCATGCGCTCCAGCGGCCACCGGGCCGGATCAGCAGCAGGATCAGCGCCGCATAACCGACCGCGCCCGCCATCCGCAGCGGCTCCGCCCCGACCAGCGACGCGCCGTACACCCAGGGAAGGGCGAAGCGGTGGTGCAGGACGAGCAGGGCGAGCGCCGCATAGCCGGTCAGCGACAGGCCGAGGCACGTCACCGCCCAGCGGCGGTAGCGGGTGCGCGGCCATGCGCCGGTCAGGAAACCGGTGCGATACGCCGCCATGCCGAGCAGGATCGCCCCCAGCGTCTGTGGGCCGACCACCAGCACGCCGATCAGCGGACTGGTCGCATGATGCCAGCGCCAGGCGACACCGGTCAGCCAGCCGCCATTCTGTGCCGCGACCTCCGCAACGATCGTCGCGGCGGGTGGCGTGCCGAACACCGCCGCATAGCCGTTCCAGGTCGCGATCGCCTGTGGCGTATCGCGCGCGGCGGCGGCGATCAGTGCGGCCAGTCCGCCTGCCGACATCGCCAGCCCCAATAACGTGACGGCGATCCCGATCGCGATCAGCGGGCGGGGGGACAGGCGCCTGAAGGGCCAGGCGATCAGCCCGACCAGCGCATAATGGCTGAGGATATCGCCCCACCAGACCAGCCACAGATGCACGCAGCCGATGGCGAACAGGGCCGCCATCCGGGCGATATGGACCCCGCTCGGATCGTCCCCCGCCAGACCGGCCCGATCCGCGACGATCAGCATCGATGCGCCGAACAGGAACGAAAACAGCCCGCGCATCCGCCCTTCGACGAGGACGAAGTTGGCGAACCAGACCGCGATATCGGCCGGACCCGTGCCGCCCGCCGCGACCGGCGAGAAATACGCCGCGCCCGGCAGCGCGAAGGCGGGCAGGTTGGCGAGGAGGATGCCCATCACCGCCACCCCGCGGATCACATCGAGCGAGACGATCCGGTCCGCCGGTCGACCGGCGTCGATAGGGGAGGCGGCATCGATAGGGGCGGCGGCCGGATCGGCAGCGGGATCGGCGGGGGCCATGGCGTCGCCCCTTGCCCTGCACCGCCCGCCCCGACAAGCGCGAGCATGGTGACGGCAGGGCGGCCCCCGGATGGGAACCGCCCTGCCGCTGGATCAGGCGAAGACGACCCGCACGCGGCGCCGGCTGCGGCGCAGCGCGATGCCGGTCATGCCGAACCCGGTCAGCATCAGCGCCCAGGTGCCGGGTTCCGGCACCGCGAGGACGCTGTTGATCCAGTTGGCGTGGTAGGCGGTCGACACATAGCCGCCGAACTCGCCGAACGTGGAGTTCAGATCGTCGTCGATATCGCCGAACCCGGACCCGAAGCTCAACCCGAACGAGGTAATCGCCGCGACCTTGCCGTCGATGAAGCTGGCCCCGCCGGAGTCGCCACCCGCCGTCATCGCCTCCATCGCGCCACGCCCGAGATTGCAATAACGCGTCGAGGTCACGCCGACCGCGCCCGTGATGATGCAGGACGCGTCGTTGTCATCCAGACCGTTATCGAAGTCGGACAGCAGGACGTTGTCGATCTCCACCCCGGTTTCGCCGAGGAAATCGAGTGTGCCGTCGATCCCTTCGTCACCCAGCGCGAAATCGAACAGGTTGTCGCCCTGCCGCTTGCGACCGGTGCCGAGATTGTCCCCGACCATGCCACCGCCATCGGACCGGGCGCCGACGCCCGTCACGTTGAAATTCTGGCCGCTGGCATTGCCGGTATAGAGTTCGTAGCTGGTGGCGAACAGCGGCGCCGCCTGCGACAGGCGCAGCACGGCGATGTCGTTCTGATCGATCACTTCGCCGCTGTAACCGGCATTGACGAAATAATCGCTGACCGCGATCGCGGTGGATTGGGCACCGGTGATGATATAGTCAGGATCTGTGCCGTTGTAGAAATAGGCGGTCGTCGACACCGGATTGGCGGTGCCCGCGCCGCCGCTGACGCAGTGCCCGGCGGTCAGGATCGACTGGCGATCGGCCATCAGCGAACCCGAACAGATGAACCGGTCGCCGTTGCTATAGGCCATGATGAGCGCGACGGTGCCGTTGTAGCGCGATGCATTGGCGAAGAATGCAGGATTGCCGCCGCCCGCGACGGTCGCCGTCGAGGTGGTGCCGACGATGCTGTTGGTGGCGGTGAAAGTCAGGCCGTTATGCGTACCGGTTATCGTCGCCGCGGTGGCCGGCATCGCGGCGCCCATGAACAGCGCAGCCGTCAGGGTGCGGTAGGACATTCGCTTCATGAGAGTTTCCCCGTTTCACGCCCGCTTACCCCCCTGCATTTTGCATCGGTCGGTTTTGGTGCGCTGCGGAAAGCTATCACGGCTTTTGGGATAGTAAACGAGTTTTAATGTCTCTTTTTAAACAGATAGCGAAAGATCAGGCAAGCGGGGGAAGGGAACGCGGCACTGCCGGTCATGCCGACGCCCGCCAGCATCGGCCCGCAGCTACGGGGTTACGGTACCGGCAGCATCACGCCGGTAATCCAGTCGGCCTGAAACCCGGTCGAACCGGTGTCGGGCACGGGATGATCCGGATTCGGCCTGCCATGGAAATGGATCGCCGCTAGAGCGCGCGGCACGGGCATGGGCACGAGAGCGGGGATCACCCCGCTCCCGGCACGGGATTTCAGGCCAAGGCGGCGTCCGCCCCCATCAGCGCGGGGAAGAACCCCTCGTGCGCGGTCCGCAGCGCATCCAGCGTGACGACGTCGTCGCGGTTCGGCCGTTCGAAGATCAGGCGCTTGCCGCCGGTGCGACCCATCGGTTCCGCCTCCACGCCGGCAGCATGCGCGGCGCCGAGGAAATCGAGCAGCGCGGCATCGTCGACCGTGACGATGTAGACGCCCTGATCCTCCGCGAAGAAGCTGTGCGCGCAGTCATAGGGTTGCTTGCGGTCGATCATCGCGCCGATATTGCCGGCCAGCGCCATTTCCGCGATCGTCACCGCGATGCCGCCGTCGGACACGTCGTGGACGGCGGTGAGCTGGCCCGCCGCGATCGCGGTGCGGATCAGGTCGCCGGCGCGGCGTTCGGCGTCGAGATCGACGCGCGGCGGCGGCCCTTCCTCGCGGCCATGGCATTCGCGCAGCCACAGGCTCTGGCCCAGATCGCCGCGGCGGGTGCCGATGACGAGGATGATGTCGCCGATACCCTTGAAGGCGATCGTCGCGTTCTTCTGCCAGTCCGCCAGCAGGCCGATCGCACCGATCGCCGGGGTTGGCAGGATCGCGGAGCCGCCGCCGGTCGCCTTGGACTCATTGTAGAGCGAGACGTTGCCCGACACGATCGGGAAGTCGAGCGCGCGGCATGCGTCCGACATGCCCTCCAGGCAGCCCACGATCTGGCCCATGATCTCGGGCCGCTGCGGGTTGGCGAAATTCAGGCAGTTGGTGATCGCCAGTGGCGTCGCGCCGACCGCGGTCAGGTTGCGCCATGCCTCCGCCACCGCCTGCTTGCCGCCCTCGACCGGGTCGGCGAAACAATAACGCGGCGTGCAGTCGGTGGTGATCGCCAGCGCCTTGTCGGTGCCGTGGACGCGGACCACCGCGGCGTCGCCGCCGGGGCGCTGCACGGTGTCGGCGCCGACCATGTGGTCGTACTGTTCCCAGATCCAGCGGCGGCTGGCGATGTCGGGCGAGCCCATCAGGGTCAGCAGATCGGCACCGATATCGCGGCTTTCGGGCACGTCGACCAATGCCTTGGCCGGCGGGGTCGGCACGTGCGGCCGGTCGTAGAGCGGCGCGTCGTCGGCCAGCGGACCCAGCGGAATGTCGCACACCACCTCGCCGTGATGGCGCAGCACCATGCGGCCGGTATCGGTGACATGGCCGATCACCGCGAAGTCGAGTTCCCATTTGCGGAAGATCGCCTCCGCCTCCGCCTCGCGGCCGGGCTTCAGCACCATCAACATGCGCTCCTGCGATTCGGAGAGCATCATCTCGTAGGCGGTCATGCCCTCTTCGCGCTGGGGCACGTCGTCCATCACCAGTTCGATGCCGACGCCGCCCTTCGACGCCATCTCGACGCTGGAGGACGTGAGGCCGGCGGCGCCCATGTCCTGGATCGCGACGATCACGTCGGTCGCCATCAGTTCGAGGCACGCCTCGATCAGCAGTTTCTCGGTGAAGGGGTCGCCGACCTGCACGGTGGGGCGCTTGGCATCGGCATCCTCGCCGAAATCGGCCGACGCCATCGTCGCGCCGTGGATGCCGTCGCGCCCGGTCTTCGACCCGACATAGACGATCGGATTGCCGATGCCGCTGGCAGCGGAATAGAAGATCTTGTCCTGATCGGCGATGCCGACCGTCATCGCGTTGACCAGGATGTTGCCGTCATACGCCTTGTGGAAATTGACCTCGCCACCCACGGTCGGCACGCCGACGCAATTGCCGTAGCCGCCGATGCCCGACACGACGCCCGAGATCAGGTGGCGCATCTTCGGATGATCGGGCCGGCCGAACCGGAGCGCGTTCATGTTGGCGATCGGCCGCGCACCCATCGTGAACACGTCGCGCAGGATGCCGCCGACCCCCGTCGCCGCGCCCTGATAGGGTTCGATGTAGGAGGGGTGGTTGTGCGACTCCATCTTGAAGATCGCCGCCTGATTGTCCCCGATATCGACCACGCCGGCGTTCTCGCCGGGGCCGCAGATCACCTGCGGGCCGGTGGTCGGCAGCTTCTTCAGATGGATGCGGCTGGATTTATAGCTGCAATGTTCCGACCACATCACGGAGAAGATGCCGAGTTCGACGAGGTTCGGCTCCCGCCCCAGCGCGTGCAGTACGCGATCATATTCCTCGGGGGACAGGCCGTGCTCGGCAACGATGTCGGGGGTGATCGCGGCGATGGTCTGGGTCATGGCGTGCAGATAGCGGCGCGTCGTCCGTCCGTCACCCCGGCAGCGTCATCGGCGCGCGCATTGTGGCAGGATGGTCATAATTTTTCGACGTTTTGCGATTAGACAGGCAACGGCTGCCGATCTTGGCAGTTGTTATTCCGTGTCACTACGGGGCCAGGGGCGGCGTTCGAACCGGACGCCGCCTTTGGTTTGTCAGCCGCAGGGGGTTTGCCAGCCCCAAGGGGTTTGTCAGCCGTAGGGCGGCTGGGTGAAGCCGGCCGGACTGGCGGTGAAGATCTCGCAGCCATCCTCGGTGATGCCGATGGAATGTTCGAACTGCGCGGACAGCGAGCGATCGCGCGTCACCGCCGTCCAGCCATCGTCGAGCAGCTTCACGTCGGGACGGCCGATGTTGATCATCGGTTCGATCGTGAAGATCATGCCGGGCCGCAGTTCGGGACCCGTGCCGGGGCGGCCGACATGGACCACTTCCGGCGCGTCGTGGAACAGGCGACCGACGCCATGGCCGCAGAAATCGCGGACCACGCCGTAACGATGCGCCTCGGCATGGCGCTGGATCGCATTGGCCACGTCGCCCATGCGGTTGCCGGGCCTTGCCTGCTCGATCCCGATCATCAGGCATTCATACGTCACCTCGACCAGCCGGCGCGCCTTTAGCGGCACATCGCCGATCAGGTACATCCGGCTGGAATCGCCGTGCCAGCCATCGACGATCGGCGTTACGTCGACATTGACGATATCGCCGGATTTCAACGTCTTTTCCGACGGAATGCCGTGGCAGACGACGTGGTTGATCGAGATGCAGCTGCTATGGGTATAGCCGCGATAGCCCAGCGTGGCGGGCACGCCGCCGTTCGCCATCACGAAATCATAGATCATCCGATCGATCTCGCCGGTGGCGACGCCGGGCACCATGTGCGGGGCGATCATGTCCAGCGCTTCGGCGGCGAGGCGCCCCGCCTTGTGCATCCCGGCAAAGGCGGCGGGGCCGTGCAGCTTGATCGCGCCGGTGCGGCCGCCGGGGGAGTCGGAGGTTACGGTGACATAGTCGGTCATGCCCGTAATATAGCGTGGCGGCCACGCTTTGGCGAGGCTAAGGCCGGATGCATGGACAGCGACGATATGGGCGAACGCATCTGGACCGCCGCGCTGGTGGTGATCGGCGACGAGATATTGTCCGGGCGGACGCAGGACCGCAACGTCGCGCAACTGGCGACGTGGCTGAACGTGCAGGGCATCCGGCTGGCCGAGGTCCGCGTCGTCGCCGACCGCGAGGACGCGATCGTGGAGGCGGTGAACACCTTGCGCGCACGCAACGATTATCTGTTCACCACCGGCGGCATCGGCCCGACGCATGACGACATCACGGTCGATGCGATCGCCGTGGCGCTGGGCGTGGGGGTGGAGCACCACCCGGACGCGATGGCGACGCTGGAGGCCTATTACGCGACGCGCGGCGGGCTGACCGAGGCGCGGGCACGGATGGCGCGGGTGCCGGCAGGCGCGGGGCTGATCGAGAATCGCGTGTCGGGTGCGCCGGGTATCCATGTCGCCAACATCTTCATCATGGCCGGCGTGCCGCACATCACCGCCGGGATGCTCGACATGCTGACCGGGACGCTGGAGGGCGGACGCCCGGTGGTGTCACGGACGATCGGCTGCTGGGTCGCGGAAAGCGAGGTCGCCGACCTGCTGCGCGACGCGGAGAAGGCGCATGCGGGCGTGTCGATCGGCAGCTACCCGTTCTTCCGCGAGGGGCGGACCGGCGCCAATTTCGTGGTGCGCAGCCCCAATGCGGCGCTGGCCGACACCTGCATCGCCGACCTTGCCACCGCGCTGACCGCGACCGGCCGCACGGTGATCGCCGACGGTATCTGAAGGGGCGGGGCCGGGATCAACCGGCGCCGACCACCTGCAGGCCGGGCCGGCCGATCGGCAGCGATCCGGCGGCGAGGTCCGCGATCAGGCGTTCGGTGGCGGTGCGGCCGGCGGCCCAGCGCCGGGCGATCGTGGGGCCGGAGAAATCCATCGCCTTGCCCGCCACCTCGATCCGCTGATCGGTATAGGTGATCGGCGCCAGCGTGACGGCGATATCGTCGCGCCCGGCATGGACCGCCTGCCAGCGCGCGATGGTGCGGCGGGACTGGGCGGCGAAGATCAGGTCCTGCATCCGCGTCGCGGTGTCGCCCAGCGCGCGCGGCAGCGGTTGCGCCAGCGGCAGGAGGTCGACCGCGATGCACAGCATCGGCCGCGCAGAGGGCGCCGCCAGCACCGGGTCGAGCGGCAGGTTGGCGGACAGCCCGCCATCGACCAGCCATCGCCCGTCGATCTCGACCGCCGGATAGGCGACCGGCAACGCCGCGCTCGCCCGGATATGCTGCGCCCCGATCCGGGTGTCGCGGCTGTCGAACACCACGTCCAGCCCGGTTTCGAGATCGAGCGCGGTCGCGGTGAAGCGGCAATGCCCGGCGTTCAGTTCGTCCGGATCGATCAGTCGCGCCAGGGTGGCAGCCAGTTGCTCCGTCTCGAACAGCGAGGGGCGATGGTCGGCCCAGGGGGCGAGCGACGACAGCAGCGGCCCGAACATGCCGGGCCGCCCCGCCGCCAGCGTCCATGTCGCCGCAGCGGTGCGGCGCGCCACTTCCGACGACCAGGGCGATTCCGGCGGAACGCCGGAGGCCGGCCAGTCCGCCATCGTCCCGTCCGGTCGCCACATCGCCCGCAACGCATCGATCCGGCGCGGTGCGGCATTGCCGGCGATGATGCCGCCGTTGATCGCCCCGATCGAGGTGCCGACGATCCAGTCGGGCAGCAGGTCGTGATCGTGCAGGGCCTGATAGACCCCGGCCTCGAACGCGCCGAGCGCGTTGCCGCCGCCCAGTACCAGGACGAGATCGAACGCCCGGGTTGCCGTCATCGCCGGCCCGCGTTCCGCCGGGCGGCGGCGAGGGCGATACCGATCAGGCCGGCGGCCAGCACCGCCCCCCGCCGCTTCTGCACCTGCAACGCGATGCTGGATCGCCGGGCATGGACGGGGCGGCTGCCGCGCAGGCCATCGGCCCGGGGACGGTGGAGATTGTCGTGCCGGGCGGGATCGCCGGCATCGCCCGGCTGCTGTTGCGCGCGGGTGCCGGCGGCCTCCATGATGAAGTCGGCGACACGCGGTGCGGCGCGCGCCAGGATCGCCGACAACAGGCCGCCGCCGCCGGCATAGAGCGTGCGGCGTGGATGCGCGCAGGCGAACAGCGCCGCGTCGGCCACCACCGCCGGGGTGTAGAGTGGCTGCGGCAGGCGCGGCGGCTGGCCCATGTAATTGCGCGCATGTTCGGGAAAGGGCGTGTCGATCGGCCCCGGCTTGATAAGGGTGACGGAGATGCCGTCGCCCTCCACCTCCATGCGCAGCGTATCGGTCAGCGCCTGCACCGCGTGCTTGGTCGCACTGTACGGCCCCTGTTGCAGGATCGCGCGATCCCCCAGGATCGAGCCGATATTGACGATCGCGCCGCCGCCGCGCCGGCGCAGATGCCGTGCGGCGACCAGCGAGCCGTGCAGCACCCCGAAATAATTGACGTCGAACACGCGGCGATGATCCGCCACCGGCACCTGTTCCAGCGTGCCGTAGGTGCCCGTGCCGGCATTGTTGATCCAGCTGTCGAACCCGCCGAACGCGCTGGTCGCCACCCCGGCGATGCGTTCCACCGCCACCGGATCGGCGACATCCGCGACACAGACCGCGATCCGCGCGCCCGCCGCCGCCAGCCGGGTGCGCAGCGCCGCCAGCGCCGCCTCGTTCCGCGCCACCGCGACGACCGCCGCGCCCGCCTTCACCGCGCGCTCGACGATCGCGAGGCCGTTGCCGCTGGTGGCGCCGGTGACGACGATCACCTGTTGGCCCAGAGGTTTCAATGCGATCGCCATGCCCGTGTCCCACCATGCCGCCGGGTGGTGGCGACCCCGTTGGGAACGGCGCATGGCCGGGATCGATCCGGAAATAACGTCAGTAATTAAGACCTTATGGCAGCGCGTCCAGCCGCTTGCGGCCATTCGCCAGCACGGCGGCATGCCAGTGGCGACGGGCGGCGGCGGCCCGAGGCGCGCGGTCGGTCAGCGCGAGCCAGGCGAGCGCCTCGGCGGCGCGCGTGCCCGGTTCCTTCACGATCCGCGAGAGATCGGTGTCGAACGCGGCGAAATAGACGGGCACGCCCTGCCATGCCGCCAGCCGCGTGCGCGCCTCCGCCGGGGACCAGCCCTCGGTATGGATGCCCAGATCGATCCGGCCGCGCGCGGCGCGGAAGATCAGCCAGTGGAGATGGCCGAGCATCGTGCGCGGGTCGCGGAAATCGGGCGCAGCGAGCGTTTCGGCATAGGTCGCCCAGCCCTCGACGAACGCGGCGGCATAGGTGGCACGCAGCGGATGCGGCGGGCCGGTTTCCTCGATGCCGAGCTGGATCATGTGGCCGGGCAGCAGTTCGTGCGCGACCACGCTCGGCAACGACCAGGCGGGGCGGCGGCGGATATCGGCGAGGTCGACGATATAGGCGCCGGGTCGGCCGGGGGCGGGGGCGGCGCGATACCCCTGCCGGCCCGCCGCGATCTCCGCCGGGGTCAGGGTGCGGACGGTCACGTCGAGGCAGTAGGGCGGCACGTCGGCGATCGTGCGCGCCACGGCGGCGCGGCGGGCGGCAAGGTCGCGGTTCATGTCGGCGACCGCCTGTTGCCGGCCGGCGTCGTCGTCCGGGTAAAGGCGGTCCGTTTCGGCGAACAACCTGACATACCGTGCGCCGATCGTGTCACCGGCGATGCCGATCCGGTCGAACAGCGGCGCGGCGCGGGCGTGCAGATCGGCCAGCGCACGGTCGAGCCGGTGGCGGGCGGCGAGCGGGTCTGCATCGCCCAGCGTGCGGCGGAGGCGCAGCGCATAGTCACCCGGCCGGGTCGCCAGCCCGGCATCGATCGCCAGCCCGGCCCGCGCGGTCAGCAGGTCGAGCCGGTGGCCGGGGGACAGCGCGCGCGGATCGAACCCGGTCAGCATAGTGAGGCCCTCCGCCGGGGGGGCCTTCGCGGCGGCGTCGAGCGCGAGGCGGACGCGATCATCATCGCTGTCGGTGAAGGCGGGTAGCGTAGTCGCGGCGAGACCGGCGAGCAGGGCGCGCCGGTCGATCACCGGACCAGTGCGACGCGGTTGTTGCGGCGCGTGATCTCCAGCGTGTCGCCCGGCAACGCCACCGTCGCGGTGACGGTGTGCGGATCGATTCGGGCGGGCAACGTTAGCGTGACGCGGGTAGTGTGCGGCAGCAGGTCGACGGGAGCCGCCAGCGGCGCGATGGTGGCGGTGGCGAGGACGCGTCCGTCCGCCATCAGCGCGGCGGTGCCGCCCGTCGTCGCCTGCGCGCCGAGGCTGTGGACCGTCAGCGTCACGCGCCGGCCCTTCACCGCCACGTCGTCCACCCCGATCCCCAGATCGGGGCGCCGGTCGACCGGATCACCGGCGCGGACCAGTTCGAGGTCGATCGCGCTTTCGCCCGGCGCGAAGGTGACGGTGGTGGCCGCGCCGCGTTCCAGCGGCATCGTCGTCGCGCCCGCGGCGGTGGTGATCCGCCACTCGCCCGCCGTGATGTTCCACGTCGACAGTTCGGCCCGCTGCGCGGTCGCGGCGGTGTTGAAACCGGTGATGCGTATCCGGGTCGGGGTGGCGCGGACCAGCAGCGCCACCCGCTCCGCCACGCCGGGTTCGGCGAAGCGCCAGCTTACCGCATTGGCGGGCCAGCTCTGGTTACGGCGCAGCGCGATGCCGCCCAGCCGCTCGCGCTGCAACCATTCGCTCGGCGCCTCGACCCGGTCGGACCACCAATGTCCCTCGGTTTGCATATAGCGGCGTGCGGCCTTGTCGCGCGCGGCGCTGTCGTGAAGCGCGGCAAGCGGCGCAGTGTCGCCGGTGGCGTGCCAGCGGGTATAACGGGCGAAGGGATCGTCCCCCTTGCCGGTGGCCAGCGCAGCACGCCAGCCGGGGCCGGCGGGGAGCAGGCCGAACACGTCGTCGTTGATCTCGGTCAGCGCGTCCGGCCCGGCCTTGGCGACCCGGCCCTCCAGCGGGCGGAGATAACGCGTATCGCCGGTCCAGTGCCACGCCGCCCACGCGGCCTGTAGCGGCAGGGTGGCACCGCCGCCATCGCCCGCCCGTTCCTTGTCCGACCCCCAGTTGATCTCGTTGGGAAAGGACCAGAGGCCGTCCGGCCCCTGTTTGCCATGCGCCAGCCAGCCGTCGACGGTGCCGGTCACCAGACCGCGCGCCGCCGGGTTGCCGTTGTACAGGCCCAGCAGCGTCGGACCGTGCAGCACGGTGAAGGCATAGGGTTTCTGCCACGCCCACGCATCGTCGCGGTAGATCGTCCGGCCGCCATACCATGACGACGCGAAGTGGAGATGACCGACGGGATTGGGCAGGATCACCCGGCCAAGCGCGCGGGTATTGGCCATCAGCCGCTCGACCGCGCGCGGTTCACCCCAGTTGAGGTACAGGCGCGCGGCGTTGCTGTTGAGCCCTTCCTCATAGGCGTGGAGTTCGTCCGTGGTGATCGTGCCGAGCCCGTCGGTGATCATCCCGTTCCGGTAGACCGCGTCGGACACCGCATTCAGCGAGGCGGTGATCCTGTCGGGGATCAGCCCCATCAGCGCCGCGCCGGGCCATTGCTGGACGAGGTCGCTGTCGTCGGACAGGCCGCCGCCGAAATCGCCGTACGGCACCTGCCGATGGTCGATCCACCATTCGACGAAACGACGCACCTCGACCAGATCCTGCAACTGGCGATGCGCCCAGCCCGGCACGCCGGCGGGCACCGGCGCCAGCGCGACCGTCGGCAGGTTTTCGGGCCGGTAGTTGATGTCGGCCCAATAGGCGCGGCCCTCGACATGGTCGGGATCGACGCGCAACAGGTCGGTCGCGTCGGCGAACAGCCGCGCATAGAGGCTGGCGCGCTTCGAGGCGGTATGCTCCTCGACCAGGAAGCCCCAATTGTCCTTCACCTGATTGAAGCGGTCGGCGACATGCTCCGGCACCGCCTCGGCGCGCGGCTTGAAGACGAGGCGGAGACGGGCGCCGTCGAGGCTGCGCGCTCCGAAATCGGGGGCGGCGCTGGCGATGGTCAGGTACAGGCTGTCATGCGGCAGGATGCGGTCGCGCAGGTCGAGCCACAGCGTGCGCGCCTCGTTCGGACGGACCGAGACGGACAGGTCGATCAGGTCGCGGCCGGGCCAGATCGGGTCCTTCACCCGGATGTTGAGCGGCACCAGCCCGCGCGCATCGGCGGTCGGTTTCATCGCCGGCAGGTCGATCGCGATCCCGTCCAGCCCGTCATGGATGTTCTGCCAGCCATAGTCCCAGGCGCGCGCGACCGGCTGGTCAGCGGCGGCATCGCCGAAGCTGGCGGGGACGAGGATGTGGACGATCGGTTGCGCGCCCGCCATGCGGACGACGTTGCCGCCCCCGCCCGCCGCGCCGGCGCCGACCGCCGCCTTCACGCCCGAGGTCGGCATGGCGAGGACCGTCGTCCGCTCGTCGGGCGCGAACCGGCCGGCGATGAAGGCGTTGAGCGGGGCGAGCGCGGCCAGCGTCGGCGCGGCATCGGCACGGATCGTATAGTCGAGCTTCATCGTGCCGGCCGGCTCTGCGCCGGGGGTGATGTCGTAGGCCCAGAGTTCCTGGATCGGCTGTTCGGCCATGCGGTTGACGAAGCGCAGCGCGCCGCCGGTATGCGTGGGCAGGCGCATCACGCTCCGCACCACGCCCTGCGGCCGTTCGCCCAGCCGTTCGCCGTTCCAGTCGAGCGTCCCGTAGGCGGCGCCGCGAATCTCGATCTGGTTGAACCGTTCGGTCGCGGGCAGTGTCAGGTCGTAGGCGCGACCGCCCTCGACATAGGTGTTCCAGTCGGGCAGCTCGAAATAATCGTGGCGGCCAGGCAGGGCGGAACGGTTGTACACGCCGGGCCAGGTCGTCTCGGCGATGCCGTCGACGCCCTTCCACATCCACGCCTTCAGGTCCTTCGCATCGGCGAACTCGACCTTGCGCACGCGGGTGACGGCGGCGTCGAGCAGCGGCGGCGCGGCGGTATCCCAGCCATAGCGGTGCAGCCAGGCGGCGCGGCGCGCGGCGGCAATGACGGGGGCAGCGGCGACAGGGGTGGGTGCCGGCTCCTGCTTCGCGGCGAGGGCCGCGACCGCGGCCCCGTCCAGCAACCGGTCGTAGACGCGGATCTCGTCGAGGTCGGAACCGCGCATGAAATTATAGCGGCTCTGCACCTGATGCGGCGACAGCACGCGCCCGGCCATGCCGAACTGGTCGAGCCCGGCGTCGAGGTCGGCGCGCTGGTCCTTGCGCGCCACCTCCTGCCCATCCACGAACAGGCGCACCCCCGTGGTTTCGTCCCAGCCGAAGGCGATGTGGTGCCATGCGTCCGGCGCAGGTGTCGCGGGCATCCGCCACGACACCCGCACTCGCGACAGGTTGGCGTCGGTGACGAAGCCGTCGAAGCCGTGGCCGTTCCAGTCGATCCGCAGGAACGCCATGTCCCAGCTGCTGTGGTCCGCGAAGCCGACGCGGAAGATGTTGAACGGCGCGATGCCGACGGCCGTGCGGGGTCGCCAGAAGAACGCCAGCGTCCCGCGCTGCGCCTGGATGTTGCCCGGCGCGCGCCACGCGACATAGCCATCGTCCGCCCAGCGCGCCGCGCCGCCGATCGCGCCGTCCGGCGCCACGGTCACGCCGCTGCGGAAATTGGGTACCGCATCGCCACCGGCGACCTCGGCGGTCAGGTCGCGGTCGGCGGAGGCGCGGAACAGCAGGCCATCCGGTGCCGCGTCATGAGCCGGTGCCGGCGCCGCCAGCGCCGCCAGTGACGCGGCGATCGCCAGCCTAGCGCGCATCGATCCGCGCCAGCCGTGGCGACAGCAGGTGGACGAGCAGCAGCGCCACGAAATAGGCGCTGCCGGCGATCCCGAACAACACCGAATAGTTATTGCCGGTGGCATCGAGGATGTAGCCGGTGAACAGCGCCATCCCCATGCCGCCGACCGCGCCGATCATGCCGCCGATCCCGATCACCGAACCGACCGCCCCGCGCGGGAACATGTCGGAAGGCAGCGCATAGAGGTTGGCGGAAAAGGCCTGATGCGCCGCGGTCGCCAGCCCGATCACCGCCACCGCGCCCCAGACGCTGGCGATGTTCTGCGCGAAGAAGACCGGCAGCACGCAGAAGGCGCAGATCAGCATCGTAATCTTGCGCGCGAAATTGGGCGTCTTTCCCTGCGCGATCAGCTTCGACGACAGCCAGCCGCCGGCGATGCTGCCGAAATCGGAGATCAGGTAGATCGCCGCCAGCGGCAGCCCGAACGTCTTCAGGTCCATGTCGTACCGCTCGAACAGGTAACCCGGCAGCCAGAACAGGAAGAACCACCAGATCGGATCGATGCAGAACTTGCCGAGCGCGAATGCCCAGGTCTCACGATAGGTGGCGACGCGTGCCCATGGCAGCGGCTCGACCGGATCGGCCGGATCCTGCCGGATATAGGCGAGCTCCGCCGCCGAGACATGCGGGTGCCGGTCGGGATGGCGGTACAGCGCCAGCCACGCGATCAGCCACACCACGCCGAACACGCCGGTCACGTAGAAGGCGACCCGCCAGTCGAAGGTCAGGACGAGGAAGGGGACGAGCAGCGGCGTGACGATCGCGCCGATATTGGCACCGGCGTTGAACAACCCGATCGCATAGGCCCGCTCGCGTTGCGGGAACCACTCGGTCACCGCCTTGATCCCGGCGGGGAAATTGCCGGATTCGCCGACGCCCAGCCCGAACCGCGCCATCGCGAAGGTGGTGATGCTGGTGGCAAGGCCATGCGCCATGTGGCTGACCGTCCAGATCAGGATCGCGATCACGTATCCGGCGCGGGCGCCCAGCACGTCGACGATCCGCCCGAACCCGACATAACCGATCGCATAGGCGAGCTGGAACCAGAAGATGATGGTGGCGAAGTCGCTTTCCGACCAGCCGAACTCCGCCTTCAGCGTCGGCTTCAGCACGCCGATCATCTGCCGGTCGACGTAATTGATCGCGGTCGCCGCGAACAGCAGCGCGCAGATGACCCAGCGATAGCGGCCGACGCGGGCGACCGCGCCGTCAGGTCCCTGATCCGTGGCGATGGTGCCCATCATATCCTCTTCCTGATCGGCCTCTTTGATGGGCCGTTAGTGGGTGGTCAGCGCGCCTTCATGGTGCAGGCGACGGTCCAGCGGCCGTCGAACCCGGCGACCACCGTATCGCCGGGCGATACCGGGTGGACGCCGGTGACCGCGCCACTCGATATCCACTGCCCCGCCTCCATCGCGATACCACGCCGGGCGAGATGTTCGAGCAGGAAACGCGCCGCGCCGAACGGGCCGTCGAGCATCGTCGCGGTCGTCGCGCGGCCGATCTCCTCGCCGTTGATCGTCAGCGTCACCGGCCAGGCGTCGACGTCCGCCGTCCGCCACCCGTCCGCCGCCGGCCCGATGACGAGGCCGTTGTTGTTGCCGAAATCCGATACCGTCGCGGTCGGCCCATGGCTGTTGATGCCGGGGAAGGGCGAACTCGCGACCTCGATCCCGACATGCACCGCGTCGATCAGCGCGGTCGCCTCTTCGATCGTGTAATCCGTCTTGGCGGGATCGGGGGTGGTGCCGATCCGCAGCAGGAACTCCGCCTCCGCCGCCGCGAAGCCGTCGCCGAACACCGGCATCGCCGGGGGCGTGTCGCCCGCCGTCACGATCGAATCGGCGAAGATCGGGCCGGCCAGCCGGTCGATGCCGTCGACCGGCGGGGCGATCTTGCCGACCTTCCATCCGGCGATGCGGCCATCGGCCAGGCGGATCGCGGCGTCCTGCACCTGGTAGGCATCGGCCAGGGTGGCCGGGATCGCGCCGGGGAAATCGGGCAATGCCGATCCGTCGTGCCGTGCCGTCACGAAGGCGCGGGCGATGGCGCCCGCCCCGTCGGAACCCGTTCCGTCGTCGATTGCCGTCACGCATCCCTCCGTTATCGTTGCCCCGGGATTATGGGAAACCGGTGTCATAGGCAAGCGCTGGTGATGCGCGGATTTCGCGCGCCATGCTGCCTGGAACGGTGGCGGCGGCGGCGGCGCGCGGCTATGCCGGTGAACGATGCGCAGGACCGGCCAACCCACGATCAACGATGTCGCCCGCGTCGCCGCGGTATCGAAGAAGACGGTCAGCCGCGTCATCAACCGGTCGCCGCTGCTGGGTGACGATACCCGCGCCCGGGTGCAGGCGGTAATCGACGAACTGGGCTACATCCCCAATCCGCAGGCGCGCGCACTGGCGCTGCGCCGCAATTTCCTGATCGGCCTGGTCCACGACAATCCCAATGCGCAGACGGTGATGAACGTGCAGCAGGGGATGCTGGAGGCGCTGCACGATACCGAGTTCGAGATGGTGGTGCGCCCGGTCGATCGCGGATCGGCGACGATGCTGGCCGACCTGCGTCATTTTCTCGAACGGCAGCGCCCGTATGGCGTGCTGCTGATGCCGCCGATCAGCGAGAACGATCTGGTCGCGCGCGCCTGTCGGGAGATCGGCTGCCGATACGTCCGGATGGGATCGGCGATGCTGGACGAGGCCGAACACATGGTCGCGTCCAACGACCGGGAGGCGGTGCGCGGTGCGGTCGACCATCTGATCGCGCAGGGGCATCGCCGGATCGGGCTGATCGGCGGACCGCACGGCTTCCGGTCCGCCCGCGAACGCCGTTCGGGGTTCGAGGACGCACTGGCCGGTGCCGGCATCACGCTGCCGCGCAGTTTCATCGCCGATGGCAACTACACGTTCGAATCGGGGCTGACCGCGGCGGAACGGTTGCTCGACCTGATGCCGCGCCCGACCGCGATCTTTTCCAGCAACGACGAAATGGCGGCGGGTGTCATCCATGCCGCGCGGATGCGCGGGCTGGACGTGCCGCGCGACCTGTCGATCGTCGGGTTCGACGACACCCCGATCGCCGCGCATGTCTGGCCCCCGCTGACGACGGTGCGCTGGCCGATCGCATCGATGGCCCGCTCCGCCACGCTGAAGCTGATCGCCGACAGCCATCCGGAGGTGGAGGAGCCGTCGCTGTTCCTGTCGACCCTGATCCGTCGCGCCTCGGTGATGGCGCCCCATGGCTGACGCCGATTGACCTGATGTGCTGACACCGGTTACCAAATCACCATCGCAGCCAAAGGCGCGAACGGGGAGGAGGATGACATGACGGTGCATCATTCATGGCCATGGGCCGGACGCCCCGCCGACCCGTCGCCCGTGACGAGCCGCCGTACCCTGCTCGCCGGCGGACTTGCGCTGGCGATCGTGGGGCCGGTGCGCGGTCAGGATGGTGCGGCGCGCGCGACCTGCGGGGCGGGGGTCTTCATCGGCGAGCGGACGGGCGGCGTCGCCAGGTTCCGCGGCATCCGCTACGGCCGCGCCGCGCGCTTCATGGCGCCGCGCCCCGAACCGGTCGCGCACGATGCGGTGAGTGCGGTGGCGTTCGGTCCGTCGTGTCCGCAGACAGGCGATGCGGGGGGCGAGGGGCTGGCCTTTGCCGAGGATTGCCTGACGCTCAACGTCTGGACGCCCGATCCCGATGCGCGCGCCGCGCGGCCGGTGATGGTCTATATCCATGGCGGCGCCTATTCGTCGGGCAGCGCGAACCTCGAACGGCAGGACGGGCAGGCGCTGGCGGCGGCAGGCGATGTCGTGGTCGTCACCATCAACCACCGGCTCAATGCGTTCGGCTATCTCTATCTCGCCCGGCTCGATCCGCGCTTCGCCGACAGCGGCAATGCCGGCCAGCTCGACCTGATGCTGGCGCTGCAATGGGTGCGCGACAACATTGCCGGATTCGGTGGCGATCCGGCCCGCGTCATGGTGTTCGGCCAGTCGGGTGGCGGCGCGAAGATCGCCACGCTGATGGCGACGCCCGCCGCCGCCGGTCTGTTCCACCGCGCCGCAACGATGAGCGGGCAGCAGGTGACCGCGTCCGGCCCGCTCAACGCCACCGCGCGGACGCGGGCCTATCTCGGCGCGCTGGGAGTCGATCCGCGCGACCTGTCGCCACTGGCGACGATGTCGACCGCACGGCTGGTCGGGGGGCTGGCGGCGGTCGATCCGGTGCTGGGCGGCGGCGTGTATTTCGGACCGGTGCTCGACATGCGCGTGCTGCCGCGCCACCCGTTCTGGCCCGATGCCGCGCCGCAGTCGCTGGGCATACCGTTGATGCTGGGTAACACCGCGGGCGAGACGCGGGGCTTCATCGCGCCGGGATCGGCGAGGATGACGGGGCTGAACTGGGACAATCTCGCCGAGCGGCTCGCACCGGAATTGCGGATCGATATCCTGCCCGAATGGGTGGTGCGCGAGTACCGGCTGCGCTTCCCTGCATGGTCGCCGGTGGAGGTGTTCTACGATGCCACCACCTGCGGGCGAAGCTGGCGCGGACAGGTGATCGAGGCGGAGGCGCGGGCGCGTAGCGGGGCGCCCGCCTGGGTCTATCAGGTCGATTTCACCGCACGGACGGAGCCGGCGCGCGGGGCGTTTCATTCGATCGACATCGCGCTGGTGTTCGGCACGCTGGCCGCGAAGGGCGCGTTGACCGGCACCGGGGCGGAGGCCCGTGCGGCGAGTGCGGCGATGCAGCAGGCATTCGTCGCCTTCGCGCGGACCGGCGATCCGGGCGTGGCGGCCTGGCCACGCTACGATCCGGCGCGGCGCGCGACGATGATCTTCGATGCCCGTTCACGGGTCGAGGACGATCCCCGCCGCTGGCAGCGCGAGCTGTTCGCCCGCGTGCCCTACATCCAGCCGGGTAGCTGACGAACCCACGGCTTGACAGGACGTTGCGACGGTTTCATCAATGCTGACACCGGTTACCTTGGGACAAGCAAGGGTCGGGAGATCGCCGGACAACGGCGACGGCAGGAGGGGGTGGCGGCATGCACACAGCTGTGCCGAGGGCTCTTCCCACCTTTCACGCGGGCATCTGCCCGGACCGGCATCTGCCGATCCGGCGATGTCGCCACCGAAGACGAGGCACCCGCAAGCGACGGGGTCCGACAAGGGAGTTGAGGGATGCGGATCGACGGGACGAAGCTGGGCAGCGCCTCCGTGGCGGCACTGACGCTGGCGATGATGATGCCGGCGACGGCATGGGGACAGGCCGCGCGGATTCCCGCCACCGACACGCCGGGCACGCCCGCGCAGGTCGATCCTGCGCCGGTCCAGTCGGCAATCGTGCCGAATACCGACACCACCGCCCCCGATCCGGCCGCCACCGTCGCGCAGGACGCGGCCGTCGATGCGGCGGAGGGCGCCGACATCATCGTCACCGGTTTCCGCAAATCGCTCGACGCGGCGCTCAGCGTGAAGCGCGAGTCAGTATCGGCGGTTGATGCGATCGTCGCCGAGGATATCGCCAAGTTCCCCGACCAGAATCTGGCGGAATCGTTGCAGCGCATCCCCGGCATCTCGATCCAGCGCGATGCGGGCGAGGGACGGGCGATCACCGTGCGCGGGCTTGGCGCGCAGTTCACCCGCGTGCGCGTCAACGGGCTGGAGACGGTCGCGACCTCGACCGACGGCGCCAGCGCCAATCGTGACCGGGCGTTCGATTTCAACGTCTTCGCGTCCGAACTCTTCAATTCGATCGTCGTCCACAAGACCGCCGAAGCCTCGCTCGACGAGGGGTCGCTGGGCGCGGTGGTCGATCTCAACACCGGCAATCCGCTGGGCGGCAAGCGTGGCTTCACGCTCGTCGGCTCGGCGGTGGCGACCTATAACGACCTGTCAGACAAGGTCCGGCCCCGGCTGGCCGGGCTGCTGTCGTGGAAATCGCCCGACGGCACGTTCGGGGCGGCGGTGTCGGCGGCCTATCAGAAGACCGCGAACCTCGAACTCGGCAACAACACGGTGCGCTGGGCGCAGGCGCGGTTCGATTCGGTGAACGGCACGCCCTGCTTCACCACCACCGCCACCGGCACGGTCCGCGCCAGCAACGCGGGCGGCTTCTACCGCCCGAACGCGGCGTGCGACCAAGCCGCGCTCGCCTTCCACCCGCGCATCCCGCGCTACGGCTATATCCTGCACGACCGCGAGCGGCTGGGCCTGACCGGCAGCGTGCAATGGCAGCCGAACGAATCGAGCAAATTCTCGGTCGACGCGCTCTATTCCCGCTTCAAGGAGACGCGCGAGGAGAAATATGGCGAAGTGCTGCTCCGCTCCAACGAACGGTCGATCGACGTCGTCAATCCGGTCTACGACAGCAACAACAACCTGATCGCCGCAACGCTGAACGATGCCTGGGTGCGGACCGAACATTATCTGCGCCGGTCGAAGACCGAATTCTATCAGGTCGGCGGCAGCTGGGATCAGGACGTGACCGACAAGCTGCGCTTCACGCTGCTGGGCGGCATCTCGCAGTCGGACGCGACGATCCCGGTCGAGACGACCTTCGTCTTCGACGACCGCGATGCGCAGGGGTACAGCTATGATTATCGCGACTCGCGCAGCCCGCTGCTGACGTTCGGCACCAGCGTGACCGATCCGGCTAATTTCCAGCTGGCCGAAATCCGCGATCGTCCGTCGAGCACGGTCAACAAGTTCCGCACGGTGCAATTGCGCACCGAATACGACCTGGCGGAGGGGTACAAGCTGAAGCTGGGCGGGCTGTACCGCAAATTCTCGTTCGCGTCGGAAGCGTTCACCCGCGATGCGGTGGTATGCCCGGCGGCGGGACGCGACGTGGTGCTGGGGGCCATCACCTGTTCGGCACCGTCGCTGTTCGGCCCGACCGCGATCTACGGCTTTCCGGCGACCGGGCTGGGCGAGACGTTCAACATCGGCGGCGCCGGCCAGCCAGCCGGCAACACCAACGAATTCTACATCCCCAACATCGCCGCCTCCGCGGCCTATACCGGTCTTTATGGCCGACCGCTGGTCGTCGATGCCGGGCAGGTCCGCAGCGTGAGCGAGGAGGTGAGCGGCGGTTACGGCGAGATCGACGTGAAGGGGACGGTGTTCGGGCTGGATTATGCCGCCAATGGCGGGATGCGCTACGTCTACACGCATCAGGTGTCGACCGGGCTGAACAACGGCGTGGCGGTGACGATCGCGCGTAATTATGCGGACTGGCTGCCCGCGCTCAACGTCGCGCTGTTCCCGACCGACAAGATCATCCTGCGCGGCGCGATCGCCAAGGTGCTAACCCGCCCGACCCTCGGCAACCTGACGCCGGGCGGTTCGGTTGACGGGTTCAACTACCGGGTCACCTTCGGCAATCCGCAGCTCGATCCGTTCCGCGCCACCGCGTTCGATCTGGCCGCCGAATGGTATTTCGCGCCGCAGTCGATCTTCTCGGTCGCGGTGTTCAAGAAGAACGTCGAGAGTTTCCCGGTATCGCAGGCGACCACCGGCACCTTCGATTCGACCGGTCTGCCGCGATCGGTGATCCCGCCGTCGAGCCCTGCGGCGCTGCCGCAGAATGCCGACGTACTGTACACGATCACCTCACCGGTGAACGGGCAGGGTGCCTCGCTGAAGGGCGTCGAGATCGCGTTGCAGACGACGTTCCGGTTCCTGCCGGGTTTCCTGAAGAACTTCGGCGCGATCGCCAACGCGACGCTGATCGATTCCAGTGCGACGTACACGGTGCAGGGGCCGACGGTGAACCCGTGCGTACCCGCGGCCAATCCGGCCGCCGCCTGCGGATTCGGGCCGAACGTCACGACGACGCGGACGGGTACGCTGTTCGGCCTGTCGAAGCGGCAGTATAACGGCACGCTCTATTATGAGGATCGGAAGTTCTCCGCGCGCGGATCGATCAGCTATCGCGGGCCGTATGTCGATCAGAACAGCGCCACCGGCAACATCTTCGAAGGGTATAACTCGACGATCAACGTCGATGCCTCGATCCGTTACCGCGTGACCGAGAACCTCGAAGTGTCGCTGGAAGGAACCAACCTGACCGACGAGTATCGCGATCGCTACACCGATCTCGATACCAACCGGAACTACGAGTACAACCACTTCGGCCGCACCTTCTTCGCCGGGGCGCGGGTGAAGCTGTAAGGGCATCGTGACCGTGCGGCCCGGCCGATGGGCCGGGCCGCACCTCGTCAGTACCGCACGCTGACCGTCCCCAGCACGGTGCGCGGCGCGCCGTAGAAGCTCTGGTCATAGGTCAGCCCGGTCAGATAGCGGGTACCGGTCACGTTGCGGACATTGGCGCTCACCGCCACCCGATCGGTCAGGCGATAGCTGGCGAGCAGGTCGAGCAGCGTGTAATCGCCCTGCGTGATCCGGGCGCGGACGCCGGTCGCGGTGGTCGCATCGTAATAGATGCGGCTCTGATATTGCAGCGAGGCCCCCAGTTTCAGCCGGTCAAGCGCGGGTGGCGCATAGCTGACGTTGAGGCGGCCGGTGTTGCGCGGCACGAAGGTGCGGACGGAATCGCCGTCATTGCCGTCGACGCGCATCAGCGTGTAGCCGCCCGTCACCTGCAAACCGTCGGCGATCCGCCCGCCGACATCGAGTTCGATCCCCTGCGCGCGGGCATCGACCCCGATATAGGTGTTGCGGGATATGGTGGTGCCATCGGCTTGCGTGAACGGCAGGAACGCGTCGAACTGCGCGGTATTGTCCTGCCGCGTCTGGAACAGCGCCGCGGTCGCGTTCAGCCGGCCGCCGAACCATTCGCCCTTCAGCCCAATTTCCAGATTGTTGCCCTTGATCGGATCCAGCACGCGGTTGGCGGCATCGATCTCGACCTGCGGATTGAAGATGGTGGCGAAGCTGGCATAGGCGCTGATCGTCGGTGACAGGTCGAGCGTCGAGCCGACGAACGGCAGGAAGCGCGTATTGTCGAAGTTCACCGCCGTCCCATAGGACGTACCCCGGCTGGTCGCATGGGTGACGTTGCCGCCGACCATCAGCTTCCACGGATCGGCCAGATCGAAGCGGACGAGGCCATAGCCGGTTTCGCGCCGGGTATGCCGGTCGAGGCTGAGATCGTAGGTGGCCGGAAAGTCGGGGCGGACGGCATTGCCGGCCAGGATCGCATCCAGCATGACCGGCTGGTTGGTCGCGCCATAGCTGGAATATTGGCGATATTGCTGCGCGCTGCGGTTGATGCCGAGCATCACGTCGTGATCGCGCCCGAACAGCGACACCTGTCCGGTCAGATACGCCTCCAGCGTCAGGTTGCGCGTGGGGGCGCGGAACGCGCCGGGATAGGTCAGCAGGCCCACGCCGGTCGTCCGGTCGGGATTGCCGGAGACGTAGAACAATTCGTTGTCCTCGTCGGTCGCGCGGCGGATCGCGCTCACCCGGGCGACCCAGCCATTGCCGAATTTGTGCGTCAGGTCGCCGAATATCTGCCGGTCGATCACCCCCCAGCTCGACCAGTCGGGCGCGGTGCTGCTCGATCGGTTCAGCTCGGTGCGGGTGCCGTCGGTGTAGAGCAGCGGCACCGCGCCCCACAGCGCGCCGTTGCTCTTGTGATCCTGATGGCCGTAACCGCCGCTGACGACGGTATCGGGACCCAGATCGGCCTCGACGATGCCATAGCCGGTCCAGCGGCGCAGATGGTTGCGGTCGAGATAGCTGTCGGTATCGAAATACACGCCCACCGCCCGCGCCCGGATGCTGCCGTCGGCGGTCAGGGGGATGCTGACGTCACCTTCCAGCCGGAGATTGTCGTAGGAGCCATATTGCGCGCTGGCCCGTGCGGTCAGGGTGCGGGTCGGGCGTTTGCGGATGAAGTTGATGACCGCCGCCGGGTTGCCGGTCGACGACAACAGGCCGGGGGCGCCGCGCACCACCTCGATATGGTCGTAGATCGCGGTGTCGATCGACCCGGTCTGGATACCGAACGCGAAGGGGACGCCGATGCCGTCGATCTGGAACGTCTGAATGTCGAAACCACGGGCGGAATAATAGACGCGGTCGGTATCGGAGAACTGGACGTTGATCCCCGGCACCGTCGTCAGCAGCGCGTTGATGTCGTTGAGCTGGAAATCCTCGATCTGCGCACGCGTGACGATGCTGACCGATTGCGGCGTATCGCGCAGGCTGAGCGGCAGACGGGTCGCCGTGGTCTGGCCGTTGATCGTGTAATCGTCGCTGCCTGCGGTCTGCGCACCGGTGACGACGATCTCGTCGGCGGTCTGCGGGTCGGCCGATCGTTGCGGTTCGGCGGCACGGGGCGGCATGGGGGCCGGGGCCGGCGTGGTGGAAACGGCGGCGGCACTCGCCAGCAACGCCATGATCGCGGTCATCATTCTAAACTCCCTGAACGGAGGCGCTCCTACCGGTCAGGTTGTCGTTATTGCAAGTCATTATCGAAAAAGATCGGCGCCAGATCATGGCCTTGCCGCGATGCGGGTGCCGATCGGTCGCGGAACGGCATCCGGGGCGACGATGCCGCCGCCCCGAACACACGGTATCAATCGTTGGTGCCGAGCGCTTCCTTGGCGGCATCGAGCGCGGCCTTGCCGCCGCGCTTCGCCTTGGTGGCGACGCCTTCCGCGGCCTGTTCGACCTTGTGGCCGGCCTTGCGGCCGAGACCGATCGACTTGGCCATCGCGCGGCGCGCCTCGCTATAGGATTCGGCGACCATCGGATAATCGGGCTTCAGATTGTAGCGCGCCCGATATTCTTCCGGCGTCAGGCCGTTGCTGGTCAGATGGCGACGCAGCGTCCGATAGGGCTTGCCGTCGATCAGGCTGATGATGTGATCCCGGCCGGCCAGCGACTTGCGCACCGTCACCGCGGGAACATATTCCTGCGTATCCTGCTCGGGGGCTTCCGCGGCAGGCGATCCGCCAAGCTTTTCGACGGCGGCATACATCGACTGCAGGAATGCGGGCACGTCGTCGGCCGACGTGCGGGTGTTGGGATTGCTCAGCCAGGCGATCGTGAGGTCGGTGGCAAGTTCTACGCTGTTGATCTCGGTGGTCATGGATAGTCCGATAGTCAGAAAAAGAAGGTATGGCGCACCGAATATGTTTCGGTTGCCGCGTAAGTGGTAATATCTCCGCCACTGTCAATGATTGGTGACGAACATCGTGCCGCGATATCGACGGTATCGGCACAAAAAACGAATGATCGCGAATGCTACAGGCGATCGTCGCCCTGCGGCTCGCACCATTCGGTCGGCGTGGCACCGAGCAGCGTCGACGAATTCTGGACCATCGCGCCGCCGGCATACCAGATCCGTTCCGCGCTCAGGAACGCGACGACGGGTTCGTCGCCCTCGACGGTGCGGACCAGCACCGGACGGTTGATCGGCACGCTCGCCTCGTCGATCTTCGTCCAGCCCATCGTCCTGTCCCCATCGTTGTCCGCATCAACGGCGCAGCGGCGCGGTGGTTGCTCCGATGCCCCGCCCGTGCATCAGGGTTCGACCGGTTCCGGCGGCGCCGGGGTCGATCCCAGCGGTTCCACCCGGCGGAGCAGCAGGCCGCCGGCCAGCGCCAGGGCGCCCAGCACCAGGCAGAAACCGACGACCCCCGGCCAGCCGGCGCGCGTCCACGCCATCCCGCCCACCGATCCCAGCACGCACGATCCCAGATAATAGAAGAACAGATACCAGGCGGCGGCCTGCCCGCGCGCCGCGCCGCCCCGGCGGCCGACCCAGGCACTGGCGATCGAATGGCTGCCGAAGAAGCCGATCGTCACCACCGCGATGCCCAGCACCACCAGCCACAACGGCTGCGCGGCGGTGAGCGCGATGCCCGCCATCAGGATCGTCGCGGGTATCCAGAAGACGCGCCGCCGCCCGACCCGCCCGGCCAGCGCCCCGAACCAGCCCGAACTGATCGACCCCAACGCATAGAGCAGGAACACCGCCCCCACCGCGCCCTGGCCCAGCGAATAGGGCGGGGCGAGCAGATGGAACCCGGCATAATTGTAGATGGTGACGAACGCCCCCATCAGCACGAACGCCTCCGCATAGAGCAGCCGCAGCCCGGCGTCCCGGAACAGCATCGGCGCCCCGCGCGGCAGGGCGAGCCAGCCGCCCGCGCTGGCGACGAAGCGGCGCGACGGCGGCGCCAGTCGCCGGAACGTCTCCGCCATCGCCAGCCCCGCCAGCCCGACGACGGCCAGCGCCCAGCGCCAGTCCGCGACCGCGGCGACCAGACTGGCGATCAGCCGCCCGCCCATGCCGCCGAGCGCGCTGCCCGCGATGTAGAGCCCCATCGCCGACCCCACCGAGGCGGCATCCACCTCCTCCGCGACATAGGCCATCGCCACCGCGGGCACGCCCGCCAGCGCCAGTCCGGCCAGCAGCCGCAGCGCGAGCAGCATATACCAGCCCGGCGCGACGGCGGCGGCCAGCGTCAGGATGCCCGCCGCCATCATCGCCGCGACCATCAGCGGCCGTCGCCCCACCCGGTCGGACAGCGCGCCCGCCACCAGGATGCCCAGCGCCAGCGGACCGGTGGCGAGCGACACCGCCAGCGACGCGGCCTCCGCGCTAAGCATGTAATGCGCCGCCAGCAGGGGGAGCAGCGGCTGTACCGCATAGAGCGTGGAAAAGGTCGCGAAGCCGGCGAACAGCATCGCCAGCGTCAACCGTCGATAGGCGACGGACCCCGCCGCCAGCGCGGTGGCGGCGGTTGCATCACCGGCAGACCCGGAAGACATCGTCATGGTCGTCGCCCTAGCCCCGCCGGGCCGATCCACCAAGCCGGCCCGATGCCGGTCACGACGGCCGACCGGGTACACGCAACCCCGTCGCCCGCCGCTCGTTCGGGCGGCGAGGGAGACGTACGATCGGCCATGCCAGCAACATCGTCCATTGCGACGGACCGGACAGTCCCCACGCATTCGACATCATCCCGCTGCAACCGCGCAACGGCAGCCTCGATGCGAAATGCCCGGTCTGTCGCGGCCATGGCCAGTGGAACACCGAGATCGATCTGGTCAGTTTCCGCTGCAAGCGCGCGATCTGCGACCAGTGCCACGGCGCCGGCTGGATCGAGACGGGCAGCGATCCCGTCGCCCGCGCCGATATCGTGATGACGCCGGACGGCTATCCGCAATGGGTGGTCGCCTTCGATTCCTGAGACGCCGCGCTCGATTTCCCGCGACGATGCGGTAGGGTGGTACGACAGGATCGCTAACCCATCGAAGGAACAGTCATGGATCGTCGCAACTTTCTCGCCGGTGCCGCGGCGGTGTCGGCTGCCGGAACGTTGCCGATGCGCGCTGCCGCCGCCGCCCCGGCGGATCGCAATGCGGCGTTGCGCGCGATGCTCGACCGGTTCTTCTACGCGCGGCTCGATTCATCGCCCGAGCAGGCGACGCGGCTCGGCCTGGACAGCGGAGAGCGCGCCGGGCTGAAGGCGAAGCTGGACGACGTGTCGGCGGCGGGGCAGGCGGAGGACGTGGCGCGGGCGAAGGCGGAACTGGCCGAACTGCGCGCGTTCGGCACGGCGGGCCTGTCACCCGCCGCCGCGCTCGACCATGAGATCGTGACCTATCAGCTGACCCGCGCGGTCGCGGGGGCGAAGCGGTTCACCTATGGCGACAGCCTCGGCCGGTTCGCGCCCTATGTGCTCAGCCAGTTGACCGGGCCGTATCGCGACGTGCCGGATTTCCTGGAATCGCAGGCGCGGGTGCGCGACGCGGGCGAGGCCGACGCCTATCTGGCGCGGCTCGCCGCCTTCCCCAAGACGATCGACGACAGCACGGACCGGCAGCGCCGCGATGCCGCGCGCGGCGTGTTCGCCCCCGACTATATCCTGGATACCACGCTGAAACAGCTGGGCAGCGCGATGGAGCGCCCCGCCGAGCAGACGGTGATGGTCGCCAGCTTCGCCGCCAAGCTGAAGGCGGCGAACCTGCCCGCCGATCGGGTGGCCCGCGCCACGGCGATCGTCGCGCGCGAGATGTTGCCGGCGCTGGAGCGCCAGCGCGCCTTCGTGCAGGAACTGCGGGGCAAGGCGGTGCATGACGCCGGCTGCTGGCGCCTGCCCGATGGCGACGCCTATTACGCGGCGGCGGCAGAGGCCGCGACGACGGTGGCGATGGGCGGGGACGAGATCCACCGTCTCGGCCTGGCGCAGGTGGCGGAGATCTCGGCGCGGATCGATACCATCCTGAAGGCGCAGGGCATGAGCCAGGGCAGCGTCGGTCAGCGGCTGGTCGCGCTCAACCAGCGACCCGACCAGCTCTATCCCAACACCGATCCGGGGCGCGAGGCGCTGCTGGCGCAGCTCAACCGCCAGATCGTCGCGATGCAGGCGCGGCTGCCCGAGGCGTTCGACACGTTGCCCAAGGCCCCGGTCGAGGTGCGGCGGGTGCCGCCGACGATCCAGGCGGGCGCGCCGGGCGGCTATTACCAGAACGCCTCGCTCGACGGGTCGCGGCCGGCGATCTACTATATCAACCTGCGCGACACGTTCGACCGGCCGAAGTTCGGCCTCGCCACGCTGACCCATCACGAGGCGGTGCCCGGCCATCATCTGCAGGTCAGCCTGGCGCTGGAAAGCACCGAGATTCCGTTGATCCGCCGTCGCGGGTTCTTCAGCGGCTATTCGGAGGGCTGGGCGCTCTATGCCGAGCAACTGGCGGACGAGATGGGGATGTATCAGGGCGATCCGCTGGGGCAGGTCGGCTATCTGCAATCGCTGCTGTTCCGCGCGACGCGGCTGGTGGTCGATAGCGGGATGCACGCCAAACGGTGGAGCCGCGAGCAGGCGACCGATTACCTGATCGCCACCACCGGCATCGCGCGCGGGCGCAGCCAGGGCGAGATCGACCGCTACACCGTCTGGCCGGGGCAGGCGTGCAGCTACAAGATCGGCCATACCGTCTGGACGCGGTTGCGCGCCGAGGCGGAGAAGCGGCCGGGCTTCACCCTGAAGCAGTTTCATGGCGTGCTGCTGAAGGGGGCGATGCCGCTCGCCATTCTGGAACGGGTGATCCAGCGCGGCGGATAAACTCCGTGTGTGTGATTGCGGGAGCGATATCATTGATCTAGGCTGCGATCATATCATCGGGAGGAATGCGTCATGCCTATCACGGTCAACGGATCGTCGGTGCCGCTGCCCGATGATCCGCGCGTGTCGCTGCTGGATATGCTGCGCGACCGGATGGGCCTGACGGGCACCAAGAAGGGCTGCAATCAGGGTGCCTGCGGGGCGTGTACCGTGCTGGTCGATGGCCGGCGGATCGTGTCCTGCCTCGCGCTGGCGGTGCAGTATGACGGGGCCGCGGTGACGACGATCGAGGGACTGGCCGGGGCGCGCGCGCTGCACCCGTTGCAGGCCGCGTTCGTCGAGCATGACGGGTTCCAGTGCGGTTACTGCACCCCCGGCCAGATCTGTTCGGCGATCGGCATGGCGGCGGAGGTGCGGCGGGGGATGCCCAGCCATGTCACCGCCGACCTGTCCGCCGCGACGATCGCGCTCGACCGCGACGAACTGCGCGAGCGGATGAGCGGCAATCTGTGCCGCTGCGGCGCGCATAACGGCATCGTCGACGCGATCATGGACGTGTACGCCGGGGCCCCGGTGCCGGCCCGCGATGCGGCGCTGGTCGGAGAGGATGCGGCATGACCCCGTTCGACTTCCACCGCGCCGGCGATGTCGCGACCGCGCTGCGCTTTTCCGAAGCGCCGAACGGCCGATATCTGGGTGGCGGCACCAATCTGGTCGACCTGATGCGCGAGACGGTGGAACGACCCGACCGGCTGATCGACGTGACCGGACTGTCGAACGCGATCGAGGAAACGGAGGAGGGCGGCCTGCTGATCGGCGCGGCCGCGACCAACGCCGCGCTGGCCGAACATCGCGCGGTGCGCACCCGTTATCCGGTGCTGGCGCGGGCGATCCTAGCAGGGGCGTCGGCACAGATCCGCAACATGGCGACGACCGGCGGCAACCTGCTCCAGCGGACGCGCTGCACCTATTTCTACGATACGCAAGGATCGGCCTGCAACAAGCGTGCGCCGGGCACGGGCTGCGACGCGATCGGCGGGTTCAACCGCATCCACGCGATCCTCGGCGCGTCGCCCGACTGCGTCGCGACGCATCCGTCCGACATGGCGGTGGCGCTGGTCGCCCTCGACGCGGTGGTGCATCTGGCCACCGCCACGGGAACGCGCATCGTGATGCTGGCGGACCTGCACCGTCTGCCGGGGGATCGCCCCGATCTCGACACGGTGCTGTCGCCCGGCGAGCTTATCACCGCGATCGAACTGCCGGCCATGCCGATCGCCGCGCGCTCGACCTATCGCAAGGTACGCGACCGGGCGAGCTACGCCTTTGCGCTGGTGTCGGTGGCGGCGGCGCTGGAGGTGCGCGACGGCCGCGTCGCCGATGTGCGGCTGGCGCTGGGCGGGGTGGCGCACAAGCCGTGGCGGGCGCTGACGGCGGAGGCGGCACTGCGCGGCGGCCCCGCGACCATCGACGCGTTCCGGGCGGCGGCGACGGCCGAACTCGCCGAGGCGCGGGCGCTGCGCGACAACGGCTTCAAGATCGAACTGGCGACGCGGACGATCGCGGCCGTGCTGGCCGAACTGGCACCCGACACAGCGGAGATGGACGCATGAGCATCCTCGACGACGCGAAACAGGCGGTGCAGGGCGCCGTACAGGGCGTGATGCAGAAGGCGATTCAGCTCGCCCCCGACAGCTTCATGCCCGGCGGTCGCCCCGATCCGCTGATCCGCGCGCAGCATGGTCATATCGGCAAGCCGATCTCCCGCCTCGACGGCCCGGTCAAGGTGCGGGGCGAGGCGACCTATGCGGCGGAGTTTCCACTGGACGGGATGCTGTATGCCGCGCTGGTGTTCAGCACGATCGCCAAGGGGCGGATCGCGACGCTGGATACGGCGACGGCGGAGGCGTCGCCCGGCGTCGCGTTGGTGATGACGTATCGCAATGCCCCGCGCATGGCGCCGATGCCGCTGTTCATGACATCGGAAAAGGCGTGCGGCGGCAACGACCTGCCGATCATGCAGGACGACCGCGTCTACTGGAATGGCGAGCCGGTCGCGCTGGTGCTGGCGGACAGTCAGGAACAGGCGGATCACGCCGCCTCGCTGATCCGCATCGCCTATGACGTCGATCCGTCGGTGACCGCGATGGCGGCGGCCAAGGCCAAGGGCACCGAACCCGGCACCTTCATGGGCCAGCCGCTGAAATTCGCCAGCGGCGATGCGGGCAAGGCGCTGGCGGCGGCGGCGCACCAGGTCGACCGCACCTACACGACGCCGCGCCACAGCCATAACGCGATCGAACTGCACGCGGTGACGGTGACGTGGACGGGCGACACGCTGCGCGTTCACGATGCGTCGCAGATGGTGGCGCACATGGCGTGGTCGCTGGGGCATGTGTTCGGGATCGACGAGGACAAGGTGCACGTCACCTCGCCGTTCGTCGGCGGCGGGTTCGGCGGCAAGGGATTGTGGCAGCATCAGGTGCTGGCCGCCGCCGCATCGAAACTGGCGGGCCGGCCGGTGCGGCTGATGCTGACGCGCGAGGGCGTGTACCGGATCGTCGGCGGGCGCACCGTGACCGAACAGCGGGTGGCGATCGGCGCGGCGGCGGACGGCCGGTTCGAGGCGCTGATCCACACCGGCACGGTGGCGATGAGCCATCACAACGTGCTGCCCGAACCCTTTATCCTGCCGACCCGCAGCGCCTATGCTGCGGGCACGATGGCGCTGGATGTCGAGGTCGCGTATCTCGACATGGTCGCCAACACCTTCATGCGCGCGCCGGGCGAGGCGGTCGGCACCTTCGCGCTGGAAAGCGCGATCGACGAACTGGCGGTCGACATGGGCATCGATCCGATCGAACTGCGCCTGCGCAACGAGCCGGACAAGGACCCGACCACCGGCGCGCCCTTTTCCTCGCGCGAGGTGGAGAAGGCGTATCGCGACGGCGCGGCGCGGTTCGGCTGGGAGGCGCGGGGGGCGCCCGGCAGCCGGCGCGAGGGCGAATGGCTGATCGGCACCGGCGTCGCCACCGCGACCTATCCCTATTACCGGATGCCCGGCGGCGCGGCGCGGATCACGCTGGCGCGGGACGGTCATGCCACGATCAGGGCCACGATCGACATCGCCGCGCACGACATGGGCATGGGCACCGCCACCGCGCAGACGCAGGTCGCCGCCGACCGGCTGGGGCTGGCGATGGAGCAGGTGACGTTCCGTTACGGCGACAGCACGCTGCCCGGCACGGTGATGGCGGGCGGATCGCAGCAGACCGCGGCGATCGGCGCCTCGGTGATGGCGGCGTACCGCGCGCTGGTGACCGAATTGCTGAAGCTGGCGGGCAACGATTCCCCGCTGGCGGGTCTCGATGCGGACGCGGTCGTCGGGGTGGATGGTGGCCTTGCCCGGATCGACGATCCGGCCGCGCGCGAAAGCTACGCCTCGATCCTGTCGCGCGCGCAGCGGGACGAGGTGGTGGTGGAGGCGACGCCGCCCGCGCCGCTGGAGACGATGCACTGGTCGATGCATTCGCACGGTGCGATGTTCTGCGAGGTGCGGGTGAACGCGGTGACGGGCGAGGTGCGGGTCAGCCGTTTCCTCGGCTCGTTCGATTGCGGCCGCATCCTCAACCCCAAGACCGCGGCCAGCCAGTTCCGCGGCGGCATCATCATGGGCCTCGGCCTCGCGCTGATGGAGGAGACGCAGTTCGACGAGCGCAGCGGCCGGATCATGAACCCCAGCCTCGCCGAATATCATGTGCCGGTGCATATGGACGTGCCCGACATCGAGGTGATGTGGACCGACATCCCCGATCCGCACACGCCGATGGGCGCGCGCGGCGTGGGCGAGATCGGCATCACCGGCGTCGGCGCGGCGGTCGCCAACGCGGTGTTCAACGCGACCGGCAAGCGCATCCGCGACCTGCCCATCACGCTCGACAAGCTGCTGGCATAGCGCGGGATGACATGAGGTTGATCCGGATGTTCGTCATGGCGAGCGCAGCGAAGCAATGACGGATTAACCTGATATCTCCGACTCTAGCGCGGGGTCGCATGACGCGGCTTCCGCTCTGTCGCCTCCGGCGCGATGCTGCTATCCAGCGGCGATGTTGAGAAGTCGGATGAGGCGGCAGACGGCCGTGGCGGAGCAGGCGGTCACGCGGCTGGATGAAATACAGGCGTCGATCGTGGCGCTTGGCGACGAGGATCTGCTCGACTTCGCCGATATATTCCGGGGCGCGACGCCGACGCCGCTATGGGATCTGGCGGCGGCCGAGATGCGCAAGCGCGATCTCCGCCTGTAACGCTCAAGGTCGTACGGACGATGAAACAGCTTCCTTCCCGCTATCGTCGGCTCGACGGGGCGCTCGCCGACCTGCCGGTCGAGGAACCGATGCTGCTGACCGAGCTGGACGGCTTCCTGACCGGGGTGATCCTGTGTCCCGATCCGGTGATGCCGGCGGAATGGATGCAGAATGTCTGGGGGATCGATGACGGCGGCGTCGCGCCGTTCGACGATCCGATCGACGTGCAGTGGTTCGCCGATGCGGTGATGGCGCGGCACGACGCGATCGTCCGCGACCTGGATCGTGGCAAGCTGCAGCCGATCTTCGACATCGACGAGCGGAACGGCGACGTGCTGTGGGAGCTGTGGATCGACGGCTTCGCCGAGGCGATGGCGCTGCGCCCCGACGCCTGGACCGCGCCGACCGACGACCCGTCGGTGGTGGAGGCAAGGGCGCGGCTGTCGCTGCTGATCGACGTGGCGCGTCAGGAAAGCACGCTCGACAGCATGGAGATCAACGCGCTGGAGGTGGAGGCACCCGGCCGGTTGATCGACGCGGTGCTGCGCCTTCATGCCTCGCGCCCGCGTGCCGCGGCTGGGGCTGTGTCGATCCCGTCACCGGCCAAGGTCGGGCGCAACGATCCCTGTCCCTGCGGATCGGGCAGGAAGGCCAAGCGCTGCTGCCCGTGACGGGTTCGTCAGCCCCGCCTTATTGATAATGGCCCGTCCGGTCGAACCCGGTGGTCGTCTTCGCCATCTTCACGAGCTTGCGGATATAGGTACGGACATGGCGGTCGAACCGGGTATCGTCATACACGCCGCGCCAGAGATACTCGTCGCGATCGAGCAGCGCGCGCAGCGCCGCCACGAACGTCGCCTGATCGTCGAGCGACGCCTTGCCCCGCAACAGGGTGCAGACCATTTCCTCCGCCGTCGCCTGGTCGCAATCGTCCTGCCGGGCACGGCCGCCACGTTCGGCGACGACCTGATCCGCGCGGGACGCGGCGATGCGGGCATCGAGCCACACCCGCACGCCGTCCGCGTTCCATGCCGTCGATGTCCTGTCGTTCGTCGAGGTCTTGTCGGTCATCCGGTCATCGTCCTTCGCCCTGTTGGCGCCATCCGCCGGTCGAACCGAAACGGTAGCCGATTTCGCTAGGCTGACGGCGGCCATCGCCGTTAGACTGTCATCCCCTATCACATGGTCAGGATATCATGGGGATAACGATGTTCACGCCGGCGCCGCTGCCGCTCAACGAGCGCCAGCGCAGCGACGCCGCGAGGGCATCGGGGCTGATGAACCGCATCGCCGATCCCGTGCTGTCGCAGATCACCAACCATATCCGCCATGTCATGAACATGCGATGGTGCGGGATCACGCTGATCGTCAGCGAGACGATGTACGTGGTCGCCTCGTCCGGCGGATTGCTGGGCATGTACCGGCGTTCCACGTCGCTGTGCAGCTATGTCGTCAGCGATCCCGACCATGTCTTCGTCGTGCTGGATGCCCCCAACGACGAACGGTTCGCCGGCAATCCTTCGGTCGATAACGGTCTGGTCGCCTTCTTCGCGGGCGCGGCGGTTCGCGATGCGGCCGGCTATGCGATCGGCGCGCTGTGCATCACCGACAATGCCCCGCGTGCTTCCTTCACCGATGACGACGCGATGCTGCTGCGCGACTTCGCGCATGACATCGCGGTGACCCATATCCCGTCGCGGTCGGGCTAGAAGAAGCGGTCCACCACGCTGCGGGCCAGCCGGGCCGGGCGCAGCGTTTCGGCGTCGAGGCAGCACCAGCTCGATTTCACTTCGGCCAGCACCTCTTCGCCGCGCCGGATGATCGTTTCGTAGAAGGCGCGGGCGCCCTGTACCTTTTCGAGGATGACGGTCGCGATCACCTCGTCATCGAGGAAGGCGGGCTTGCGATAGGTGATCTCGTGCCGGATCGCGACCCACAGATGCGCGGCGACGGCATCGGCGGGCGCCAGCTTCTGCCAATGGCTGACGACCGCCTCCTGCACCCATTTCAGATAGCTGGCATTGTTGACATGCCCCATGAAATCGATGTCCGCCGGATCGACCGCGATGGCATAGGCATGGGGGATCGTCGTCATGGTCGCATCATAGCATGACGGCACCGCCGGCGCTAACGCCATCGCCCGCCTGCCAGAGGCCCACCCGTACCATGCAATCGACTGGTAGATATGGTATTTCCCCGGGGTGGACGGGGACGCGCCACCCCGGCTAGACCATCGTCGTCAGCGGGGAGTGACACCATCTCGATCAATCTTGCCTCCATCCTGCGGGGTGCCGGGACAGCGGGGGCGTGCCTCGCCATAGCCGCCTGCAACCGGCATCAGTCGACGCTCGCGCCGTTCGGGGTGGAGGCGCGGGATACGCGCACGCTGATGATCGTGCTGCTCGTCGCCGCGGTGGTGATCGCGGGCGGGCTGACCGCGCTGATCCGGTTCGCGATCCGCACGCCGGGCGGTCGGCTGACGCACCGGCAGGGGATGCGGCTGGTGCTGTGGCTGGGCGCGGTGGTACCGACGATCCTGCTGTTCACGCTGCTGGTGTCGGAACTGCCGGCGATGCGGCCGCTGCCGGTCGCCGCCGCCGACCTGCGCGTGAAGGTGGAGGGCGAGCAGTTCTGGTGGCGCGTCACCTATGCCCCGCCGGGACAGGTACCGGTGGTCGCCGCCAACGAGATCCGGATCCCCGTCGGCCGTACCGTGCAGTTCGATCTGGACGGGGGCGACGTGATCCACAGCTTCTGGATTCCGGGCCTCGCCGGCAAGATGGACATGATCCCCGGCCGCACCAACACGCTGGTCGCGCGGGCGACGAAGCCGGGGCGGTATCGCGGCGTCTGCACCGAATTCTGCGGATTGAGCCACGCCCTGATGGCGTTCGACGTGGTGGCGATGCCCGCCGCCGCCTTCGACGCATGGTTGACGGCGGAGCGGGGACCGGCGCTGGCGACAGCCATGGCGCATCCCGGCGCGGTACTGTTCGCGCAATATGGCTGCGGCGGGTGCCACGCGATTCGCGGCACCGCGCAGGCCGGCACGATCGGCCCCGACCTGACCCGGTTCGGCGCGCGTGCCACGCTGGCCGCCGGCGTCCTGCCGATGAACACCGCCAATATCGCGGGCTTCGTCCGCCATCCCGAACGCACCAAGCCGGGGGTGCGGATGCCTGCCTTCCCCCAGATGACGGACGCCGAGGCGATCCGCATCGCGCGCTATCTCGAAGGTCTGAAATGAGCGCGCCCGCCGATACCCCCAACGATACGCTCTATGCGGAGGACCGGACCGACCAGAACGATCCCGCCGTCCGCGCCGCGCAGGAGGAACGGCTGCGCGCGGTTTGGAAGCCGCCATCGGGCCTGTTCCTGCGCTGGACCGATGTGAACAACAACCGGGTCGGCGTATGGTACACGCTGACCGCATTCGCCTTCATGCTGTTCGCCGGGGTGCTGGCGCTCGTCATGCGCACGCAGCTGGCGGTGCCGGAGAACGACCTCGTCTCCGCGAACACCTTCAACCAGCTGTTCACGCTGCACGGCTCGATGATGATGTTCCTGTTCGCGGTGCCGATGTTCGAGGCGGTGTCGATCATCCTGCTGCCGCAGTTGCTGGGTGCGCGCGACCTGCCGTTCCCGCGCCTGTCGGCGTTCGGCTATTGGAGCTTCCTGCTGGGCGGCGTGTTCGTCGGCGGATCGATCTTCTTCAACGCCGCGCCCGATGGCGGCTGGTTCATGTATCCGCCGCTGACGACGCGCACCGATTTGTCCGGCCTCGGCGCGGACATCTGGATGCTGGGGTTGTCGTTCATCGAGGTGTCGTCGGTGGCGGCGGCGGTCGAACTGATCGTCGGCGTGCTGAAATGCCGGCCGCCGGGGATGCGGCTGAACCTGATGCCGCTCTACGCCTGGTACATCCTGGTCGTGGCGGTGATGATCCTGTTCGCGTTCCCGCCGCTGATCGCGGGCGACGTGCTGTTCGAGATGGAGCGCCTGCTCGGCTGGCCGTTCTTCGATGCCAGCAAGGGCGGCGATCCGCTGTTGTGGCAGCACCTGTTCTGGATTTTCGGCCACCCCGAGGTCTACATCGTCTTCCTGCCGTCGATCGCGCTGTTCGCGATGATGATCCCCACCTTTGCGCAGCGTCACCTGCTGGGCTATCCGTGGATTGTGCTGGCGGCGGTGGGCACCGCGTTCCTCAGCTTCGGCCTGTGGGTCCACCACATGTTCGCGACCGGGCTGCCCAAGATCAGCCTCGCCTTCTTTTCCGCCGCCTCCGAAGCGGTGGCGATCCCGACCGGCGTGCAGATCTTCGCGTTCATCGCCACCCTGTGGGCGGGCAAGGTGAAATGGTCGACGCCGCTGCTCTACGCGGTCGGCAGCCTCGCGATCTTCACGATCGGCGGGCTGACCGGCGTGATGGTCGCGGTCGCGCCGTTCGACTGGCAGGCGCACGACACCTATTTCGTCGTCGCGCACCTGCATTACGTGCTGATCGGCGGCACGTTGCTGCCGTTGTTCGGCGGCCTCTATTATTACTGGCCGCTGGTCACGGGGAAGCGGCTGAGCGACCGGATCGGGCGCACCGCCTTCTGGGTGATGTTCGTCGGGGCCAATCTCGCCTTCATGCCGATGCACCTGTCGGGGCTGGAGGGGATGCCGCGCCGCGTGTTCACCTATCCGGCCGCGCTCGGCATCGGCGGGCTCAACATGGCCTCGACGCTGGGCGCGTTCCTGTTCGCGTCGGGGGTACTGATGGTGTGCATCGATCTCGCGCTGTCGCCGACCCGTGCGAAGGCGCCGCGCAATCCATGGGCGGCGGGGACGCTGGAATGGCTGGCCAAGCCCGATGACGAGAATTGGGGCATCCGCTCGGTCCCGCTGATCGAGACGCGCTATCCGATCTGGGACCAGCCCGGTTTCGTGCAGAAGGTGGACGAGGGCCGCTTCTTCCTGCCCGATGCACCGGAGATGCGGCGCGAGACGATCATCACCTCCGTCATCGATGCGCGGCCGATCCAGGTCGCGCGGCTGGGCACGCCCAGCGTGGTGCCGATGCTGACCGCGATATCGCTGGGCAGCGTGTTCATCCTGACCACCTATCACCTGTACTGGGCGGCGCTGGTCGGCGGCGTCGTGACGCTGGCGTGCGTGCTGTACTGGCTGTGGACCGGCACCGCCGAAATCCCCGAGAAACCGGCCAAGTCGATCGGCCACGGCATCACCGTGCCGCTGTACCTGTCGGGACCGTCGGCCAGTGGGTGGTGGGCGATGTTCATCACGATGATGGCCGATGCCACCGCGTTTTCGGGCCTCGTCTTCGGCTATTATTTCTTCTGGACGGTCCATGCCGATTTCCCGCCGCCGGATGCGATGGGGCCGGGCGTGTTCTGGCCGATGACGGCGCTGGCGCTGACCGTCGCCGGCTGGGGGGCGACCGTGGCGGCGCGCGACATCCATGCGAGCGGGCGGGTCGGGCCGGCACGGGTGCTGCTGGTGGTCGCGCTGGTCGCGACGCTGGGCAGCGCGGTGGCCGGGCTGGCGGGGCCGTGGACGACGGGGCTGGACCCCAAGTCCCATGTCTACCCCGCGATCGTGTGGACGCTGGCGATCTGGACCGCGGTCCATGCCGGGATCGGCGGCATCACGCAGGCCTATACGCTGGCGCGCAGCCTGGCGGGCAGGATGACGCCCGTCTATGACGCGGACCTGCGTAACATCACCGTCTATCTCCATTTCCTGCTGTTCACCGGCATCGTCACCTATGCGACGATCGGGCTGTTTCCGGGGGCGGCATCGTGAAGCGGCTGGCCGACCGGGTACGCAGGCTCAGCGTCTCGCTGTGGACGCTGATCGTGCCGCCGACCGTCTGGGCGGCGCATTTCCTGTTCTCGTACCTGTGGGCGGCGCTGCGCTGTGCGAAGGTGGGGCAGTTCGCCGAATTCCCGACGCTCTATGCGGTGGGCACGGTGATGGCGCTGGTCGTCATCCTCGCGGCGGGTGCGGTGGCGTGGGTGCAGCAGCGCACGCCGGGCGACGATCCGCCGCACGAACAGGGCACCGCGGTCGACCGGCTGCGCTTCCTCGCCAAATCGACGCTGTTGCTGGCGGGGCTCAGCTTCGTCGCGGTCATCTTCACCGCCGCGCCGGTCGTGTTCCTGACGGATTGCTGATGAGGCGGGCTGCGACGATTGCGGGCATCGCACTGCTGCCCGCCGGCTGGGCGATGGCGGCGGCGGGGGGCATGGCCGGGCATATGGCCGGGCACATGATCGCGGTCGCGGTCGCCGCGCCGCTGATCGCCTGGGGGATCGGCGGCGGCCGGTTCGATCCCGCGCAGGCGTTTCCCCGCCACGTCACGCCGATGGCGATGATGCTGGTGGAGCTGGCGGTGGTGTGGGGCTGGCACCTGCCGGTGTTGCGGGCGCTGGCCGATACGTCGGTCACAGTGCTGGTGGTGGAACAGGCGATGTTCGCCGCCGCCGGGCTGCTGCTGTGGGCGGCGGTGCTGGGGACGGGGCCGGAACGGCGCGCGGGCGGGGTCGGCGCGCTGCTGCTCACCTCGATGCACATGACGTTGCTGGGCGCGCTGGTCGGCCTCGCGCCGCGACCGCTCTATGCACATCATCACGGGATCGAGGATCAGCAACTGGGCGGCGTCGTGATGCTGATGGTCGGCGCGGCCAGTTATTTCGCGGGCGGGCTGGCGATGCTCGGCACGCTGCTGCGCAGCGGGGAAGGGCACGCATGACGATCCGGATCACCTGGGCGCGGGCGGTGGCGGCGCTGGTCGCGCTGGCGGCGGCGGGATTGCTGTTCGCTTGGTCGGGGGTGTTCAACATCGCCGCCTCGTCGGGGCACTGGCCGATCACCGACTGGTTCCTGCACTGGACGATGCGCAATTCGGTGCGCACCCATGCCGCCTTCTCCGCCCCGTCGAACCCCCGCGCGGATCAGGAACTGGTCAGTGCGGCAGGGCATTTCGCCGCGTCCTGCGCCGCCTGCCACGGCGCGCCGGGCCGTCGCCCCTCACCGGTGATGCACGCCGCCACGCCACCCGCGCCCGACCTGTCGGTGAATGCGAAGCAATGGACCGACAAGCAGCTGTTTTGGATCCTGGAGCATGGCGTCAAATATACCGGGATGCCGGCCTGGGGCGCGAAGGACCGGCCCGACGAAATCCGGCGCATGGTGGCCTTCGTCCGTCGCCTGCCGACGATGTCGCCGGCGGAATATCGCGCACTGAGCGGCGTGGCGCGGGGTGCCGGCACCACGGGTGCGGCGGCGCTGGGAGACGGGGTGCTGGCCGGCTGCGTCGCCTGCCACGGCGCGGACGGACGTGGGCGGGGCCAGCCGGATATCCCGGTGCTGGGCGGCCAGCGTCCCGCCTATCTGCTCGCCGCGCTGAACGCCTATGCCAATGGCGCGCGGGCCAGCGCGGTGATGGGCAACGCCGCCGCCGACCTGACCGACGATCAGAAGCGCGCGCTGGCCGCGCATTTCGCGGCGCTGCCCGGCATCGGCACTGTCGCTCCGGCCGGATCGGCGGCGGCGCGAAGGATCGTCGAGCAGGGCTTGCCCGCCGTGCAACTGCCCGCCTGCGCCAGTTGCCATGCCGGCGGCAAGCCGTATCCGGTACTCGCCGGCCAGCGGGCGTCGTATCTGGCGCAGCGACTGCGCCAGTGGCGCGGCGCGAAGGAGGTGGTCGACGCCCGCAAGAGCCATGCGACCATGCCCGTCATCGCGCGGCGCATTCCGGAGAAGATGATCGAGCCGCTCGCCGCCTATCTAGCCGGCACCGGTCGCTGACGGGCGGCTTCCGTTCGGGTGGTGGCGCCCTTATCTCTCCACGATGAACGGAACATCCCCATGAGCGTCGCCTTCCGCCGCGACAGCGACGAGGAACATCGCGAGCCGCGGTTCGAACTGCCGATCCCGGCGGGCGCCAACCTCGTCACCGCCGCCGGCCCCGCGCTGATCGCGGCACGGGTGGCGGAGCTGGAGGCGGCGGTTGCCGCCGCGACCGGCGAGGATCGCGATGCGCTGCTGCGGCAGCTGCGCTACTGGCACACCCGCGCCGCCACCGCCGAGGTCGTCGCCCCGCCCGCCGATGACGAGGCGGGGATCGGCAGCCGCGTGACGTTCCGCCTGAACGGCGCGACGCGCACCATCACCATCGTCGGCCATGACGAGGCGGATGCGGAGGCGCGCATCGCCTTCGCCGCGCCGCTGGCCCGCGCGCTGATGGGCACTGGCCCCGGCGATCTCGCCGATTTTCAAGGGCATAGCGAGGCGATCGAGGTGATCGCCGTGGAGAATCATTGATGGCCGAAAAGTTCGAACGCCACCGCCAGCCGTGGAAGGTGGAGGAGGTGCAGAAGCTGCACCAGTTCGCCAAGAAGGACATGTCGCTGAAGGCGATCGCCAAGGCGCTGACCCGCAGCGAGGAATCGGTGAAGGACCGCGCCAAGGCGGACGGGCTGACGATCGCCAAGCTGCGATAGGGCGTGGCGGGCATCGGTCGTTCGTTTTGTCTGTAGCGGAACGCCACTGGCTTGACTCAATCCGTCATTGCGAGCGCAGCGAAGCAATCCAGCGCCGGATCAGGACGCCCTGAATTGCTTCGCTACGCTCGCAATGACGGACGTCCGGTGCAACATGATGCCATCGGACCCTAGATCCGCTCCACCGCGTTTACCGCGTCGAGCGCGCGCAGTGCGGCGATCAGGCGCATCAGTTGCTGGACGTCGTGGACCTCCACGTCGATCATGTTGGTGTGGAAGCGCATGTCGCGGGTATCCAGCCGCAGGTTGATGATGTTCGCCTTGTGCTGGCCGATCACCGTCGCCAGCAGGCCGAGCACGCCGGGTTCGTTCTTCACCGTGACGGAGATGCGTGCCACCGCGCCCTCGGTCCGTTCGCCCCACGACACATCGACCCAGTCGGTTTCCTCATCCGACCGGTCGGCCAGGTCGGCGAGGACCGCGCAGTCGATCGAATGGACCTCGATCCCCGCATCGGGGCGGCGCAGGCCGACGATGCGGTCGCCCGGCACCGGGTGGCAGCAATGCGCGAGATCATAGGCGACGCCGGGGGTCAGCCCCTTGATCGACAGCGCGCTGGACTGCGGCGCCAGCGCGGCCATGTCCGCGCCCGCCGATCCCGGCATCAGCGCCTCCATCACATCGGCATCGGACAGGGTGCGCCGCGCGATCGCGACCATCAGCGCCGCCTCGTCGGGCAGTTTCAGCCGTTTCAGCGCATGGCCCATCGCATCCGGCCCGAGCGGGGCGGGCAGGCGGGCGGCGATCCCCTCGTACAGCTTGCTACCCAGCGCGACCTGTTCGGCGCGTTCGGCCTGACGCAGGTGGCGGCGGATCGCGGCCAGCGCCTTGCCGGTGACCGCGACGTTCAGCCAGCCGGGTTGCGGGGTCTGCCCGGCGGAGCGCAGTATCTGCACCTGATCGCCATTCTCGATCACGGTCGACAGCGGCACGACGCGGCCGTTGATCTTGGCGCCGACCGCCTGATCGCCCAGATCGGTATGGACCGCATAGGAGAAGTCGATCGGGGTCGCGCCCTTGGGCAACTGGATCAGTTCGCCCTTCGGCGTGAAGGCGAAGATGCGATCCTGATACATCGCCATGCGGGTGTGTTCGAGCAGTTCCTCCGGCGTGTCGGCGGTGTCGAGGATCTCGACCAGGTCGCGGATCCAGCTGACCTGCGCATCATGCCGGGTCGCCTGCTTGTAGCTCCAGTGCGCGGCCAGCCCGAAATCGGCCTCCGCATGCATCGCGTCGGTCCTGATCTGGATTTCGACGCGGGTCTGCTCGGCGGTGATGATCGTGGTGTGGAGCGAGCGATAGCCGTTGCGTTTCGGGGTGGAGATGTAATCCTTGAACCGCCCCGGCACCATCGGCCAGCGGCGGTGGATCACGCCCAGCGCGCGGTAGCAATCCTCCTCGGTCGGCACGATCGCGCGGAACGCCATCACGTCGGACAGCTGTTCGAAGCTGATGTGCCGCTCGTTCATCTTGCGGAAGATCGAATAGGGATGCTTTTCGCGCCCCGTCACGCTCGAATCGATCCCGGCGCGTTGCAGCAGCAGGTTCACGCCCGACGCGATCCGCGCGATCCGGTCGCCCCCGCCCAGCTTCAGCTGTTCGAGCCGGCGGGCGATGCTCTCATACGCCTCCGGTTCGAGCTGCTGGAAGGCGAGCGTCTGCATCTCCTTCATGAACTCGTACATCCCCACCCGTTCGGCGAGGGGGGCGTAGATATCCATCGTCTCGCGCGCGATCCGCCGCCGCTTCTCCGGCTTGGCGATGTGATGCAGCGTCCGCATGTTGTGGAGGCGATCGGCCAGCTTCACCAGCAGCACGCGGATATCGTCCGACATCGCGAGCAGGAACTTGCGCAGGTTCTCCGCCGCGCGCTCGTTGTCGGTCTGCGCCTCGATCCGCGACAGCTTGGTCACGCCGTCCACCAGCCGCGCGACGTTGGCGCCGAACAGCCGCTCGATCTCCTCCGGCGTCGCCACCGTATCCTCGACGGTGTCGTGGAGGATCGCGGTGGCGATCGTCTCGTCGTCCAGCCTGAGGTCGGTCAGGATGCCGGCCACCTCGATCGGGTGGCTGAAATAGGGATCGCCGGATGCGCGCTTCTGCGACCCGTGCGCGTGCATCGAGAAGACATAGGCGCGGTTCAGCAGCGCCTCGTCGGCGTCGGGATCGTAGTCCAGGACCCGATCGACCAGTTCATATTGCCTGAGCACTTACCCTAGATGGCGGGTGCGTGCGCTGTTTTGCAACATAATTGATCCGCTTGGTGCAATCGGCTGCGTCAATCGTCCGTCACGACGGGATCGGCGGGCGCGGGGGCCTTGGCCTTCATGACGAAATGGATGCGTTCGACGCAGCCGACATGGCCGGTCGCGGACACCGGCTTGCGCGCGCCGCGCAACAGCCGCAGCGCCTCCATGCCGAAATCGGCGCCGGGTTCGCTGGCGACGACGCGGACATTGCCGATATCGCCCCATGGCGCGACGTCGAAGGCGACGACCGCCCAGCCCTCGATCGCGCGACGATGCCATGGCGGGGGATAGATCGGCGCCGGGCGATAGCTCCAGTCGCCGGCCGGGCACCGGTTCGCCGTGTCGACGGTCCCGACCCGGTCGGGCAGCGGCGGGGCCGCGATCGTCGCCGGGTTCTGCCAATAGGGATAGAGGCATCCCGCCCGCGCGCCCGGCGTGAAGCGCGACGCGGCCACCGCCTTCACCGAGGCCGTATCGAGCGCGGGGTTGCCGGTGCCGCCGACGGTACGGACCCTGATCGGCCGGCCACGCGCATCGAGGTCGTAGCCGACCATCGACCAGCCCCGCACCCCCGGCGTCGGCGGGAATGCGAGAAAATCGGGATAGGCGCGCAGCAGGATGCGCGGGGGCGGATCGGTACGGCAACTGGTGCCGACGGGCATGATCCGGTCCCAGCCGGCGCGGGGCAGCGCCCCCGTCATGGGGGTGATGCTGTAGGACATCAGATCGGCGACCGGCGCCTCGGCCAGCGGCGTCGACCTTGTGGTATAGGTGATCGCGCAATCGGCCCGCGCCACCCCGGCGGGAAAGCGCGATGCGGCGAGCGATGGGGCGATATCCTCCGTCTGGATGTTGTAGCCGCCCACGTCCCTCGCGATCGACAAGGGCCGGCCGGCGGCGTCGATCCGGAAGCGATAGGTGACGGTGCGGGTACCGTCGGCGCCCGACCAGGCCAGCGAGGTGAGCGGCCGCCGCATCGCCACCGGTGCCACCGTCATCCCGTCGCACGCCACCGTGCCCGGTATCCAGGCGAACAGGGTGCGGGCCGCGCCCACGGGTTGCGTCGAGACGATCGGCGGCGGGACATATGCGGCAGGGCGCGCGGGGGCGGCAAGCTGGGCGGCGGCCACCGCAGCGGACAGGACGGCGATCATGCACGGCAGGATGACCCCCGTTCATGACCGGCGCAAGTCAGCCGGCGGGCGCGACCCCGTCGGCAGGCCGCTCGTCCGGGGCGGCGGGGCGGCGGCCCCAATGCACCAGCGACCATGCGCGTTCGTGGAAATAGAACAGCGCGATCTTGGTGACGACCTCGGTCCCGGCGATCGATCCGGCGATCTTCGCATCACCCCCGGTGAACAGCAGGCCGAGGACGAAGGTGTCGATCGACCCCACCGTCCGCCACGACACCGCCTTCACCAGCGAGCGCGGGTGGCTTTCCAGACCGTTGAACAGGAACATCGTGGCGTCTCCTCACCATCGGCCGATAGGGCGGGAGTGACGGCGAGGCGAACAATGGCGGCGAGGGGGCGGCCAAGATAAACCATCGCGTGGACGTGGGTTCCGGGATGATCGACGCCGACCTCGCTACGCCCGCAACGACGAAAGGGGACGAAAGGAATTATCGTCTCGGTGCGATGATGGCGGCGCTTATCCCGCCCCTTGCGCCGGGGTGTTGACCCCCATGGATTGCAGGTAGCGGCGCACGTTGCGCGCGGCCTGGCGCAGGCGCTGTTCGTTCTCGACCATTGCGATGCGGACGAAACCCTCGCCGTTCTCGCCGTACCCGACACCGGGGGCGACCGCGACCTTGGCCTCGGTCAGCAACTGCTTGGAGAATTCGAGGCTGCCGAGATGCGCGAGCGCGGGCGGCAGCGGTGCCCAGGCGAACATCGACGCGCGCGGGGCGGGAATGTCCCAGCCGGCGCGGCCGAAGCTTTCGACCAGCACGTCGCGGCGCTTGTGATAGAGCAGGCGGTTCTTCTCGACGATGTCCTGCGGGCCGTTCAGCGCGGCGCAGGCGGCGGCCTGGATCGGGGTGAACGCACCGTAATCGAGATACGACTTCACCCGCGTCATCGCCGCGATCAGCTTGGCGTTGCCGACCGCGAAACCGATCCGCCAGCCGGCCATGCTGTACGTCTTGGACAGCGAGGTGAATTCCACCGCCACGTCCTTGCCGCCCTTGGCCTGCAGGATCGAGACGGTCGGCTTGCCGTCGTAATAGAGTTCCGAATAGGCGAGGTCGGACAGGATCCACAGCCCCTGATCCTTCGCGAACGCGACGAGGCGTTCGTAGAAGGCGAGGTCGACCGTCTCGGCGGTCGGGTTGGACGGATAGTTCACCACCAGCACCGACGGGCGCGGGATGGTGAATTCCATCGCGCGCTTCAGGCTTTCGAAATACGCCTCGTCCGGGGTGGTCGGCACCGCGCGGATCGTGGCGCCGGCGATGATGAACCCGAAGGTATGGATGGGATAGCTGGGGTTGGGCGCCAGCACCACGTCGCCCGGCGCGGTGATCGCGGTGGCGAGGCTGGCCAGCCCCTCCTTCGACCCCATCGTCACCACCACCTCGGTTTCGGGGTCGAGATCGACGCCGAAGCGGCGGCCGTAATAATTGGCCTGCGCGCGGCGGAGGCCGGGAATCCCTTTGGATTGGGAATAGCCGTGCGCATCGGGCTTCCGCGTCACCTCGATCAGTTTCTCGATGACGTGGTCGGGTGGCGGCAGGTCGGGATTGCCCATGCCCAGATCGATGATGTCCTCGCCCCCCGCGCGCGCCGCGGCCCGCATCGCGTTGACTTCGGCGATGACGTAGGGCGGCAGGCGCTTGATGCGGTAGAAGTCGTCGGACATGGTTCACCTTCTTCGTGAGCCCCGCCTCCTACGCCCGAAAGTCGTCCGGTGAAAGCGACCGGGTGAAAGCGAGTGTAGGCGCGCGCGCCCGACTGGGTTAAACCCCTGGCATCAGTGAAGAGGATGCCATGGCCGACCAGACCGACGCCGCTGCCGGGGCCGCCGCCCCCAGCCTCGACGAGATGCAGCACTGGACGTGGGTGATGGGCCGCGCGCAGCAGATGATGATGGAACAGGGCATGGCGGCGATGCCGGTGGTGCCCGGCCTGAACGATCCCGCCACGCTGGAGCGGGTGCGCGATTTCTGGACGGACAGCATGACGCTGTGGACCCGGTTCCTGTCGCCGGGTGCCGCCGCCGCCCCGGCCCCGCCGCCATCGGACAAGCGGTTCCGCGCGCCGGCGTGGCGCGAGCCGGTGTTCGACATGGTCCGCCAGAGCTACGAGACGATCGCCGACCACATGCTGCGCCAGGTCGACGCGGTGACGGGGGTGGAGCCCAAGCAGCGCGAGCAGCTGCGCTTCGCCACCCAGACCTTCGTCGATGCGATGAGCCCGACCAACTTCGCGTGGACCAACCCGGAGGTGATCGAGAAGACGATCGAGACGCGCGGCGACAATCTGCTGAAGGGGTTGCAGAACATGCTCGCCGATATCGGGCGCGGCCAGTTGACGCATACCGACGGCACCTCGTTCGAACTGGGCCGCAACCTGGCGATGACCCCGGGGCAGGTGGTGAAGCGCACCGACCTGTTCGAACTGATCCAGTACACGCCGGTCACGCCGCAGGTGCTGGCGACGCCGCTCATCATCTTTCCGCCATGGATCAACCGGTTCTACATCCTCGACCTCACACCGGAGAAGAGCTTCATCCGCTGGGCGGTGGAGCAGGGGATCACCGTGTTCATGGTGTCGTGGCGCTCCGCTGACGCCAGCATGAAGGATGTGGCGTGGGACGATTACGTCCGTGCGCAGCTCGACGCGATCGATACCGTGCGCGACCTGCTGGACGTGCCGGCGGTGCATGCGATCGGCTATTGCGTCGCGGGCACCACGCTGGCGGCGACGCTGGCGGTGCTGGCCGCGCGCGGGCAGGCGGACCGGGTGGCCAGCGCCACCTTCTTCACCGCGCAGGTGGATTTCGCGGCGGCGGGCGATCTGCTCCACTTCGTCGACGACGAGCAGTTGAAGATGGTGGAGAAGCTGTCACCCGACGGGTTCCTCGACGGCCGCTACATGGCGATGACGTTCAACCTGCTGCGCGGGCGCGACCTGATCTGGAACTACGTCACCAACAATTACCTGCTGGGCAAGGATTATGCCCCGTTCGACCTGCTGCACTGGAACGGCGACACCACCAACCTGCCGTCGCGCTGGCACCTGTCGTACCTGACCGACCTGTACCGCGACAACCGGCTGGTGCAGCCGGGGGCGATGACGGTGGACGGCACGCCGCTGGACCTGTCGATCGTCCGCACCCCCAGCTATGTGCAGGCGGGGCGCGAGGATCATATCGCCCCGGCCGAAAGCGTGTGGAAGCTGACGCATCACTTCGCTGGCCCGCTGAAGTTCGTGCTGGCCGGATCGGGGCATATCGCCGGCGTCGTCAACCCGCCGTCGGCGGGCAAATACCAGTATTGGACGGGCGATTCGGGCGCGGCCTCGCTCGCCGAGTTCGTCGCGGGGGCGACCGAGACGAAGGGGAGCTGGTGGCCGGACTGGCGCGGCTGGCTGGACGAACGCGGCGCGGAGACGGTCGAGGCGGTGGGCGCCCGCATCCCCGGCGACGGGAAATTGCCCGCGATCGAACCGGCGCCGGGGTTGTACGTCAGGACGCGCTGACCATATTTGTTGCGGTGCACAATAAATGTTATTGAACCGGGTCGGTCCATCGTTTATTGTGCGCTGCAACAAAGGAGTGGAAACGGACATGGCGACCTATGGTGCCAAGCGGCCTGCGCGCAAGCTGCCTCCCAAGGCGGTGGCGATACCCCCGAAGGCTGTGACCCCGATTCCGACGGCCGACATGCCTGCCACCGACGCGATGACCGCGGTCGAGGCGGCTCCGGCGATGCCGCTGACCGACATCGCTGCCGCGCCACTCGCCGCCATTCCCGATCCCGTGCCCGTCACGGTCGCCCCTGCCGAGGCCGAGGCTGAGGCCAAGGTCGAGGCCGTCGTCGAGCCGGTCGAACTGATCGCCGAATCCATCGCGCCCGCCGCCGTCACGGTCGAGCCGGTCGCTCCCGCCATCACCCCCCCCGCCATCGTCATCACGCAGAAGGATAGCATCATGGACGTCAACAACGCCGCCGCCGCCACGACCGAGAAGACCCAGGCATTCTTCGCCGATGCCAGCGACCGTACCCGTGGCGCGGTCGAGAAGAGCACGAAGTTCTTCCAGGAAGTGACCGAGTTCTCGAAGGGCAATGTCGAGGCGATCGTCGAGTCGTCGAAGATCGCGGCACGCGGTTTCGAGACGATGGGCCAGGATGCGGCCGCCTATGCCAAGACCTCGTTCGAGAGCGCGTCGGAAGCGATGCGCACGATGGCCACGCTGAAGTCGCCGACCGAGTTCATGAAGTTCCAGGCCGACTATGTCCGCTCGATGTTCGACTCGATGGTCGCGCACACCTCGCGCGGGACCGAGGCTTCGCTGAAGCTGGCCGGCGACGTCGCGCAGCCGATCTCGAACCGCGTCGCGGTGGCCGCCGAGAAGATGAAGGTCGTCGCGTAACAGCGGGGATTACCCATCGGGTCTGAAGGGGCGGTCCGCGATCCAGTCGCGGGCCGCCCTTTTCCGTATCGGACTTTCCTACCCGACTTTCCTGTTCACAGGGCTTGCCCCAGGACGACGGCGTGCCATATTTCGGCGACACATGCCCAGCCCAGCCAACATCCCCGCGCCGACGCCCGCGATCATGCCTGTAACCGTGCCCGCGACCATGATGGCCGAACGGCGCGATGGCGACGGGAACGGCGGCCCCGACGACGGGACGGGCACCGGCCTCGCCACCAAGACGCGCACCCGCACCAAACAGCCGACGCCTTACCGCGTGCTGATGCTGAACGACGATTACACGCCGATGGAATTCGTCGTCCTGTGCCTGCAGCGGTTCTTCCGCATGGACATGGACGAGGCGACCCGGGTGATGCTCCATGTCCACCAGCGCGGGGTCGGCGTGTGCGGCGTCTTCTCCTATGAGGTGGCCGAGACCAAGGTCGGGCAGGTCATGGATTTCGCCCGGCAGAACCAGCATCCGCTGCAATGCACGCTGGAGAAGGCGTAGGACAGGGCACCTCTACCGTCATTGCGTCGCCACGCTCGCCATGATGGAATGTGACAGCTACCGCCATCGCGATTTGGGTCGTCACGTCCAGTAGAGGATGCGCGCGGCGGGCAGTGCTGCCGTCAGCCGGTCTTCGAAGAACCGGCGCAGGGTACGCATCGTGTCGGCATCGTAGACCTGCTTTTCGGTCCCGAACTTGGTCCGCTTCGTCACCCGGTTCGCACCGGTCATGTCGAGGGCGGAGCCGGGATACCAGCTGTCCAGCACGGCGCGCGATCCGGTGGTGAAGCGGTGGGTGATCAGTTCGATCGTCAGGTCGAGTGCGGGCAGCGCGGCGAGCGCCGCCGCCGTGTCGTCGATCAACGCGCCATAGGCCGTTTCCCAGCCCGGCGCGGCGATGATCGGCGCGATCGTCAGCCCGATCGGATAGCCTGCCCGTGCCATCCGGGCGATCGCGGCGAGCCGGTCGGCGACCGGCGCGGTGCCGCCCTCGAACCGGGCGAAGGCGCGCGGATTGATCGAGGCGCGCATCCGCGTCCGCCCGCCATGGTCCAGCGCGAGCAGTGCTTCGACATCGGCGAATTTGGTGGTGAACCGCAGTTGCGCATCGGCATTCCAGCGCCCGAACCACGCGATCGCCGCCGACAGCGACCCCGTCAGCGGTTCTATGCCGAGGGGGTCGGTATAGCAGGACGCCTCGAACGTCGTGCCCTCCGCGACGCGCGCGGCATTGCGCGAGGTGATCGTGCCTTGCCCCAGATAGGCCGGCAGGCCGTCCAGTATCTCGTCGAGATTGGCATAGACGCGGGTGATCGGTGGACCCTTCAGCGACCCGGCGAGGTAGCAGTAGCTGCAATGCGCCGGGCATCCCTCGGCTAGGTCGACGCGCCAGTCCGCGCTGGGCGCGATCGGTTGCAGCCGACGCTTCGACGGCGGCGCGACGACCACCGCGAGCGTGGCCTTCGCTTCGCGATAGGCGCGGGCGGGATCGTCGGCCGGGGCCAGCCCCAGCCGGTCGAGCCCCAGCCGGTCGCCGGCCAGTTCCACCACCTCGATCCCCGCCGCCGCCGCCCGCGCCATGATCGCGCGACCATGGTCGAACCCGCGCGCGGCATGGGTGACGATCACGCGGCGCGGGCGCCACATGGCACCGCGACGGGAAGGGGCGGGGGTCGGAACAAGGGAAGCCACCTCAGCCGAACGAGCGGCGGGCCGGCTTGTTCAGGCCGCCGGAGCGGAACGCCGCATCCGCGCGTTGCCGGTTCTGCGTTGATTATCAGGAGGATGGCGATGCTGGCGACAGTGCAGATGGGGTTGATCGGCGGGCAGCGGGCGATGACGCCGCTCGCCACCGTCGCGGTGGCGGCGGCGCGGGGTAAATTGCCGGCGGACAATGGCGCGCCGAAACTGCTGGGCCATCCGCTGGTCGCGGCGGGGGCGGTGCTGCTGGCGATCGGCGAGATGGCGGGCGACAAGCAGAAGACCGCGCCCGATCGCATCGTGCCGATCGGGCTGGCCGCGCGCTTCGTGACGTCCGCGATCGCGGGGGCGGCGCTGGCGCCACGGCGGCAACGCTGGCTGGCGGCAGCGGTCGGCGGTGTGGTGGCGGTGGCGGCGTCCTATCCCGGCTGGCGGCTGCGGATGGCGTCGATGCGACGGCATGGACAGACGCCGACCGGCTTCGTGGAGGATGCGGCGGTGCTCGCCGGGGCGGCGGCGGTCGTGCGCCGGGCAGGTGCGTTATGGGAGACGCCGGCATGATCGAAACCCTGTCGGCGGCCCTGCCCGACCGGATCGAACGCCTGACCGCGACGCTGCTGGAACGCGCCGATGCCGCCGGCGTGATGCTGGCGACCGCTGAAAGCTGCACCGGCGGGATGCTCGCGTCGCTGCTGACCGATGTGGATGGTTATGGCCATGTCTTCGACCGCGGCTTCGTCGTCTATAGCGAGGCGGCCAAGTGCCAGTTGCTGGGACTGGCGCCCGAGCAGGTCGACCAGTGCGGCGCGGTCAGCCGGCCGGTGGCGGTGGCGATGGCGGAGGGGGCGCTGGCCGCCTCCGACGCGCAGATTACTCTCGCCGTCACCGGTTTCGCCGGCCCCGGCGCGCCGGACGACGAACCCGGCCTCGTCCATTTCGCCTGCGCGCGCGATGGCCGCGAGACGGGCCATCGGGAGGAGCATTTCGGCGATATCGGTCGCGGCGAGGTTCGGGTGGCGTGTCTGGGCGTGGCATTGGAGATGATGATCGCCGCGCTGGATGCATGACGGCGGCGTTCGATCGGGGTAGGAACGGAGCCAAGCCTTTCAGCGCCTTTTAGCGGATCACCCCCATGCCCTTTGCTCGCCTCGCCGCCCTGTTCCTTGCGCTTGCTCCGGCGGGGGCGATCCCGCAGGCGCAACGGGCACCCGCCCCTGCGGCGGCGGCGGACCGGGCGCCAATCGTCGGCGTCGCGATCGTCGCGCGCTTCCCGCATGATCGCACCGCCTTCACCGAAGGGCTGATCTGGCACGGCGATGCCCTGTACGAAAGCGTCGGGCGCGAGGGCGAATCGGATGTGCGGCGGGTCCGCCTGTCGGACGGTAAGATCGTCGCCCGCGCCACCATCCCGCCGCAGCAGTTCGGCGAGGGACTGGCGGCGTGGGGGCGCGAACTCGTCAGCCTGACCTGGCATGACGGGATCGCTCATCGCTGGGATGCCGCGACGCTGGCGAAGCGCGGCGAATCACGCTTCACCGGCGAAGGCTGGGGCCTGACCGGCGACGGTCGCGCGCTGATCCAGTCGGACGGGACGTCGACGCTGCGCTTCCTCGATCCCGTCACGCTGAAGGAACGGCGGCGGATCACCGTGACGCTGAACGGCCGCCCGCTCGACCAGATCAACGAACTGGAATGGATGGACGGTACGATCCTGGCCAATGTCTGGCACCAGCCCTTCATCGTCCGTATCGATCCTGCCGGCGGCGCGATCACCCGTATCTACGACCTGCGCGCCCTGGTGAAGGAGATCGGCGCGCGCGACCCGGAGGCGGTGGCCAACGGCATCGCGTGGGACGCGCGCGACAAGCGGCTGTTCGTCACCGGCAAGCTGTGGCCGACGCTGTTCGAGATCAAACTGGATCGTTGAGCGGCGCTGGGGCGTATTCCCTGCCGATTACCTCTTTACCGCGCCGGCCTTGGCCGGGAGCATGATCGGGACGGACGCATGGGCAGGATGATCGATGGCCGCTGGCACGCGGGCAAGGTGACGGACGACGCGAAGGGCGGCAGCTTCAAACGGCAGGACGCGGGGTTTCGCGACTGGGTGACGGCGGACGGCGGGCCGGGGCCGGATGGGCAGCAGGGCTGGCCCGCGGTGGCCGGGCGTTATCACCTCTATGTCAGCTATGCCTGCCCGTGGGCGCACCGCACGCTGATCGTCCGGGCGCTGAAGGGGCTGGAAGACGCGATCGGCGTATCGGTGGTCGATCCGCTGATGCTGGAGGATGGCTGGACGTTCCATACCGCACGCGGCGGCACCGGCGATCCGCTGCACGACGCGGAATATCTGTGGGAACTCTACGCCCGCGCCCGTCCCGACTATACCGGCAAGGTGACGGTGCCGGTATTGTGGGACAAGGAGCGCGAGGCGATCGTCAGCAACGAATCGTCCGAGATCATCCGGATGCTGACGGGCGCATGGGACAATGCCGGCGCGACGCCGGGCGATTTCTATCCCCCCGCGCTGCGCGCCGAGATCGATGCGGTGAACGCGGAGATTTACGACCGGGTCAACAACGGCGTCTACAAGGCCGGCTTCGCCACCACGCAGGATGCCTATGAGGCGGCGGTCGGGCCGTTGTTCGCGACGCTCGACACGCTGGAGAAGCGGTTGGCGACGCGCGACTGGCTGGTCGGGGACGCGATGACCGAGGCGGATATCCGCCTGTTCACCACGCTGGTGCGGTTCGATCCGGTCTATGTCGGCCATTTCAAGTGCAACATCCGCCGGATCGCCGACTATCCCGTGCTGAAGGCGTATCTGGAACGGATGCTGGCCGATCCCGCGATCGCGGCGACGGTGCATCTCGATCACATCAAGACGCATTATTATGGCAGCCACCGCGATCTGAACCCCAGCGGCATCGTGCCGGTCGGGCCGGCATTGCCATGGGCGGGGCTGGTGCGGACCGGCGAATGACGGGGTCCCGGGCATGACGGCCAGCCGCCCCTGGTGGGAACGCGGCGTGATCTACCAGATCTATCCGCGCTCCTTTCAGGACAGCGATGGCGACGGGATCGGCGACCTTGCCGGAATCGAGGCGCGGTTGGATCATGTCGCGGCCCTGGGCGTCGATGCGATCTGGCTGTCGCCGGTCTTCCCATCGCCGATGGCCGATTTCGGGTACGACGTGGCGGATTATTGCGGGATCGAGCCGATGTTCGGCGATCTCGCCGGGTTCGACCGGTTGCTCGCCGCCGTCCATGCGCGCGGGCTGAAACTGCTGCTCGATTTCGTCCCCAATCACAGTTCGGATCGGCACCCGTGGTTCGTCGCCAGCCGGTCGTCGCGCGACGATCCGAAGCGCGACTGGTATATCTGGCGCGATCCCGCGCCCCATGGCGGCCCGCCCAACAACTGGATCAGCGACTTCGGCGGATCGGCTTGGACTTGGGATGCGGCGACCGGGCAATATTACCTCCACGCCTTTCTGAAGGAACAGCCCGACCTCAACTGGCGTAACCCGGACCTGCGCCAAGCGATGATGGAGGCGATGCGGTTCTGGTTCGATCGCGGCGTCGACGGATTCAGGATCGACGTGTTGTGGCACATCGTGAAGGCGGAAGGATTGCCCGACAATCCGCCGAATCCCGACTGGACCCCCGACCGCACCGAACGCGACCGCGTGATCCAGCGTCACTCCACCGACCAGCCGGAGGCCCATGCGATCTCCGCGGACATGCGCGCGCTGGCTGATGGCTACGGGGACCGGGTGCTGGTCGGCGAAATCTTCCTGCCCAATGATCGCCATGCCCGCTGGTACGGCACGCCGGAACGGCCGCAGGTGCATCTGCCGTTCAATTTCCAACTGATCGAGAACGACTGGAACGCGGAAATGCTGCGCAGCATGATTGCAGCATATGAATCGTCGCTGCCGCCGCATGGCTGGCCCAACTGGGTGATCGGCAGCCATGATGCCCCGCGCATCGTCGCCCGGATCGGCGAGGCGCAGGCGCGCGTCGCGGCGATGTTGCTTCTGACGCTGCACGGCACGCCGACCCTGTATCAGGGCGACGAGATCGGTATCGGACGTGTCGCCATCCCGCAGGATCGTATCCGCGACCCGCAGGATTTGCGTCAGCCCGGTCTGGGTATCGGGCGCGACCGGTCGCGCACGCCGATGGCCTGGAATGCCGGCCCCCATGCCGGCTTCTCGACCGCCGAACCATGGCTGCCGCTTCACCCCGACTGGCCGGTGCGCAACGTCGCCGCGCAGGCGGGCGATCCGGGATCGATACTGTCGCTCTATCGTCGTCTGCTGACGCTACGCCGGACCGAACCGGCGCTGTCGGTGGGATCGTTCGCGCTGGTCGACGCGCCGGCCGGGGTGCTGGCCTATGACCGTATCGAGGGGGATCGACGACTGCGTATCCTGCTCAACCTGCGCGACGCCGCCGTCACGATGGACTGGCGGGGAGCGGTCATGCTCTCGACGCTGGACGGCGAGCCAGAGCCTGGAATGCTCCGCGCCAACGAAGGACTGATCCTGTCATGAAGGTCGCGATGCTCGCCCCGATCGCGTGGCGCACGCCGCCGCGCCAGTATGGGCCATGGGAACTCGTCACCAGTCTGCTGACCGAGGCGCTGGTCGCACGCGGGGTGGACGTGACGCTGTTCGCGACGCTCGACAGCCTCACCGCCGCGACGCTCGACGGGGTGGTGCCCGCGCCTTATTCCGAGGACCCGTCGATCGACGCCAAGGTGTGGGAGTTCCGCCACCTCTCCCACCTGTTCGCGCAGGCGGACCGGTTCGACCTGATCCACAATCAGGCGGATTTCCCCGCCCACGCCTTTGCGCCGCTGGTCGATACGCCGATGGTGACGACGATCCACGGCTTCTCGTCCGACCGGATCATGCCGATGTACCGGCCCTATCAGGACCGGGTCCATTATGTCGCGATCAGCGAGGCGGACCGGCATCCCGATCTCCGGTACGCCGCGACGATCCATCACGGCATCCCGCTGGACGACTTTCCCTTCGATGCGAACGGGGCGGAGGACCTGCTGTTCTTCGGCCGCATCCACCCCGACAAGGGGGCCGCCGCGGCGATCGCCGCCGCGCGCGCCAGCGGCCGGGGGCTCGATCTGTACGGCATCGTGCAGGACGCCGGTTATCACGAGCGCGAGGTGATGCCGGGGGTGGATGGCGCCACCATCCGCTATCACGGGCCGGTCGGCGGCGCGGACCGGCTGCACGCGCTGGGCCATGCCCGCGCGCTCCTCCACCTGATCGATTTCGAGGAGCCGTTCGGCCTGTCGGTGGTGGAAGCAATGGCGTGCGGCACCCCGGTCATCGCCACCCGGCGCGGATCGATGCCCGAACTGATCGACCACGGCGTGACCGGCTTCCTGGTCGATACGCCGGCCGAGGCGGTGGTGGCGATCGAACGCGCCGCCGATCTCGACCGCCACGCCTGCCGCCGCGCGGTGGCGGCGCGCTTCTCGGTCGAGCGGATGGCGGACGATTATCTGGCGCTGTACCGGACGGTGACGGGGCTCCCCTGATCGCGGGCCTGATCGCGGGGGGCCTTCGTCAGGTTCTTAAACGGCCGTCTACACCCGCATCGGCATCAGCACGTACAGGGCCGCGCTCTGGTCGTTTTCGCGGATCAGCGTCGGGGCGGCGGCATCGGCGAGGTGGACCTCCACCAGATCGCTGTCGATCTGGCCGAGGATGTCGAGCAGGTAGCGGCTGTTGAAGCCGATCTCGAACGGTGCCGCGGCATAGTCGCCCGGCACTTCCTCGGCGGCGGTGCCGTTTTCGGGGCTGGTGACCGACAGCGTGATCTTGTCGCGATCGAGCGCCATCTTCACCGCGCGGGTCTTTTCGGTCGCGATGGTCGACACGCGGTCGACACCCTCCATGAAGCTCTTGGGGTCGAGCTTCAGGATCTTGTCGTTGCCGGTCGGGATGACGCGCGAATAATCGGGGAAGGTGCCGTCGATCAGCTTCGACGTCAGCAGCGCCCGGCCCAGATCGAACCGGATCTTGGTGCCGGACAGCGAGACGCCGACCGAGCCGTCGACCTCGTCGAGCAGCTTGCGCAGTTCGCCCACGCATTTGCGCGGCACGATCACGTCGGGCATCCCCTCCGCACCCTCGGGCCGGGGCAGGGTGACGCGCGCGAGGCGATGGCCGTCGGTGGCGGCGGCCTTCAGCACCGGCTGCGCGCTGTCGGCATCGGCGACGTGCAGGAAGATGCCGTTCAGATAATAACGCGTCTCCTCGGTCGAGATCGCGAAGCGGGTCTTGTCGATGATCTGCTTCAGCGTCTCGGCAGGCAGTTCAAACTTGGTCGGCAGCTCGCCCTCGGCGATTACCGGGAAATCGTCGCGCGGGAGGGTGCCGAGCGAGAAGCGCGCGCGGCCGGCCATGATCGTCATACGCCCCTCGGCCGCGGACAGCTGGACCTGCGATCCTTCGGGCAGCTTGCGGGCGATATCGAACAGCGTGTGGGCGGACACCGTGGTCGCGCCCGGCTGATCGACCGCGGCGGGCACCGATTCGTTGATCTGGAGGTCGAGATCGGTCGCCATCATCTTCAGCGTGCCTTCGGCGGTCGCTTCCAGCAGCACGTTCGACAGGATGGGAATGGTGTTGCGCCGTTCCACCACGGACTGGACATGGCTCAGTCCCTTGAGGAGCGTCGCGCGTTCGATCGTCGCCTTCATGCGGTATCCCCCACGGCCCCGATTCACGGACGCCGGCAAATTGGTCGTCAGTCCTAGCCGAAAAAGGGGGCAGGGCAAGCGTCTGTGGCAGGAGGTACGCCGCAGAACGTGACGGGAAGCGCGACGGGGAGTGGAAAATCCCCGCATTTTGCGCTATGGGCGCGACCATGCAGACAGCCGCGAACCTGATGCCCATCCCGGGGCACGTCGACCCCGTGCCCGTGCCGCGCGCACCCTCGTTGCGGGCGGACGGGCGGATCGACCTGATCGGGCTGACCAAGGACCAGTTGCGCCAGACGCTGCTGGATGCGGGCATGGAGCTGAAACAGGCCAAGCTGCGCGGCAAGCAGATCTGGCACTGGCTGTACAATCGCGGCGCGACCGAATTTTCGCAGATGACCGATATCGCCAAGGCGCAGCATCCGTGGCTGACCGAACGCTTCGTGGTCGGCCGGCCGGAGGTGGTGGAAGCGCAGGTATCGACCGACGGCACGCGCAAATGGCTGCTCCGCTCGCCCGACGGGCAGGATTACGAGGCGGTGTTCATCCCCGACGCCGATCGCGGCACGCTGTGCGTGTCGAGCCAGGTGGGTTGCACGCTCAACTGCACCTTCTGCCACACCGGTACGATGCGGCTGGTGCGCAACCTGACCGCGGGCGAGATCGTGGGGCAGGTGATGCTGGCGCGCGACGCCTTGGGCGAGTGGCCCAGCCAGCCCGAGGGGCGGATGCTGACCAACATCGTGATGATGGGGATGGGCGAGCCGCTGTATAATTTCGATGCGGTGCGCGACGCGCTGAAGCTGGTGATGGACGGCGACGGGCTGGCCCTGTCGAAGCGGCGGATCACGCTGTCGACCAGTGGCGTGGTGCCGATGATGGCGCGCGCGGGGGCGGAGATCGGCGTGAATCTGGCGGTATCGCTGCACGCGGTGACCAAGGAGGTGCGCGACGAGATCGTGCCGCTCAACCGCAAATACGGCATCGAGGAACTGTTGCAGGCGTGCGCCGATTATCCCGGCGCCAACAATGCCCGCCGGATCACGTTCGAATATGTGATGCTGAAGGACAAGAACGATTCGGATGCGGATGCGCACGAACTCGTCCGGCTGCTGCGCCATTACGACCTGCCCGCCAAGGTGAACCTGATCCCGTTCAATCCGTGGCCGGGCGCCAACTACGAATGTTCGACGCCGGATCGCATCCGCTCGTTTTCCGATATCGTGTTCGAGGGCGGCATCTCCGCCCCCGTCCGCACCCCGCGCGGGCGCGACATTGATGCGGCCTGCGGCCAGTTGAAGACCGCCGCCGAGAAGAAGAGCCGGGCGGACCGCGATCGCGAGGCGGCGGCCCTGACGGTTGCTTGATCCGGCGTCGCTGACGCTGGCGGCGGCGGCGGGGCTGGTCGGCGGCGCGATGAACGCGCTGGCGGGGGGCGGCACCTTCTCGACGATGCCCGCGCTGCTGGCGCTGGGCACGCCCGCCAACATCGCCAACGCGACCTCCAATCTGGCGCTGATGCCGGGGGCGGCGGCGAGTGCGTGGAGTTTCCGCGACGAACTGGCGCCGGTCGGCGGCGTGCCGGTGCGGTTGCTGGCGGCGATCACCTTCGCGGCGGCGCTGGTCGGCAGCGCGCTGCTGGCGTGGACGCCGGGGGCGGCGTTCGATCGGATCGTGCCGTGGCTGTTGCTGGTGGCGACGCTGGCGATCGTGTTCGGGCCGCGTGTGGCGGTGTGGCTGCGTCAACGGGTGACGATCGGGCCGCGTATGCTGGTCGCGGCGCAGGCGGTGCTGGGCGTCTATGGCGGCTATTTCGGGGGCGGCATCGGCATGATGATGACCGCGACCTATGGCCTGCTGGCGGGCACCAGCCCGCGGACGATGTTCGCACCGCGCACGCTGATGCTGGCGACCGCCAATTTCGCCGCGGCGATCGTGTTCGTCATCGCCGGGCTGGTGCGGTGGGAAGCGTGCCTGCCGATGCTGGCGGGCGGAATCTTTGGTGGCTGGCTGGGGGCGATGGTGGGCAAGCGGTTGTCGGCCCGACTGGTGCGCGGCTGGACGATCTTGGTCACCGCGACCACGACGCTGGTCTTCTTCCACCGTGCCTATGGCGGCCTTCTATAGTCTTGCCCGGTCCCGATGAAGTCCGTAGCGTCAATGACATAAGCGGGAATAAACCGCCGGGATGACAGGAGAGCGATGGGATGCGGGTGAACCATGCGTTGCGAACCGGATCGCTGCCGCCGCGGCGCGGCCGGCGGTCGCTGCCGGTGGTGGTGATACTGGGCGGCGCACTGGCCGCGCTGGTCACCTATTGGCATCAGGGCCCGACCGAAGCGCCCGCCACCAGCGACGGCGTGGTCGTCGTGGCGGGCGATGCACCGGCGGCGGCGTTGCCCGCGACCCATGTCGGGCTGGAACTGCGCAGCGTGTTCGTCGGCGGGTCCCCCGCCGCCTCGTCCGCGACGATCGCGGCGGGCGGGCAGCCGGCGGCGACCTGGCGGATCGGGCAGGAGGTGGCCCCCGGCGTAACGCTGGCCGCGGTGCTGGACGATCATGTCGTGCTGGTCGAGAACGGCGTGTCGAGCGACCTGTACCTAGCCGGCGGCGCACGCACCGTGGCGAACCCGGCGCGGCAGGGGCTGGACCCGGAACCGACCCGCCCCTCGGGCGAATTGAGCGCGGAGGAATTGATCGCGCGCACCACCGCCGCCGGGGCGGTACCGGTCCGCAAGACGCCCGAAGAGGAAGCGGCGGGGCGATGACGCAGGATCGCTCCCCTCCCCAACGGGAAGGGGAGCGCTGCGATCAGCCGAACGAAACCCGTACCGACCGGGTGTGCGCCGACCGACGGCGCATCGCCGCGCCGACCAGCCCGAAGCCCGCGATCATCAGCGCCCAGCTCGCTGGTTCGGGGACCACGGCGGCGTAAGCGAGCGTGCCGTTGAACGCCCGTGGCGACGACGCCTCGCCGAACACCCCGGTCACGCCGTAGCCGACCCGAACCACCAGCGCGTCGTCCGCCGCCAGCACATCGCCCACCGCACCCGTGCTGGTGGTGTACTGGACCGAAAACGCCCCGGCATCGGTGACGTAGAAACCATAGGTCGCGCCGCCGGCGAGTTCGATATCGGCGATGTCGAGCAAGGTCGCCGCTCCCGGCCCGGCGGTGGTCAGCGCGGCGAAACTGCCCAGCAGCGTCCAGGCCGACGGGGTGTTCACGGCATCGCCGATGCCGCCGGCGCGGTAATAGACGCTGTAGTCGAAAGTACCGGCATCCGCGTTGATGCCGATCCCCTGCAGCGACAACGGGCCGCCCAGCACCGATACGTCGAACATCACGCCATCGTTGAGATTGTCCGCATCGAACGCGGTGGTGAGCGTCGCCGCCGATGTCGGCGCGGCGAGGGCAAGGCCGGCGAGCAGGCCGAGCGTCGTCAGGCCCCTGAACTGGGTCATCGCATGTCTCCCGAATATCCGGCCATGGTGCCGGTGGTGATAATGAAGCGGCGCGCCCATCGCCGGGCGCGCCGGATCGCGTCCGCTCAGCGGGCGGTGGTCTCGCCGAGATAGAAGCCGGTGTGGGTCGGCTGGTTGTAGGCGGTGTTCTGCCACGCGACGCTGTTGCGATAGACCGGGTCATGCATCAGCGTGACCAGCCGGGTGTCGGTGGCATAGGGCGTGGCGTAGATGCGCAGCGACTGGTTGTCGGCGGCGGCCATCACCACCTCCTCGCGCCAGTCGCCCAGGATGTCGGCGGCCAGGGCCGGCGTCGCCTTGGTGCCGTTGGCCGAGACGGTACCGGTCATGGTCAGCACGGTCTTCGTGGTGCCGCTCGTCCAGTCCCATTTGCTGATGACGTTGCCGTCGAGCAATTCGCGCAGGCGATCGCCGTCCCACCAGATCGCGAAGTTGGTCGGGCCGGGCTTGGCGGGGCTGATGACGGTGCCGCCGGCGGTCATCAGGCCAAGATGACGCCCCGACCAGTTCTCCTCGCCGACATAGCGCGGATCGATATCGGCGGAGAGGCCGCGACCATTGTCGCGGTTGCCCGGCACGGACCACAGCACCTGCCCGGTGCGGGCGTCCGTCATCGTCGCGGCGATGCCGCCATTGCCGTTGAAGTCCTCATGCACCCCGAACCGTTCCAGCCCCGGCCGGTTCGGATCGAGATCGCCGACATGCAGGGCGTCGCCATGCCCGACCTTGAGGTTGTTGATCTTCGTCGACCACATCGGGGTGCCGTCGTCGTTGATCGCCATCGATCCGTAGATCACCTCGTCGCGGCCGTCATTGTCGACATCGGCGATCGACAGGTTGTGGTTGCCCTGCCCGGCATAGTCGGTGGTGTTCTGCGCGGCGGAATCGAAGAACCAGCGCTGGGTCAGCTGGCCGTTCCGGAAATCGAACGCGGCGATCGTGGAGCGGGTGTAATAGCCGCGCCCCATGATGATGCTGGGGCGCGATCCGTCGAGATAGGCGACGCCCGCCAGGAACCGGTCGACCCGGTTGCCGTAATCGTCGCCCCAGATCGTCCGGATCTGAGCCGGCGTCGGGTTTTCGGTGTTGGGATGGCGGCCGGGCACGTATTTGATCGTGCTGAGCGCGCGACCGGTGGTGCCCTGGAACACAGTCAGGAATTCGGGGCCGCGCAGGATATAGCCACCGGCGTTGCGATGGTCGGCGGCGGCATCGCCGATCACGCGGCCCTCGCCGTCGGTGGTACCGTCGGCGGTCTTCATCACCACCTCGGCGCGGCCGTCACCGTCGAAATCCTGCACCATGAACTGCGTGTAGTGCGCGCCGGCCCGGATGTTGCGGCCCAGATTGATCCGCCACAGCCGCCGGCCGTCAAGGGTATAGGCATCCAGGATCACCGGCCCGGTGACGCCGCTCTGCGAATTGTCCTTGGAGTTGGTCGGGTCCCACTTCAGCACGATCTCGTACCGGCCGTCGCCATCCAGATCACCGACGCTGGCGTCGTTGGCGGTGTAGGTGAAGGTGCTGCCGTCCGGGTTGGTGCCGGCGGCGGGTTGCTGGATCAGGATATTGCCATAGCCCGCCTGCCAGACGCGGGCGGAGAAGGCGCGATCCTGTTCGCGGCCGTTCACCACGACCTTGATCGCATAGGTGGCGGCGGCGGTACCGGTCGTGTCGCGGTAATTGGTCGCGCCGGTCAGCGGCGCGGCGTTCAGCTTCACCCCGTCGCGATAGAGATTGAACCCGACCGTCGTGGCATCGGTCGCCAGCAATCGCCAGCTCACCAGATTGCCGCCGTCGATCGCAGGCACCGCGACCACACCGCGATCGAGCCGTTCGATCTGCCGGGCACCCGTGGCGGGTACGGCGGCCAGGGCGCCACTCATCGCCACGATCGATACGCACGCACCGATCCTCCAGAGACGTTTATTCGTCATGCTCATCCTCTCCCGGTCGTCGCCTCGTGGCATGGCGCCCGGGCAACGGTCTCAGCCGGCGGTGCGGGATGTCCGCCTCGCTCGACCGGATGATGACGCATGGTTAACGCGTGTTCAAGAAGTGAATTGTGTTTTCACATCGTGGATTAAGGTGATCCGGACACTGCAATCGAATGCTGGCGAATAATGCGAAATGATTGAAACGCCGAAATATTGTTTCCAGCTCGCCGGTAAATGCGAATCAGTGGACGACCGGTGTGCCCGGATGCCGCTCAATCCGGTCGGTGAATTTTGAACAGCGCATCCTCGCGCGTTTCGAAATAGTCGGCGGGGCCGCCGCCACGGCTGATCGGGCGGGCGCGGGCGGTCTGGTAGATGCCGTCTTCCAGCATCGCGGTGTCGATATGGATACCCACCGCCTCACCCATCACCAGCCACTGATCGAGCGCGCGGCCCTCCTTCGTTTCCAGCCGGATCAACTGGGTCAGCTTGCATTCGAACGCCACCGGGCTGGCCGCGACGCGCGGCGGCGCGACGAGGCGGGAAGGGGCGGTCTCCACCGCCGCCAGTACGAATTCGTCCTGATCGGTGGTCGCCGAACTGGCGTTCACCGCCTCCGCCTGCGACCGGGTCGCCAGGTTCCAGACGAACTCGCCCGTCGCCTCGACATTGGCGACCGAATCCTTCCAGCCGGTCGAGGCGAAGCCGATCAGCGGCGGGCGATACCCGAACAGGTTGAAGAAGCTGTACGGCGCCAGATTGCGCTGCCCCGTCGCCGACACGGTCGAAATCCACCCGATCGGGCGCGGGGCGACGATCGCGTTCAAAGGATCGTGCGGCAGGCGGTGGCCCGCGGCGGGTTCGTAGAAATGCCATTCGGTCATGGCGGCTTAACTGCTAGAGCGGAGAAATGGATACAAGTCCCGTCCCGGCCGGCCCACCTGCCGCCAGCACCCTTGCCGACGAACCCGTTCCGCCGGGCACCGCGATCCGCCGCCACGGGGTGGGCACGCGGCTGTGGCACTGGGTCAACGCGGTCGCGGTGATCGTGCTGCTCGGCTCCGGCCTCGGCATCTCCAACGCGCATCCCCGGCTGTATTGGGGGCGGTACGGCGCGAACTTCGATCCGGCTTGGCTGGAACTGCCGCGCTTTCCCGCGTGGATCACGATTCCCGCCAGCTACAACCTCGCCATCTCGCGCCGCTGGCACCTGTTCTTCGCGCTGGTACTGGGGTTCGGGCTGCTCGGCTACATGATCTGGGGCATCGCCGACCGTCATTTCCGGCGCGACCTGACGTTGCGCCGTCGCGAACTGGGGCCCGCGCATCTGTGGGCGGACGTGCGTGCGCACTGGAACTTCCGGTTCCACGATCCGGCGCGGCCGCGCGACTACAACGTCTTCCAGAAGCTGTCCTATATCGGCATCCTGTTCGTGCTGCTGCCGCTGGCGATCCTGACCGGGATCGCGCTGTCGCCGGGGATGAACGCGGGCTGGCCGTGGGTGCTGGACGTGCTGGGCGGGCGGCAATCGGCGCGGTCGATCCATTTCGTGGCGGCGACCGCGATCGGGCTGTTCACCATCGTCCACCTCGTCCTCGTCATCCTGGCGGGGGCGGGCAACGAGATGCGCTCGATGGTCACCGGCTGGTGGCGGGTGCCGGAATGATTGCGCGGCGTTCCCTGCTGACCGGCGGCGCGGGCCTGCTGCTCGCCGGATGCGACCGGATCGTGCAGATCCCGGCGGCGCGGAAAATCCTGTTCGCGGGCGAGGAGATGCAGCGTGGCCTGCAACGCGCGCTGGTCGACCGGGCCGCGCTGGCGCCCGAATACACCGCGGCGCAGATGTCGCCGGTGTTCCGGTCGAACGGCACGCGCGATCCCGGCACGCCCGAATATGGCGCGATGGTCGCCAACCGGTTCGCCGACTGGCGGCTAAGGGTCGGCGGGCTGGTGGCGACGCCGCTGTCGCTGTCGCTGGCGGACCTGCGCGCGCTGCCCAATCGCCGCCAGATCACCCGGCACGACTGCGTGGAGGGATGGAGCGCGATCGGGCAGTGGACCGGGCCGATGCTGGGCAATGTGCTGAAGGCGGCGGGGGTGAGCGAGCGGGCGCGCTACATCGTCTTCACCTGCGCGGACCGGTACGGCGGCCAGCCCTATTACGAATCGATCGACCTGATCGATGCCTTCCATCCGCAGACGATCCTGGCGTGGGCGCTGAACGGCCGCCCGCTCGATGTGGCGCACGGGGCGCCGGTGCGGCTGCGTGTCGAGCGGCAGCTTGGCTACAAGCACGCCAAATACCTGATGCGGATCGATGCCGTCGCCAGCCTGACCGGGATCGGCAAGGGGAAAGGCGGATATTGGGAGGACAATGTCGACTACGATTGGTATGCAGGCATCTGATATACATCAAGGAAAGGGGCGGTCCGCGCCTCTAGCACCGATATCGCATGGCATTGATCGATCGTTTTCTCGCCGCCCAGGTCAAGCGCGGGCAGCTCGTCGTAACCCATGCCGACGGCATGGTCCGGACCTTCGGCACCCCCGATCCGACCTTGCCGGACGTGGCGATCCGCTTCACCGATCGCGGTACGGCGAACCGCATCGTCCGCCATCCCGCACTGGGCGCGGCGGAGGCGTTCATGGACGGGCGGCTGGTGATCGACCGGGGCGACATCCGCGATCTCGTTAACCTGCTGAAGGGCAACACCCCGTGGGAACGCGGGAGCAGCCTGCGCCCGACGCTGCCGATCCGGATGTTCGGGGCGGTCGCGCACCGGCTAGACCGGGTCAACATGGCCCGCCGCTCGAAACGCAACGTCGCGCATCACTACGACCTGTCGGACCGGCTCTACGATCTGTTCCTCGATGCCGACCGACAATATAGCTGCGCCTATTTCACCGATCCCGGCAACACGCTGGAACGCGCGCAGGCCGACAAGAAGGCGCACATCGCCGCCAAGCTGCTGCTGCGCCCGGGGATGCGCGTGCTCGACATCGGCTGCGGCTGGGGCGGGCTGGCGCTGTATCTCCATGCCAAGACGGGGGCGGAGGTGCTGGGCGTCACCCTGTCGGAGGAACAGCTGAAGGTCGCGCGTCGCCGCGCCGAGGAGGCGGGCGTCGCGGACAAGGTGCGGTTCGAGTTGATCGACTATCGCAGCCTGGGCGGCAATTTCGACCGGATCGTGTCGGTCGGCATGTTCGAGCATGTCGGCCCGGCGCATTACGGCACGTTCTTCCGCCAATGCCGCGATCTGCTGGTCGATGACGGGGTGATGCTGCTCCACACGATCGGGCGGATGGGCGGGCCGGGGGTGACCGACACCTTCACGACGAAGTACATCTTCCCCGGCGGCTATAACCCGGCCCTGTCGGAGATCGTGCGCGGTTATGAGGGGACGAAGCTGATCCCCACCGATATCGAGGTGCTGCGCCTGCATTACGCGATGACGATCGACCATTGGTACGACCGCACCGTGGCGGCGAGGGACCAGATCGTCGCGCTTTACGACGAGCGCTTCTATCGGCTGTGGACCTTCTATCTCGCCGGTGCGGCGGCGGCGTTCCGCACCGGCGGGATGGTCAATTATCAGGTGCAGTTGAGCAAGAGCCGAACCGCCGTGCCGCTGACCCGCGACTATATGGGCGAGGCGGAACGGGCGCTGCGGCGCGACTGACCGTTACCGGCCGCCCTTCGCCGCCGGGCCGGCGGCCCCGGCCTTCTGGGTCGCCTCGTACCGGTCGAACGTCCTGCTCAGCAGCGCCTGCGCCTCCGCCTTGGTCGCCTTGCCGTCCTTGTTCGCGTCGGCGCTGGTGAACCACAGGTCGGTCAGGCGCTTGGCGCGGACGGGATCGATCTTCTTCGGGCCGGCTGCCATCCGTCCGATTCGGGCCTGCACCTCGGCGCGGGTCAGCGCGCCGTCCTTGTTGGTGTCCGACGCGGTGAATTCCGCGTCGAACTTCGCGGCGGCGGAGGCGCGGGTGTCCTGCGCGGCGGCGGGTACGGCAAGCGTGGCGGCAAGCAGGCAGGCAAGGATACGCATCGGGAATCTCTCCGGGAAAAGGCCGCCGCCGGATAGCGGCGACGGGCTGCACCGCGACTGAACGCACGTTTGTGCTGTTGCGCCCCGCGCGCAGCTTCCCTACGGGCGCGGACATGACCGACAAGCCCGCCATCAACAAGGTCGTCCTCGCCTATTCGGGCGGGCTCGACACCAGCGTCATCCTGAAATGGCTCCAGCAGCATTATGGCTGCGAGGTGGTGACCTTCACCGCCGATCTGGGGCAGGGCGAGGAACTGGAACCCGCCCGCGCCAAGGCGGAGCTGATGGGCGTCCGCCCCGAGAACATCTTCATCGACGACCTGCGCGAGGAATTCGTCGCCGATTACGTCTTCCCGATGATGCGCGCCAACGCGCTGTACGAGGGGACGTACCTGCTTGGTACCTCGATCGCGCGGCCGCTGATCGCCAAGCGCCAGATCGAGATCGCCAAGCAGGTCGGCGCCGACGCGGTCAGCCATGGCGCGACCGGCAAGGGCAACGATCAGGTCCGGTTCGAACTGGGCTATTACGCGCTGTCGCCCGACATCAAGGTGATCGCGCCGTGGCGGGAATGGGACCTGACCAGCCGCACCAAGCTGATCGAATTCGCCGAGGCGCACCAGATTCCGGTCAGCAAGGACAAGCGCGGCGAAGCGCCGTTCTCGACCGACGCGAACCTGCTCCACACCTCGTCCGAGGGCAAGGTGCTGGAAGACCCGTGGGACGAGGTGCCCGAGTATGTCTATTCGCGCACGGTGAACCCCGAGGATGCGCCCGACGTGCCCGAGACGATCACGATCGATTTCGAGCGGGGCGACGGCGTCGCGCTGAACGGCGAGGGGATGAGCCCGGCGACCCTGCTCGCCAGGCTGAACGACCTGGGCCGCGCGCATGGTATCGGCCGCCTCGATCTGGTCGAGAACCGCTTCGTCGGCATGAAGAGCCGCGGCATGTACGAGACGCCGGGCGGCACCATCTACGCGATGGCGCACCGGGGTATCGAGCAGATCACGCTCGATCGCGGCGCCGCGCACCTGAAGGATGAACTGGCGCCGCGTTACGCCGAGCTGGTCTATAACGGCTTCTGGTTCTCGCCGGAGCGCGAGATGCTGCAGGCCGCCGTCAACTACAGCCAGGAAAAGGTGACCGGCACCGTCCGGCTGAAGCTGTACAAGGGATCGTGCATCGTCACCGGCCGCCGCTCGCCCCATTCGCTGTACAGCGAGAAGGTCGTGACGTTCGAGGACGATCAGGGCGCCTATGACCAGCGCGACGCGGCCGGCTTCATCAAGCTGAACGCGCTGCGGCTGCGCCTGCTCGGCCGGCGCGACCGCTGATCGCGTTTCGCCGCGCGGCGCCCCGGCGATGCGTTGCGTCGCCGGGGCGCCGCGCCTAAGGCTTCGGGCATGGGGGAAAAGCTGCACTGGTGGCAGACGCGGATGTTCGTGGCGGCGATGGTGGTCGCGGCGACCATCCCGTTATTGTGGCCCGATATTCCGCCGCTGGTCGATCTGCCCGGCCACATGGCGCGCTACCGCGTGCAACTGGCGATCGGTGATAATCCCTGGCTGCATCGCTGGTTCGATTTCAGCTGGTCGCTGATCGGCAATCTCGGCATCGACCTGCTGATCGAACCGCTCGCGCCGCTGTTCGGGCTGGAACTGACGGTCAAGCTGATCGTCATCGCGATCCCCGCGCTGACCGTCGCCGGGCTGTTGTGGATCGCGCGCGAGGTGCATGGCCGCATCCCCGCCACCGCGCTGTTCGCGCTGCCGCTGGCGTACAGCTATCCCTTCCAGTTCGGCTTCATCAACTTCGCGCTGTCCATGGCGCTGGCGCTCAACCTGTTCGCGTGGTGGCTGCGGCTGGCGCGGCTCGGCCGGCTGCGGTTCCGCGCGATCGTGTTCGTGCCGCTGTCGTGCGCGCTGTGGGTCTGCCACACCTTCGGCTGGGGTGTGCTGGGCGTGCTGGCGCTGTCGGCGGAACTGATCCGCCAGCACGATCTGCGCCGCGACACGGGCAGCGGGGCGAGCAGTGGGGCGAGTGGGGGCCACTGGTTCGCCTCGCTGGTCCGCGCCGGGCTGGGCTGCCTGCCGCTGGCGCTGCCGATGGTGCTGATGGTCTTCTGGCGATCGGGCGATCACGTCACCGGCCAGACCGCCGATTGGTTCAACTGGCAGGCGAAATACAACTGGGTCATCATGGTCTTGCGCGACCGCTGGCAATGGTGGGACGTGGCGTCGGCGACGGTGCTGTTCCTGATCCTGTTGAAGGGGGTGCGCGACCGGCGCATCGAATATTCGCGCAATCTGGGGCTGTCGGCGGCATTGCTGTTCGCGGTGTTCCTGATCCTGCCGCGCATCGTGTTCGGCTCCGCCTATGCCGATATGCGGCTGGCCCCGTTCGCGCTGGCGATCGCGGTGATCGCGCTGCGCCCGCGCGGCGGCCTGTCGTTCCGGGGGGCGGCGACCTTCGCGACGCTGGGGCTGGTGTTCTTCGGGGCGCGGCTGGCGGGGACGACGTGGAGCTACTGGCTGTACGACCGCAGCTATGATCGCACGCTGGCCGCGCTGGCGCATGTGCCGGAACGGGCACGTGTCGTCAGCTTCGTCGGCCGGCGGTGCCAGGACGACTGGGCGTATTCGCGGCTGGAACATATTCCGGGGATGCTGCTGGTGCGCAAGCTGGCCTATACCAACGATCAGTGGTCGATGGCCGGCGCGCAGCAACTGACCGCGCGATACTATGCCGCGCGCGGCTTCGCGCATGACCCCTCGCAGATCGTCACCGACCGGCGGTGTCGCGGCGAATGGTGGCGGCCGATCGACATGGCGCTGGAAAAACTGCCACGCGATGCCTTCGATTATGTCTGGCTACTCCAGCCGCCGCGATACGATCCGGCGCTGGTCAGGGGCATGACGCCGGTATGGCGCGACGGGACGAGCACGCTGTTCCGGATCGACGATCGGCGTCCGCCGGTTGCCCGGGCGCCGGTCAACCCGCCCGTTTGAACGGCGTCAGCGCCGCCAGATAGTCCGCCTCCGCCGCCACGCCCTCGCGCTCGCGGGTCAGGAAATCGGCGACGGCCCGGCGGAAGTTCGGATCGGGCAGGTAATGTGCCGACCAAGTGGGTACCGGTTCGTAGCCGCGGGCCAACTTGTGCTCGCCTTGCGCGCCGGCTTCCACCCGCGCCAGCCCGCGCGCGATCGCGGCATCGATGGCCTGATAATAGCAGAGTTCGAAATGGAGGAACGGCACCTCCTCGATCGCGCCCCAATAGCGACCGTAGAGCGCATCGTCGCCGATCAGGTTGAGGGCACCGGCGATCGGCACCCCGTCCCGCTCCGCCAGGATTAGCAGCACCCGATCGCCGAGCGAGGCCCCCAGCAGCGGGAAGAAGGGTCGCGTCAGATAGGGCTGCCCCCATTTGCGCGCGCCGGTGTCCTGATAGAACTCCCAGAACGCATCCCAGTGGCGTGGCTCGATCGCCTTGCCGGTCAGGTGACGGATCGTCAGCCCCTCGACGGCGGCGGCGCGTTCCTTGCGGATCGCCTTGCGCTTGCGAGAGGCGAGGGCACCGAGAAAGTCGTCGAACGAGCCATAGCCGCGATTGGCCCAGTGGAATTGCGTCCCCTGCCGGATCAGCCAGCCTGCGGCCTCGAACGCCGGCACCTGATCCGCATCGACGAAGGTGGCGTGCGCGGAGGACAGGCCATGCCGGTCCACCACCGCCTCAAGCGCGCCAAGCAGCGCCGGGGCATGGGCGGGGTCGCGCAGCAGCAGCCGGGGGCCGGGCACCGGGCTGAACGGACTCGCGATCTGAAGCTTGGGGTAATAATCGCCGCCTGCGCGCGTCCACGCATCCGCCCAGCCATGATCGAACACATATTCGCCCTGGCTGTGCGCCTTGGCATAGGCGGGGGCGATGGCGAGGGGGCGGCCATCGCCGTCGTCGACCACGATCGGGATCGGTTGCCACCCCGACCGACCGCCGACGCTGCCCGACTCCTCCAGCGCGGCGAGGAAGGCATGGCCGACGAACGGATTGCCGGTCCCCGCACACGCATCCCAGTCCGCCGCCGGGATCGAACGGACACCATCGGCGAGGCGGGCGGTGATGCTGGTCATCGGCCCCTAATTGGGGTGGCGGACCGGTCGTGGGAAGACGTCATGCCATTCCTTCGGCAGGGAATGACCCTCTTCACCCGGCGAGCGGCTCACCGATCTCGACGATCGCATCGATTTCCACCGCCGCACCCAGCGGCAATACCGGGACGCCGACCGCGGAGCGGGCATGGCGGCCGGCATCGCCGAACAGTGCGACCATCAGTTCCGACGCGCCGTTGGCGACCTTGGGCTGGTCGGTGAAATCACCCGTCGAGTTGACGAACACGCCCAGCTTCACGATCCGGCGCACCCGCGACAGATCGCCGAGATGCTTCTTCAACTGCGCGACGATCATCAGCCCGCACAGCTTCGCGGCCTCCTGCCCCTCTTCCAGCGACACGGTTTCGCCGAGCCGGCCGGTGACGAGCGTGCCGTCCCTGAACGGCAACTGGCCCGACAGATGGAGCACATCGCCCACCGCCACGACGGGGACATAGGCGGCGACGGGCGCGGCGGCTTGCGGCAGCGCCAGGCCGAGATCGGCGAGCGTGCGGTCGATTTGGGTCGTCATGCCGCCACGGGTGCCCGCCGACGCGGATGCGGTCAAGCCTTAGGCGGGCACCCCTGCGGCGAAGCGGTCGGCGATCCATCCTTGTGCCTCGCGCCAGTCGTCGATCCGGGCATGGGCGGCGGGGGCGGCGGGCGTCGCCACCGCCAGTTCGGGTTCGGAGATCATGTGCAGCCGGTGGACACCCGGCGCGTGGCGCGCGACCGAATCATGGTGGACCGCCAGATCATCGACGAACACCGTGACGGGGTTGCCATGTTCGGCGACCAGACGCGCGACCGGCTCGCCCTTGCCGCCCTGGTTGCAGACCACGCGGTGATCGATGCCGAAGGCGGCAAGCTGGTCGATCCGGGCCTGCTGGCAGGCATCGGTCAGGTTGGTGAGGATGACGATGTCCGCGGTTACCGCCAGTGCGGCGATCGCCTCGGCGGCATGGGGTACCAGCGTCTGCCGGGCCATCTCTCCCGGAAAGAAGCCGCCGAGCAGCCCCCACATCTCGGCCTGGTCGAGGACGGGGCCGCCATCGCGGCGCGACATGCTGGTCGCGAAATCGCCCGCGCCGATGCGGAAGTCGATCGCGTGGTGTTCGTCCAGCCAGCTGCGGAAGTGGCGGACCATATGGACCAGCACCTCGTCGCAATCGGTGATGAGCAGCGGCTTGATCGGGGGCGTCATGCGTTTTCCAGCAGATGATGGGCGGCGACCAGCGTTTCCGGTGCCTCGTCCAGGGCGGCGGCACAGGCGATCAGATCGGGTTCGTGCGCCAGAAGGAACCCAAGCACCGCTGCAAGCATTTGAGGGTGTTCGATTCGTGCACGTAGGTCCGCGGGTGTCAGACCGGTCGTCGCCAGCAGGCGTTCTGCCCGGTCCGGTTCAGCCAACGTCCATCCCAGTGCATGCAGGGCGACCGCGCGAGCGGCGTCGATTGTAACGGGGCCGCGCATTGCGTATCATCCGGATATAGAAAGGGTCGGTCACCGCGTGGCGAAAAAGGTACTCGTTGTCGAGGACAACGAATTGAACCTGAAGCTGTTCTGCGATCTTTTGCGCGCGCATGAGTGGGTGGCGGAGCCTGTGCGCGACGGCCGCACGGCGGTGGCGCGGGCAGCGGAAATCCTGCCCGACCTGATCGTGATGGACATCCAGATGCCCCACGTCACCGGGTATGAACTGATCCTGGCGCTGAAGGCGGACCCGACGCTGAAGGCGATCCCGATCATGGCGGTGACCGCCTATTCGGGGCGGGAGGACGAGGAGCGTATTCGCGGTGCGGGCGCGGATGCCTATGTCTCCAAGCCCATCAGCCTGGCGCGCTTCATGGAGGCGGTGAACGCGCTGACGTGACGGGCGGGGTGGCGGCGGTCTTCGGATCACCTGCCTGACCGTGTGTCCGTTGGCATTGTCGAGGGGGAGCGACATCAACCCCTCAACTACCTCGCAATGACGATAGGGCGGCTGCCACGTCATCACGCTCGGGACCGAGCGCCATTGCGGTGTCAATGAATATGCGCACTCGATCGCCCCCGATACGAACGGGTCCAGCCGACGGTAACATGTAACGATAAAAGCCGCGGGGGTCGCCCGCGGCTTTTGTATCGGTAATCCAGCGTGGCGGCGGACCGCCAGCGCGGCTTACTTGATCTTGGCTTCCTTGAACTCGACATGCTTGCGCACGACGGGATCGTACTTGCTGAAGCTCAGCTTTTCCGTCTTGGTGCGCGGGTTCTTCTTGGTGACGTAGAAGAAGCCGGTGTCGGCGGTGCTGACGAGCTTGATCTTGACGGTGGTCGGCTTGGCCATGAGCCCTAATCCTGAAAAAGAAGAGAGCGGCCAGCCGCAAGGCCCCCGCTCGATCAGTCGCCGCCAATGATGCAATCGCGCGCCTGAGTCAACCTTGCAGTCAACCGTGCGCGTCACTCGTGCGGACCGATCGTGCCGGTCGGTTCACGGCCCTTTAACCCAAAGGGTGCAGCATCCACGCCATCGCAACGACGAACGGACGAGGACAGGATGGCACAGATGGGCGAACTGGATGCGGTACGGGCCGAACTGGCCTCGCGACTGGCAGCGATCGACGTGCGGGCGCCCTATGCGCGATCCTGCGAACTGGCACCGGATGTCGACGCGATCCGGGTGATCGCGCACCGCAATGGCCTGAACCCCGCTGTCACCGTCGCGCATTTCCTCGATTCGGCGCTGTCGCGGGGCGAAAGCGGGCCGTTGGTGCATGGCTGGCTGTCGCTGCTCGCCGATGCGATCGGCAGCGAGCGACAGGATGTCGCCGCGTGCGAGACGTTCGCCGCCGCCTGTTCGGTACGACTGGCGGGGTAGAAGCGCGGGAGCCATTTGCCGGACGGATCGTTGCGCAACCGAACCCGATCCGGAGCTTTGCATGGCCGACATCAATCCCGCGCTCGATACCCCGAGCGATCTGAACAGCAACGACACCCGCACCGTCGCCGACGCGCTCAACACCGCGCTGGCGGATTGCTATGCGATCTACCTGAAGACGAAGAACTTCCACTGGCACGTCTCCGGCCCGCACTTCCGCGACTATCACCTGATGCTCGACGATCAGGCGACGCAGGTGCTGGGCGTGACCGATGCCATCGCCGAGCGCGTCCGCAAGACCGGCAACACCACGCTGCGCTCGATCGGCGATATCGCCCGTCGCCAGCAGATCGCCGACAACGACCGCGATTTCGTCGGTCCTGCCGAGATGCTGGCCGAACTGCGTGACGACAACCTGAAGCTGGTCGAGGCGCTCCGCGATGCGCGCGAGCGGGCGGAGTCGGCGGGCGACACCGCTACCTCGTCATTGGCGGACGACTGGATCGACCAGGCGGAGGAACGCGCCTGGTTCCTGTTCGAGGCAAGCCGCAACGGCTGAACCCCGGGGCTGACTCATGGCTGAAGGAGACACGACATGCTGAAACTGGCCATCATCTTCCTCGTCGCCGGGCTGGTGCTCGGGGCGTTGGGCTTCGGTGGGATCGGGGGTGCCTTTGTCGGCATCGCCAAGATTCTGTTCTTCGTTGCGCTGGCGCTGTTCGTGATCTTCCTCGTGCTGGGGCTGATCGCGGGCAAGAAGGTCAAGAACGCGATACACTGACCGGCCCGCGCAGGCGCACCAGCCACAGGTCGGGTGGTGCGCCGAAACGGAGTGGCAATACACTGGTGCCCAGCCCGGCACCGATGACGACGGTACGTGCCCCCTCGCGCACCACGCCGCAGGCGTAGCGGCGGCCATAATGTGAGGCGGTATGGATGGCGCCGGCAAACGGCAGCACGATCTGGCCGCAATGCGTGTGCCCCGCCAGCATCAACGCGATGTCGGCGGGCAGCGCCGGGGCGCTGTCCGGCGAATGACCGAGCAGCAGCTTCGCACCGGGCAAGGCGCGCATCGCCGCCACGGTATCATCCATTCGGTCATGCCCGGTCGGCTCGTCGTCGATCCCCCCGATCACCAGCGGTCCGCGCTTTACCGCCTTATTGGCGAGCAGCGTGACGCCGGCACGGCGCAACGTCGCGGCGACCCGCGCCGGATCGGTCCAGTAATCGTGGTTGCCCAGCACCGCGACGGTCCCGAGCGGAACCGTCAGGCCGGCGAGCGGCGCAAGCTGCGGCGTGGCATCGGCATCGACCGGCGCGTGCCCGGCGATGAAGTCGCCGGCCAGCACCACCAGATCGGGGTGCAGCGCGTTCACCTGCGCGACGATCCGGGTCAGCCGCGCCGCGTCCATGCTCAGGCTGCCGACGTGCAGGTCGCTGAGCAGGGCGACCGTGACCGGGCGGGCACCGGCGGGCCAGTCGGGCAGCATCACCGTGGTTTCCCGCACCCGTGGCGCCGATCGTGCCTGCCACAGCATCGCGGCGGCCAGAATCGTCGCGATCGATAAGAGCGCGGCCCCCGCCGCCAGCAGCCTGCGCATGATGACCCGATAGCGGGGTGTCGCGCACGATGCCACTGCCCGGCGCGTGCGGGTGGAGCGCAATCCCCATCATGCGCGTTGGCACCGGATGCACGCTTTCGCCGCGCTTCTCGATTCGCTGATCTACACGCGCAGCCGGCTGGCGAAGCTGAAGCTGATCGCCGATTACCTGCGGGAAACGCCCGATCCCGATCGCGGCTGGGCGATGGCGGCGCTGACCGGCGATCTCGACCTGCCCGGCGTCAAGCCGGCGCTGATCCGCGCGTTGATCGAGGAACGGGTCGATCCGGTGCTGTTCCGGATGAGCCGCGACTATGTCGGCGATACCGCGGAGACCGTGGCGCTGTTGTGGCCGGCGCCCGTCGTCCCGCCCGAGGCCGCCGAGCCGCTGACGGTGGCGGGGGCGGTGGACCGGCTGCGGCACCTGTCGCGGGCGGACGCGCCGGCCGAACTGGCACGGATGCTCGACCGGCTGGACGCGGAGGAACGTTTCGCCCTGCTCAAGATGGCGACCGGGGGCCTGCGCATCGGGGTGTCCGCGCGGCTGGCCAAGACCGCGCTGGCCGATGCGTTCGGGCTCGATCTCGACCGGATCGAGGAGCTCTGGCACGCGCTGAAGCCACCCTATGCGCCGCTGTTCGCCTGGATCGAGGGGCAGGGCGACGAACCGACCGCCGAGGACGTGCCGGTGTTCCGCCCCTTCATGCTGGCGCACGGGCTGGAGGATGCGCGCGTCGATCTGGCCGATTACGCGGCGGAATGGAAATGGGACGGCATCCGCGTCCAGATCGTCCATGTCGCCGGGCAGACCCGTCTCTACAGCCGGACCGGCGACGACGTGACCGGCAGCTTCCCCGATGTCGCCGCCGCCTTCGCCGAGGCCGGGGCGGTCGATGGCGAGTTGCTGGTGCGGGGCGAGGCGCAGGGCGGGACGCTGGAGGACGGCGGCGGCGCGGCCAGCTTCAACGCGCTGCAACAGCGACTGGGGCGCAAGACAGTGTCGGCGAAGATGCTGGCCGAGTATCCCGCCTTCGTCCGCCTCTACGACATATTGGTCGACGGCACCGAGGATGTCCGCGCGCTGCCCTGGACCGAACGCCGCGCCCGGCTGGAGGCGTTCGTGCCGCGTCTCGACCCCGACCGGTTCGACCTGAGCCAGGTGATCGCCGCTGCCGATTTCACCGAACTGGAGACGATCCGCGCCGGTGCGCGCGATGCCGCGATCGAGGGGGTGATGCTGAAGCGGCGCGATTCGCCCTATGTCGGCGGGCGTCGCGTCGGGCTGTGGTACAAATGGAAGCGCGATCCGCTGACCGCCGATTGCGTGATGATGTACGCGCAACGCGGCAACGGCCGCCGGTCGAGCTATTACAGCGACTACACCTTTGGCTGCTGGACGAAGGAGGGCGAACTGGCCCCGGTCGGCAAGGCCTATTCGGGCATCACCGACGAGGAACTGAAGATGCTCGACAGGTTCGTGCGCAACCACACCCTCAACCGCTTCGGGCCGGTGCGCGAGGTGGAGAAGACGCTGGTGCTGGAGATCGCGTTCGATTCGGTCCACGCCTCCACCCGGCATAAGTCGGGGGTGGCGATGCGCTTTCCCCGCATCGCGCGAATCAGGCTCGACAAGCCCGCCGAAGAGGCCGACCGGCTGGAGACCTTGCAGAAGCTGGTGACGTGAAATCTCCTGCCGTTGCTACGCGCAACGTCAGGCCGGGTATCGCCGATGCCACCCCGCTTTCAGCGCCAGCGCCGCTCGATCATCGGGCGCAGGCGGATCGCCAGACAGATGGCCAGCGGCCAGAACAACGTGTTGGCGATGTCGCCCAGCGTATCGGACCAGCGCCACGATCCGTAATGGAGCCGGTCCATTACCTCGTTGAACAATTCCGCCACCACCACCACCGACAGCGGTACCAGGCTGCCGAGCGAGCGGCGGGTGACGATCCGGGCCAGCATCAGCACCGCCATCCCGGCATGGATGTGCAGCACGGTATCCGACAGGCCGGTGCCGTCGCCCAGCCACAGGATGAACCGCGCGTAGAAAGCGGGGGCGTCCGCCGCCGCCGCCGCACCGGAATTGTCGATCAATGCGCGATCGCTTTCGAACTGGAGAAAGGGGGGCTGGCGAGCGAGGGAGACGCCGCCGCGCAGGCGGCACGGAAACGCGACCCCAGTTGCGGCGCGAGCCGGCGGATGTCGAGCACGTTGACCCCGGCCAGCGCGATCGTGCCGAGGCGGGGATCGTCGGTCTCGATCAGGATGCCGGTCGCGGTGGACCGCACGCTGGGCCACGCGATCTCACGCGCGATCAGCCGCGCGCCCAGCCGCTTCACCGCCGCGACCCGGCCATCGTCGGTGACGGCGAGCGCGCCGGCCCCGTCCGCGCCCACCACCGCACCCGCGACGCGGACGCCGGCCAGTGCGGCCTCCACCGCCTCGGCGGCATCCTCTGGCGTGCCGATGCGATGGTTGTGGCGACCACGCCGCCACAACCAGCCAAGCGACGCCGCCAGCCCCAGCACGACCACACCGATGATGGCGTAAGCCGCCACCGCCGGCACCGCGACGCCGGCAACCGCCAGCGACGCCGTCATGGTCATGCCCCTCCGGCCTTGCCGGCCGCCAGCGTATCCAGCATCGGCCGGATGCCCGACAGGTCGTAGCCTGCGCCTGCCGCCTGCGCGACGAGCAAGGTCGGATCGCGCCCGACCCGCGCGGCGGCCAGCGCCCACAGGTTGCACGAGCGCGTGCCCGAGCGGCAATAGGCCAGCACCGGCCCGTCCGCCGCCGCCAGCGCGGCGGCCATCGCCTCCAGCTGGGGATGGCTGAACCCCGCCTGCGTCACGGGGATGGCGTGATAGGCAAGCCCGGCGGCCTCCGCGCTGGCGCGGATCTCGTCACCGGTCGGCTGGCCTGGTTCCTCGCCATCGGGGCGGTTGTTGACGATCGCGACGAAGCCGGCGGCGGCGATCGCGGGCACGTCGGCGGGGGCGATCTGGGGCGCCACGGCGACGCGGTCGTTGAGGGGGCGGATCATGATGACGCGACCTTAGGCGAGCTTTGTCGCGCCGTCAGCCCTCATGGTCGCGAATCACGTCGAGAAACGCGTCGCCGTAGGCATCCAGCTTGCGCGCGCCGATCCCCGACAGGATCGACAGCTTGGCGCGGCTGTCCGGCCGCTGCGCCGCCATGTCGCGCAACACCGAATCGTGGAAGATCACATAGGGCGGGACGCCCGCCGCTTGCGCCAGTTCGCGCCGGCGCGCGCGCAGCGCCTCGAACAGGGGATTGTCGGCGGGGTTGGCGGTGACCGGCGTCTCGCCGCGACGGCGGCGTTCGCGTTTGGGCGGGATCACGATCGACAGCCGTGCCTCGCCCTTCAGCAGCGGTTTCGCGGCGGGGCCGAATTCCAGCCCACCATGCGCGTTGGTGCGCAACGCGTCGCGCAGCAGCAGCGCGCGCGCCACCGGCTTGACCAGCGCGGTTTCCTCACCGTCGACGATGCCCCACACCGACAGCCCTTCATGCCCGCGATCGATGCTGCGGTCGGTCGACTGGCCCAGCAGCACCTGCTCGATATAGGTGGCGCCGAACAACTGCCCGGTGCGGAACACGGCGGACAGGAACTTGCGCGCCGTCTCGGTCGCGTCGACCGCGTCGGGGCTGCCCAGGCAATTGTCGCAATTGCCGCAGTCCTCGGCCAGCGTCTCGCCGAAATGCTGGAGCAGGATGCGCCGCCGGCATCCCCCCGTCTCCACCAGCGCGCCGAGCGCGGCCAGCCGCTGCCGCTCACCCGGCTGGCGTTCCGGCTCCACCTCGCCGATCCGCTGGCGGGCGCGGGCGAAATCCTCCGCTCCCCAGAACAGGTGCGCGACCGATGGGTCGCCGTCGCGCCCGGCGCGGCCGGTTTCCTGATAATAGGCCTCGATCGATTTCGGCAGGCCGGCATGGGCGACGAAGCGCACGTCGGGCTTGTCGATCCCCATCCCGAACGCCACCGTGGCGCAGATCACCATGTCTTCCGACGCGACGAAATCCGCCTGGTTCTTCGCGCGGATGTGCGCCTCCAGCCCGGCGTGATAGGCGCGGGTCGGGCGACCGGTCTTCGCCAGCGTTTCCGCCAGCTTCTCGGTCGCGGCGCGGGTCTGGGCATAGACGATGCCGGGGCCGGGGGTGGCGGCGATCAGGTCGGCGATCTGTTTCGACGTGTTCGCCTTCGGGCTGATCGAATAGCGGATGTTGGGCCGGTCGAACCCCGATACGATCATGCCCTCGGTCGGGATGCCCAGCTGCTTGACGATGTCGGCGCGGGTATGCGCGTCGGCGGTGGCGGTCAGCGCGAGGCGGGGTACGTCCGGAAACGCATCCATCAGCGGTTCGAGCAGGCGGTAATCGGGCCGGAAATCATGGCCCCATTCGCTGACGCAATGCGCCTCGTCGATCGCGAACAGGCTGAGTTTCGCCTCGCCCAGCAGATCGCGGAAATGCCCGGTCGAGGCGCGTTCGGGGGCGATGTAGAGCAGGTCGAGTTCGCCCGCACGGAACCGGGCCAGCGTCTCGCCCCGGTTCTGGTCGACCGAAGTCAGGGTGGCGGCGCGGATGCCGACCGCCTCGGCCGCGCGCAACTGGTCGTGCATCAGCGCGATCAGCGGGCTGACGACGACGCACGTCCCCTCCATCATCACCGACGGCAACTGATAGCAGAGCGACTTGCCCGCGCCGGTCGGCATCACCGCCAGCGTGCGCTTCTGTTCCAGCACGCGCGCGACGACATCCGCCTGTACGCCGCGAAAGCCGTTGAAACCGAAGACGCGCTGAAGAACGGGAAGGGGGTCTGCGACCATCGGCGTGTCTGTAGGGCCATGCGCCCGCCCGGTCGAGCCGGGTAAGACGATCGTTTCGCCTCCGTGTCGACATAGTCGTGGGTCAGGATGCCAGGCATGACGGCGGGGGAACGGGACATGCGGGCGGCTTTGACGATCATGGCGGCGACCTTTCTGCTGACTGGTGCGGCGAACCCTCCGCAGGAACGGGTCGTCGGCGGCGATGGGGTGGTGGCGGCACGGATCGCCGGTTTGCCGGCCCGGTTGCGGATCGATCCCGCCGCACCGGCGATGCCGCTGATCGATCAGGCGCTGGCGGAACGCGCCAAGCTGAAGATGGAAGGAGGCTGGGGCATCGGCATCGGCTATTCGGTCGGTGGCATCACGATCAACACGCGGACGCAGACGGTGCCGGTGGAATGGGGAACGGGATCGGGCATGAACGGTAAGGCAGGCAAGCGCCGCGTCGGCTGGGCGACGCGGCCGTTCGCAGCAGGTATGGATGCCAGCGTCGGTCCGGCGGCGATGCCGGAACCGATCGTCCGCTTCCAGTTGCGCGCGCCGCGAGCCGGCGAGACGACGACGACGTTCAAGGCCCTTCACGATACGGGGCTGTTCGGCATGTTCGGCAATTTCAGCGCTACCTTTGCCGAGATCATGGTCGGTGGCGCGCCGATGCGACTGCGCTTCGACCCCTATCATGCCCGCACGCTGGCGACGGCGGGGGCGGCGGTACGACTGGCGTCGGCGCAGGGCGGCACCCTGTCCGGTGATGCCGTGCCGACCGAGATATTCTTCGGGGTGGAACGTCCGGTCAGGACGATGATGCTCGCCCGTCCACTGGCGCTGGGGGCATTGTCGATCGCAACGCTGGGCGTCCGCATCCGGGACGAAGGACGAACCACCTCGATCAGGGAAGCAGGTACGCCCATCGATCCCGTCGATCCGGACGAGATCGTGGTCACGGCAAAGGACGGCAAGCGTGACATGCGGCGGGATACGTTGTCGCTCGGCGCGGACTATCTTGGGCGCTGTTCGTCGATCATGTTCGACAAGCCCGCCAAGGTGATCCGCCTGACCTGCGGCTGATTGCCCCCGCCGCCGATCCGGATAGGATGGTGGCAACAGACGGGAGAGGGCGATGCGCAGGGCGGCCATGATGCTGGGGACGATGCTGGGCGCGACCGCCATCGCGGCGGACCGGCCCGTCGCCGAGCGGATGGTGCCCGGGCTTGGCGAGGTCGATGTGCGGATCAACCGCCAGCCGATGCGATGGCGGATCGATCCGGCGGCGTTCAACATGCCGTTCCTGTCCGCCGAGGCCGCGCGCCGCGCCAAGCTGCGGGCGGGGGACGTGACGCTGCTGTACGCGGTCGGGCCGGAGATCGTGCGCGGCGACACCGGGCTGGCGACGGTGCAGGGCGCGCGGCGATCGACCGTCGCCTGGTTCCCGCGCCCTTATGCCACGGGGCTGGACGGCGTGGTCGGGCCGGGCGGGCTGGCCGAACAGCGCGTGCGCTTCGTCTTCCGCCATCCCCGCCCCGGCGAACGGACGGTGACGCTGCCGATGATCGGGCAGGACGGGCCGCTGGGCAATTGGGGCAGCCTGTTCGCGATGATCGAGGTGGGGGGCGAGCCGATGCGGGTGCGGTTCGATCCGCATCATCCCCACACGCTGGCCACTGCCAATGCCGGGCGGCGGCTGGCCAAGGCCTATGGCGGGCAGTTCGACGGCGACCCGTTCACCACCGAGATCGCGTTCGGGATCGAACGGCCGGTGCGGCCGATGCGGCTGGCACGCGCCGTGACGGTCGGGCCGCTGGCCCTGACCATGATCGGCGTGCGGACCAAGGATGTCGGCAGCAGCGCCGCGGTGCCGGAGGCGGGCACGCCACCGCCCGACCCGGACGAGATCGTCGTGGTCGCGCGCGACAAGCGCCACGATCCCGAACGCGACCGGCTGTCGCTGGGGGCGGACGTGTTGCGCCCCTGCTCGACCCTGGTGTTCGACAAGCGGGCGCGGACGATCGAACTGAGCTGTCTGGTGACGTAGCCGCTATTCCGCGGCGGCCAGTGCCTCGTCGCGCTCGCTGGCCTGTCGTGCCCACATCGCCGCATAGAGGCCGCCCCGGCGTAGCAGGTCGGCATGGCTGCCGCGTTCCGCCACCCGGCCGCCCTCCAGCACTACGATCTGGTCGGCATGAACCACGGTCGACAGGCGATGCGCGATGACGATGGTGGTGCGGCCGCGCTCCACCTGTTCCAGCGTGGCGAGGATATCCGCCTCGGTCCGGCTGTCGAGCGCGCTGGTTGCCTCGTCTAGGATCAGGATCGGCGGGTTCTTGAGTAGGGTGCGGGCGATCGCCACGCGCTGTTTCTCGCCCCCCGACAGTTTCAGGCCGCGTTCGCCGACGCGGGTGTCGTAGCCGTCCGGCTGGCGTTCGATGAACCCGGCAATCGCGGCCCCGGCGGCGGCGCAGCGCACTTCGTCCTCGCCCGATCCCTCGCGACCATAGGCGATGTTGTAGCCGATCGTGTCGTTGAACAGCACGGTGTCCTGCGGCACGATGCCGATCGCGGCGCGCAGGGAGCTTTGCGTGACGGCGGCGATATCCTGTCCGTCGATGGTGATCCGGCCCCCTTCCACGTCGTAGAAACGGTAGAGCAGCCGCGCGAGCGTCGATTTGCCCGCGCCCGACGATCCGACCACCGCCAGCGTGGTGCCGGCCGGCACGTCGAGGTCGAGTCCGTGCAGGATCGGCCGACCGGGATCATAGCCGAACGACACGCCTTCGAATCGGACATGCCCGCGCGCCACCGCCAGCGCGGACGCCCCGGGCGCGTCGACGATCTCGGCGGGCGTATCGACCAGCGCGAACATGCTGCCCATGTCGATCGCGCCCTGCCGGATGGTGCGATAGACCATGCCGAGCAGGTCGAGCGGCCGGAACAATTGCGCCAGCAGCGTCGACACGAATACCACGTCGCCCGCCGAGAAACTGCCCCGGCTCCATCCCCACGCGACATAGGCCATGCCCCCGCCCAGCATCGTGTTGGTGATCGCCGCCTGCCCGACATTGAGCCACGCCAGCGAATTTTCGGATTTGGTGGCGGCGCGGGCATAGGCGTCGACCGCGGTTTCGTAGCGACGCGCCTCGCGCTCTTCCGCCCCGAAATACTTCACCGTCTCGAAATTGAGCAGCGAATCGACCGCGTGCGCCACCGCGCCGGTGTCGAGGTCGTTCATCTTCATGCGCAGCGCGTTGCGCCAGTCGGTGACCATCCGGGTGAACCAGATATAGACCGCGACCATCGCGACGGTCGCCGCGACCAGCCACACGCCGAAGCTGTGCCAGAAGATGCCGAGCACCAGCACCAGTTCCAGCAGCGTCGGGGCGATGTTGAACAGCAGGAAATACAGCATCGTATCGATGCTCTTGGTGCCGCGCTCCACCACCTTGGTCACCGCGCCGGTGCGGCGTTCCAGATGGAAGCGCAGCGACAGGCCGTGCAGATGGCGGAACACGTCGGCGGCCAGGCGGCGGGTGGCGTCCTGCCCGACCCGCTCGAACACCGCGTTGCGCAGATTGTCGAACAACGTCGTCCCGAACCGCGACGCGGCATAGGCGACGACCAGCAACACGACGAGCGTGGCGACGCCCCGGTCGCCGCCCGCCATCCGGTCGACCGCGTATTTCAGGGTATAGGCCGCGCCGAACACCTGCACGAGCTTGGAACACAGCACGAGCATCATCGCCGCGGCGATACGCAGCCGCGCCCCCGGCTGATCCTTCGGCCACAGATAGGGCAGGAAGCGGCGGAGCGTGGGGATCAGCGGCTGATCGAGGGTGGCGGGACCGGTGACGGGAGGCATCTGTATCCCATGTCGTGGGTGCGGGGCGCGGGCGCAACACCCGACAGCATCATCGTCGTCGGTCAAGCCGTCCATCGCACGGACGGAACATCCGGACGGCACCATCCGTTCTCTCTGGCGACTGGAGAAGCACATGGAACCGATGTTCTTCGTGATGGCGATCCTGGGATGCGGCGACGGCAACGGCCAGTGCACCGATGCCCGGATCGTGCCGACCCACTATACCACGATGGCGCAATGCCGCGCCGCGCTGCCGACGCAACTGGCGGCGAACACCGATGTGCCGTTTCCCGTGATCGGCGCGGATTGCCGTCGTCAGGGCGTCGAGATGGCACAGGCCGCCGGCAAACCCCGCAACCGCGGATAACTCCCGCCGGTCAGGCCGGCAACGTGACGATCGCGGTCAGCCCGCCCCCCGGCGTTTCTTCCAGTATCAGCATCCCGCCATGCAACGTCGTGATGTCGCGCACGATGCTCAACCCGAAACCATAGCCGTCCCCCCGTTCGTCGAGACGGACGCCCGGCTCCGTCGCGCGCGCGCGGTCCGCAGCGGGGATGCCGGGACCATCGTCGATCACCCGCAACGTCACCATCCGTTCGCCCCGATCGGCGGTCACGCGTACGCCGCGGCGGGCATGACGGGCAGCGTTGTCGATCAGATTGCCAGCCAGTTCGTCCAGATCGTGCGGATCGAGCCGGACGGTCAGGTCGGGATCGATGTCGTGGATGACGGCGATGCCCCGGTCGGCGTGCAGCCGCGTCACCACCTGCGCCAGATCGGCCAGCGCGGGGGCGAGCGGCGTTGAGGGTGGACGACTGCCCCCGGCACGGGCGCGGCCGAGATGGTGACGGATGGTGGCGTCGATCCGGTCGACCTGACGGCGGCGGACGGGATCGTCGCCCATCGCCAGCGCCAGCGTCGCCACCGGAGTCTTGAGCGCATGGGCCAGGTTGGCGGCGGACAGGCGCGCGGTGGCGAGCGCGGCCTGCGTATCGGCGGCCAATGCGTTGAGTTCGATGGCGAGTGGCCGGAGTTCGGTAGGCTGATCCTCGTCGATCCGGTCGATCCGCCCCGCCCGCAACGCCGCCACCGCGTCGCGCAACGATCGGAGCGGACGCAGGCCGATCCGCAATTGCACCCACGTCACCGCCGCCAGCAGTCCGCCAAGGATGGCCAGCGCCAGCAGCAGCGGCGTCACCGCTTCCCGGATCGGCTGCGCGATCACCGCCTGGGGCGCGGCGACGGTGATGGTCACCACCCCGCCGGTGGTCGCCAGCACATGGCGGCGGGCATGGAGCACCACGCCGTCCGCGCCGATGCCGTCGAGCGGAACCGGTGCCTCCGCCGGCTCCATCGGCATCGGCGGTCCGCCCGCCGGACCCGGCCGGTGATCGCGACCGTGATGACGGGGCCTATCGCGCACCGTCATCGTCGCCAGCCCGGCATCGCCCACCACCTCGCGCGGGGTGCGGATCAGCCACCGCCAGTCGCGTCCCATCGCCAGCAGCCCGCGATGCGTGCGCACCTGTCGCCCGTCGATCCGCCCGTCCGCGCCGACGGTGCTGGCGAGCAGCGCGATCTGCGCGTCCAGCCGCTGGTCGATCCCGCGCGTCACGAAGCGTTCCAGCACCCCCGCGATCGCCCAGCCCGCCACCACGAGCGCCACGACGGTCGCCAGCGCGGACAGCGCTGCCAGCCGCCCCCCGATCGAGCGCGGCCACCACCTCATGGCGCCTTCCCGTCTGCGGTCAGGCGATAGCCGCGCCCGCGCACCGTCTCGATCGACGATGCGCCGACCTTTTTGCGCAACCGGCCGACGATCACCTCCAGGCTGTTCGAATCGACATCGGCATCGCCTTCGTACACCCGCTCCAGCAGGTCGAGCCGTTCGACCACCGTCTCCTTGCGCAGCATCAGCGCGGACAGGACACGCCATTCGAACGCGGTCAGCTTCAGCGGCAGGCCGTCCAGTTCGAACTGCCCGGTCTGGGTGTCGAAGCCGATCGCACCGCAGGCGATGCGCGCGGCGGCATGGCCGGCGGCACGGCGGACGAGGGCGCGTAGCCGCATCACCAGCTCCTCGACGCGGAACGGCTTCACCAGATAATCGTCCGCCCCCGCCTTGAATCCGGCGACCTTGTCCGACCACGCCTCGCGCGCGGTCAGGATCAGCACCGGCATCGTGCGGCCGGCGCGACGCCATTCGGCCAGCACGGTGATGCCGTCCTTCCCCGGCAGGCCGAGATCGAGGACGGCGGCGTCGAACGCCTCCGTCTCGCCCAGATGCGCGCCGTCGATGCCGTCGGTGGCGAGGTCGACCGCGAAATGTTCGGCGCGCAGGGCGCGGGCGATCGCGGGGCCGAGATCGGCATCGTCCTCGACTAGCAGGATACGCATGACGGCCGGGCTAGCATCGATTGCGGGTGGGGGACCATCCCCGATGCTCCTGACGGCGCGGCCTAAACCGAGACTGAACGGCGCGGTTCAGCGGGCATCGGGGGCGAGGCGGTAGAAAGGGGCATCGAACATGAGGAGCAGATGATGAGCAGGATGACATGGTGGACGCCCCGGACGCGGATGGGACTGGCGGCGGCTGCTCTGGTGGCGGCAGGTGCGGCGGGCGGTGCCGGCGCGGTGTCGATGACGCGACCGGCGGTCACGATGGCGCCGACCGTCGCCACCCCGATTGCCCGGCTGGCCGCGTCGAGCGGCGTCGTGACGGTCAAGGGTCGTGTTGCCGAGATCTATGGCGACCGGATGATCGTGCAGGATGCCACCGGGCGGACGATGGTGGCGGGCAACCGCGAGGTGGCGGCCACGCTGACGCGCGGCAGCGCGGTGATGGTGCAGGGCCGCTATGACGATGGCCAGCTGCGCGCCGCCTATCTGGTCGATCCCGCCGGGCAGGTCACCGAGGTCGGGCCGCGCCACGGACCGGGCGGGCCGGGACGCGATGGCCCCGGCGGCCCCGGACCGAAGGGGCCTCGCCATGGCCCCGGGGCTGGACCGGATCGGGGGCCGGGCGGCGCGCCGGACGGTCCGCCGCCCCCGCCGCCCGCCGATGGCGTGGCACCGCCACCCCCGGCAACCGGTGCAGTGACACCGATCCCCGCCGCCGGCGCCACCGCGACGCCGCGCCCCGCCGGTGCGGCACCGACGCCACAGCGGTGACGTGAAACCGCGCGATCGGGGGCGGGTCGGCTGGTGCCGGCTTGCCCCCGGTCCGCGTCCTGCTAGGCAAGGGGCGATCGCCCGGCAGGACAGAGGCGATGGATACGATCGGACGGGGATGCCGCCACCGGCAAGGGGTCCGTCATGTCACGTCGTCGTTCGATCACCCGCAACCTCGTCTGGGCCGGCACCGCGCTCGGCAGCCTCGCACTTGCGCTCGCCGCCGGTGGTGCGGAGGCGCAGGCGATCGGCGCCGCCCCCGCGGACGGACAGGCCACCGCCGCCCCCGCCGGCCAGCCCGCGCACGAGGACGGGCTGAGCGAGATCGTCGTCACCGCATCGCGCCGCGAGGAATCGGCCAAGGACGTGCCCGTCGCGGTCGCGGTGATCGCGGGCGAGAAACTCGACGTGCTCAATTCCAGCGGCCTCGACGTGCGTTTCCTGGCGGCACGGGTGCCCAGCCTGCAGGTCGAAAGCTCGTTCGGGCGCACCTTTCCGCGGTTCTACATCCGTGGTCTCGGCAACACCGATTTCGATCCCAATGCCGCGCAGCCGGTGTCGGTCGTCTATGACGATGTCGCGCTGGAAAGCCCGATGCTCAAATCCTTCCCCGTGTTCGACCTGCAAAGCGTGCAGGTGCTGCGCGGGCCGCAAGGCACGTTGTTCGGACGCAACACGCCGGCCGGTGTCGTGAAGCTTGATTCGGTCCGGCCGTCCGAGACGCCGTCCGCCTATGCCAGCCTCAGCGTCGCGACCTACAATACGGTAAATGCGGAGGCGGCGGCCGGTGGCCCGATCGGTGGCGGCTTCAGCTACCGCGTGTCGACGCTGCTCCAGCGCCGCGACGACTGGGTGCGCAACAGCAGCACCAGTCCACTCGCCAGCCCCGGGCTGGAGGGATATCTGGATTATGCCGGGCGCGTCCAGATCGCGTACAGCGGCGGCGATTTCAATGCGCTCGCCAACGTCCATGGCCGCGAGCTGGAGGGCAGCCCGCGTATCTTCCGCGCCGGTCTGTTCCAACGTGGCAGCAACCGCTTCACCCCCGGTTTCGACAAGGACGTGGCGGCGCTCGACGGCATCACCGACCAGTCGCTGACCCAGTGGGGCGCGAACCTGCACCTCGACTATCACCTGGCGGGTCTGGGCACGCTCTACTCGATCACTGCCTATGAGCGGGCGACGGTCAACAGCGTCGGCGATATCGATGGCGGCGATCGCTATCCGTTCAGCGGCGGCACGATCGGCCAACTGAACGTCGGCCTGTTTCCATCCAACACCGGCGGCCGCACCAAGCCACGCGAATTCAGCCAGGAGGTGCGCTTCGCCACTGACGATCTCGGCGGGGTGCGGTTGCAGGCGGGCGGCTATTATTTCCGGCAGCGGCTGAACTACGACGAATATGCATTTTCGGGCTCTACCGTCTCGACGCAGGATATCCGCCACCGCAACCGCAACGAGAATTACGGCATCTTCGCCTCGGCCGAATACAAGCCGGTCGACGACCTGACGGTGCGGGGCGGCGTGCGCTATTCGCACGACAAGCGGCGCGATCTGGTCGAGGGCTTCTCCCCCGGCCTGACCGCCGGACTCCGGCTGCCGATCACCACGCGGGTGACGGGCGACAACGTGTCGTGGGATGCCAGCGCCACCTGGGCGCTGACCGACGCGGTCAATGTCTATGGCCGGTTCGCCACCGGGTATCTGGGGCCGGCGATCCAGGACCGGGTGACGTTCGGCAGCCTGCCGACCACCGCCGCCAAGCAGACGACGATCTCGGGTGAGGGCGGCATCAAGGCGCAGCTGTCCCGCGTGTTCCGCTTCGACCTGACCGGGTACTGGAACCGCACCAAGGACCTGCAACTGACCGCGGTGGGCGGCGCGACCAATTCGGCACGTCTGCTGAACGCGGACAAGGCGATCGGGTACGGCGTGGAGGCGGAGATCGAGGCGCGGCCGATGCCCAACCTGACCTTCACCGCCAGCGGATCGTACAATTTCACCGAAATCCGCGACGGCGACATCGCGGTGGCGCCGTGCGGATCGGGACTGTGCACCGTGCGGGATCCGCTGAACGCCGCCGGGCTTGCCGTCATCGACGGCAACGACCTGCCACAGGCGCCGCGCTGGATCGCGAACGCCACCGCGCGCTATGCGATACCGCTGGCGAATGGCGACCAGCTGTTCGCCTATGGCGACGTCGCCTATCGCGGAAAGATCAATTATTTCCTGTACGAGGCGGCGGAGTTCCGCGGTCGCGCCTCGACCGAACTGGGCCTGAAGATCGGCTACAAGACCGCCGACAATCTGGAACTGAGCGTGTTCGGGCGCAATCTGCTGAACCAGATCCGCAGCATCAGCGCGATCGACTTCAACAACCTGACCGGCATGATCAACGAACCACGGATCATCGGCGGGATGATCCGCTTCACCTATTGATCCGCCCGCCCGTCACCCCGCAGGCGAGGTGACGGGCGTCTGGTCGTTCAACCCGCCGCCCAGCGAGCGGTACAGTTCGATCAGGTTGTTCTCCCGCGTCAGGCGGGTCGTGACCAAATTCTGTCGCGCGGCATAGGCGGTACGCTGCGCATCCAGCGTCGTCAGGAACGAATCGACCCCGGCGCGGAACCGCGCGTCGGACAGGCGGGCGGCGCCCGTTGCGGCATCGGCCCGCGCAGTCTGCGCCGACAACTGTTCACCGATCGTACCGCGCTGCGCCAGCGCATCGGCGACCTCGCGGAACGCGGTCTGGATCGCCTGTTCGTAGGTGGCGACCGCCACCTGCTGCGAGGCGCGGGCATAGTCGAGATTGCCCTTAAGCCGGCCGCCGTCGAACAGCGGCAACGCCACGCCGGGCGTGGCGTTGTAGGTGAAGGTGCCGCCCCCGAACAGGCCCGACAATGCGGTGCTGATCGTCCCCAGCGTCGCGGTCAGCGAGATGGTCGGGAAGAAGGCGGCGCGCGCCGCCCCGATATTGGCGTTCTGCGCGATCAACTGGTGTTCGGCCTGCAACACGTCGGGCCGGCGCAGCAGCGCCTGCGACGACAGGTCGCTCGGCAGCGAATCCAGCGTGTAGCTGTTCGTGCCCAGATCGGTCGGCAACTGTTCCAGCGGCACCGTGGTGCCGACCAGCAGGTTGAGCGCGTTCTGGTCGCGGGTGATGGTGGTGCGCAGCGTGGCGATGTCGTTGCGCGCGGCCTGATAATTGGTTTCCGCCTGCCGCACCTCCAGTTCCGATCCCACGCCGACGCGGAACTGCGCACGGGTCAGGTCCAGCGTCTGCTGGAACGTCTTCAGCGTCTCCTGCGACAGCCGCAGCTGTTCCTGATCCGACGCCATCGTCAGCCATGCGGTCGCGATCTCGGCGATCAGGCTGATGCGGGTCGAGCGCTGTGCCTCCTCGGTCGCGAAATACTGTTCCTGCGCGGCCTGGGTCAGGTTGCGGACGCGGCCGAACAAATCGAGTTCGAACTGCGAGAAGCCGGCGGTGACCGTATAGGCCTCGATATTGGACGAGGTGGCGCCGGTACCCGCGCCGCCGGTCGCCCCGGTGCCGCCGCCGCCCGTGCCACCCGTACCGGTGCCGCCGGTGCCGCCCGTGCCGCCGCCGGCGGTGCCGCCGCTCGCCGCACCCGCCGCGCCGAAGATGTTGTTGGTATAGATGCCCTGCCCCGACACGGTGGTGGAGGGGACGCGATCGGCACGCTGGACGCGGTATTGCGCGCGGGCCTGCAGCACGTTGCCTGCGGCGATCCGCAGGTTGCGGTTGTTGGCGATCCCCGTCTCGATCACCTGCCGCAGGCGCGGATCGGTGAAGAAGTCGCGCCAGCCGATCGCGGTCACGTCGCGCGCATCGGTCGACGCGGCCGGATAGGCGCCGCCCTGCGGCAGCGTCGCCGGGATCGCGCCCGCGGGCCGGACATAGGTCGGCGCGAGGTTGCAGCCGGCCAGCATCGTCGTGGCGGCCAGCGCCACGGTAAGGATAGACCTGTTCACGAAATCACGCTCCCTGCGGCGCGGTGCCGCCATCGGAGGATCGGTTGCCGGCATCGGGTGCGACGTCGGCGTTGGCACGCGGCTTGTGTTCCCCGTCGTGCTTGCCCCCGTCGCCCTTGCCATGCCCGAACAGGCGGCTGACGACGACGAAGAACATCGGCACGAAGAAGATCGCGAGGATCGTGGCCGACAACATGCCGCCCACCACCGCCCGGCCGATCGCGTTCTGCCCGCCCGCGCCCGCGCCGGTCGACACCGCCAGCGGCAGCACGCCGAAGACGAAGGCGAGCGACGTCATCAGGATCGGGCGAAGCCGCAGCCGCGCCGCCTCCACCGCCGCGTCGAAGGCGTTCATGCCCGACTGGATGCGTTCCTCGGCGAATTCCACGATCAGGATCGCGTTCTTCGCCGACACACCGATCGTGGTGATGAGGCCGACCTGCAGATAGATGTCGTTGTTGAGGCCCGTCAGCGTCGCCGCCAGCAGCGCACCGATCACGCCCAGCGGCACCACCAGCAGCACCGCGATCGGCACCGACCAGCTTTCATACAGCGCGGCAAGGCACAGGAACACGAGCAGCAGCGACAGGCCGTAGAGGGCAGGGGCCTGCCCGCCGGACAGCTTTTCCTCGAACGACAGGCCGGTCCATTCCAGCGCGGTGCCGGGCGGCAGCTTCTCGTGGATCGCCTCCATCGCCGCCATCGCCGCGCCGGTGCTCAGGCCCGGGGCGGGAGAGCCCTGGATCTGCATCGCCGGCTGGCCATTGTACCGGGTCAGCTGCACCGGTGCCTGTGCCCAGTTGAGCGTCGAGAAGGCGGTATAGGGCGCCATCGCGCCGGTCGCGCCGCGGACGTAATAGTCGCCGATATCCTCGGGCGCGAGGCGGAAGGGGGCGTCCGCCTGCACGTAGACGCGCTTCACGCGGCCACGATCGATGAAGTCGTTGACGTATGCGCCGCCCCAGGCGGTGGCGATGGTCGAGTTGACGACGCCGAGGTCGAGGCCGAGCGCGCGCGCCTTGTCCTGATCCACGTCCACCTTCAACTGCGGTGCATCGTCCAGGCTGAGCGGGCGGACCTGCGCCAGGCTCTTGTCGCCCATCGCCATGCCCAGCATCATGTTGCGCGCCTGAAGCAGCTTGTCGTGGCCCTGACCGATCTGGTCGACCAGCTGGACGTCGAAGCCGGTGGCGTTGCCCAGCTCCTGCACGGCCGGCGGCACCAGCGCGAAGATCATGCCGTCCTTGTATTGCGAGAACGCACCCATCGCGCGCCCCGCGATCGCCTGCGCCTTGTTCTCGGCACCCGGACGCTCCTCCCACGGCTTCAGGCGAACGAAGGCGAGGCCCGCATTCTGACCCTGTCCCGCGAAGCTGAACCCGTTGATGGTGAAGACCATCTGCACGGCCTTCTCGTTTTTCAGGAAATGGTCGCGAACCAGGTCGAGGCCCTTGTCGGTCCGTGCGGTGGAGGCGCCGGCCGGCCCCTGCACCAGCGCGATGACGGTGCCCTGATCCTCGTCGGGCAGGAAGCCCGTCGGCAGGCGCCAGAACATGAAGCCCATGATGCCCGCGATCAGCAGATAGACGAGCATCGACCGCTTCCACCCCGTCGCGGTCTTCTTGACGGTGCCTTCATAGGCGGTGGTGGCGTGATCGAACCGCTCGTTGAACCAGCGGAAGAAGCGCGCCAGCGGCCCCTTGCCCTCATGCTTCTTGGGATCGTGCGGTTTCAGGATGGTGGCGCACAAGGCCGGCGTCAGGATCAGCGCGACCAGCACCGACAGCACCATCGCCGACACGATCGTGATCGAGAACTGGCGATAGATCACGCCGGTCGATCCGCCGAAGAACGCCATCGGCAGGAACACCGCCGACAGGACGAGCGCGATGCCGATCAAGGCGCCGGTGATCTCGTCCATCGACTTGCGCGCCGCCTCCTTCGGGGACAGCCCCTCGGTCTGGATCAGGCGTTCGACGTTCTCGACCACGACGATGGCGTCATCGACCAGCAGGCCGATCGCCAGCACCATGCCGAACAGCGTCAGCGTGTTGATCGAATAGCCCGCGATCGCCATCACCGCGAAGGTGCCGAGCAGCACGACCGGCACTGCGATCGTCGGGATGATCGTGGCGCGCCAGTTCTGCAGGAACAGGAACATCACGAGGAAGACGAGGATCACCGCCTCGACCAGCGTGTGGATCACCTGTTCCACCGACAGGCGGACGAACGGCGTCGTATCGTACGGGAATTCGGCATGGACGTCCGACGGGAAGCCCTTGGCGATCTCGCCGACGCGCGCCTTCACCGCATCCGCGGTCGCCAGCGCGTTGGCACCCGGCGCCAGCTTGATGCCGAAGCCGGAGGCGGGCTTGCCGTTGTACTTGGTGTCGAAGCCGTAGCTTTCGGCGCCCAGTTCCACCCGCGCCACGTCGCGCAGGCGCACGACCGCGCCACCGGCATCCGACTTCAGCCGGATTTCGCCGAACTGTGCGGGGGTCTGGAGCCGCGACTGGACCGAGACGGTCGCGTTCAGCATCTGCTCCTTGGGGGCCGGCTGCGCGCCGATCTGCCCTGCGGAAACCTGCGCGTTCTGCGACTGGAGCGCGGCGGTCACGTCGGCGATCGTCAGCTGGTAGCTGTTGAGCTTGGTCGGATCGACCCAGACGCGCATCGCATATTGCGAGCCGAATAACTGCGTGTCGCCGACACCGGAGACGCGGCTGATCGGGTCCTGCAACTGCGCGGCGACCATGTCCGACAGATCGACCGCGCTGTGCGAGGCGTCGTCCGAATAGAGCGCCATCACGAGCAGGAAGTTGTTGGTCGCCTTGGCGACGCGGATGCCCTGTTGCTGGACCTCCTGCGGCAGCAGTGGCGTGGCCGCCTGCAGCTTGTTCTGGACCTGCACCTGCGCGATGTCGGGATCGGTGCCCTGTTCGAACGTCAGCGTGATCGTGACGGTGCCGGCCGACGAGGACGAGGCCGAGAAGTAGCGGAGATTGTCGATCCCCTTCAGCTGCTGCTCGATGATCTGCGTCGTCGTGTTTTCCAGCGTCGTCGCGTCCGCACCCGGATAGGTGGCGGTGATCGAGACCGCGGGCGGGGCGATCGTCGGGAACTGCGCGATCGGCAGGCTGCGGATCGCCAGCACGCCGGCGAGCATCAGGATGATCGCGATGACCCATGCGAAGATGGGGCGATCGATGAAATAACGGGCCATTTCGGGTTACTTAGCCTGTGCCGCGGGGGCGGCTGCCCCCTGGACGGGCGCCTGGGCGGGCGCCTTGTCGCTATAGGGAGCCGTCTTCACGGCGGTGCCGGGCTGCAGGTTCTGCGCGCCCTCCATCACCACCTTGTCGCCGGGTTTCAGCCCGCCGGTGACGAGCCAGTCGGCGCCGATCGTGCGGCTGGTGACGAGCGGGCGGGGCGCGATCTTGCCGTCCTGGCCGACCACCAGCGCGGTCGCCTCGCCCTTCTCGTTGCGCGATACCGCACGCTGGGGGACGAGGATGGCGTTGGCCTGCGTGCCCTCGACTAGCACGGCGCGGACGAACATGCCCGGCAGCAGCAGACCGCGCGGATTGGCGAACTGCGCCCGGATCACCTGGCTGCCGGTGGTCGGATCGACCGTCACGTCGGCGAATTTCAGCGTGCCCTCGGAGCCATAGTCCGACCCGTCCTCCAGCTTCAGCTTGACGCGGGCGGCACCGCCGCCGCGCGACAGCGCACCCGACAGGATCTGCCGGCGCAGGCGAAGCAGATCGGCGCTCGACTGCTGGATGTCGACATAGATGGGGTCGAGCCGCTGGATCGTGGTCAGCGGTTCGGTCTGCGATGCGGTGACGAGCGCACCGGTGGTGAAGGTGGAACGACCGATCCGACCGGAGATTGCGGCGCGCACGGTGGTGCGGCCGAGATCGATCTGCGCGGTGCGCAGCGCCGCCTGTTGCGCGGCGACATCCGCCTGCGCCTGCTGCGCGCTCGTCGTCGCATTCTCGAAATCCTGCCGCGAGATCGCGTTGATCTTCACCAGTTCGCCGTAACGGCGCGCCAGCGCCTGGCTGGAGGCGATCGCGGCGCGGGCCCGGGCGACGGCGGCCCGCGCGCTGGCGACCTGCGCCTGATAGGGCGAGGGATCGATCCGGTAGAGCGGCTGGCCCGCACGGACGAAATCGCCTTCCTGGAACAGCCGGGCGAGGACGAGGCCGTTGACCTGCGGCCGGACTTCCGACGTCTCGTAGGCGCTGGTGCGACCGGGCAGTTCGGTGCTGAGCGTCACCGATTGCTGGCGGACCTCGATCACGCTGACCTGGGGCGGGCCGGGGGGAGGCCCCGCCTGCTGATCGCCGCCGCCGCCGCAGCTCGCCAGCAGCAGGGACGCCACCAACAGGCAAGGGGCGGACATCATCGTGGGGGCGGCATACTTGACCATCGGGGTCCTCGGCGACAAAGAGAGCGAACGTTCACTCACATCGGCCCGCAGCTAAGCCTGGGTATAGCGTTCGTCAAGAAGGATGGTGCGGTGCACAACGTGAAGATAGATTCGGGACTACCTGCATCCCGTGGCGAAAAAGCGACGCTTCGGCGAAATAAATTGGTGGAAGCCGCTCGTATTCTGTTCGGCGAGCATGGTTTCCATGGCACCGGCATGGCGCAGATCGCCGATGCGTCAGGCATCCGTGTCGGGCAGATTTATCGCGATTTCGAATCGAAGGAAGACATCATCGCCGCGATGGTGGCGATCGACCTGTCCGATTTTCTCGACGAGGCGGTGCTGGCACGGGCGATCACGGTGGGCGACCGGCAGCGGGTCCGCCGCTGGGTGCTGGACCTGATGATCCGCAAGCAGCAGCCCAACGACTCGACGCTGTTGCCCGAGATACTGGCGGAGGCATCGCGCAATCCCCGCGTGGCGGCGATCATGCGCGAGGGGGATCAGCGTATCCGCCGCCATGTCGCCGCCGCGCTGGCGATGCTGGCACCGCGCGCCGAATCGGAGCGCGCCCGCTGTGTCGAGGAACTGATGATGACGCTGATGATGGGCGGATGCAGCCGGCGGATGGCGCTGGTCGAGGGGGATTGGCCGTTCCTGGAGGGGTGCATGGCGCGGTTCCTGGATCAGCAGATCGCCTGGCTGACCGCCCATGACGATGGCGCCGCCGCCGCTGACCATGCGGATGCTTGAACAAATCTCGCGGTTGCACAATCATGGCGCGATGAACCATCCGCCACGCGCCCCCGACAGTTGCTCCACCGGCTGGCGGTGGCTGTCGATCCGTCCGGCCTGATGCCCGTCATCGGCGGGCTTCATCACGAAATCCATGGGCCGGAAGGGGCGCCCGTGCTGCTGCTCGCTTCGGGGCTGGGCGGCGAGGCGGGCTACTGGTCGCCGAATCTTCCCGCGCTGGCGGCCCGCCACCGGGTGATCGTGTACGACCAGCGCGGCACCGGCCGCTCCGAACCGACGGTGGACGGCATCCTCACGATCGACAGTCTGGCGGCGGACATGGCGATGCTGCTGGACGCCACGGGCACGGCGGCCGCGACGGTGATCGGGCACGCGACCGGCGGCATGGCGGGCATGACCCTGGCACTGACCGCGCCGACCCGGGTCGAGCGGCTGGTGGTCATCAACGGCTGGGCGCGGCTGGACCGGCACACCGCGCGCTGTCTCGATACCCAGCTGGCACTGCTGCGGGCCAGCGGACCGCGCGCCTATCTGCACGCCCAGCCGCTGTTCCTCTATCCGCCGCAATGGATCAGCGATCATCACGACCGGTTGCTCGCGGACGAGGAGGAGGGGCTGACGCGGTTCCCCGGCGCCACCATGATCGAGCGCCGCGTCGCCGCGGCGCGCCGGTTCGACGTGGTCGAGCGGCTGGCGCAGATCGCCGCGCCGACGCTGTTCGTTTCCAGCGACGACGACATGCTGGTGCCTCCGGCCTGTTCGGCACGGATGCAGGCGCGGTTGCCGGGATCGGAGCTGGCACGGCTGGCGGAGGGCGGCCACGCCTGCACCGTCACCCGCGCGGAGCATTTCAACCGCTGGCTGCTCGACTGGCTGGACAGCGAATAGCGGCACTTTTCGCCTTACCGTCCGATACGGCCCCGCTTGCCGCCGCAACGGACTGAATTCGCTAGGGCAAGCGTCGCGGCGTCGTGATCCGCGATTGGCAAAGGCCCGCGATGGGAGTAAATCCTGACCACAAACGCCGTGGGGGCGGCAAAGGGGCGGACGATATTGGCTCATGTGAAGGATCACGCCAGCCTGTCGTCCAGCGATGGCGGCGGATACGCACCCGGATCCGCCATGGCGGATTCCCCGGTACCCGATCACGGCCTGCCACCGGCGCTGCGGTGCGGCGGTGGCATGATGGGCGATCGCATCCGTGCCTTTGACTGGTCGTTGACACCGCTTGGCACGATCGCCGACTGGCCGGCCGGGCTGGTCGCCGCCACCGCCCTGCTGCTCCATTCGCCGACCGCGATGGTGCTGCTGTGGGGGGCAGAGGGCACGATGATCCACAACGACGCCTATGCCCTGTTCGCGGGCGAACGGCATCTGGATCAGCTGGGGGTGGGCGTCCATACCGGCTGGCCCGAGGTGGTCGAGTTCAATACCCATGTCCTGCGGACGGGGCTGGCCGGCGGGTCGCTGCAATATCGCGATCACCTGATGCAGCTCAACCGCACCGGTACCTTGCAGGATGTGTGGATGAACCTGTCCTATTCGCCGACGTTCGACGAATCGGGGCGACCGGCCGGAGTGCTGGCGATGATCGTCGAGACGACCGCCACCGTACTCGCCCGGCGCCGCATCGCGGCGGAGCATGGCCGGCTGGAGCAGTTGTTCGAGCAGTCGCCGACCTTCATGGCACTGTTGAGCGGACCGGAGCACCGTTTCGAACTGGTCAATCCCGGCTATCGCCAGTTGATCGGGCATCGCGAAGTCATCGGGCTGACGATGGCGGAGGCGCTGCCCGATGCGGTCACGCAAGGGTATCTGGCGCTGCTGGACGAGGTGTATCGCAGCGGCGAACCCTATCACGCGAACGGCGCGATCTACGCGGTCGAACCGGACCCGGACGGCCAGGTCGACGAACGGGTGATCGATTTCGTGCTCCAGCCGATCCGCGATGCGGCGGGAACGGTGACCGGTATCTTCGTGGAGGGGGCCGACGTCACCGATCGTGCGGTGGCAGAACGCGACCTGCGCGACAGCGAGGCGCGGTTGCGTTTCCTCGACCAGCTGGGCGAGCGGACCGTGCCGCTGGGCGATGCCGATGCGATCATGGCGGTCACCACCGAACTGATCGCCGCGCACCTTGGCGCGTCGCGCTGCGTCTATGCGGATATCGATGCCGATGGCGAGGGCTGCAGGGTCGGCGGTGGCTGGGTGTTGCCGGGTGGCGTCCCGCTTTGCGGATGGCACCGCCTGATCGATCTGGGGGCCGCGGCGGTCGCGCTGCTGCGCGCGGGGGAGCCGTTGATCGTGGGCGACGCATCGACGGAAATGCCTGGCACCGCGCCGTTCGAAGCGCTGGGTGTGCGGGCGTCGGTCTGTATCCCCCTGATCCGCGACGGCCGGCTGCATGCGCTGCTGGCACTTCATGACGCCAAGCCGCGGCGCTGGTCCACCGCCGAGGTGCTGGTGATACGGCAGGCGGCAATGCGATCCTGGGCACTGGTCGAGCGGGTGCGAGCCGAGGCGGCGCTGCGCGACCTGAACGCGACGCTGGAGGCGCGCGTCGCGGAACGCGCGGCGGCGGTGCAGCAGGGCGAACAGACCATCCGCACCGTGTTCGAGAATTCATTCATGGACCAGACCCTGCTCTCGACGACGGGCGAGGTGGTCTATGTCAACGCCACCGCGCTCGCCGGGATCGAGGCGGTGTCCGCCGATGTGATCGGCCGGCCGTTCGCGACGACACCGTGGTTCGCCGCCACCCCCGGCGCGCCCGATCAGGTCCGTGCCGCCATCGTCCGCGCGGCGGCGGGGGACAGCGTCCGCCTGCATCTGGCGCTCGACCTGCCGACCGGGGCGCGGGTCTATGACTATTCCCTGCGCCCCGCGTTCGACGGGGCGGGCGACGTGGTGGCGATCGTGTCCGAGGCGATCGAGATCACCGCGCGTGTCCGTGCCGAGGATGCGCTGCGCCAGGCGCAGAAGATGGAGGCGGTCGGGCAACTGACCGGCGGGCTGGCGCATGATTTCAACAATCTGCTGGCGGCGATCAGCGGCAATCTCGAATTGCTGGAACGGCGTATCGCGCAGGGGCGGATCGACGGGCTGGCGCGCTACATCGACGGTGCGACGCAGGGCGCACGGCGCGCGGCGGCGCTGACCCAGCGGCTGCTCGCCTTTTCCCGGCGGCAGACGCTCGACCCGCGTCCGACCGATGCCGACCGGCTGATCGCCGACATGACCGATCTGATCCGGCAGAGCGTCGGCCCGACCGTCGCGCTCGACATCGCCGCGACCGAGGGACTGTGGCCGATCAACGTCGATGCCTCGCAACTGGAGAACGCGCTGCTCAACCTGTGCGTCAACGCGCGCGATGCGATGGCGCCCGATGGCGGTCGCCTGGATATCCGGACCGACAATGTCATGTTGGACGAGGGCGACGTGCTGCGTCGTGACGTGGCGGCCGGGGAATATGTCCGCATCTCGGTGATCGACGGCGGCGCGGGGATGCCGCCGGAGGTGATGCAGCGCGCGTTCGACCCGTTCTTCACCACCAAGCCGATCGGCCACGGCACCGGGCTGGGCCTGTCGATGGTCTATGGCTTCGCGCGGCAATCGGGCGGGCAGGTGCGGATCGAATCGGTCGAGGGGCAGGGCACCACGATCTGCCTGTGCCTGCCGCGTTTCCACGGCACTCTCGATGCCGCAGCCGATGCCGCCGATCCGGTCGCGACCGACGAACAGGGCGCCGGCGAGACGGTGCTGGTGATCGACGACGAACCGGTGCTGCGCGCCCTGATCGTCGAGGTGCTGGTGGAGGCGGGATACCGGGTGCTGGAGGCGGGTGACGGGGCCGGCGGGCTGCGGGTGCTGGAAAGCGGGGTGCGGATCGACCTGCTGGTCACCGATGTCGGCCTGCCCGGCGGCATGAACGGCCGGCAGGTCGCGGATGCCGCCCGCCTGTCCCGCCCTACCTTGCGGGTGCTGTTCATTACCGGGTTCGCGGATATCGCCGCGGTCGGCCATGCCGGATCATGGGGCGGGCTGGAACCCGGCATGGGCGTGCTGACCAAGCCGTTCCCGGTCGCCAGCCTGACCGCCAAGATACGCGAAATGCTCGATTAGGTACGGCGGTATCTTCCGTTGTCCCGCATCCGGCTGTACCGGCGCAGGCGATGACCCAGTTGCCCGGCGATTCCGCCACGCCCGTCGCGGACGACGATATCGTCTATCCCTCCGCCGTCCCTTTCCTGCTGATCCATCTCGCCGCCTTCACCGCGATCCTGACCGGGATCACCCCTTCGGCACTGGTGCTGTGCGCGGTGTTGTACGTGGTGCGGATGTTCGGCGTGACGGCGGGCTATCACCGCTATTTCTCGCACCGTGCCTTTGCCGCCGGCCGGGGGATGCAGCTGGTGCTGGCGGTGCTGGCGCAGAGCACCGCGCAGAAGAGCGTGTTGTGGTGGGCGGCCAAGCATCGCCACCACCACCGCCATGCCGACACGCCCCAGGACGTCCACTCGCCGCGCCACGCCGGCTTCGCCTACAGCCATCTCGGCTGGATCTTCGCGCGCCAGCACGATCAGGCCGACCTGTCGGTGGTGCCCGACCTGACCCGCTGGCCCGAACTGGTCTGGCTGCACCGCCACGAACATGTCCCCGCGATCGGGCTGGCGCTGCTCAGCCTCGCCGTCGCCGGCTGGCCGGGGCTGGTGGTCGGGTTCGTGTGGAGCACGGTGCTGGTCTATCATGCGACCTTCGCGATCAATTCGCTGGCGCATGTCCGCGGTTCGCGTCGCTACGTCACCGGCGACGATTCGCGGAACAACTGGGTGCTCGCGATCGTGACGATGGGAGAGGGGTGGCACAACAACCACCATGCCTTCCAGAGCAGCGCGCGCCAGGGTTTCCGCTGGTGGGAGGTCGACATGACCTTCTACCTCCTGAAGCTGCTGGCGCTGACGGGCGCGGTGCATGGATTGAAGAACCCGCCCGCGGGGGTGATCCGCGGCGAGCAGCGGCTGGGCGCGAAGGTGATCGCCCGCACCGCCGAGCAACTGGCCGACCGGTTTTGTGCCGAACGGATCGCGGCGCGGCTGCGCGCGGCATGGCCCGAACCCGAACTGGCGGGCCTGCGGGCCATGCTGGCCGATCCGGCCACGGCGGCGACGCAGATGTGGAACCGGTACCATCCGCAATTGCCGGGGCGCGAGGCATTGCTGGCGGAGGCGCGAACGCTGTTCGCGCGCACCCCCTGGCTCGACGAGATCGTCGACCGCGCGCATCAGCGGATGCTGGCGGCGGTGGGAAGGCAGCTGGCGATCTGAGCCGATCCGCCTTCCCGTGCGTTGGCGCGCAGACACAGGGAAAGGGAACTACGTTGATCGCGAGCATAGCCGAGCTGGATCGTATCCGTGACGAATGCCGCACGATGGTGACCAAGCGGTCGCTGATGTCGGCGGGGGCGGCGGTGGTGCCGGTGCCGGGGGCGGATGTGGTCGCCGATGTCGGGCTGCTGTCGAACCTGCTGCCCGCGATCAGCACCCGCTTCGAACTGGACGAGGCGCAGGTGAACAGGCTCGAACCGCGGCTGGGCCAGCAGGTGCTGGTGATGGCGTCCAGCCTGGGCAACAACGTGATCGGGCGGATGGTGACGCGCAGGGTGGTGACCGCGCTGCTGAAGCGGATGGGTGTCCGCATCGCGACCGGATCGATGGCGAAGTTCGTGCCGTTCATCGGATCGGCCGTCGCCGCGACGATCAGCTTCGGCGCGATGAAGGCGATCGGCAATGGCCATATCGACGATTGCTACCGGACCGCGCGGGCGCTGATCGAACCGCCGCTGCCATCGCACCATAACCGGTAACGGCAAACGGGAACGGGCCGAATCGGGTTCGTCCCGATCGCGGCGATACTTGGCATTTCGGTTCGATAGCGCCTAGCATCGGTGCGACTCGTCGTCCGGGCGGCATGCCGGACGTACTCGTCGGTATCGTCTATGGTGGCGGTGCCGGGAACACCGACGGGATCAGTCAGCCCGTCGGCCATTATGGACGACCCCTCGTCGACAGGGGGGCGTTCAGGGAGATGATGGCGTGGACAATCCCCTGATCGTCAGGTTGCGGCGGCAATGCCACCTCGACGCGGCCGATGTCGATCGGATCGATCATCTGTGCACCGAGGTGCGCGATGTATCGCGCGGCGTGAATCTGGTACGCGAGGGGGAGCGGGTGGAACGTATCCATCTGATCCTGTCCGGCTGGGCGGCGCGGTACAAGCTGTTGCCCAACGGTTCGCGCCAGATCACCGCGCTGTTGCTGCCGGGCGATCTGTGCGACCTGCGCTGTTCGATGCTGGCGCGGATGGACGACGGCATCGTCGCGCTGACGCCGGTCCACGTCGCCTTCGTTCCTCCCGATGCGATCGCCCGGCTGGAACGGGCGCGGCCGTCCATCGCCCATGCGCTGTCGTGGCACTGTCTGGTCGAACAGGCGACGACGCGGGCATGGATCGTCAACATGGGGCGGCGTCATGCGCTGGAGCGGGTGGCGCACCTGTTCTGCGAACTGGCGACCCGGCTGGCCGTCGTGAGCGACGTGCCGGACCAGCCGCCGCATTTCCCCCTGACGCAGGAAGAGATCGCCGATGCGTTGGGGCTGACCGCGGTACACGTCAACCGCGTGCTCAACGAACTGCGGCGGCGCGGGCTCATCACCTCGCGGCGGGGCGGGCTGACGATACTCGACCTGCCGGGGCTGAAGGAGATGGCGGGCTTCAACGACAACTACCTGCACCCGGCCATGGCGATGCCGGCAGAGGCGGCCATGGGCTGATCCGGTCGCGCAGGCACAAAAAAACGCCCGGTCGACAAAGGTCGGCCGGGCGTTTTTTATTGCCGTTCGCCGAAGCGATCAGGCGTAGGAGACGTTCCGGTTGCGACGGCGATACCGGGCGGCGGTGCCGATCATCCCGAAGCCCAGGAACATCATCGCCCAGGTCGACGGCTCCGGCACGGCGAAGACGACGTTGTCGACTTCGAGCGAGTTGCCGTTGCTCAGGAACCGGATGCCGCCGATCGCGACGTCATTCACGTCACGGCCGATGGTGATGCGGCGGTTGGTATTCGGCAGGTCCTGATTGCCGTTGGCATTGGCCACGAAATCCGTGCCGGTGAAGCGCGAGATCACGCTGCCGGTCGCGCTCAGCACCTCGACGGCGTTGTACGTGTCGATCGAGCCGAGGAAGAAGCTGACGCTGTCATAGGCGGCCGCGGTCGAGGTGATCATCGACGCCGATCCGCCGTTCAGGACGGCCAGATAGGCGGTGCCCGCCGGGCCGAACGCCGGTGCGGCATAGCGGGTGATCGCGTCGCCGCTGACGATGCCGGCTTCCAGGAAGCTGTAGCTGAAGGTCGAGGGCAGGGTGCCGTCGAACGTGATCGCATCACCCACGGGCGCGGCATAGGCGGCCGTGCTGCCGGGCGTGTTGCCGATGATGCGGGCGGCCGAAGCCGGCGTTGCGACGGTGGCGACGAGCGTGGCGGCGGCCAGCAATAGCTTGTTGTTCATAATCGTTACTCCCTTTTACGCGGAAGAAGGCCAATCGCCGGTCCGGCACCTCGCCAGAGCGCACGGTCGCGTGCCGTCCATCCGAGCGCCTAACGTCGCCCTGTTGGATTGGTTGCAGCGCAGCATTGATTTCGCACGCATTTACTAAAAAAAGGTTCCGTGGCCGTATCATAATGGCACAAGAAAAACGTCTTATTGTGTCTGGACATCCTCTGGCGACACACTGAACCCGCCATCGAGCCAGCGAATCACCTCCTGTGCGATATCGTCGTCATAGGCCGCATATCGTAAACGAAGTGCTTCACGCCGCGCCGCCAGCCGGCCCAGACCACCATCTTCGATGGCTAACAGATCGGCTTCCAGCATCGCCGCCAGCGCCGGCCCCGCCACGGCGGTCGCTGCGGCACGGAATGCGGGCATGTACCGATAGGCCGTCCCATTCCGGTACAGCATCGGCAGTGTCAGCGCGGGAATGCAGCCAAGGTGCGGCTGCAGCGCCGGGTTGATGGCATGGCCGCTAAGCAGCGGGGCATTGGCGGCGCTGCGCCCGGTGAAGCCGCGCAGGTGCAGGTGCCCGCTCATCCGGGGACCGTCGTTCACCGGGTAATTGTCCCACAGGCATACCCGCCGGCCGAGGCGGGCGGCGACATCGGCCAGATGACCGGGGCCGATTTCGCGCGCGCACACTTCCTCGCCGGTCCAGTAGATGCGGATGGCGGGGTCCAGCCGCCGCCCCAGCGTCTCCAGATAATCCGCGGGCCGTTCGCCGAACACGCGGTCCAGCACGCGGTCGTCGCTGTAATAGGTCGGGCAGACATACAGGCGGGTGGCACGGGTCCGTGCCGCACAGAAATCGACGATCGCGGCCTGTCGCGCCGCCAGATCGGGCAGGTCGCCCCGCATGTCGTCGAACAGGATCGCCAGATCGTCGATCCCGATCGCGTCGAGATCGGCCAGCCGCGCCGCCAGCCGCGCGAGCCCCGTGTCGTCGACGTCGCGGTGCAGGTCGAACGGGGTCAGCCCGATGCCGAAGCGTAGCCCCCGTGCGCGGCAATGCGCGGCGAAGGCGGCGATCGCGGCGGCCTCCTCCGGCGGGTGCGGCACCTGCCAGGCGCGGCGCAGATGCGCATCCCCCTTGGGTGCGTAATGATAGAAACCGTACCCCGCCGGGGCGAGCCGGTCGACCACCGCCATCCGTTCCCGCCACGACCAGGGCGGGCCGAAGAATCCCTCGATGATGCCCAGGTCGGGCATGGCGTCGGACATCGGTAGCGGGGGGGATGCGGTCATCGGTCGGGCATCGCGCAGCGGCCGCGGACTGTCCAGCGGCCGCGGCTTGCCGGGCGGGGCGGGGGCGGTATAGCCGGGCGGAACTGGAGAAAGGGCGGCGGATGCTGACGCGACGGGGAATGATCGGCGGGATCGTGGCGGCGTGGCTGACGATCGCTGGCGCGGCACCGGCGGTGGCGCAATCGAGGGCGCCGCTGACGGTGTTCGCCGCCGCCTCGCTGACCGATGCGTTGCAGGCAGTCGGCCGGGCCTGGACCAAGCGCAGCGGCCAGCCGGTCCGCTTCTCGTTCGCGGCCAGCGGCACCGGCGCGCGCCAGATCGTCGCCGGGGCGCCGGCCGACCTGTTCGTGTCGGCCGAGCCGGGCTGGATGGATCAGGTGCAGGCGGCCGGGCGGCTCATGCCGGGCGGCCGCCGCGATCTGCTCGGTGGACGTCTGGTGCTGGTGGCGCCCGCCTCCAGCCGGGTACGGCTCGCGATCCGGCCGGGCTTCGCGCTCGCCGCGGCGCTGGGCGGGCGGGGACGGCTCGCGGTCGGCGATCCGCGATCGGTGCCGGCGGGTCGTTATGCGCAGGCGGCACTGACCCGGCTGGGGGTATGGGGCGGGGTAGCCACCCGCCTTGCCCCCGCGCAGGATGTACGCGCCGCGCTGTCCTATGTCGCGCGGGGCGAGGCGCCGCTGGGGATCGTGTACGAAACCGATGCGGCGGCCGAGCCGGCGGTGCGGATCGTCGCGACCTTCCCGGCGGCCAGCCATCCGCCGATCGTCTATCCGGCGGCGGTGGTGAAGGGCGCGAAGCCGGGGGCGGTCGCGTTCTACCGCTTTCTGGGCGGCGGCGAGGCGATGGCGATCTTCCGCCGCTATCGCTTCCGCCCATTACGCTGACGGTGGCGCTCACCCCGGAGGAATGGGCGGCGCTGATCCTCAGCCTGCGGATTGCGGGGATGGCGACCTTCTGGGGGCTGATCGCGGCGACCGGGTTCGCCTGGCTGCTGGCACGGACGCGGTTTCCGGGGCGGGTGCTGCTCGATGCGCTGCTCCACGCGCCGCTGGTGCTGCCGCCGGTGGTGATCGGGTTCGTGCTGCTGATCCTGTTCGGCACGCAGGGACCGATCGGCCGCTGGCTGGATGAGGCATGGGGGATCAGGCTGGCCTTCACCGCCGGCGGCGCGGCGATGGCGGCGGGTGTTTCCGCCTTTCCACTGATGCTGCGCGCGGTGCGGCTGTCGATCGAGGCGGTCGATCCGGCACTGGAGGACGCGGCGCGATCACTGGGCGCGGGGGCGTGGGACCGCGCCTTCACCATCGTGCTGCCACTGGCGCTGCCGGGACTGGTCGCCGCCGCCGTGGTGGGCTTCGCGGCGGCGCTGGGCGAATTCGGCGCGGTCATCACCTTCGCCGCCAACATTCCCGGCGAGACGCAGACGTTGCCGCTCGCCATCTATGCCGCGTTGCAGGTGCCGGGTGGAGAGGCGAGCGCGGCGCGGCTGTCGGCGATCTCGTTCGCGGCGGCGCTGGCGGGACTGTTGCTGTCTGAACTGCTGCTGCGCTGGCGGCGGCGCTGATGCGGGTGGCGGCGCGGCACCGGCTGGGCGACTTCCTGCTCGACGTGGCGTTCGAGGGGCCGGAAGACGGCGTGACGATGCTGGTCGGCCCGTCGGGGGCGGGCAAGTCGGCGACGCTGGCGATCGTCGCCGGGCTGTCGCGGCCGGACAATGGCGTGGTGGCGATCGGCGACCGGGTGCTGACCGATACCGCCGCGCGTCTGTTCGTCCCGCCCGAGCGGCGGCGGATCGGCATCGTCCATCAGGAGGCGCGGCTGTTCCCGCATTTGTCGGTCGAGCGGAACCTGCAATACGGCCTGCGCCGCGCGCGCGACCGGGCACGCCGGATCGAGCCGGACGCGGTGATCGACGTGCTGGCGATCCGCCACCTGCTCGCCCGCCGGCCGCGCGATCTGTCGGGGGGGGAGCGGCAACGGGTGGCGCTGGGCCGCGCGATGTTGAGCCAGCCCGACCTGTTGCTGCTCGACGAACCCGTCTCCGCGCTCGATCCGGCGCGGCGGGCGGAGGTACTTGGCTTCGTCGCCGACCTGAAACGCCGCTTCGCGTTGCCGATGCTATACGTTACGCACAGCGCCGACGAGGCGCGGCGGCTGGGTGATCATCTGGTCCGGATCGAACAGGGTCGCGTGACCGGGCAGGGCAGCGTCGCCGCGATGCTGCCGGTCCGCGAGATGTCGGGCGAGGTGGTGGCGCCGGGGGTGGTGCGGATCGGCGATGCGACGATGCCGGTGGCGGGACTGGACGCACCGGTCGGGGCGACGGTGCGGCTGGGCTGGTGATCTGGATCCTTGCGGGACTTTTATGAAATCCCGCTCGCCTCCCCGGCGGACGTGACACCTTTGCAAAAACCTATCACTTATCTGGTGCCTCCCCGGCGGAGGCCGGGGCCCAGTTGGGAAGGCCCCTGCAAGTCATTACCGACCTTCGTTCAACTGGACCCCGGCCTCCGCCGGGGAGGTATTGGATGATAGGGAACAGGCTTTCCCGACAGCCTGCGCCTGACGGAAGACAGGACTGTCAGCCCTCACCATTCCTCCTGCGGCTCGTCCGGCGCGCGGCGGTCATCGCGGGGGGGCGGGCCATTGTCCGGTTCGCGGCGGCGGGGGCCGACCGAGATCGAGCCGTCGTCGCCCTGCCGGATGTCGATCCCCAGTTCGCCGAGCTGGTCGGCCGCGGCATCGATCGCGTCCGCGCCGATCTGGCCCAGATCGTTGCCGACATCGTCGACCGCGTTTTCGTCGAACACCGGTTCCGGCTCCGCCACCACGACCGGTGCGATGCCGAGCGCGGACTGCATGAACTGCCGCCACATCTGGGCGGGGATGCCACCCCCGTGCAGGCCGGGATTGGGGGAATTGTCGTCGTTGCCCACCCACACGCCGACGATCAGGTCGCCCGCGAAGCCGATGAACCAGGCGTCGCGGCTCTGCTGCGAGGTGCCGGTCTTGCCCCACGCGTCGATGCTCAGCACCGCCTCGCGCCCCGTGCCACGGATCGAGGAGCCGAGCAGTTGCAGCATCTCCTCGCGCACCCGCCCGTCGATCGCACGGCTGCGCCCGGCGAGCGACGCGTACCAGCCCCCCACACCTTGATCGCCTGCCACCTGATCGACACCTCGCGGCTCGACCGGATAGCGGCCGTTGGCGATCGCGGCATAGGCGGCGGTCAGTTCCAGCAGCGACACCTCCGAGGTGCCCAGCCCGATCGTCGCCTCGTTGGCGATGGGGGTGGAGATGCCGAGGTCGCGCGCCGCCTTGATGACGTTCTTCACGCCCACTTCCTGCGTCAGCCGCGCCGCGACGACGTTGGACGAGCGGGCGAAGGCGCGGCGCAGCGTGATCGGCCCCAGATAGCGCCCGTCGTCGTTGCGGGGTTTCCAGCCGGCGATCTCGACCGGGGTATCGTCCTTCACCGTATCCGGCGTCATCCCGGCGCGCAGCGCGGCGAGATAGACGAACAGCTTGAACGTCGATCCCGGCTGGCGGCGTGCCTGCGTCGCCCGGTTGAACGGGCTTTTGGCATAGTCGCGTCCGCCGACCATCGCGACGACGCGACCGTCCGGGTGCATCGCGACCAGCGCCGCCTGTGCCTGTCGCAAGCCCGCGGCCCTGATCGTCCGCTCCGCCGCCTTTTGCAGCCGGGGATCGAGCGTGGTCCGCACCGTCGCCTCGGTCTGCACCTCGCCCGCGCGGTCGCGCGCCTGCGGCAGCACCCAGTCGGCGAAATAGGTGCCGCTGGGCAGCGCCCCGGCCTTGGCCGGCAGCACGCGCTGCGGCTGTACGGCGCGCGCCTGCGCATGGGTGAGGAAGCCGGCATCCTCCATCGCGCCGACCACCACCCGCTGCCGCGCCCGCGCGCCCTTGAGGTTGTCGGTGGGGGCGAGGCGCGACGGCGCCTTGACCAGCCCCGCGAGCATCGCCGCCTGACCGATGTTGAGCGCCTGCGGCGTCCGCCCGAAATAATGTTTCGACGCGGCGGTGATGCCATAGGTGTTGTCGCCGAAATAGACGTTCGACAGGTAGCGCGACAGGATCTCGTCCTTGGTCAGCCACGCCTCCAGCCAGAACGCGATCAGCACTTCGCGGATCTTGCGCGCCGCCGTCCGGTCCGAATCGAGGAAGGCGTTCTTGGCGAGCTGCTGCGTGATCGTGCTGCCGCCCTGCCGTACCCCGCCGGAGCCGACATTCGCCCAGGCCGCGCGGGCGATGCCGCGCGGATCGATGCCCCAGTGGGAATAGAAGCGCCGGTCCTCGATCGCCATGAACGCCTCGCGCACATGTGCCGGCAGCTTCGCGGCGTCGACGGGCGCCCCGATGATCGCGCCGCGCCGCGCGATCGGGGTGCCGTCGTCCGCGGTCAGCGTGATCGACGGCGGCGTCGGGGGTTTCAGCGAGCGCGACAGCGGCGCGGTGATCGCCAGCCACGCGATCGCGACCACCAGCAGCACGATGCCCAGGGCGAAACCGCGCACCAGCCAGCGGCCGATCCAGCGATAGGAGCGGGGGGCCGGCTCTGGCTCCGGCGCGGGTTCGAACGGGTCGCGCCACGATTCCGGCGCGGTATAGCGGTGGGGGCGTTCGAGATCCTCGTCGGTCCAGCGCCGCGGGCGATCGGGGTCGAAAGGGTCGGGACGCATCGGCGGGTTCCAGGACACAGGCGCTGTTCTATCCGACTAGAACACCTCGTGCAATCATCGGCTCATACCCCTCGGGACGAATGGATGCGAGCCCCCTGTTCTTTTGCCGCCGAAACGTGAAAGGAGGCTGAATGGACGGACAGACGAACGAGGGCGGCAAGCCGCTGGTGGTCGGCATCGGCGGCACGATCGGGGCACGCTCGTCGACCGAGCGGGCATTGTGCATCGCGCTCGACGCGGCCGCGCAACAGGGATTCGCGACCCGGCTGTTCGGCGGTGCCGACATGGCGCGGTTGCCGCTCTACGATCCCCGCGCGACGACGCGGACACCCGACGAACAGGCGTTCGTCGAGGCGGTGCGGGGCGCCTCGGCGGTCATCATCGCCAGTCCGGGTTATCACGGCTCGATTTCCGGCGTGGTCAAGAACGCGCTCGACCTGCTGGAGGAGACCGCGAAGGACGCCCGGCCCTATCTGGCGGACATGCCGGTCGGGCTGATCGCGACCGCCTATGGCTGGCAGGCGACCGGATCGACGATCGCGGCGCTGCGCTCGATCGTCCACGCGCTGCGCGGCTGGCCGACGCCGTTCGCCGCCGCCATCAACACGCAGGTGACTAGGTTCGACGATGACGGCGGCGCCAGCGACCCGGCGGTGGTGGAGCAATTGCGGCTGGTCGGCCGGCAAGTCGCCCGCTTCGCCCCGCTGGCGGCGGTGATGCCGGGTTAGGGGCGATTCTCGGTCGATGACATCAAGGGACCGCCCCGTTGTTGTTATTACCACCACCGCGCTGTCGATGACGCGCGCGGCGTTCGCCGTTGGTCGAAGCCGCGCCGAACGGCGTTCCGCTACGGCTCTATGATGGCGGCGATTGACCATTCGATCCTGGTTCTTGTTTGATGTAAAATCAAAGGTTTGGCATCACGGCGATGATCGAAGGTTGGCGAAAGCAGGCCCTTTCTGACGCAGGTTTTTGGCACGGCATTCTTTACAAAAAGCAGGATCACGGCTGGTTTCAAAGCAGACTAGTTTGACACCAGTGGTCGCAATGCCACGGACGGATTATTCGGCTATAGAAGCCGACGAGTAGCTACGTTGTCGCTTTGATAGAATGTGTCGCTATGGTATGCGACGGCTGCTATCGGAGCAAAGTCTATGCTGCCCATCAATGCTCAAGGACGAGTTCTTCATTCCCGCATTAAGCCCGCGCTACAAACACAGTTGGAGCGCGGAGACATGCCGACGGTAGTCGGTGTCATCGTCCATCAGACCGACTCATCAACTGCGGCATCGACGCTCGCCAGCTACAAGGTGTCGCCGAACGGAGCGCACTTTTTGATAGATAAGGATGGCACGATCTATCAAACCGTGTCGGTGAGGAAGCGAGTTAATCATGTGGGCAGACTTCGGGCGCGCTGTGTGGCGGAGCATAGCTGCAAGCCTACGGAGTTGGCGCTAATCAATGGTATGCAGCCGGGAATTCGTAATCGCCACGAGATGAAAAAAGACTCCCCGGCTAGATACCCCTCGAACTTTGACAGCATTGGCATCGAGATTGTCGGTCGCGCGATGTCGCCGGCAAGCGGCAAAGGGGACGCAATATATGAGGCGGTCACCGCGGCGCAAAACAGTTCCTTGTCATGGTTGGTCCGAGAGATTTCATCGACGATGCATGTCAATATGCGAGAGGTTTTTCGCCATCCGGTTGTATCACAAAAGACACCGACCGAAGCATCGACGGCGAGGTGGTAATGCGAAATTTATTTGAAATTCTGGCAGGAATGCTGATTTTAGCAACACCTGCTTCGGCGCAGACCGCTGTCAGCCGCGTACCGAAACTTATAGCTGCCAAAGTAGTGGTAGCGTCAAATGGTGCCCGGTCAATGTCAGTAAGCGGCGATGAAACGGTGGATTTCTGCGCGAAGTTTCGATTAAGTGCGCGAGATGTGAGGGATTACTTTGCGTCCGCTCAACAGGTAAATTCACAAGCCTATAATCATGATCTCGATATGTCCCGTTGCCATGCCAGCGGCACCGTGCGCTTTACCAACGGATGGCAGGGGCAATGGACGATCGATCTGATGCGTCGTGGCTCATTACGTCTGGCGAATGGTCGCCGGTTCTTCTTCTACTGTGTCGATTGCACGTCTATCAAGTTCGATCCCCTCACGGACGAGGACCGAGAGATTGGACGCGAGCTAATACGAGCATCGCGCATACTCAAATAGGTAGCACGACCAACGCGAATGTCACAACTGAACGGCTGTGACACCGCGTGAAACCGTAGCCAGACACTCGCGACTTTGGCTGGGCTGATACGAAACTCACAGGTTGAGCATCGCTACCCCTGTGCGGTAAAATCAAGCGGATAGCCGATGCATAATCTCGATGTACGATGATCGCATCGACGTTGCATGATCGAACGGACCGTCAGGCCCGGTCCAGCCGCCGGCCGAGCGTCACGAAGAAGGTGATGAGTAGCGGCACCAGCACGATCGACAGCACCACCTTGGTCAGCATCTGCCCCGCCATCAGCCCGGCGATCGGCCGCTCGCCTAGGAACGAGATCGTGATGAACAGCAGCGTGTCGACCACCTGGCTGACGATGCTGGCGACCATGCCGCGCAGCCAGATCAGCCGGCCGCCGCCCTCCGGCCGGTGCGACAGGCGGGCGAAGATCACGACGTTCAGCGTCTGCGAGATGCCATAGGATACCAGCCCCGCCAGCATCATCCGCGAGCTTTGCCCGACCACGACCGGGAACGCCTCGATCGCGGGGGGATACATGCCGGGATCGTGCGGCAGCGCCAGCACCAGCTGGATCAGCGCCGCCGACACCAGCAGCGGGATGAACCCCAGCCGCACCAGCCGCGTCGCCGTCGCCTGCCCGTGCAGCTGCGCCACCGCGCTCGACATCGCGACCAGCAGCAGGAAGGCGAAGATGCCCGCCTCCACCGCCAGCGGCCCCAGCGCGACCTGCTTCACCCCCAGCACGCCCGCCATGCACACCATGCCGCCGTACAGCACCGCCAGCACGAACAGCGACCGGGTGATGACGTATGTCGGCGCGGATTGCGGGTCGGCGGCGGAATCGGGGCTATCCATCGGCGATTGCTAGCGCATCGCGGCGCCACGTCAAATCGCTGGCCCCGTCGCTATACGCCTGTATGGTGGATCACCGCGCAGCCGGCGGCCGCGTTCCACATGACATTGGCTTACGCGGAACCCTGATGAATCGTTTCCTGATCGGCATCGCCGGTATTCTCGTCATTCTCGGCATCGCGGTGGCCCTGTCGACGGATCGGCGCGCGATCCGGCTGCGCGTCGTGGGCGCCGCCTTCGCGCTGCAATCGCTGATCGCGGTGATGGTGCTGTACTGGGGGCCGGGGCGCGCGGCGCTGGCCACCGCGTCGCAAGGGGTGGCGGCGCTGCTCGGCTATTCGCAGCGCGGCACCGAATTCCTGTTCGGCAACCTCGCCAGTCCCGCGATCGGCGGCACCAGCTTCGCGATCGCGGCGCTGCCGGTCATCATCTTCTTCGCCAGCCTCGTCTCGATCCTCTATTATCTGGGGGTGATGCAGTTCGTGGTGCGCTGGGTCGGCGGCGGCATCGAATGGGTGATCGGCACCTCCAAGGTGGAATCGCTGTGTGCGGCGGCGAACATCTTCGTCGGCCAGTCCGAATCGCCGCTCGTCATCCGCCCCTATCTGGCCGGGCTGACCCCGCCGCAGGTCTTCACGGTGATGACCAGCGGCATGGCGGGCGTGGCGGGGACGATCCTGGCGGCCTATGCGTCGATGGGCATCCGCATCGATTTTCTGCTGGCGGCCAGTTTCATGGCGGCGCCGGGCGGCATCCTGATGGCCAAGATCATCATGCCCGACCGTACCGTCCCGCCGGAGGGTGAACTGCCGCTGGGCGACCTGCCCGACGAGAACCGGCAGATCCACCTCGCCGAAACGCGGATGAGCGGCGCCGGCCCCGCCTCGCTGCCGATCGAGGGAACGCCGGGCGAACCCCTGCCCGAGGCGAGCCACGACGAGGAAAAGCCCGCCAACCTCATCATGGCCGCCGCGCAGGGTGCGCAGACCGGCGTGCGGCTGGCGGTGGCGGTCGGCGCGATGGTGCTGGCGTTCGTGGCGCTGGTGGCACTCGCCAACGGGCTGCTCGGCGGGGTGGGGCGCTGGTTCGGGATCGCCGACCTGTCGTTCCAGGGGCTGCTCGGCTATGTCTTCGCGCCGGTCATGGTGCTGCTCAACGTGCCGTGGAGCGAGGCGGGGATCGCCGGCGGCCTGTTCGGGCAGAAGATCGTGCTGAACGAGTTCGTCGCCTATATCGATCTCGGCAAGCAGGCGGCGGTCCTGTCGCCGCATACCGTCGCGGTCGTGACGTTCGCGTTGTGCGGCTTCGCCAATTTCTCGTCGATCGCGATCCAGATGGCGGTGACGGGCAGCCTGGCGCCCAACCAGCGCCCGGTGATCGCCCGGCTCGGCATCCGCGCGCTGGTGGCGGGCAGTCTCGCGAACCTGATGTCGGCAGCGCTGGCGGGACTGCTGCTGACCTGACCGGCCTTCCGCCCCGCCCGAACCGCCTCGCCCGGATGTTTCCCGCGGGAAACATCCGGACGGGGCAGGGATCAGGCTATATCCCGCACCGTCGTGGTCGTCTCCAGCACATGCACGCCGGTGACGATGCCGTGCGGGTTCATATACGCCTCCGCTTCCGCCGAAGCGGCCATGTGGTCGTAATCCGCCGCGATCGGGCTGACATGGCGCAGCGCGGCACCATCGACCACCCCGGTCTTGAACCCCCGCTTCGCCGCCAGCACCGGCCACACCATGTCGACCCCCCAGCCGAACCGGAGGCTGGGCATCGGCAGCGTCAGGTCGAACACCTCGCGCCGCAGCGCGATGATCGGCCCGATCTCGGCATAGTTGGTCTGGCGCACCAGCACGCCGTGCTGCCGCTTGGTGATGCGGTGGCTCCAGTAGGAAAAGGCGCGCTGCGCCGGCCCGGCGATCTTCAGGTCCGCATATTCCGCCAGGGCGATGAAGGTGTCGGTGAACTGCTCGGGCAGTTCGACATCGTCGTCCACCATGATGACCCAGTCGAACCGTGACAGGTCGTGGCGTTCGAGCAGGACGTTGACGTTGTCGAGCTTGCCCAGCTTCTCCACGCCCTTGCTGTCGAAGGTCATGCGGTGCCGCGTGCTGGCCATCTGTTCGTAGATGCGATCGAGCGAGCCGGGCCGCCGGGGCGACTGCACGCCGACGACCAGGATCGATAGACCGGGCAGGCCGGCATAGAAGGACGACCGGCGAAGGCGTTCCAGCTTCGGCCGGATCGCGCGGTCGGCCAGCACATCCTCGACCCGCGAGGTATAGGGGCCGATCCGCCGGGCCACCGCCCGCCTGAGCCGCTGCTGAAAAGTGATATGCCGTCTCCCCGATGCCGGATCGGCGGCACCGTGCCGCCCTGCGCCGCCCGCCGCCGTCGCCCCTGGCTGGATCGCCGCTCTATCAATACCGCGCCATCCCGCCAAGCACCGGCTGCGGCGATCCCGTGCCGCCCCGGCCCGCCGCCCTGTGGTGACCTGCGGCCCGGCGATACGGGATCGGGGTCGTTCATTGTGTTCATCTATTGGTAACATGAACGATCTGTGTGGTTATTCGCACCGCATCGGCCTTTTTACCGTTCGATATTGGGATCGCTCATTTCATATCTATATATTGACGCCACCCATCGCTACGTTACGGGGGACGGCGATGAAGGAGCATATCATGTCCGACGAAAGCCCTGACAACAACGCGGTGGAACTGGCGACCGAGCTGACGATTGCTTGGCTGGGCAATCCCAACACTCGCATTTCCGCCGAAGAGGTGCCGGCGTTCCTTGGCAAGATGCACGAGACGGTGTCGACGCTGCTCGGTACCGGCGTCCAGCCCGCGGCCCCGGCCGAACCGGCGGGTGATTTCACCCCCGCGGTCACCGCGCGCAAGTCGCTGGCGTCGAAGGATCACATCATCTCGATGATCGACGGCAAGCCGTACAAGACGCTGCGCCGCCATCTGGCGACGCACGGGCTGACCCCGGCTGAATATCGCGAACGCTACGGCCTGAAGCCGGACTATCCGATGGTCGCCGAGAATTATTCGGAAAGCCGTCGCGCGATGGCCAAGAAGATCGGCCTCGGTCGCAAGCCCGGTGCGCGCAAGACGGACGAAACCGCCGCCGCCGCCCCGGCCCGCCGTCGCAAGGCGGACGCCCCCGCCGGCGAATGACCCGTCGGGTCGCCGGCGTCCGTCGCCGCGCGACCGGCCGATCGACCGACACCCGCGCCGGGACACCCCCGGCGCGGGTGTCGTCATGGTCGGGGGATGGCGTGCCGATCATGATGGTACCGGCATGATGGCACGGGCGCGCCCGGTTTCGTCGTCGCGCCGCCCGCGATGACGCCGGGGGCGTGGTCGCGTCCTAGAATCGCGTTGGCGTCGGTGCCGCATTGCGGTAGGGCGCCGCCGGGCCACGACGAATGTCGCGGCCCATTGATCGTGCCGGTGTCCCGAAAGGGGCTTGAATGTGGAATGCGGTGCGGAGGGTTCGCCCTCCCAATCCGCAGCTGTCCCTGCAACTGTCAGCGGCGAGCGAGACGTACGGGCCCGGCCAATTGGTCGGGCGGCCACTGGATCACTGGGTCCGGGAAGGCGTAGGTCGAGCCTTGACCCGTGAGCCAGGAGACCTGCCGGCACTGTCGCTCATGCCTGGGTCCAGGGGTTGGCCGGGGCACGGACAGGATTCCGTTCGAGCGACGAACATGGCGGCCGGGGCCGCGACGGGACTGGAGCAGCCGGGCGTCGCGTCCGCCGGGCATGCATCGGCCCCGGTGTTCGTGCGTGCCCCCGGGGCGCGGGCGGAAACGGCCCCGCGTCCGCGTCGTCCGATGGCGCGGGGGGACTGTTCATGAAGACCATCGTTTCACTGCTGGCGTCGGCCGCCATCGGCCTTGGCGCCGCGCCTGCCGCCGCCCGGCCCGCCGCCGTGCAGGGCGATCCGACCCTGCCGACCCGCGATGCGGCGGGCAACGAGATCGTCGTCACCGCCTCGCGCTCGGGGGAGGGCACGCCGGTCGCCGATCTGCCCGCCTCGGTGACGCTGCTCGATGCCGATGCGTTGCAGGAGCGCCAGACCCGGATCGTGTCCGACGTGCTGCGCGACGTGCCGGGGCTGGCGGTCAGCCGCACCGGCGGGATCGGCGGGATGACGCAGGTGCGCATCCGCGGCAGCGAGAGCAACCATGTGCTGGTCCTGATCGACGGCATCGAAGTGTCCGACCCCTTTCAGGGCGAATATGATTTCGGCACGCTGATCGCGGACGAGGCGGCGCGGATCGAGGTGTTGCGCGGCCAGCAATCGTCGCTCTACGGCTCCGACGCGATCGGCGGCGTCATCCAGTACGTCACGCTGACCGGCCGCGAGCGGTCCGGCGTCTCGCTGCGCGCGGAAGGTGGCTCGTTCGGCACCGCCGCGGGGGGTGCCCGGATCGCGGGGGCGGGCGACACGGTCGATTATGCGGTGTCCGGCTCGGTCTATCACACCGGCGGCACGCCCACCGCGCGCGGCGGCAACCGCGATATCGGATCGACCAGCGTCGGCACCACCGCCAAGGCGACGTGGACGCCGTCGTCCACCTTCAAGCTGACCGGTGTCGGCCGCTACAGCTATACCGATGCCGACAACAACGATCCGGCGACCAGCGGGCCGCTGTTCGGCTACACCGTCGACAGCCCGGGCGTCCATTCGCGCGTGCAGGGCTTCTACGGTCTTGCCCGCGCCGAGCTGGCCCTGGCGGACGGGCGCTGGACCAGTGCGCTGACCGGGCAGTTCGCCGATACGAACCGCAAGGGCTATGACGCCGCCGGGCTTGCGAACGGCAATAGCGGCCGCCGCTACAAGGGGTCGTTCGAGACGAGCTACCGGATCGATACCGGGGCGCTGGTCAGCCGGATCACCGGCGCGGTCGATTACGAGCGGGAGTCGTTCCGCAACCTCACCCCCGGCGGCTTCGCCTTCACCGGCCGCCGCGCGACCGAGAACTGGGGCTTTGTCGGCCAGTACGAAGGCAATGTCGGCGATGCGCTGTCGCTCGGCGCGTCGGTCCGGCACGACCGCAACGACCGGTTCGCCGATCCCACCACCTTCCGTCTTCAGGCCGGTTACCGGTTGCCGTTCGGGCTGCGCGCGCGCGGCGCCTATGGCACCGGCGTCAAGAACCCCGGCTATTTCGAGCTCTTCGGGTTCGCGGACGGCCGGTACATCGGCAATCCCGATCTGCGCCCCGAAAAGTCGAAGGGCTGGGAAGCGGGACTGGATCAGGAGATCGCGGGTGGCCGCGCGACGGTGGGCGCGACGTATTTCGAGAGCCGGCTGGAAGACGAAATCTTCACCACCTTTCTCGCCCCCGATTTCCTCGCCTCTCCCCGCAACCGCACCACCCGGTCGCGCCAGCATGGCGTGGAGGCGTTCGTGTCCGCCCGCCCGATCGACCAGCTCCGTTTCGATCTGGCCTATACTTATCTCAAGGCGCGCGAGGACGGCACGGTCGAGGTCCGCCGCCCGAAGCACGTCGCCAGCCTGAACACCACGGTGTTCAGTGGCGACAAGCGTTTCGCCGGCACGCTGACGTTGCGCTACAACGGCAGACAGGACGATGTGGCGTTCATCGACCCCAGCTTCGTGCCGGTGCGCGTATCGTTGCGCGAATATGCGCTGGTCAACCTGAACGCCGAATACCGGCTGACCGATCGCCTGTCGGTGTTCGGCCGGGTCGAGAACCTGCTCGCCGAACGCTATGAGGAGGTGTTCAGCTTCGCGACGCCGGGCCGCGCCGCCTATGGCGGGGTCAGGGCGTCGTTCTGACCGGGCGCACGGGGGCGCGCCGGTCGGCGGCGCGGACCTGCGCGGCGAGCAGCGCGACCGCGCGGGCATAGGCGGGGCCGCCGCACACCGTCAGCGGTTGCGGGATGTACAGCCGCCGCGCGGGCGGCACTGCCGCGTCCAGCACCGGGTGATGCAATGCCGCGGTGCCGCGATCGGTGGCCACCCGCGTATCCGCCTCCATCACCAGGAAGGCGGGGCGTGCCAGCGCCATCTCCTCCAGCGACAAGGTCGACAGCGGGGGCCGGCCGAGCCGCCGGGCCAGATTGACCAGCCCGACGCGGGCCATCATGTCGTCGACCAGCGTGCCGGTGCCGGTCAGGTACCCCTGCCGCTGGTAATAGGCCGCCACCCGCCCGCGCCCCGGCGGCGGGCCGATCGCGGCCAGATCCCCGCGCATCGCCGCGATCAGCCGCTTTCCCCGCGCCGGGTGGCCGACCGCCGCCGCGACCGTCGCGATCGCGCGTTCGATCCCGCCGACGTCGTTCTGCACCGGCAGGTCGATCATCGCCGCCGCCGCCAGCCGCAACGGCGCGATCGCCGCCCGCGTCCGGAACGGCGCGCCGATGACGAGGTCGGGGCGCAGCGCCATCACCTCCTCTGCGCTGCGCCGGGTGAAGGGCCAGCGCCGCGCCTCGTCCGCCACCGCCGACAGGTCGGGGTCGCGCGCCCATTCGGTCAGCGCCGCGACCTGGCCCCGATCGGCCAGCGCGACCAGCAACTGGTCCGCGCACAGGTCGAGCGACACGATCCGGCGCGGCGGCTGTCGTGGCGCGGCCTCTGCCGACGACGAGGCCAGGATTGCGGCGAGGACGGTCAGGAGGTGGCGGCGCATGATGTGTTTCCCGGTAGCATCTTCACGGTCCAGTTCATCCCCCCGGCACCTCCCCGGCGGACGCCGGGGAAGCAGGAGAATGTTGCAGCGGTTTCGTAGCCGCCATGCGGACGGATATTGCTTTGGGATGGCATCGATCACCGGCTAGAGGCCGGCAACGCCGATCCGACGCGGCGGACTGTCCCCGCCTCACAAAGGTCTGCCGTGCCCAACCCCCCGCCCCGGCGCCAGCCTCCGTGGCTGATCCCCGCCCTGATCGGGCTGGCGCTGGCCGTCGGCATCGCCGCGCTGCTGGTCGGGTCGGCGCGGTTGCCGGTGGCGGCGCTGTGGGCGGGCATGACCGGGCAGGGCGATCCGGTGGTGGCGGCGATCCTGTGGCAGTTGCGCCTGCCGCGCGCGGTGCTGGCGCTGCTGGTCGGCGCAATGCTGGGGCTGGGAGGCGCGGCGATGCAGGGCTATCTGCGCAACCCGCTGGCCGATCCCGGCGTGCTCGGCGTGTCGGGTGCCGCCGCGCTGGGGGCGGTGGTGGCGATCTACTGGCAGCTGGCGCGCGCCCATCCCGCGGTGCTGCCGCTGATGGCGATCATGGCGGCGCTCGTGTCGCTGGCGCCCCTGATATGGCTGTCGCGGCGTGGTGAAAGTCCGCTCGGCCTGATCCTCGCCGGGGTGGCGGTGGCGACGCTGGCGGGGGCGGGGATCAGCCTGGCGCTCAACCTCGCGCCCAATCCGTTCGCGGCGATGGAGATCACCACATGGCTGCTCGGCAGTCTGGAGGATCGCACCCCCGCCGACGTCTGGATCGCATTGCCGTGCGTGATGGCGGGGGCGGCGCTGTTGCTGTGGGATGCGCGCGCGCTGGACGCGCTGTCGCTGGGGGAGGATGCGGCGCGCACGCTGGGCATCGATCTGGCGCGGGTGCGATTGCGGCTGATGCTGGGGATCGCGATCGGGGTGGGCGGCGTGGTGGCGGTGGCGGGCAGCATCGGCTTCGTCGGCCTGATCGTGCCGCACCTCGTCCGCCCGCTGACCGACCGCAGCCCGTCCGCGATCCTGATCCCGTCGGCGCTGGCGGGGGCGACGCTGCTGACGCTGGCCGATCTCGGCACCCGGCTGATCCCCGCCACCGCGCCGTTGAAGCTGGGGGTGCTGACCGCGTTCCTCGGCGTGCCGGTGTTCGTCCATCACCTGTTGAAGGAACGACGGCTGTGGTGACGATCGCGGCGACCGGGCTGTGCGTCGATCTCGGCGGGCGGCGCGTGGTCGACGGCGTCACCGTGGCGCTGGCGGCCGGGGCGCTGATCGGCGTGGTCGGCCCCAACGGCGCGGGCAAATCGACCGTGGCGCGCGCGCTGCTCGGCCTCGTCCCCCCGGCAGCGGGGCGGGTGACGATCGACGGCGCGGATGTCGCGGGGATGACCGCCCGCACGGTCGCCCGCCACGTCGCCTATCTGCCGCAGGCGGTGGCGGTGCATTGGCCGCTGACCGTAGAGCGGCTGGTCGGCCTCGGCCGGCTACCGCATCTCGGGCCGTTCTCGCGCCTCGCGCCGTCCGACAGGAACGCGATCGCGGCGGCATTGCAGGCGACCGGCACCGCGCATCTCGCCGCCCGCGCCGCCACCGACCTGTCGGGGGGCGAGCGGGCGCGGGTGATGCTGGCCCGCGCGCTGGCGACGGGCGCGCCCGCGCTGATCGCGGACGAACCGCTGGCCTCGCTCGATCCCGGTCACCAGCTCGACGTGATGGCGTTGTTGCGGGCGCAGGCGCGGGCGGGGGCACTGGTCGTGGTGGTGCTGCACGATCTGGGTATCGCCGCACGCTTCTGCGACCGGATGCTGCTGATGGACGGCGGCCGGGTGGTCGCCGACGGTCCCCCCGCCACGGTGCTGACCGATGCGGCGCTCGCCACGGTCTATGGCATCGAGGCATGGCGCGGCACGGTGGACGGCCAGCCGCTGCTCGTGCCGCTGGCGCGGACCGCGGATCGGCATATCCACACCGGTCGTTCCGGTTTATCGGTCCCGACCTGACCAGCGATCCGCGTTCCCGATGGAGGCAGCATGAAGAGCAAGATCTACGACAGTCCGGCCGCCGCCCTGGAAGGGGTGTTGTTCGACGGCATGACGATCATGTCGGGCGGGTTCGGCCTGTCGGGCAATCCCGAAAGCCTGATCCCGGAAGTGCGCGCCAGCGGCGTGAAGGGCCTGACCGTCATCTCCAACAACGCCGGTGCTGACGGGTTCGGGTTGTGGATGCTGCTCGACAGCCGCCAGGTCACGAAGATGATCGCCAGCTATGTCGGCGAGAACAAGCTGTTCGAACAGCAATATCTGTCGGGCGAACTGGAACTGGAGCTGAACCCGCAGGGGACGCTGGCCGAACGCATCCGCGCAGGGGGCGCGGGCATCCCCGCCTTCTACACGAAGACGGGCGTCGGCACCGTGGTGGCCGAGGGCAAGCCGGTCGAGACGTTCGAGGGCGAGGACTATGTCCGTGAGACGTGGCTGCGCGCCGACCTGTCGATCGTGAAGGCGTGGCGCGCCGATCCGGCGGGCAACCTGATGTTCCGCAAGACCGCGCGCAACTTCAACCCCGTGATGGCGACGGCGGGCAAGGTGACCGTGGTCGAGGCGGAGGAGATCGTGCCGGCGGGCAGCCTCGATCCCGATTCGATCCACACGCCCGGCATCTATGTCGACCGGATCGTGCAGAGCACGGTGAACGAGAAGCGGATCGAGAAGCTGACGACGCGCGCGCGGGAGAACGCATGATGACGACCACCGTGACCAAGGGCTGGACCCGCGACCAGATGGCCGCGCGTGCCGCGCGGGAATTGCGTGACGGCTATTACGTCAACCTGGGCATCGGCATCCCGACGCTGGTGGCCAATCACGTGCCCGACGGCATCGACGTGACGCTGCAATCGGAAAACGGGATGCTCGGCATCGGCCCTTTTCCTTATGAGGGAGAGGCGGACCCCGACCTCATCAACGCCGGCAAGCAGACGATCACCGCGCTGGCGACCTCGTCCTTCTTCTCCAGCGCGGACAGTTTCGCGATGATCCGCGGTGGCCATATCGACATGGCGGTGCTGGGCGCGATGGAGGTGGCCGCGAACGGCGATCTCGCCAACTGGACCATCCCCGGCAAGATGGTGAAGGGCATGGGCGGCGCGATGGACCTCGTCGCGGGCGTCCGCCGCATCGTGGTGGTGATGGATCACGTCGCCAAGGACGGCAGCCCCAAGATCCTGCCCGAGTGCACCCTGCCGCTGACCGGCAAGGCGGTGGTCGACCTGATCGTCAGCGATCTGGGCGTGATCGCCTGCGACAAGCCCGGCCTGCGATTGGTGGAACTGGCACCGGGCGTGACGGTGGACGAGATCGTCGCCAAGACCGGTGCCCCGCTGGCGGTGGACGGCGTGGCGGCGTGACGTGAACCCCCGGTCCCGCCCCCCGGGCGGGACCGTCGCGAAGGGGTGATGACCCCCCGGTTGCCTTCCACTTACCCGCAGCGCACCGTGCCGCTGCCCATCTTGGTTACCGAGCATTTGGCGCCACCGCCGATCGTCACGTCGCCCGATCCCATGATCGTCACGTCCGCGTTGCGCAGCACGGTGGCGCGGATGTCGCCCGCGCCGGCGATCGTCAGGTTGGCGGTGCCCGCGCGCAGCGGCTCCGCCCGGATGCGGCCGGAGCCGCCGATCGACACCGACAGTTCCTCCGCGGTGCCGGCGGCGGCGACCTCGCCCGATCCGCCGATCGCGAAGCTGGCCCTGGTCACCTTCAGCCCGCGCAGGTCGATCCGCCCCGATCCACCGATATTGCCGTCGAACGATCCGCCCTCGACCCGGTCGACGGTCACCGTGCCCGATCCGCCGATATCCGCGCCGGTGATCCGCGGCATGGTGACGAGGAAACGGACCTTGTCGCCGCTGCCCCAGCTGAACCCCTTGCGCCGCGTCAGCTTCAGCGACTGGCCGTCGCGTTCCACCCTGATCTTGTCGAGGGCGGCGGGCGTGCCGACCGCCTTGACCGAAAAGCCGGGGCCGACCCGCACGTCGACATCCCCCGCCGCGCCCAGCGCGATCGCGGTGAAGCCGTCGACCGCATAGCTGCGCTCGCCCCCCGTGCCCGATGCCGCCACGCCGTCCCCGCCGCTGTCGTCGCCGAAGGTCATCGAACAGGCGGCCACCGGCACCGCAACCAAGGCGGCCAGTATCGCGGCGTGATGGAACCGTGGCATGATAACCCTCCCGAATGTGTATTGGTGTAATAGTACACAAATGCAGGTTGGCGGCAAGATGCTATCCGGCAGCGGCGATCGACGGGGCGGATACCTGCGGTCCGATGATGATCGGATGACATCAGGTTGAACCGGATGTTCGTCCTTGCGAGCGCAGCGAAGCAATCCAGGGCGTCCTGATCCGGCCCTGGATTGCTTCGCTACGCTCGCCATGACGGCTTGGGTCAGTTGAATATCGTCCGGCCGTCGATCGCCGCCATGGGCATGATGCCGCGAAAACCGCCCTGCCGCCGCTGCGCGCATGGCGAAGCAATCGGGTATCACGGGCGGGGTCCCGGATTGCCTCGCCATGCGCGCAACGACGGGATGGATCGGGCCGATGTCATCCCGAACCCGGACGAAAAAGGGCGGCCCGTTGCCGGACCGCCCCTTCCCTGTCTGTCATGGCCACATCACCAATCAGGCGACGGGCTTGTCCTTGTTGTAGATCGCGGCAGAGGCGCGGAGGATGTCGAGGATTTTCTCCTGCGCCTTGGGCTCGTCGACCTCTTCCATCGCCGCCAGTTCGCGGGCGAGGCGGCTGGTCGCGGCCTCGAAGATCTGGCGCTCGGAATAGCTCTGCTCGGGCTGGTCGTCGGCACGGAACAGGTCGCGGACCACCTCGGCGATCGACACCAGGTCGCCCGAGTTGATCTTCGCCTCATATTCCTGCGCGCGGCGCGACCACATGGTGCGCTTCACCTTGGGCTTGCCCTTCAGCGTGTCCATCGCCTCGCGCATCGTCTTGTCGGACGACAGCTTGCGCATCCCGACCGATTCGGCTTTGTTGGTGGGGACACGAAGGGTCATGCGCTCCTTTTCGAAACGCAGGACATAGAGTTCCAGGCTGGTACCCGCGATCTCCTGCTTCTGCAGCTCGATCACGCGGCCGACGCCGTGCTTGGGATAGACAACATAATCGCCGACGTCGAAGAACAGCGCCTTGGCAGCCATGAGGGGCCTTTCGGATCGTATCGCATCCCGTATATCGGCCGGGCGGGCCGATCAGGATTCGCGACTGTGGTCGAACAAGGCGGGCAGCCGTGGACATGCCCGTCTGGGGCATCGTTTAACAGATCAGCAATAAAATTACCAGCTATTCCGCATCGATTGCAGCATGGCCATGCGCCTGCCGATCCCGATGCGGGACCGATCAGTCGCCGGGGCCGGGCTCGGGCGAGAAATACTTGTCGAACTTGCCCTCCGCGCCCTTGTGCTCGTCGGCATCGGGCGGGGTCTGGTCCAGCTTGCGCGTGACGTTGGGCCATTGCGCGGAGAAGGTGGTGTTCAGTTCCAGCCACTGCTCCAGCCCGTTCTCGGTATCGGGCAGGATCGCCTCGGCCGGGCATTCCGGCTCGCAGACGCCGCAGTCGATGCATTCCGACGGATTGATGACGAGCATGTTCTCGCCCTCGTAGAAGCAGTCGACCGGACATACCTCGACGCAATCCATGTACTTGCAGCGGATGCACGCGTCGGTGACGACGTAGGTCATGGTAAGCTCCGGAGAATAATGCCCGTGCTGCTATGCCGCACGGACGCGCCCGTCAATCAAGCTCGTCTTGGTGCGACACGTTAGCAGCTTGCAGGTCGAGATAGCACCCCCGTCCTTCCGCCGGCGGGCCGCGCCGTGCGGGCAGCGCCTCGATCCGGATCACGCGCACCCGTCCGCCCGGCCCCGCGAAGGTCAGGATGTTGCCGACCCGCACCGCCGCGTGCGCGCGGTCGATCGTCCGGCCGTCCAGCCGCAACCGGCCCTGTTCGGCCAGCACCCGCGCCGTCTCGCGCGTTTTCGTCAGCCGCGCCCACCACAGGAAGCGGTCGAGCCGCATCGTCGTGTCCGCTCCCGTCGTCATTCGGCCGCGAACAGCCCGGCCAGTCCGGCGAACGCGCCGCCCCCCTGTACCGGTGCGGCCGGCACGGCGCGGGCGGGCGGGCGACCGCGCCACACCCATGCCTCGCCCGCCGGGCGGAAACCCAGTTCCGCCATCAGCCGCGCCAGCGTCGCAGGCTCCAGCCCGATCGAGGTGGCCAGCGCGGCATCGGGCACGAACGGCGCGCGGCCGGCACGGGCATCATGTGCGGCGCGGGCGATGCGTTCGACCAGATCGACGCGCACCGCCTGCGAGCCGAACGGGCGATAGCCGCCCGCCACGCTCGCCCCGTCGCTGCCGCGGGGCAGCACGGTCGCCCCTTCGCGCGCCGGGGTCGGCGGGGTGCCGCGCACCGCCAGCAGCGCCCGCCGCCATGCCGCCGCCGCCGGCTTCAGCAGGCGTGGATCGAACAGGTCGAGCGCGCCGACCGTCACGCCGATCCGCCGCAACCGCCGTCGCTCGTCCGGGGTCAGCGCGTCCAGCGTCGTGCGCAGCGGCAGGCGCGGCAGGATACCGCCCGCCGCCTCCACCGCGGCGGCGATCACCCGGAACGCCGGCGTCGCGGCGGGATCGCGCGCGGCATCGGCCAGCGCGACCAGCACCGGCACGCGCGCCTGCGCGGTCGTGGCGAACCAGCGCGCCAGCCGGTCGGCGATCCGGTCGCGCGTCGCCTTGTCGAGGCAGTCGAGATCGCGGTCCGCCACCAGCCGGGGCCGCGCCAGCGAACCGCCCGCCGCCAGCGTCGCCACCCGGTGCCCGGTCCAGCGTATCTCACCGTCGACCAGTGCGAAGGCATCGTCCGTCGCCGCCACCAGCGCCGCCGCCCGCCGCCCCCGCTCCGCGCCCAGCCGCTTTTCGGCGGCGGCGAGCAGCATCCGCTTGTCGCTGGCCCGCGCGCCCGGCTCGACCGAGAAGCGGAACCCGTCGAGCCGGCCGATCGGGTGGTCCTCCACCGTCACCTCGCCCTCCGGGCCGACGACGACGGGCAGCGCGCCAGCATCCGCGCCGATCTTGCGGATCAGCGCGGTGGTGCGCTTGTCGACGAAACGCTGCGTCAGGCTGGCGTGCAGGCCGTCCGACAGGCGTTCCTCGATCGCGCGGGTACGCGCCTGCCATTCGGCGGGGTCGGCCAGCCAGTCGGGCCGCTGCGCGATATAGGCCCAGCTGCGGATCGCGGCGAGGCGGCCGGCCAGCGTCTCGACATCGCCCGACACCGTGTCCAGCCGCGCGATCTCGTCCGCGAACCATTGGTGCGGCACATGCCCGCGTCCTTCGCTCAGATACCGGAACACGCGCTCGACGAAGCGGGTATGCGGGTCGAGGCCCAGCTTGCGGAAATCGGGGATGCCGCACGCCGCCCACAGTCGCCGCACCATCATCGGATGGCGCGTGCGATCGCGCACCCAGCCTTCGTCCGCCAGCCGCTTCAGCACCTTCAGGTCGGTGGCGGGCGGCGCGCCGCGCAGGGGGCCGGGCGGCGGCGGGCGTTCCAGACTGGCGATCAGCGCATCGACGCTGCCGGTATCGGGATCGCCCTCCCGCCAGAACAGGCTTTCCAGCCGGGGGAAGCGATGCTCCTCGATATTGAGGATTTCCTCGGGCAGGAACGCGCCGGGGCCTTCCTCCGCCAGCGCGCCGAAGGTGCCGTCGCGCTGGTGGCGGCCGGCGCGGCCGGCGATCTGCGCCATCTCCGCCACCGTCAGCCGCCGCTGCCGCCGCCCGTCGAACTTGTGCAGCGAGGCGAAGGCGACATGCGCCACGTCCATGTTCAGCCCCATGCCGATCGCGTCGGTGGCGACGAGATAATCGACCTCGCCCGCCTGGAACATCTCGACCTGCGCGTTGCGGGTGCGCGGGGACAGCGCGCCCATCACCACCGCCGCGCCGCCGCGCAGCCGCCGCAGCATCTCCGCCACGGCATAGACCTCCTCCGCGCTGAACGCGACGATCGCGGACCGCTTGGGCAGGCGGCTGATCTTCTTCGCGCCGGCATAGCTCAGCGTCGAGAAGCGCGGCCGGCCGACGATCTCGGCATCCGGCACCAGCGCCTTCACCATCGGGCGCAGCGCCTCCGAGCCGAGGATCATCGTCTCCTCGCGCCCGCGCATGTGCAGCAGGCGATCGGTGAACACATGCCCGCGTTCCGGGTCCGCGCCCAGTTGCGCCTCGTCCAGCGCGACGAACGCCGCCTCGTGCGACGGCATCGATTCGGCGGTGCAGAGGAACCAGCGCGCGTCGGGCGGCACGATCTTCTCCTCGCCCGTCACCAGCGCGACGCGTTCGGCACCCTTGATCGCGACCACCCGGTCGTACACCTCGCGCGCCAGCAGGCGGAGGGGGAAGCCGATGATCCCGCTGGAATGCGCGCACATCCGCTCGATCGCGAGGTGCGTCTTGCCCGTGTTGGTCGGGCCGAGAACGGCGGTCACGTTGCCCGTGGCACGACTGGTCATGCCCGCCAACATCGTGCCTCGCCCCGGCCGGTGCAACGGCTTTCATCGGTTTTGCAGGCGGATACGAACCAGCCCGGGGCCGCCACCGCTCGTCGCAGCGAGGGCGGGCGAAGCAGGCGGTTAATTTGACTTTAGCAGGTGGCGTGCTCAACCGTCCGCGCCGACGCCGAAGGAAACGCGGCATCCGTAACGAAGGTGACGCGGTTTGTTTCTGAAGACCGATCAGGGACTGGAATGGGCCGGCGGCACCAGCGCGCGGGCGCTGGGGGCGGGCGCCGCCGGGTTCGGTCGCGCCGCGCCGCCGCATCGGGACTGGCGCACGCGTCTCGCCGCGATCGACTGGGTGCCCGATCTGGGGATGCGGATCGGCAGTGCCGACTGGTGGCGTGGCCTCGCCACCTGCACCGCGCTATGCGCCGCGACGATCGCGCTGGCGCCGGGCGTCCGGCCGCTGATCGGCACCGTGCCCGCGCCGCTGGCGGGCGCCGATGCGGAGGCGGCAAAGGCGCAGGGCATCGCGCCGCTCGGCCTGGGCAGCGGCACCGGCCGCGTCGCCGCCGCCACCGAATTCGTCCGTCCGCTCACCGAGGTGCCGGAGCGGCCCCGGATCGACCTGTCCGCCACGCTGGGGCAGGGCGACAGCTTCGGCCGTGCGCTGGAACGCGCCGGCGTCGGCCGGCCTCAGGCGCAGGAGGCGGCGCGACTGGTCGGCAGTGCCGCGTCGCTCGCCGATATTCCCGCCGGTACCCGCATCGCGCTGACGCTCGGGCGGCGGTCCAGCCGGGCGATGCCGCGCCCCCTCGAACGGCTGGCCTTGCGTGCGCGGTTCGACCTGTCGGTGGCGGTGGTGCGCGACGGCGGCGGGCTGCGGCTGGAACGCACCCCGATCGCGGTCGATCACACGCCCTTGCGGTTGCAGGGGCTGGTCGGCGCCAGCCTCTATCGTTCCGCCCGTGCCGCCGGCGCGCCGGTCCGCGCGGTCGAGGCGTATATCAAGGCGATGGCGACGCGCGTGTCGATCGGCCGCGACGTCCATGCCGCCGACAGTTTCGACATGGTGATCGAGCGCGACCGTGCCGCCACCGGCGAGACGAAGCTGGGCGAACTGCTGTTCGCCGGGCTGGATCAGGGCCGCCGTTCGCTCAGGATGCTGCGCTGGACCGGCAATGGCGAGCGGGAGGCGACGTGGTTCGATGCCGCCGGCCAGGCGGAGCGGCGCGGCGGCATGGGGATGCCGGTGGCGGGGCGGGTCACCTCCAACTTCGGCCTCCGGATGCATCCGCTGCTCGGCTTCATGCGGATGCACAAGGGGATCGACATCGCCGCCCCTTATGGCGCGCCGATCCTCGCCGCGATCGACGGCGTCGTCGCCAGCGCCGGGCGCAACGCCGGCTATGGCAATTTCGTCAAGCTGGCGCACGGCGGCGGCCTGTCCAGCGGTTACGGGCATATGAGCCGGATCGCGGTGCGCGGCGGCCAGCGGGTGCGGCAGGGGCAGGTGATCGGCTATATCGGCTCCACCGGCCTGTCGACCGGCCCGCACCTGCACTGGGAAGTGTGGCGAAACGGCCAGTCGATCAACCCGCGCTCGATCTCGTTCGCCAGCGTCGCCCGGTTGTCGGGCGAGAATTTGCGCGGGTTCAAGCGGCAGGTGCAGGCGATGCTGGCGGTGAAGCCGGGCGCGTAGGGGCATTCCTCGCGTACCGGGCTGCCTGCCGCGAAACGGATTTCAGTCGTTGAAGCTGCCACCCCGGCGCAGGCCGGGGTCCAGATGGGAAGGCCGTAGTGCGTCGTAATAAATCGTCGCCCAACTGGACCCCGGCCTGCGCCGGGGTGGAAGAAGGGTTTCGGCGATACTTCGATCAGTGGGGGCTGCGCTTCCGCTACCGCCGCACCACCCGCGCCCGCCACGTCGCGATATAGTTCGGGTTGCCGCGGCATTCGCCCATCTCGCTCTGTTCGGACAGGCGCAGGCGGATGCCGTCCCAGACGAAGGTCTGCGCGACACCGCAATCGCCCAGCCCCCGGCCCCTGGCATGGCTGGTCAGCTCGCCGCCCTGCCACCGGGCGTTGACCACATTGGGCACCGGCGACCCCTCGCCGGCGGGGGCGATGCCGGTCGGCGCGTCGGCCTGTGCCGGCCGCCACGCGCTCTTTTCCAGCACGAACAGCGCCGACGACAGGTTGTACGCCCCGGTCGAACACGGCACCATCACCAGTGTCGCGCCGCCCCCCAGCGCATGGCTTTCGGGATAGCTCGCCGCCCCGGCCGGCAGGTCCTCACACCGCGCGCGCTTGCGCATCGCGGCGAACTGGACGCGGGTCGGCTTGTCGGCGGTGCCGGTCGCGGTCAGCGCCCCGATCACCGGCGCGCGGGGCGGGGGCGGCACCGCATCCGCGCCGCGTGCACCCGTCGCCACCGCGGCGGTGACGGTGTCGACGCGGCCCTGCCGCTCGTCGATCCAACGCAGCGCCGCCGCCGCGCCCTTCAGCGACAGGGTCGCGCGGGGCCGGTCCCCCGCCTCCAGCACCACCAGCGACCGGCCGTTCGCCATCTGCGCGATCACCCTTTCCGCCGCCGCGCCGGTCAGCGTCGGCAGCGCGAGGCGACGGCCATCGATCGTCACCGCCACCGGCACCACCTGCGTGTCGTCGCCGGGCACGTCGAACGCCAGCGCGAACCCGCCGCCCGGCCCGGCTCCCCGCGTCACCGCCAGCGTCACCGCCGGAAACGGCACCTGCGCTTCGCCGCCGAGCGAGGCCATCGTGCAGATCGCGTTGTTGTCGCACCCGACATACCAGTCGCCGAACGTCCGGGTCGGGCCGGGTTGCGGCGGTGGCGCCGTCTCCGTGGCGGCAGCCGTGCCGGTCGTGGCTTGCATGGGCGCGGCTGCGGCAGGGTCCCCGCCCGGACATGCCACCAGCATCAGCACCGTCGCCGCCATCGTCGGTTTCATCATCGCCTCCTAGCCGTCCTGGGCCGGACGGGGTATCGCGGGCGAGGATACCGGGCATCGACACGGGCCGGCAAGGCGGCCCGTCGCGAACGGCGGAAACAAGGAGACGGGGATGCGGACGATCGGCGTGATCGGAGCGGGTCAGATGGGCGCGGGCATCGCGCAGGTATCGGCGCAGGCGGGGTTCCGGGTCCTGCTGGCCGACGTGTCGCGCGAACAGGCGGACAAGGGCCGCGCCGGCATCGCCAGGGCGCTCGACCGGCTGGTGACCAAGGAGAAGATCACCGCCGAGGCACGCGACGCGACGCTCGCGCTGATCGAGCCGGTCGATAGTGTCGCGGCGATGGGCGATTGCGATCTGGTGATCGAGGCCGCGACCGAGCGGGAGGGGATTAAGCGCCAGATCTTCGCCGATGTCGGCAAGGTGCTGCGCGCCGATGCGGTGCTGGCCTCCAACACCTCGTCGATCCCGATCACCCGGCTGGCGCAGGCATCGCCCGATCCGGCGCGCTTCGTCGGCGTGCATTTCTTCAATCCAGTGCCGGTCATGGGCCTGATCGAATTGATCCGCGGCCTCGCCACGTCCGACGCCACCGTCGCGGCGGTGGAGGGCTATGCGCAGGCGCTGGGCAAGCGGGTGGTGCGCGCCAACGACGCACCCGGCTTCATCGTCAACCGCGTGCTGATGCCGATGCTGAACGAGGCGTGCTTCGCGCTGGGCGAGGGGGTGGCGACCATCCCCGATATCGATGCCGCCTGCCAGTTGGGCCTCAACCACCCGATGGGGCCGCTGACGCTGGCCGATTTCATCGGGCTCGACACCTGTCTGGAGATCACGCGCGTGCTGTTCGAGGGCACCGGCGACCCCAAGTTCCGCCCCGCGCCGCTGCTGGTGAAATATGTCGAGGCGGGCTGGTACGGCCGCAAGACCGGGCGCGGCTTCTACGACTATTCGGGCGCGGAACCGGTGCCGACGCGGTAGGGTATGGCGATCATCGCGGTGTCGTGGCGGCGGTGCCTCTTGATGGCACTGTCGCAAACCCGTCGCCGAACCGTCACGCCGGCGTAACGTCGCTCCTGTCTGCCGATCGGGTAAACAGGGGGATAACCATCATGCGCCGTTTCGTGCCCGTTCTGCTCGCCGCCGCCACCGCGATCACCACCGTGACCGGGGCGCTGCCCGCCGCCGCCGCGACGCTCGTGTCGGCCTATGCGATCCCCAACGGCACCGACCTGTCGGGTCTGTCGGGGGCGGGGCAGAACCGGCTGGGCGGGTTCGGGTCGGACCTGATCTACAACGCGGCGACCGACAGTTTCCTGGGCATGACCGACCGGGGGCCGGGCGGCGGCGTGCTGCCCTATGCGCCCCGGTTGCAGGGCTTCACGCTCGATATCGACCGGGCGACCGGCGCGATCGGCGGCTTCGCGCTGAACAGCACGGTGCTGTTCCGGCAGGCGAACGGGCAGGTCTATTCCGGATTGAACCCGCAACTGTCGACCGGCAGCGCCGCGACGCTGGGCGCCTCGCTCGACCCGGAGGGGCTGGCGCGGTTGCCGAACGGCAATCTGCTGGTGTCCGACGAATACGGCCCCTCCGTCTATGAATTCACCCCCGCCGGCGCGTTCGTGCGCGCGTTCGAGGTGCCGGCCAACCTCGTGCCGAAACAGGCGAACGGCACCGTCGATTATGTCGCGGGGCGCGGCAATGGCGGCATCGCCACCGGCCGTCAGGACAATCGCGGGTTCGAGGGGCTGACCGTCAGCCCCGACGGCAAGACCGCCTATGCCGTGTTGCAGGACCCGCTGGTCGAGGAAGGGCGCAACACCAACAACGGCACCGTCAACGGCGAGGGCCGGTTCAGCCGCAACGTCCGCATCGTCGCCTATGACGTCGCCACGGGCACGCAGAAGGCGCAGTATATCTACCAGCTGGAAACGGTCGCGGACATCAACGACCGGATCGCCGGCACCGCCAATGATTTCGCCGCCAATTCGCAGGGCCGCTCGATCGGCGTCTCGGCGATCCAGGCGGTGGGCGACGGCACGCTGCTGGTGCTGGAACGCGACAATCGCGGGTTCGGGGTGGAGGACGCCAACGGCACCACCGCGGTCGGCTCCAAGCGGGTCTATCGCATCGATCTGGCCGGCGCGACCGATGTGAAGGACATCAGCCTGGCGGGCACCAACACGCTGCCCGCCGGGGTCTCCCCGGTCGCCAAGGCGGCGACGCCGTTCCTCGATCTCGCCGCCGCGCTGCGCCGCATGGGGCTGGCCATTCCGGAAAAGCTGGAGGGCTTCGCCTTCGGCCCACGGCTGGCGGACGGCAGCTACACGCTGATCCTCGTCACCGACAACGACTTCTCGGTGACGCAGAACGGCGCGGGCACGCAGTTCGACGTCTGCACCAGCGGCGTGAACGGCACCGGCATCAGCACGCAGGTCGCGCTGGGCGCCGGTTGCCCGGCCGGCACCACGCTGATCCCCAACATGATCTACAGCGTCCGCCTGAGCGAGGCCGAGTACCAGTCGCTGACCGGCGTGGTGCCGGAACCGGCGACCTGGGGCATGATGGTGCTGGGTTTCGGCCTGATCGGCGCGACGGCCCGGCGGCGTCAGCGCACGCGGGTTCGCTATGCGTGAACGGGGGGGCGGCAGGTTGGATGCCGCCCCCCCTTTTTCAGATGACGTGACGCGCGCCTGACGGACAGCCGAACGGCGTTGCCCATTGACCGCCACTCTCGGGTGTCGTTACCTGATCGCTGCCAGAAAAGGATCGGCGATGCGACGCATGGGGTGGATGGTGTCGATGCTCGGCCTGCCTCTTATCGAGTGCGGCGGAGATGCCATGTCGGCGACGATCCGCAACGATGCTGGATTTCCTGCATCCCGGGTGGCGATGCCCGCGCCCGATGCGGCGCCCCGGACAATGTCCGTCCCCGACGTGGTGGCGCTGCCGGCTGACGTCGTCGCATTTTGCAAGCGGCGCGACCAGTGCGATCATTTTCGCGGAGAGGAGCCCGGCGACGAGGCACGGGCGACCGAACTGGCAACGGCGCTGGAAAAGGCGTGCCGCGGCACGGATGCGGACCTTGCCAGGTTGAGGCAGCGATATCGGGGTAACGCTGCCATCATCGCCGCCCTGCGCAAGTACGAGGATCAAGTGGAATAAGGGGAGAGCAGCGGATCGGTGCCTCGGTAGGAAAAGGCGGAGTCAACGTCTGTGATGACGTGACGACCATTCAGCGGTGGCTCCAGCACTTGTCTGGGAACCGCGGCCGGATCGACGATGGTCGGTCTGGCGGGACCGCGCACCGCCATGGTCATGAAGGCCTTCGAGCGTGGCCACATCCGCCTCGGCCAGTTCGATGGGCTGGTCGGACTTGGACGACGCACCATCGCCAGCCTGACGCGCCCCGTGCCGGCTGCACGGCCGTATGGAATGCGATCTTCCGCTTCCTCGCCCGTTGGAGGTATCGTCCCCGCCGATCGACGGAGCGGCGCTGCATGGTGGATGGTGGTACGCCCATCAGGCTCGCTATCCCAAAAGCCATTCGCTGGACGATCTGGCGCCTGGCTTTCGGCAGGACGCCAGACGGTTCATCGCTTCGCTCCGCGAGGTTGGGGCAAGCGTGCATGTCAGCGCGACGTTGCGCGACCCGACCCGCGCGCATCTGATGCACTATAGCTGGCGCGTGTCACGGGGACAGATCGGCCCCGGCGGGGTTCCTGACGCGACATGATAGGGGGCCATGGCGATCTTGCATGTTGGCGTGCCGCCACAGCCGAAATGGTCAGGCTGTTCCGTACCGCGTTCAAGCCTTCGCTGACATCCAACCATATTCGCAGCACCGCCGTCGATATGACGATCGACCGTGTTGGCGACGGACGGTGCCGCAGCCGCCGATCCGCCCCCTCAGATCAACGCCAGTGCCGCCAGTTCCCCCACCAAGGCCGGCGGCATCGCCGCCAGTCCGGTGGTATCGCCGCCCAGATCGATCGGCGCATCGGCGGCCTCCAGATAGCGCCAGCCCTGATGCGCGCGCTTGGGTTGCGCCTGCACCAATATCAGGTCCGGCCCGAGATGGATCGCCACCCGGCCACCCTCCGCCTCGCCGAAGCGCAGGATGGGGGAGCGGGCGACCAGCTGGTGCTTGATGATCCAGAACAGCGATCCGCCTTCACCCACCGGCCCCGCCACCTCCTCGTGCCGTTTGGGCAGGTAGCGCGTGGTCAGCACCATGCCGCCCTCCGCCACGCGGGCCCGGATGCGGTCGGCCAGATGCTCGACGCCGGTCGCGCCGAATGCCACTTTGGTCAGGTGAAGCGCCATATCCGCCCATCTGGGCATGGCGCGGCCCGGATCAAGCGGCGATCACGCGCCCAGACCCCACAGGCTGGCGAGGCCGAGGAACGCGAAGAAGCCCATCGTGTCGGTCATCGTCGTCACGAACACCGCCGACGACACCGCCGGATCGATCCGGAACCGGTCCAGCGTCACCGGCACGATCACCCCCGCCAGCCCGGCGACGAGGTTGTTGATGACCATCGCCAGCGCGATCACCAGCGACAGGTCGCGGTTGCCGAACACCACGAACGTACCCACGCCGATCAACAGCCCCAGCGACAGGCCGTTGGCCGCCGCGATGCGGAATTCGCGCACGATCATCCGCACCGTGTTCGATGAGGTCAGCTGGTTGGTCGCCAGCGCGCGCACCACCACCGCCAGCGTCTGGGTGCCGGCATTGCCGCCCATGCCCGACACGATCGGCATCAGCACCGCCAGCAGTGCGAACCGCGCGATCGTATCCTGAAACAGCCCGACGACGCTGGCGGCGAACATCGCCGTGCCGAGGTTGACGACCAGCCAGGTCAGCCGCGTCCGCACGGTGAAGCGGATCGGTTCGTTGATGTCGCCCTCACCCGCGCCCGACAGGCGCAGCACGTCCTCGCCCGCCTCCTGCTGGATGATGTGGACGATGTCGTCGACGGTGATCATGCCGACCAGCCGGCCGGCGCCGTCGACCACCGCGGCGGAGATCAGCGCGTATTTCTGGAAACGGAGCGCGACCTCCTCCTGATCCATGTCGACCGGGATCAGCGTCTGTTCGCGCTGCATCACGTCCGCCACGCTGACCCATTCGGGGGTGCGCAATATCCACGACAGCGCGCAGGTGCCGACCGGCTTGTGCTGCGGATCGACGACGAAGACTTCCCAGAAATCGGTGGTCAGTTCCTGCGCGCCGCGCAGATACGCCATCACGTCGCCCACCGTCCAATGCTCGGGCACCGCGATCAGCTCGCGCTGCATCAGGCGGCCGGCGGATTCCTCCGGATAGGACAGCGCCTCCTCGATCGCGGCGCGATCGTCGGGGTCGAGCGCGCGCAGCACCGCGCGCTGCTCGTCCTCGTCCATGTCCTCGATGATCGCGACCGCGTCGTCGGTGTCCAGTTCGGCCGCCAGATCGGCGACCTCGGTCGGCGACAGTGCGTCGATCAGGTCCTCGCGGACGTAATCGTTCATCTCGGCGAACACGTCGCCGTCGAGCAGTTCGGCGACCGCGCGGGCCAGCGCGGCGCGATCGGGCTGCGGGGTCAGTTCGAACAGGTCGGCGATGTCGGCGGGGTGGAGCGGCCCGACCAGCGCGCGCGCCTCCTCGTCGTTGCCGGCCGCCACCGCGTCCAGCACCGCGCGGATGAATTCGGGACGGAGGTGGTCGTCCTCGTCCAGTTCGTTTTCCGGCAGTTCGTTCTCGGTATCGATCGTGTCGTCGGGGGCCAGCTCGCTGTCGACCATTGCCGCCTCCCTCATGGTGTGCAGGTTCGCGGCCCTAGCCCGCCCGCCCGATCGGGACAAGTTTGCCAGCGCCCGCCCGCATCCCTATCTGCCGCGCAACGTTAAGGCGTTCACCGATTTCCCCTATTCCCCAAAGGAGCTTCCCCGATGGCCGATACCCCCGACACGCTGATCCTGACGCTGGACGGCGGCGACGTGACGATCAAGCTGCGTCCCGATCTCGCCCCCAATCACGTCGCGCGCATCGTCGAGCTGGCGAATGACGGTTTCTACGACGGCGTCGTGTTCCACCGCGTGATCCCCGGCTTCATGGCGCAAGGCGGCGACCCCACCGGCACCGGCATGTCCGGTTCCGACAAGCCCAACCTGAAGGCGGAATTCTCCGCCGAGCCGCATGTGCGCGGCGTGTGCTCGATGGCGCGCACCAATCAGCCCGATACGGCGAACTCGCAGTTCTTCATCGTGTTCGACGACGCCCGCTTCCTCGACAAGCAATACACCGTCTGGGGTCAGGTGACCGACGGCATGGAACTGGTCGACGCGCTGCCCAAGGGGGAACCCCCGCGCGAGCCGGGCAAGATCGTCAAGGCCCGCACCGCGTAAGACCGGTCATCGTCCGCCGTGCGCGTCGGCGTGCGGCGGATCGTCTTTCCGAAACCCGGGCCCGCCCCGCTGCGGGCCCGCTTCGCGCCGGCCATGGCATGATGCATGAACCACGAGGTTCGCATCAGTGGATCGGGGCGTGGTTACCTGGCGGCAGCCGGCCCCGTTCCGGGGCTATCGTCATTTACGTCCGCTACCGGGGCCGAAGGCACGACGCAGCGCGGGGATGCCACGCCCTGCCGGTGTATCGTCGAACCGCCCGGCATAAAGGGGATCGACCTGCCAGGCGGAACCGGTCGCCTGCAGCACCACCGCGGTCCGGAACCGGGCATTGGGCGATGATACGTCGTAGATCAGCCCGATCCGCTGCCGTCGCCCGCTCGGTGGCAGAATATCCGCTGCGACCAGCGTTTCGCAGGTATAGACTTCGGTGTCGCCGGTTCCCATCGTCATGATGCGCTGACCGTCGATCTTCACGCCGCACTGCCCCGACGACAGATTCCGTCTGGTATCCACCTTGAACCCGGCGAGCGTGATCCTTCGTCCGTCGGTCGTCCTGATCGACACCGGCTTGCCATCCGGTTCGTCACGCGATTCCATGGGGGGCGGGGGGAGGGTACCGGCCGTAACGACCGGATCGGTCGGCTTCGCTGCCACCGACGTCGCGGGCGGTCCGCAGGCGATGAGCGACAGGGCGGCGGAGAAAACGATCGAATGTGGTCGCGTCATTGTCTCGCTCCTGCAGAACGACGCGCCGGCGCTGCCTGTGCCGACCTGGACAGACGTTCATAGGCCCGTTGCATTTTACCGTCGTAATCGTTCTGCGCGTAATTGGGCCCATTATAGGCACGGGCAAAGCTTGCCCAATCACGATTGATGATCGCGCGTTTCATCCCCAAACTCGCCGCTACGAAAAGGGTGAACGCCTTGGGATGCGCTGCCCGGTGCAGCATCATCGGCATCGACGAAGGCCGCGACGGTGCCATGACCCGCTGCGGCATGTTTTCACCCGGTATCTGGAAGAGGCCCCAAGAAGCGGATGTCGAAGCCGCCGTCTCATCGAGCATCGCCGCGCTCTCGTATCCCAGCGTCGGGGCGGCGGCCGCGTAAGCGGCGTCGGTCGGCGTATCGTCCTTGTGCCCCCGACACAGCGCGTGGAAAATACGATGCTCTGGATCCCCGCCGCGTCCCCTTCGTGATTTGGTGCGCACGCCCCACCGCCGAACGAATCGCTGCCATAGACCTTCTCCTGTTGCCGGGATCGGGACTGAGGCCGGATCGTGGGCCGACTCCGGCGCGGGATCAAGCGCCTGGTCCCGCATATGGGCATCGATCCGAACGGGCCGCCCGCGGCGTGCGAGGGTCAGCAGTGGAGCACCGTCATCGCTGAATGTCGAACGACGGCAGGATTTCGGGCCTTGGCTCGCGTGCGTATGGCGAAAAAGTATCCGGCCTGTCCCGGTGCGGACCCTGCAATTAGAAAAAGCAATCGGGGATACAGGATTGCGCAGGATGCAGATGGCTGGCCCCATTCGAGGGGCGGATGTTGACGCGATGGATGATCCGCGCGACCGCGATTGCGCGAACCACGCCCCGGAATCCCTACCCCTCGCGTTCGTCGGTCAGCGTGAACAGCCAGTCGTGGAACATCTTCACCGGCCGGGTCTGCATCGCGCGCGGGCGGCATACGAACCAGTGGCTGTACGGGCTCTCCACCTCGATATCGGGGAACAGGCGGACCAGGCGGGGGTCGTTGGCGTGGTTGAAGTGGCTGGCATGCATGAAGGCGATGCCCAGCCCCTGTGCCGCCGCCTCCAGCATCAGCCCGCCCGAATCGAACAGGTCGACCGCCATCGGTTTCAGCGGGCCGATGCCGGCCGCGGTCGACCAGGCGCCGATCGTGTCGGGCATCTCGCGATGGAGCAGCGCGGTCTGCCCGGCCAGTTGCGACGGATGCGCGATCGGTCGTGGCCCCTCGATCAGGTGGCGGGCGCCGATGACGTAGACCGAATTGCGGTCGAAGCGCCGTGCGTAAAGCGCCGGATCGATCTCCCGCCCCAGCGCGATCACCGCGTCCAGCCCGTCGCCCAGCCGCGCGATGCCATGCCCGGCGGTATCGATGTCGAGGTGCAGTTCGGGATGCGCCTGTCGCAACGCGCCCAGATGCGGGAACAGCCGCTGCGCCGCGAAAAGCGGCAGCACGCCCAGCCGCAGCCGCAACAGGCCGGACCCCACCGTCATCGCCTCCACCGCATCGGACAGCTGGTCGAGCACGGGCGCGATCTGCACCAGCAGCCACTCGCCATCCTCGTTCAGCACCATCGCCTGATGGCGGCGGGCAAACAGCGGCTTGGCGATGAAGCGTTCGAGCGACTGGATGCGTCGGCTGAGCGCGGGGGCGGAGAGCGACAGCTCCTCGGCCGCGGCCTTGATCGAACCCAGCCGTGCGACCTGCACGAACGCCTCGATCGATCCCAGGGGTGGCAGCCTTCGCATATCTCCTCTCCCGCCGTCCGATGTGCCCGCCAATTGTCAGACATGCAATCGCGATATCGCTTTTCGCACTTGCAGCATAGACCAACATGGATCAGAAAGGGCGTGCCTTTCAGGCATCCTCTCCTAAAAACTTCACGGGCTGGCGGTTTCGCCGGCCCTTTTTTTGTGCGCGGTGCATGGCGCCAGCCCCTCGCGCCGTCGCATCCGGCTTCCTACCTGACGGGTTCGACGCCCGAAAGGATGCCTGATGGCCGATACCGATACTCCCCCACGCAAGATCCAGGTGGCGAACAGCCGGCCGGAGGATTCGGGCCGTGGCCTCGCCCACCTGCCGCGCACGTTGATGGCGGCGCTGGGCGTGGGCGAGGGCGACGTGATCGAGATCGTCGGCAAACAGTCGACGCCGGCGCGCGCGGTCGGCCCCTATCCGGAGGACGAGGGGCTCGACTTGCTGCGCATCGACGGCTTGCAACGCGCCAATGCCGGCGTCGGCTCGGGTGATTTCGTCGAGGTGCGCCGTGCCGAATCGAAGCCCGCCACCCGCGTCGTCTTCGCGCCCGCACAACAGAATCTGCGCTTGCAGGGATCGTCGAACGCGCTGAAGCGCACCTTCCTCGGCCGCCCTTTCTGCCAGGGCGACGTGGTGGCGACCGCGGGGCACCAGCGCGTGGCGGACATGCCGCCGACCGTGCAGCGCTTCATGAACGCGCCCGCCTATGCGTTGCAGGAAATTCGGCTCCAGGTCGTCTCGGCCAGTCCCAAGGGCGTCGTCCATATCGACGAGAATACCGAGATCGAGCTGCGTCCCGAATATGAGGAGGTGCGCGACGCCCGCCGCGCCGACGTGACGTATGACGATATCGGCGGCATGGCGGCGACGATCGACAATCTGCGCGAGATGGTCGAACTGCCGCTGCGTTACCCCGAACTGTTCCAGCGGCTGGGCGTCGATCCGCCCAAGGGCGTGTTGCTGCATGGCCCGCCCGGCACCGGCAAGACGCGGCTGGCCCGCGCGGTCGCCAACGAATCGGACGCGCAGTTCTTCCTCATCAACGGGCCGGAGATCATGGGTTCGTCCTATGGCGAATCCGAAGGCCGGCTGCGCGAGGTGTTCGAGGAAGCGGCGAAGGCCGCGCCCTCCATCGTGTTCATCGACGAGATCGATTCGATCGCCCCCAAGCGCGGCCAGGTGCAGGGTGAGGCGGAGAAGCGCGTCGTCGCGCAGTTGCTGACGTTGATGGACGGGCTGGAGGCGCGCGCCAACCTCGTCGTGATCGCCGCCACCAACCGCCCCGAGGCGATCGACGAGGCGTTGCGCCGTCCCGGCCGGTTCGACCGCGAGATCGTGGTCGGCGTGCCCGACGAGCGTGGCCGCCGCGAAATCCTTGGCATCCACACCCGCGGGATGCCGCTGGGCGACAAGGTCGACCTCGCCGAACTGGCGCGGACCACCTACGGCTTCGTCGGTGCCGATCTGGCGGCACTGACCCGCGAGGCGGCGATCGAGGCGGTGCGGCGGATCATGCCGAAGCTGAACCTCGAGGAACGCACCATCCCGCCCGAGGTGCTTGATACGCTGTCGGTGACGCGCGAGGACTTCCTCGGTGCCCTCAAGCGCGTGCAGCCGTCGGCGATGCGCGAGGTGATGGTGGAGGCACCGCGTGTCCGCTGGGAGGATGTCGGCGGGCTCGACGATGCACAGATGCGCCTGAAGGAAGGCGTCGAACTGCCGCTCAAGGACCCGGACGCGTTCCGGCGGCTCGGCATCCGGCCGGCGCGCGGCTTCCTGCTCTACGGCCCGCCCGGCACCGGCAAGACACTGCTCGCCAAGGCGGTGGCGCGCGAGGCGGAGGCGAACTTCATCGCCACCAAGTCGAGCGACCTGCTGAGCAAATGGTATGGCGAAAGCGAACAGCAGATCGCCCGCCTGTTCCAGCGCGCGCGGCAGGTGGCGCCGACGGTGATCTTCATCGACGAACTCGACAGCCTCGTCCCCGCGCGCGGGTCCGGCGCGGGCGAACCGCAGGTGACCGAGCGGGTGGTGAACACCATTCTCGCCGAGATGGACGGGCTGGAGGAACTCCAGTCGGTGGTGGTGATCGGCGCGACCAACCGGCCCAATCTGGTCGATCCCGCGCTGCTGCGGCCGGGCCGGTTCGACGAGCTGATCTATGTCGGCCTGCCCGATACCCCGGGGCGGCTGCGCATCCTGAAGATCCAGACCGCCAAGATGCCGCTCGCCGCCGATGTCGATCTGGAGGAGGTGGCGCGCCGGACCGAACGGTTCACCGGCGCCGATCTGGAGGACGTGACGCGCCGCGCCGGTCTGGTCGCGCTGCGCCGCTCGCTCCAGAGCACCGAGGTGACGATGGCGGATTTCGAATCGGCCCTCACCGAATCGCGCGCCAGTGTCACGCCCGAGACCGAGCGCGATTACGAGCAGATGGCCGCCCGCCTGAAACAGGATGCCACCGCGGTCCAGCCGATCGGCTTCATCAGCCCCGGCCAGTTGACGCCGCGAGGCAGCAAGGGGGAGTAGACCCCGCCTCATCCGTCACCGCGAGCGTAGCGAAGCGATCCCGTGCGTTGTGGGTGCGGCCCGCCACGCTCGCGGTGACGGACCAGCCGCAAACATCATCCGCGATCCCGCGCCCACCGGTATGACCGCCCGACCGTCGTCACCGCCACTTCGTAGCGGTCGTACCACTCCGCCCGCCCACGGTCGCGGATCGCGGCATGGTCGGGGTGCGCGCGCCATGCCAGTGCCGCCGCCTCGTCCGCCCACCAGCTGACGGTGATGCCGAACCCGTCCGCCCCGCGTGCGCTGTCGACGCCGCGATAACCGGGCTGGAGGGCGGCCAGACGATCCATCGCGATGGCGGCGGCGGCATAATCCGCTTCACCATCACTGCGTCGCTGCGATGAAAAGATCACCGCCACCTGTCCCGTCCGGTCGGTCATGCCCCCTGGAATACCCCATCGCCGTAGCGGCAGGGAAGGGGAAGTGCGGGATCGGCGGTGCCCCATCGCGGGGCGGTCTGTCGCACGATTGAAACCCTATCCCTTGCAACACGTTCGGCACCTGTGCGACGGAGGGGTCAAGACCTCGCCGTTCGTGTGGGGACCACGATCGACAGGATTTCGATGGCAAGCTCGACCTCCGCCGCCCGCCGCGTGCGCCGCCCCGCCGGAATTCCTTCCCCGGCACAGATGTTCTTTCAGGGTTTTCTCAAGCACCCGGTGATGGTGGGATCGATCATCCCGTCGTCCGACAAGCTGATCCGCAAGATGCTGGACCGGGTGGACTGGGCCAATTGCAAGCTGTTCGTCGAATACGGCCCCGGTGTCGGCACCTTCTGCCGTCCGATCCTGGAACGCATGGCGCCCGACGCGACGCTGATCGCGATCGACACGAATGCCGACTTCATCCGCTATCTCGATGCCACGATCGTCGATCCGCGGTTCCAGCCGGTCGAGGGGTCGGCGGCCGATGTCGCGACGATCATCGCCGAACGGGGGTTCGCCGCGGCGGACTATATCCTGTCGGGGCTGCCCTTCTCCACGCTGCCCCCCGGCGTCGGCCCGGCGATCGCGGCGGCGACGCACGCCACGCTCAATCCCGGTGGCGCGTTCCTGGTCTATCAGTTCAGCCCCAAGGTGAAGGACTTCCTGGTCCCGCACTGGCAGCGGATCGACCACGACATGGAATGGTGGAACGTGCCGCCCGCGCAGTTGTACTGGGCCTGGAAGGACTGAGCGCAGACGCGGCCACGCCCGCGTCGGTGCCGCCCGGCGGCAGCGCGAAGTCCGGCCGGCGGGTCGGCATCGCCGATCCCGTCCGACGTAAAGACGGCGGCTTTGCCGTCGTACCTTTCCCCATCGTCGCACACACGATGAAGCGGTTCAGCGCTACGTGGACCATCATGATCGCGTCACCACGCTCACCGTGACGGCGTGACCTATTCGTCGATCCCGAAATTCAGACCGCGCGACACGCTGGGATCGATCACCCCCAGCATCACATACGCCCCGAACTGTTTCACCCGCTGCCACCAGCCCGTCTCGCGCCGATACACGTCGGGGGTCACCGCCTGCGATTGCGCGATCTCGCCATCGACATAGGCGCGGATATGGTTCGCGAAGGCGGCATCGTCGATCCGCAGCATCAGTTCCAGATTGATGAACAGGCTGCGCATGTCGAAATTGGCCGAACCGATATGCACGATATCGTCGATCGCATAGAGTTTGGTGTGCAGCTTGGTCGGCAGATATTCGAACAGTTGCACCCCCCGCTTCATCAGCCCGGCATAGGTGAAGCGCGCGGCGGCGATCGTGGCGTTGTTGTCGGACCGGGCGGCGGTGACGATGCGGACCCGGTGGCTGGCCCGGCCGGCGCGCTCGATCCGGCGCAACAGCATCGGGCTGGGCAGGAAATAGCCTGCCACCATGTCGATGTAGCGTCCCCGCGCCATGTCGTCGCGCACCGTTCGCGCCCAGGGTGACAGCCGGCGGGTGGGGCCGCCGATCAGCCAGCGCATCCGGCCATGCCGTTCGCTGAACTGCGCCAGCGACCGGTTGATCGGGCCGACGCGCAGCTTGGGATGTTCGATCGCGGCGCGCAGGGCGTCGAAATAGCCGCCCATCCGCGCCGCCGCCGGCCCTTCGACCAGCAGCCCCAGGTCGCGCCACGCCTTGTCCGCGACGGTGCCGAAATAATCATCCTCGACGTTGAAGCCGCCGATGATGATCCGCGGATTCTCATCGGCATCGGCCAGCGCCAGTTTCTGATGGTTGCGCAACAGGTAACGACGCCCGAACGAGGGCGTGAACCAGCACACATCGACCCCGGCGGCGCGGATGTCGTCGAAGAACGAATCGTCGGTGCCGTCGCTGCCGAACCCGTCGACGACCACCGCCACCGTCACCCCGCGCCGGGCCGCCGCCGCCAGCGCCGCGTTGATCCGCCGGCCCGTGTCGTCGTCGGCATAGATATAATAGAGGATGCGCAGCGAATGGCGCGCGCCGTCGATCAGGTCGATCAACGCCCGCAACCGTCGCGGTCCGGTGTCGAGCAGCGTCAGCCGGTTGCCATCGACTGTGAACACCGGTTGTTCGGGCGTATCGTCCGCGGGCGGGCGGGCAGGCGGGGCAGGCGCCGGCGCTGCGCCGTCGGGCAGGGGCGGGGTACGGTCGGACACCGGCATGATCGCACTACGCATGGGCGGGGCGGGTTGATCCATGTCACCTTGCCGACGCCAACCTTGATTTTCACCGGTCCTTGCGCTATCCGCCGCCATTCTCCTGATTTCAGCGTTTTGAAGGACACGGCATGGCGCGCGTCACCGTCGAGGATTGCGTCGACAAGGTTTCCAACCGGTTCGACCTCGTGTTGTTCGCGGCGCAGCGGGCACGCCAGATTTCGGGCGGCGCCGATCTGACGATCGATCGCGATCGCGACAAGAACCCGGTCGTCGCCCTGCGCGAGATCGCGGAAGAGACGGTGCGTCCCGATCACCTGCAGGAATCGGTCGTCACCTCGTTGCAGAAGGTACGGGTCGACGACGATGACGAGGTCGATGCCGTCGGCTCGCTGTCCGCGCAGGCGGAGGCACTGCGCCTCACCGCCGCCGCGCCGCCGCGCAACCAGAATCTGGGTGCCGACTACGACGGCTGATCCGGTTTCGACCGGACGATGAAAAGGCCCGCGACGGCGACGTCGCGGGCCTTTTCGTGTCGCGGGCAGATGACGGCGGCAAACCGGCCTCGCCGCCGTGGCGAGCGTCAGAACGGGATGACATGAGATTGATCCGGATGTTCGTCATGGCGAGCGTAGCGAAGCAATCCAGGGCGTCCTGGTCCGGCACTGGATTGCTTCGCTACGCTCGCCATGACGGATCAACCTCATGTCATCCCGCTCTAGCGAGGGAATCCGGCGCGAGGCATGGTAGCCCCTGACGTGCCTCGCCACGCTGACGACGCCGGGATCGGCCGGGCCGATGTCATCCCGCCGGCCGTACCGACCCCGGGCTGTCCTACACCGGCGTGCCCCGCTACGATCGCGCCACGGCCACGTCGCCGTCGCTCTTTCGCATCGTCGGTCACACGCCTGAGGCACCCCCTGTAGGATGCGACTTTGGCGACGTTAGCGTGACTTTTCAGTCCGCGTCGTCTGGCACCGGATCGTTCGCCGTCCGCCCCTTGAAACCTTGCGCGATCACATACCATTCGGACGAATCCTTGCGGCTGGCCGGCGGCTTGGCATGTTTTACCGTCTGGAAATTGCGCTTCAGCGTCGCCACCAGATCATTGTCGGCGCCACCCGCCAGCACCTTGGCGACGAACGCGCCGCCGGGTTTCAGCACGTCGCACGCGAATTCCACTCCCGCCTCGACCAGCGCCATGGTGCGCAGGTGATCGGTCTGGGGATGGCCGACGGTATTGGCCGCCATGTCCGACAGGATCAGGTCGGCAGCGCCGCCCAGCGCCTCCTGCAACAGGCCCGGTGCCGTATCGTCCATGAAATCGAGTTGCAGGATCGTCGCGCCGTCGATCGGGTCGACCGGCAACAGGTCGATCCCGACGATCGTCGCCGCCGGCACCTGCCGCCGTACCACCTGCGTCCAGCCACCCGGTGCGATGCCCAGGTCGATCACCCGGCGCGCGCCTTTCAGCAGCCCGAATCGCTCGTCCAGCTCGATCAGCTTGTATGCCGCGCGGCTGCGATAGCCCTCCGCCCGCGCCTTGCGGACATAGGGATCGTTCAACTGCCGCTCCAGCCACCGCGTCGATGCCGCGGTGCGGTTGCGCGCGGTCTTCACGCGCGTCCGTCCGCCCGATCCACCCCTGCTCATGTCTTGTTCCTCATGTCGCCGTCTTCATGGCCGGCGCTCGCCCATCAGGCGGCGCAGAATACCCTCGCGGATGCCGCGATCGGCGATGCCCAGCCGCTCGGCCGGCCACAGGTCCATGATCGTCTCCAAGATCGCACAGCCCGCCACCACCAGATCGGCGCGCTCGTTGCCGATGCACGCCACCTCGGCCCGCTGCGCGATCGACTTGCCCGACAGCGACCGGCTGATCTCGCGCATCGCCGCCGCCGGTGCGACCAGCCCGTCGACCGCCGACCGGTCGTAATGGCTCAGGCCCAGATGCACGCTGCCCAGCGTCGTCACCGTGCCGCTGGTGCCCAGCAGCCGCGGCTGGTCGACCCGGGGCAGCCGCGCCGCGAACGGCGCCATGCTGGCCGCCGCCAGCGCCCGCATCTCCGCATAGGCCCGTGCCAGCGCCGCCGGGTCGCCATTGCCGGCGGCGCCCGCCCGCTCCGTCAGCGACACGACGCCCCATGGCGCCGAATGCCAGTCGAGCACGCGCGGCTCCGGCCCGGCGGTGTCGACCAGCACCAGTTCGGTCGATCCGCCGCCGATGTCGAACACCAGCGCAGGGTCGCTGCCCGGCTCGATCAGCGCGTGGCAGCCGAGCACCGCCAGCCCTGCTTCCTCCTCCGCCGAGATGATGTCGAGCCGGATGCCGGTTTCGGCATGGGCGCGCTCGATGAAATCCGCGCCGTTCGCGGCGCGCCGGCACGCCTCGGTCGCGACCGATCGGGCGAGGACGACGTTGCGCCGCTTCAGCTTGTCCGCGCACACGCGCAGCGCCGCCAGCGTCCGCTCGATCGCCGCATCGCTCAACCGCCCGCTCGCCGCCACGCCTTCGCCCAGCCGGACGATGCGCGAAAAGGCATCGACCACCGCAAAGCCCGACCCCTGCGGCCGGGCGATCAGCAACCGGCAGTTATTGGTGCCCAGATCGAGCGCGGCATAGGCCCGCGCATCGCCCCACCGGCCGCGGGGCGGCCGGTTCGGCGCCGGACGGGCAGGGCGATCCTGCCGGTACGGCTCTCGGGCGGAAACATCCCCCATCGCCGTGATACTTTCCGTTCGTGTTCTGCCGTCACGACCGCAAGGATGCGCCCGCTCGGTGTCTGCCCCCAACGTAGCGCTCCCCCGCCCCGACGACAAGCGGCGTCGATTCCCCCGTTGACACCGCGCCCCACCCGGCCTAAAGGCGCGCTTCGATTGCCCGATCCTCTAATGGTAAGAGAGCGGACTCTGACTCCGTCAATCAAGGTTCGAGTCCTTGTCGGGCATCCATATTTCCCAGATATTTTAACAGGTTAGGGTCCTCATCGGGGGCCGGCGCCGATATTTTGCGCCCCTATCGCTTTCCGGTCGAATCCGACGATTTCCGTCCATCGGCCGGGACGACTGGTCTGTTCACGCGACACGGTTTTTCCATGGCAAACGTGGACGGCAAGCCGTCGACTGATATGATTTTGAGGCATCGGTAGGGGTGTGGCGTAGGTCGGCCGGAACAGTACGCTACTGTCCACCAATGGTCGCTGCTATCTGGTAAGCAACATGGGAGCCCCCGCGGGGCGATCATCACAACCCATCACAGGAAAACGTAACAATCTCTACTGCCTGTAGCAGGAGAAATGGTGCCCAGAAGAGGACTCGAACCTCCACGACCTTGCGATCGCCAGCACCTGAAGCTGGTGCGTCTACCAATTCCGCCATCTGGGCACGGGGTAGGTGGCGGGCTTTAGGGGCGGTGCAGGAGCCTTGTCAACAGCCGTTGTGATCGGCAAAGGCCAGAAAACCGCATCGGGATGCAAATCATGAAGAACAAGCTGGTGACGCTGATCGGCGGCGGAGGGTTCGTCGGACGCTATGCGGTCCGGGCGCTGCTCAATGCCGGCGCGCGGGTACGGGTGGCGCAGCGCGATCCGCGCCATGCCTGGTTCCTGAAGACGCAGGGTGGCCTGGGCCAGACGCAGTTCGTCGCCGCCGACGTGACCCGGCCCGACACCGTCGCCCGTGCCGTCGCGGGCGCGGACGTGGTCGTCAACCTGGTCGGCGTGATGGGCGGGGCGATGGACCGCGTCCATGTCGACGGCGCCCGCACCGTCGCGGTGGCGGCGGCGCGGGCCGGTGCAGGGGCGCTGGTCCATGTCTCCGCGATCGGGGCCGACCCCGGCAGTGCCGCCGCCTATGGCCGCAGCAAGGGCGAGGGCGAGGCGGCGGTACGCGAGGCATTCGCACAGGCGACGATCCTCCGCCCCTCGATCGTGTTCGGGCGCGAGGACCAGTTCGTCAATCGCTTCGCCGGGATGATCGCGGCCAGCCCGGTGGTGCCGGTGCTGCGCGCGCCCGTCCGTTTCCAGCCGATCTTCGCGGGCGATCTGGGCGAGGCGATCGCCGTGGCGGCGGGCGATCCCGGCCGGTTCGGCGGCCATGTCTACGAACTGGGCGGCCCCGACGTGATCTCGATGGGCGAACTGATCCGCTTCATCGCCGATGCGATCGGGCGTTCGCCGCAGGTGCTGGAACTGCCCGATGCGATCGGCGCGCTGCTCGCCAAGGTGCCGGGCGGGCCGATCACGCGCGACCAGTGGCTGATGCTCCAGCAGGACAATGTCGTGGGCGCAGGGGCGGAAGGGCTGGCCGCGCTCGGCGTCGCGGCCACGCCGCTGGCCGCCGCCGCGCCGGAATGGCTGGTCCGGTTCCGCCAGCAGGGCCGGTTCGGCCGTCGCACCGTCGAGCAGGCGTTGTGACGCTTTCCCCGTGTCCGGAGCATGGCCGTTGACCGATTATCTCGTCGCCATCCTGCTCGGCATCGTCGAAGGGGTGACGGAATTCCTGCCCGTCTCGTCGACCGGGCATCTGGTGCTGGCGACCGAACTGATGGGCTATGACGCGTCGCGCTGGGCGGTGTTCAACATCGCGATCCAGCCGGGTGCGATCCTTGCCATCGTCGTGCTGTACTGGCGCACCTTCATGGCGGTGCTGGCGGGATTGGTGAAGCGCGAGCCGAACTCGGTCGCGTTCGTCCGCAATCTGCTGATCGCGTTCGTGCCGGCCGTGGCGCTGGGGCTGGCCTTCAACGACCAGATCGAGACGTTGCTGGAAAACGCCGTCGTGGTGGCCTGGGCCCTGATCGTCGGCGGCGTCGCGATCCTGATCGTCGAGCGGCTGGCCAAGACGCAGGCCGTGGGCGGCATCGCCGGCGTATCCGCCATCCAGTCCGCGAAGATCGGGGTGGTCCAGTGTCTGGCGATGATCCCGGGGGTCAGCCGGTCGGGCGCGACGATCATGGGGGCGATGTCGCTGGGCATCGATCGCCGCACGGCTGCCGAGTTCAGTTTTTTCCTGGCGTTGCCGACCCTGACGGGAGCGACCGTGCTCCAGATGGTCAAGCATCGTGACGCGATCACCGGGGCGGGGCTGGAACTGATCGCGATCGGCTTTGTCGTGTCGTTCGTCGTCGCGCTGGTGGTGGTGAAGGCCTTCATGGCGGTGGTCACGAAACACGGATTCGCGCCCTTCGCCTGGTATCGAATCATCGCCGGAGCACTGGCCCTGCTGTTCCTGTACGGCAGGTAGATCCGCTTCGGTTGCTAAATTCAGGCCCCTTCTTTTTATTGAGGGGGCCTGAGCACGGATTTCCTGTAAATAGGTAAGTAATGCTTACTTGAGGTCGATTCTTGTCCGTTGTAGGGCCGTTCGGGTAATTATCGAGCGGAGATACGGCATGGCGGACAACCCGATGCTGAAGTTCGTCACCGAAGGTCAGTCCTATCCGGCGAAGCGTGCCGCCGATCTGCGCGCCGCGGATTTCCGCGAGATCGCGGATCGCTATGCGGTGCCCGATGCCGAGGATCAGGCGTCGCGCTGCTCGCAATGCGGCGTGCCTTATTGCTCGGTGCATTGCCCGCTGCACAATCATATCCCGGATTGGCTGCGCCTGACCGCGGAAGGGCGGCTCCGCGAAGCGTATGAGCTGTCGAACAGCACCTCGACCATGCCCGAGATTTGCGGCCGCATCTGCCCGCAGGACCGGTTGTGCGAGGGTAATTGCGTGATCGAGTTCTCCGGCCACGGCGCGGTGACGATCGGTTCGGTCGAGAAGTTCATCACCGATACCGCCTGGGCGGAGGGTTGGGTCGAGCCGGTCGTGGTCGGTCCTTCGCGCGGGCAATCGGTGGCGGTGATCGGCGCCGGCCCGGCCGGGCTGACCGCGGCGGAGTATCTGCGCGGCCATGGGTACGACGTCCATGTCTACGACCGGCATGACCGCGCCGGCGGCCTGCTGACCTATGGCATCCCCGGCTTCAAGCTGGAAAAGCCCGTGGTGATGCGCCGCATCGAACGGCTGGCGGCGGCGGGGATCGAGTTCCACTACGGCTTTGCGGTCGGCGAGGATGCGACGCTGGACGCGTTGCGCCGGCAGCATGACGCATTGCTGATCGCGACGGGCGTGTACAAGGCGCGGCAGGTCGATGTGACCGGCAACGAGACGCCCGGCGTCGTCGCCGCGCTCGATTATCTGACCGCCTCCAACCGCAAGAGCTTCGGCGATGCGGTGCCGGCATTCGACGACGGCCGGCTGGATGCGGCCGGGCGCAACGTCGTCGTGATCGGCGGGGGGGATACCGCGATGGACTGCGTCCGTACCGCGATCCGTCAGGGTGCCGCCTCGGTCAAATGCCTCTATCGCCGGGACCGCGCCAACATGCCCGGCAGCCAGCGCGAAGTAGCCAATGCCGAGGAGGAAGGCGCAGAGTTCGTCTGGCTTTCCGCCCCGCTCGGCTTCGATGGCGAAGGCCAGGTCAGCACGGTCCGCGCCAGCCGGATGCGCCTGGGTGCGCCCGACGCCAGCGGCCGCCGCGCGCCGGAGGTCGATCCGGGCGCCGGCCTCACGCTCGACGCCGATCTGGTCATCAAGGCGTTGGGCTTCGACGCGGAGGACCTGCCGACCCTGTGGGGCGCGCCCGAACTGGGTGTCAGCCGCTGGGGCACGGTGCTGGTCGACGGCAAGACGTTGATGACCAGCCTCGACGGCGTATTCGCGGCGGGCGACATCGTTCGCGGTGCCAGCCTGGTGGTGTGGGCGATCCGCGACGGCCGCGACGTGGCCGCATCGATGCACAAATGGCTGAAGGC
>Ga0265797_10000121_pt1 | contig 153425 bp, 214 predicted proteins | sample P2T30metagenome_FD_192433 | JGI IMG/M metagenome (GOLD analysis project Ga0265797, IMG submission 192433) | Plant litter microbial communities from East Loma Ridge, Irvine, California - P2 T30 | ecosystem: Environmental > Terrestrial > Plant litter > Unclassified | place: USA: California...
GATCAAGAAGGAATTGAATTATACTCTACTTTCGGATCCTGAATCAAAGTTGATCAAGCGGTATGTCTTTCTTCCCTCCATGTCATCCGTGTCCGGTATATCCATAGCCAAATGTGGACATGCCCGCCTATCCACATCAACTCACCCATTCACTCTACTTCATCCACCTCACGACCTTCCCTTACTCCTTCCCACACCCTCGCCCAATATCGGGGAAATAGCTAATGAGATAGATTAGGTGCTTTTATCGCTCCAAACAAGTACGTGCCCTCCCCCTCCCCCTCCCCCTCCCTCTACCTCTCCTCCTACCCCAGCCAGTACCATATCCAGCCTACCCAACTATCTTCGATCATCATCCTCATTTAATCCTACTCCTATTCCGATTCTGATACTGATATTAATACTGATAAACCAGTTCATGTCGATCACACTTTATTTTCGAAAAGACAAAAGGGGAATTAGTAGATATTGCAATTAAAGTCAAACCAGCCGATGAGTACGTTCCTGTATTCTCTTCCTCCTCTTCTTTCCCTTCTCGTTAATTCACTTATCGTCTCCGATATTCCCTTGTATCCTCTATCCCTATCCTCTGTGAATCTTTCCAGTGCGATTCGTAGCTCTTTCATCTACTCATCCCAACCTGGGCGTGTTGGCTGATGATAGTCCTAAGAATTGTTTGGCATTCATCAAGAGTCTCGATGCTTGATTGTCATATGAGGATTTCATGTATGAGCATGTGGGATGTGCGACGTAGTTGGTGTGTATTGGGATAAGAATGTAGCCGTGTTCAGGTTTAGGATTATAACGAGACTACAGCAGTGACCTGGGCGTGTTGGCTGATGATAGTCCTAAGAATTGTTTGGCATTCATCAAGAGTCTCGATGCTTGATCTTCATTTAAGGATTTCATGTATGTGCATGTGGGATGTGCGACGTAGTTGGTGTGTATTGGGATAAGAATGTAGTCGTGTTCAGGTTTAGCCATTATAACGAGACTGCAGTACGATTAGTGGCATGAATGCACATGATCTCGTCTTTCTGTATACGACGCGTCCATTCAACGGCATCTACACACTAGGTCATCAGGTCAAGCGGAGACGCCTTCTTGGACACAGGAGATGGTGAGCATGTTGGATCACAAGAGAGGATGTAGAACATATGAGAATTGCATGTTTATGAGCAGCAAGAACTAAAACGATAGCCGTGATCCACCATGAAGCAGCACCCAACGACACCAATCTCGAGTACAGAGTCCGACAACAACGAGATAGACCTTTCGATCAGCTACCATTCCAACCATAATCAAAACATTCAAAGAGGAGGAAAAGAGTTTCAGAAAGTATTTAAAGGTAGCGTGGTTTTTTCAACACTGATGCCCCCACCACAGATTGTAATGGGGGAATCATCAAGCCAAATGCACTCGGGTCATCGTGTTGGGTATGGGTGTGGGTGGTTGGATTGTGAGGGGATAAGATGATAGAGAAGTAGAGCTCACCTTTCGATAGTATCCAATGTTTTAATCCTCGATTTGTTGTTTCTGAAAATTTTCCTTTGTCCTCATTTCAATCCGTTCTGTAAATATGCACCTTGCTCCGTCCTGCGCCGTGCCGATCGAAGAGCGTACCTAGTCAGTTGTCGAGTAGAACCACATGAAGTAGGAAGTAGAAAGACAGGATACATGTAGAACTAGATACGTACAATAAAGAACGTCGATCAGAAATCCCACCCTAGCCCACGAAGACATTCACCATCAACCCGAAGGATCCGGTTCATGAAACTTCGCCAGCTTCCTCGACCCTTGCTACTTGCGTAGTATGGGATAAACCTCTGTATAGAGCTGGGTGGGTAACTATCATCGCCTCGACGTTGGAAATGTGGCTAGTTTGGACTAGCAAAAACGAATATTGACTATACAGAAATCCTGCAATGTCAGCGCTGAGATCGGAAAGATGGACTAGAGATAGGGGCGACGAGAAGAAGGTTAATGAAGCTGTGAGAGGGATAAAAGGTATGGGCCACTGACCTGTCGAGTATGTTCGTGAAGAAGAAAGAAATGCTGGGTGGGTCAAACTATATACAATCTCACTGTCCAGGCACCGGTGTTATGGAATTAAGTTTTTCAGTATTAAACTAATGTGGCACTCGCTAAGCTGTAAGTAGAAGCTTCCAGCGTGGATAGTTGGGTTTTAAGCGAGACGCGCCTATTCACCGTGGATGTATGATAGGCTTACTGTGTGAATAACGTAGGGAGGGAGGGAGGGATCAATACAACGAGGGCAGATACATAGAGAGTGTGATCATGATGCATTTTTTAGCTGCAGGTGATCACGTGATGACTGCCTATGTATGCATGCATCCGCGCTCATAAATATAGCTTATCTCCCCCAAAGCTTGAGACTGATGCCTGTCGCGGAATCACCGGAACAAACTACCGTCCCCACTCCCCCACTTGGATCCGTCCCTTCCCACCTCCCGACAACTTTCGATTGTATCAACTTATATACATACCATCCAACTACTGTCTACATCTCCCAGTACCTAGCACTGAACCAGTCATACATCCAAGATGCAGACAACAACACCGTTATCACTCTTGACCCTCCCATCGAAAGAGGCGCTCGTGAAGGAATTCGTAGGGAAGGATATCAAGACTCTGAGGACACCGGCATTGATAGTAGATAGGAGTAGATTCAAGGAGAACTGTGAGAGGGTCACGAAGGAGACTGAGAGGAGAGGAATGGGGTTCAGAGCTCATGTGAAGAGTGAGTCAGGCTGCGGGGGGTGGATCTGGTATTTGACTGGCTCTCTTGTAGAGGAGCATTGCGCGATTGGGCGTTGGACGACGCGATGACGTGATGATGGGAAGGAGTGCTAGAGCTCGACTGACGTTCAGCACATAAAGCAGCCGAGGGTATACGACTCCAAGTTGAAGCTTCGAATGGCGTTAGGGCGTTAATAGCGAGTACGATGCCGGAAGTATGGCAGATTATTCAATCGGGAGTAGTAGACGAGGGCAAGGTTGAAGATGTGAGTCACGATAGTCTTCGGTGTCAGGATGAAGTGAAGGACTGGGCAATTGAGGATATGAAGAACGCTCAGTAGTTGGGATGGCGTAAGATGATGAGAGTTATCGAGTAGAGATGGCTAATATCAGATCCTCTACTCGATGCCAATCTCCCTGGATAAACTGGATGAAATCGTTTCAGCTCAAAAAGCAATGAAGGGTAAAGGCGTAATGAGATTAATGGTTGATCATGCTTCTCAAGTCTCCTTGCTCGATACATATGGGGCAACCAATGGGAATGGGAAATGGAGTGTTTTCGTTAAAGTTGATGGAGGCGGAAAGTGAGTCCAATCTATGTCGTGTATACGATCTTAGTGATGAGTAAAGGGATTGGGGCTAATGGGTAGACGTGCAGGATGTCCACCTGATAGTCAACAGATGAAAGATCTTCTCACTGCTCTTTCGAATTCGGATGCAGTAGAGATATTCGGTTTCTATTCCCGTATGTCCCGCTTTTCTCTGCTCTCCTTGCCTATACCTTGTTGAGCTTCCTCTGAGTTCATGTTGTCAAAGAGGCCGATACGTCACATATGGGAGAGGACTGATAGGCAGATTTCGGACAATCCTACGCTTCCAAATCCCTCGATAAAGCCACTGAATTCTATCACTCTGAGATCGAATGCGTCAATGCAGCTGCGAAACATGCTAAATCAATGGGGATCTCACCTCCCACTGGCACCGGGGACAAGTGGATATTGAGCGTTGGAGCTACTCCGACTGCTCATGCTGCTACTCAGATCCAAGATGGACAGATGGATCTTGAAGGTGTACTTGAACTGTAAGTCAAGTCAAGTCTAGTCGTATTTTTTTGTCTTACATGACACGACATGACGACAACTAACAAGATAGCCACGCAGGATGTTATTGTATGTTGGATATCCAACAACTAGCGACTTCTTTAATCAATTATGCCGATCTCGCCATTTCAATTTTATCACGGGTAGTATCCAAATACCCATTAAGGGGGGAAGCAATGTGTGACGCGGGTGCATTGGCAGTTAGTAAAGATACAGGACCATTACCTGGTCATGGACATGTAGTTTGGCCAGAGAGATTATTAGGTTGGGATCTAGGTAGGATATCACAGGAACATGGGACGCTGGTTAGGAGGCAGAAGTCGGGGACCAATAATGGTAGTGATAGTCAGGCGGGAGAAGAGATGGAGATTGGAGATGTTGTTAGGATAGTACCACAACATGCTTGTTTGGCTTGTGCTTCCTATCCTTGGTTTTACGTGGTTGAAGATGGTGGAGAGGAGGTGGTGGATGTCTGGGTACCTTGTAAGGGATGGTAGGTAGATGAGCGCGGGGGTGGGGGACTGGCTGTGGATGTGTGAGTTAGTATAGATAGAATGCATCAGTATCATGGAACTCAAGTAGAGTCACGTAGGACATGGTGGGGTGGATGGGATCATTCATGATACATTCAAACTCAAACACAGACACTAAAACAGCTTGAACACTTTGTTCATACGAGTGATCCGTCAAGAGGAACGATCTATAATCTCCAAAGTTCGTCGAGTTGTTTTATGGATAGATCAATTCGATGTCCCGTATCGAGATCCGTAACAGTCAACATCCCTTCTTCTTCCTCTAAATCTTCTTCGATTTTTACATTTTCATCCCCACACTCTCTCTCTGGATTTCCCTTGATCGTCCTCAGTGAGGTAGCTAAGCTAGCGGCCTCCGACCAACCGTTCTTCTGTTCTTGACGACCCTCAGACTCATACTTATGCCCGTAGTCATCCTGACTCTCGCTATGAGGTGTGGAAGATGTGGAAGATGCTCCCGTTGATCTCGAGTCCGAGGATCGATCCTCCTCCCTCGAGGTTGAAGTCGCGATTGAGGATGAAGTAGTGGAATTACCCGTCGTCCGCCGAGTAAATCGAGGTGAGAGGATAGGGAGAGAGTAGATGGATTTATGATAGAGGTTTATACCTATTCCTAATCCTACCTCTCCGACTTCTCGATCTCGATCTCGATCTCCATCGTCATCTCCCGTAACGTCGGAGGTGGAATATGGTCCATTGCAGTGGAGAGTAGGAGTGGCGTCGTGACCATTCCAGAACGTCACAGGTATAGGGGTCGCTTCGTTGAGCTCCTCGTTGGAAACAACTTCACTGGATTCATCGTGATTGTTCAGGTGGCGGGAGTGAGCGGTATTGCTCGGACGTGAAGGCAAGTCGGGAATATCGGATAAGACCTCAAGGGCAGCCTGAACATGTGAATCGAGCCTTGTCATTGTCGTTGATGGACCCTCATTGTTGCCGTAGTACGTTGATTCCTTTCCTGCCGAATATGGCTCGTCTTGCAACATCGGCAGAGAACCTGGGACGGAGAGGGAGACGAGGTTAGGCCGAGGTTCAGATCCAGGTCTGTCCATTATTGCCACCATAGCATTAATGTTCGAGGAATCAACCCTCGAGCTAATTGTGCAAGTCATACTCGAACTCGATCGAGATTGAGATCGGGATCGGAACGATTTCCTAACCCTTGACACCCTCTGAATAGTCTCGTGATGAATTATGGGCGTATTAGCGGGAGTCGCTGATATACATGTCCCACATTGATTATCCTGGGAAGTAGAATGGATAAGGGGGGCAGACATGTTGAATATTGCCGTTCCTTCCACCCCTATGCCCATGTTCATACCCATCGCCATCGCGTTCATCTCCCGATCCGAACCTGAGGATGTGGATGTGGATGTGAATACGGAAGAGCGGAATTTTTGTCGAGAAGGAGCAATAGGAGTCGAGAGGTCTGGATCGAAATATGCCGAAATGGTGAATTCACTTGATTCCTTCTTCATTCCCTCACTCCCTAATCTCCTTTCCTCATCTTCTTCCTCCTTCTCCCCCATATCGTCATGTTCCACAACAGGCTCCCCGCCTCGATCCCGACATCTCTGTCTCTGCCTCTGTCTCTGTCGAGCAGTCAAGACCCACTGACCCCGCTCCTCCTGTCCTTGTCCTTGTCCTTGCCCATGTACATTCAATGAGGTATTAGACCGACGATTCAATCTCGCTTCAATTTCCATCCATAGATTAGCTGCTGGATCAGATTCAGAGGATTCAGGATCAGGTTCCCAGATTAATGCCATTTCTTCCTCTTCCGTTGTACTCGTCATCGTTGACATTGGGATACTGTTCCCTACTCCTCTTTCTGAGAGTTGGGTTCGAGAGAGTCGATGACGAGCTAGAGATGAGGCGGAGGAGAAGGAGGTAGTACTTGATATCCTACTCATCTCTTGTCCTTGTTCTTGCCCTTGCAATTGATTTTGAGGAGACGGGAGGGAAGATCGATATCTTGCAAGAGCAAGTGCGGAAGCGGAAGAATAGATTGACTCGTGCTCCGAGTCCGTCTCCGAGTTCGAATTTGATTGTTGACTGATATTGATATTCCTAGACATTGACGACGGAAGGGGAGGGGAAGCAGGACCGACAGTTGCGCATATTGATATCGTTGGTGACTGAGACGGAGTGGAGTTGATGGGTATTGGGAGTCTTGATTTCGCAAGAGAAGGTATTGGGGCTGAAATAGGGAATGGGATGGATGGAATCGAGATTAAAGGGGTTGATGGGGCTGTAGCTACTGTTGCGCATATTGATATTGTGGGTGACGGGTGCTGTTCTGGGAGCGGTAGTCTAGATTTGAGGTAAGCAGGATTTGGGGGGATATCTGCTGCTCGAATGCTTGAATGAGATCTCGTGTGTTTGGTGGGACTCAATCGAAGGTGTGGAGGTGGGATTCGACTGGTTGTTGATATTTGCGGTGATGGAGATGCTGGATATTTGACGCAGGTATTCCGACTGGGACCGGGGATAGTAGGCGTCGGAGGAGGTGCGGCGGGTCTAGACCAAAGACTAGCGGTAGGTGCAGTTCTCTTCGTAGAAGTAGATGAAGAAACCACAGTCGAAGCACCTCCATCTCTCACAACCCCGAGTCCAGTCTTGCAGCTGTCCACCCTCTTCCGAGCTGGAGCTACTGGTCGGAAAGTAGTCCTCTTGACGGCCTTGGGGGTACCAGCGAGGGATACGACCCCTGGATCTTGTAATGGGTATTTAGGGATCTATTGTTTCATCAGCTTCATCCATACTCAATCCATTGATGGAGGATGACTTACTGAACTCGAATCTCGCTTAGGAGAGTGAGACCAAGGTAATTTAGGTGATAGGTATGGTTTTCGAGTATTTGTCCCAGTCGACGTGGAGAGAGAGGGAGAGGGAGAATAGTGAAAGAGACGAGTAGGTTGTGGGATCCTTGAGAACGAACTTGAGATTGGGAGCGGAGTTGGAGTTGGAGTTGAGATGGGGGTGGAGGGTGACATTGCGCCTGCGCAGTCGGTTAGTTGGGAGATATCGTCAGACGCCGTTAAGGCTGTAGTGAATGAAGTTGATGGGTAAACGTAGGGAGTATGTTCTGATCAGTACATGCACCCAGGCAGATGGATGTCTCGGATAATCCGGAGACGATTTCGGAGTTTATCCTGCGATGGTAAGGGATTGAGACATGATTGTTTCGGATCATCATCTTCCCACTTCTTCTTGCCTGAGGGGCTGGTGGTAGTCTGAGGCATGGGCATTGTGTGTTTGTATGTGATACATGATGCGTGTATGGCGATGTATTACTGATATCAGCTAGACCCTATCCCAATTGCTGAAGGTGGCTTACCGTTCTCTTCCCACCTCTTTCGGTATTATGCTGACTACCCGTGACACCTTACGTCCTACTCGACCCAGATCTCTAATCTCCCTTCAGCCCGACCAAGACTCATTACCCTATTCATCAGCTTCAAATCTTGAGGACACGATTCTCACGGCCATGACTGAATGACATGGATGGTGGTACAGGAAGGAAAACTCACCTAGCAACATCAACAGCAGCTTCAAAATCTCCATCATCCTCCATACTCATCATATCCCCATCTTCATCTTTGAATAATACCCTCAATTCCCCAGTTCCATTCTGCTCATCTCTAGATTGTCTGCGCAGTTCGGGGAATTTCAAGTGTAAGTCGCTGATGAGGTCGGAATAGGTTTCCGTTGGTAGAATAGACATTCCTCTAGTATGTTTCCCAATGTGGACCTTTTCATCAGCTACCTCGTATTCTCTGAGAGTAATTGAGCTGAACTCGACTCACCTTGATTCTGATTTTGACTAGCTCTTGATCGATAGTAACCGGACTAGAGACTTGATCTTCAACAGTCAACAGCAAACCCCCTCCCTTGCCCCTTGATTGCGTATCGGCCCTACCCAGGCCACCCGGCATAGGTCTAGATCGCGAGAGGGCTCGTTGGACAGGGAGAGGCTGTTTGGGGCGAATGGGTGATACACCGGTAAAAGCTTGTCCTATTGCTGTATATGGTAGTTCTGGTAGATCTTCTACCAAGTCCGGGAAGATGGTTGGCGAGTGATAGGTATCGTATATATCTTGTAGACCTTCGAAGCGATCGTGTGGAGCTCGGAGCACTTCTGATGTATTGCTGTTGGTGGGAAAGACCTGTCCATCCACTGGCTCAAGCTGGGTTGGAGCAGGGATGTATGGTCGGTTTCGTCGGAAACTCGATGATAGCTCGGCTCGATCTTGCTTGTTCGGGCTTAACAGAGTCCTTGATGTCGCTGATTGGTTCGGGTGTGCAGGAGAAGCTTGGACGCCTGTTCCAGCAACTCTCGTCTTGCCCTTGAATGATGGATATCTACCGGAATCAGCCCTAGGGTTCCAATCTACATCAGCAGACCTAGCATACGAAGCGGAAAGTCCAGTTGTAGTGGTGGTAGTAGAGGATGGAATAACGATCCTAGGCCGAGTAGGTCGTCCAATTCCAGTAAGACTATAATCAGGTAAATCCTCCTTTGGATATTCAGTTGATCGAGGCGAATCAATCGTTTTAGATCTAATATGACGCATTGGTGATCTCGGTGAAGTTGGGTCGGGGTTAGAGATTGTTAAACTCCTTGAATAACCCAAAGGCCCGGCGCTAGGGGTGGGCGGTACTCGGGTAGTTTGGTTCCGAAGGGTGGTAGTCATTTGGGATGCTACGGGTAGATTCACGAGCGGGATGTTGGATTTGAGATTTGCTGAGCTTGCACTCCTTGCCAAGTCCCTTGATTTTGATTGAGATCTCGAGAGTGGATGATCCGGATCGAGGGGTACACCTTGAGGAGTCTGGCCTCTTTGGAGTCGGGTGATGCCGGTAAAAGTGGTGAATTCGTCGCTGGAATCCGTGGCCGAGATCAAGAACTGATGTCAGCATGAGGTCGGGTTGGAGCCGCGGAGGAGCGATTAGTGTAGAGTAAGGGTAGAACATACGAAGAAGGGAGGAACTGAGGTGGAGGACATACTGCTTTACCCATATAATCCCTCGTCTTGATATTCTTGAGTTTACTTTCGGATGGTCTGAACAGCATTCCAATCTATTTGTCAGCTCCTTCTCCAACAGCGAAGAGACGACACACGGGTAGTGAGAACACATTGTATCCCCTGCCATGATCCCTTATACAATCATCAATGACCTGATGATCCGGTTCTGATTTCTCTGCCTGTGCTCTCCTTAGATCTAGCATCCCAGCTGCTATTTGACCTAGATAGGTTTTTGTTAGGCCGAGATTGTATAAGATCTCGGCAGAGTGGATCGTATGTGCTAGGCCGAGCTGCGTGTAGTTTCTTTTTGTCAGCTACACGCCTACGAGATAGAGCAGAAGAAGGTGGGATGGGAATGGCATACATGATTCGATTACCCCTCATGTACAGTAAAGCCATATCAAAGTCCTTCTCAGCCAAAGCGTACATTCCAACCATCTAACATCAGAACCGTTCAAGGAAGAGGAAGAGATGACTTACGAAATAACTAACACCCCTTTGGAACCAACCCACAACGAGGTACTGGTCCATCAGGATACTTTCTCCGAACCTCGCTATTGCCTCATTATGCCTCCCCATGGTCGCTAGGATTATACCCATATTCCATTGTATTTTCGATGTTTCGCTTATCTTCCCAAAGTGTGTGAGAGCCAGAGAGAGGTTGGATGTATCGAATGCTTCTAGCGCTGAGGAGTAGATCAAGAGTTCATTTTTGAGTGACATTGTATATCGACCTGCGATAGTGAGTGATAATAGATGTAAGACTGAGAGCGGTCCACAGGTGACGAACATCGTATCAGAAGATATGATAATACAGGACTCAGCGACGTATCATCAGTCTACCAGGGGTAGTCAGGTGATACTACCGTCGTCGCCAGGATCCGCACCTAGACAACTGTTGATCCGTTTGACGATACCACCGACATCGAGTTCGGGTGAACATCGTCAGCTTCGGGGCGTATGATGCTGCTGCATCAGCCTGCTATGTAGCTGATCCTGATATGGTCATTGCTGTATGCATAGGGATAGGAGTATAATGATACAGCTTAAAAGACAGAGGTCAACAGGTGATGGGAAGAATTGGTTCCGTCTGCCTTTTCCCCGGCATCTCTGGGCACCTTCTGAGCCAGTCTGCAATATAGTATAATATACACTCAAGCATCTATACACAATGAACACAGTAGCACGCAGAGCAGTCACTTCGGCATCACGTCAATTCTCATCAAGTGCTATCAGAGCTCAGGAGGTTGTTGGGACAGTCGGAACCGTTCCTGTTAGGCGACCGGGTGGATTCAGGTGAGTCGTAGCTATGGACGCTGAAGCGATGGAATATACTTACCATTGTCTTTCGATTACAGAGGAGGGTAAGCTAGCTTCGTCTCTCGCAGATACCCAGCTGATATCGTAGCATTCTTGGATTCGTTAGTCTACCAAGGCATCAATCAGGAGCCAAGCTCATATCCAGTTCTTTGGCTGTTCCTTCGCTTCCGCTCTATCAATCTACTACCTCCAACAGGAGAACAAGATCGCTTCTTCTCTCCTTATTGCAAGTGTAGAAGAGCTACAGCAGAGTACCGGAAAAGTGAGTCGTCTCGGACCATCATGGTCATGTATTCGAGGCATGAGCGAGTACAGGGAGCTGACTCTAGATCACATCCCATCTTAAACGATTAGAAACTGTCGAGAAGGATTTGGCAGCTTTGAAATCATCTTCAGCAGTCAAGGATGATGTCGGCAAGGTTAGGGCGGAGATGAAGAAGGTCTACGTGAGTGACCTTTTGGTAGTGGTTGAATTACTCCCACCTTTAACAATGTCATAATCACCCAATTCGAGTTCAACGAATCTGGGGGTTCTCTTCGTCTTCTTTCATCGACACAGATAGACACAGATAGAAGTAGGAAACGGATGCGCAGCTGACAGTCAGGATGGTCTACACCTCGAATTACTAGATATGCGAGCACATGTATGGGGAGTCGAGCAGGATCTACAAAAGGTCGTCAAAACGGGTCAGTCATGAGGCCATATATTCCTTATTAGTTACATGGCTGATATTAACAGAATCTATCAAGATCTAGAAGTAGAGCAGATAGATAAGATTACATATACACAAGCATGAAACCGTTGAACTAGAGGAGCGATGTAGGGTCGACTGTTCGGTTCCACTTGGATGCCTATCAATACGTGTTGGTCGCTCTGCATACACTCGTTCCTCGTCTCAAGACATGTTCACTACCTGCTTTGCCGGAAACATGTCTGCCGAGTGCATGCGTACATGCGGGCGGGCGGATCAGATGAGCGTGTTCCGTTGACGGTTGATACGTTTTTCAGGGTTCATGCCGAATTGTCCTGGTTCCTCCGCGTCTCGAGTGACGTTTCGACTCGATCCATATATACCTATTCACTTTCTATACATCACTTTATCACACATCTTATCGACCTGAAGGCCATCAAGGGAGTCATTTGTGTGAACTCATCCCTCTACCCGTATCCGAAACCCTTCGTCAAACCTTTCTCGGCGCACGAACGATATCTCAAAGCTGGACACCGCTTCGGTCGTTTCACAAGAAATACTGAAGATCCGACCCGCTAGCCTAGCTATCTGTCTCCTTCGAGTCGAGAGCCTTCATATCGAAATCAACTTTAGTGGCTAGGAGGCAATAATGGGGATATGGGATATCCTATGTTGTGGAAAGAGGGATAAAGCCGTAAGCTCATTGCCCTCTATATTACAATGCTGACAATCAGGACAACCGGGATGAAGAATCAGCGACTCTGCTGAATCCGAACCAGGACCGTGACTCTATCTTATCGGCAGAACCGGCCGGTGGACATTATGGAGCAATAGAACCACAGCAGCATAGTGGATTAACAGAGGAACAGAGGGATAAGATTGATAAGATTGGAAAGGAGGTTGGAGGGTAGGTCCATTCCTGGCTTATCAAACGATGTGCTGTAAGAAAGGGCTGACGAATAGATACATGCTTCCTATATCTCGTCGTCAAGCTCAGACATCACCTTCACCACGTCCAGGACAGACATCTCGCGATCGAGAGAGGGAGAGAGATAGAGATCCAATGCCTAAAACCGACACGATAGAATCGATGGATTCGATGGATTCTAGTAGACCGCCCAGTCCATCGCCAATGGGAGGAGGCGAAGAAGGGGAGGAAGGAGTCGTGAAGAAGAGTTTGTGGGGTACGGGAGGACGCCCGGCTGCTGGTTCTGGAAGGGGCAGGGGCAGGGGACGTGGAAGGGGACGAGGTGGTGGAGGAGGAGGAAGCAGAGAGCCTAGTGGTGGGGCCGCGTGAGATGTAGGATCGAGCCTGGGTCCAAGGTGCTTGGTCATGGAAGTAAGGTGTAAAAGGGATTAATATGGTCATATTGTAAGATCTCGCATGAAGTCTGTTGTCTAGCAAAAACAGTCTCTGAACTCCTGCATTACATTCAGGTGATCTGGAACGCTGCAGGACTTTAGGAACGACTGCAAGAGCTGATTATGGCCATCCAAACCTCATCATCCCATCGTTCATAATCCACAACATTCATCGTATTGCGGATAGAACTGAAACGACAAAGAGATCTTTCGAGGGTTACAACCACAACCTTGCGTCTTGTTGATCCTTGAAATCAATTGATTGGAGCACTAGCCGTCATGCCGTTTAAGCTGGTAGAGCGATAGATATTGCAGTGGACGACGTCAAGTGATTGATGGCTTATGGCTAGACTGATACATGCAGTATACAACTCCGCCATGAATTGCCGCATCACGTGGATGCGCCCACTTACCCCACCTGGACATTAGTACCTCGGCACAATCGCCATCCCTTTCCGCCTTTGCACTTTGCCAAAAGACTCACCGGAGATCTACTTTGTCGACTTCATACAGGTAGATACTTCGGAGACCGGGGTTTCCGTCCTCCCTTTCTCCCGACCACCGAGATCAATACCGAGGAGGGCAGGGCAGTACTTGAGGTAAAGAGGGGTAAGAAAGCACATGTATTCTTGACCCCACTTTATCTTGCTAGTGGATATTGTGGAATTTCCGTATTTACCGGTTTAGCGACTTTAGAAACCCTCGTCATCATATTGTCACGATGCCCAAGGCCGGTATCCAGTCTGAAAAGAAGTCTCCGACCATAGACTCGAAAGACAATTCGGTTTTCAGTACTACGACAATGTTATTATTTTCAGCAGGAGTAGCTTCGGTGGTACTAGCCTACCTGTCCTTTGGACCTGTGATCCCAGCCGCTGGACAGGATGCAAGTCCCGAGATGGATTCAAGGGGATGCCCAATATATACCGAGTACTCGACGGTGCCTCATGGAGATAAATCGTCAGGTCCTCTGGGGCTACCATTCATGAGACCCGAAGAGAGGTGTAGGACCTTCAACTCTTCTGCTGTTGAGGTGAGTCCCCCTACGCCTCTATTCAGTTGGAGCTTGGCGATCAAGGTGCTAACGAGACAGAAAGTCATTCAGGATATGAAGGATAGATTGAAAGATCCAGATCTTGCTCGATTATTCGAAAATACTTTCCCGTCCACATTGGATACTACCGTCAGCTATTTCAATTCAGAAGAGAATGTCGCATTTATCATCACCGGTGTAAGTCATTCCTGTTTCCTTAGCGCCACATGCTGATGGAATAGGATATCACGTATGTTCAACAACCAGGGGTCCAACTAATGACAGTGCTCAATGGCTTCGAGACACCGGAAATCAGTTTGCCCATCTCTATCGATTATTGCCCCATGATGAGAACCTAAAGGCACTTGTCAAGGCCGTCATCAATACTGAGTCAAGGTATATTGCCGAGTACCCTTACTGCGGTAAGTCCTTGTCTAGGCCATTCGGGCGGAGCTCAAGCGATAGGTGCTTTCCAACCACCACCCGAGTCTGGCCTGGCGCCGACGCATAATGAATATGCCGACAACGTCAGAGTCAACCCGTACGTAACACCTGTATAGCTTGAGCCAAGCTAAATATCCAGACCAGTCGATAACCAGACCGTCTTTGAATGCAAGGTCAGTTTAGCTTCGGTAGAATAGAGATGGGGCTGATATATAGTACGAGCTCGATTCATTATGCGGTTTCCTTAAAATCACTCGATCATACTACTCCAACACCAAAGATTCATCATTCATCAATCAAAACTGGCTAGATGCAGTCGACCAAATCATGCAAGTCGTCGAAGATCAATCAAAGCCGTCATTCGATGAAGACTTCAATTTCTTCTCGGCTTACAATTGGACCGGACTTGCTGGAGCCCTGAGTGGTCCAGTTACAAATGGCGGTAATAATGCACCAAAAGCTTATACCGGATTGGTAGCTACTCATCATCGACCTAGTGATGATCTATCCCTACTTCGCAAGTCTATACTATACTGCCAAAACTGATGTATAGCCTATCTGACACCCGCGAATGCGATGTTGGCAGTCGAGTTGGACCATATTGCCGAGATGCTGGAGGAACTAGATCTTCACAGGAATATCTCTTGCAAATCGAGGGAGTATTCCAAGACGATAAGACAAGCAGTATGGGACCATACAATCACTTCAAAGGGTATCTTTGCATACGAGACGGATGGCTTTGGTGGACAGATCATCATGGATGATGGAAATGTTCCAGTATGTCTAGCTCGTACGATGCCTCGGATAGGAGATGCTGACGAGCAGTCCCTCCTGTCACTACCCTACCTAGGCTTCTTGGAACGAGACGAAAAGACGTACCTCAAGACTAAAGACGCTATGCTTTCAGCTGGGAACCCATACTTTGCCGCTGGTTCAGGATTCTCAGGAGCAGGGTCAGTCTCTAGACACCCTTTGAGCGACAGTGACTGACAATCAGTGGTCCTCACGTGAACCTGACATACCCCTGGCCAATGTCTCAAGTATCGGCCATCTACGGTGCTTCGTCCGCCAAAGAAATCGAAGATCGATTATACATGATCGTCAATAATACCGCTGGTTTGGGGTTGATCCACGAGAGCATCAACTACAGGAATAGTAGTGATTACACTAGACCTTGGTTCGCTTGGGCAAATAGTTACTTCGCCGAGATGGTATTGGATTTGGGCGAGAGGATGCCGGGATTGATCTTTAAGGATGATACCCCATACTACGCCGGGCAGTAGGGCAGTGTAGATGGAAACGAAGGATATGCCGAGGCGTAGGGGAAGCAAGCTATTATGCATTCCGGAATCCTGGTTCTATTCGATTTCTACAATAACAATAATAAAAGACTTTCATGATACGGTTTGACAACGATTCGACCTAAACGGTCGATTTTGATTTTAGTGCAGTTGATACAATTTTGTTTGATCACTGTTACGCAGTAGATTCGTGACTGCGATGCGTTGAGCATCTCTTTTTTTCTGTTCAAGCGATCCAAGCGATCACTGGATCCGCTTAGTATCCCATGGTAGACCGTCCTCCGCTCGAAAGCAAAGCCTCCTTAGTCCCTGCTTCCTCGACAGCTACACTTCCATTATTCAAGACATGGGGAGGAGGCAGTCCCTGCTCGAACGCCTCTCTCTGCTCGCCGATCATCTTGGAGGACGCCGCACCAAGTGGTGTCACTGGCAGGAAATCGGTGTCTCCACCAGGTTTGGCAGACATCAAGGGAAGTGCCGAATGAGAGTAGATTATATCCCCTGCCCTGATCTCGGGAAGATCGATCGAGTCCGTCAAATGGGGAAGGTCGGAGACTGGCTCGGCAGAGTAGCGAGGGGAGTTAACAGACCAGTTGGATGGATCGAGGTAACCTTCCTTGTTGTAAAATGAGATTCGGGATTGCTGAGGTCTAAAGAATGGTCGAAGGGCGGCGTATCGGGCAGCATGGATCGAAGGTGTCACACGATAAGCGCCTGGTCGAGAGGAGGAGAGAGCAATATGAGCAGAGATTGATTGGTCAGACTGTTTATCAGCACAAGGTGAATGAGGTCAGGGTGAAACTTACAGTCCATGGCTTGTCAAACCTGACAGTCTGCGATCGAGCATTGGCGAGACCAGTCAAAGTATCGGCCTTGACATACTTGGCTTCCTTTCCACTCAAGGCCGACATGATCTGCGAGTTTGCCGAGATCAGGCTGGGATAGGCACGAAGGGCGAGTAGGTATTGATGCCAGTAGGCAGCATGTCCTCCTCTAGACTGGACGAATGACCTGACCTCCTCCCCAGCGGCTTGAGCGTCTGCATCGAGGACAACATCTCGTACTATTACTATGCCAATCTTCTTGAGGTCCTTGACTGTCGACTTGGTGGCGAGATGGTGCGCCAGCTGATGGAAAGGGATCTCGGCAACTCTGGTCTGGTCATTAGCTTGTACTCGACGAACGTGTGGGGGAAACACCTACACCTGTACCCTGAGCCGACTGAAGTCCTTCCAACGTCTCTAGCCATAGCTTTTTGATAGTCTCCTCGTCCAGTCCAGATGCCCAAGCGAGGTACTTGTCCTCGATCTCCTCCCTCTGAGCGGATCGATCAACAAGGGCGTATCGCAGCTTCGATCGGACCTTCTTCTCACTGTCACCTAGTGATTGATGGGCATAAGGTGGTCGAAGCGAAGGGCTTGGCTCCTGTGGAATAGCCTGCGAATGAGAGTAAGGCGGTACGAGTGTCGAGGCCGCAGGAGTGGCCGAGGTAAGGGTAGTGAGGAGGCGTGAACGAGGAATCGATGATCGGATCGACATGCTGGGGGATGTTTTGACGACGCTGTCAAAGATCGATGTGTGATGTCTACGAAGGACTTTACGATGGATCAGCGACGCTCTACCTAAGAAGCACTCTGCAGAACCAAGGATCGGACTAGCTCAAGAAGGTTCCCAGAACCAAAAACTCATGTTCTCGGTGGATTATCGGAGACACTCACGTAGACTCTTTTGACCAATAGCAAATGGCCCACCTATCGCAAGAATGGTAACGAGGTCGGTTTTGGGATGATCTCTTTTGGGCGAAAGGAAAAGGAGTAGTGATGCAGAGTGTCGAGGATACAACACAGATGAGTCAGCTTCGTCCCCGAGGGTACATTCGGCTTGATGTGTGGGCATCGAGCAAGGTCAGATAATTCGCCGAGCACGCCATTTACCGGCGTCCAGATAGACTCCGGATAAACACCCATGAGGGCGAAGACGCCGATGACCGCGCTATAGCCGTATCAATTGAAGGGAGGAGCAGCATGTCGGCTTTTGCGAGGTGAGCAGCCATATCCTATGCATGCGGGTGAAGGCCAAACTATGCATGCAGGTGAACACTCGGTAGGCTCAGAATCCAATTGGCGGAAGGTCGGCGCGTCGCTTAGAATCTTGCCACCTCAATCATGTAACCCAATTTACATTCTCGCATTGTCACGCATCGCTTGAACTCAACACTTGCCGGGGCAAGTATATACCCAAAATGACCGTGAGCTCTGTAGCTATACACGCGTGTTCAAAGGTCATCAAGAATGTCATCAAAATCTATAATTATTACGGAAAATCGAGAAATCGCTATTTTTCGTTTCTTTCTCTCTACCAAGATGGGGCGTTGAGAATGAAACCAGTCAAGCAGCCCGACAGCACACCTGCTAAGGGGATAGTAGCGATCCATCTAATTGAAAAATTTAGCGGAATCCACAGGAGCAGAAAGAAGCGAAAATTTGACTTACCCAGCAAAGATTTTAGCGATATGTAACCAGTTGACGGCCTTGAATCCACCCGACAAGACTCCGACACCAGTGGTAGCACCGACGATACACATGGTGGTAGAGACGGGGATACCGAATTGAGAAGCGAGAATGACGGTGATGGAAGCTCCGAATTCCATTGAGAAACCTCGAGATGGCGAGTGAAGCGTGATCTTGTTACCAAGGGAGATCATCATATTGTATCCATAGGTAGCGACACCGATAACGATCATGGCACCACCGAAAGCTAACATCCAGATGGGAGTCGCAGTAGACGAGCTGGTGGGTAGTCCAGTCTTCCAGATGTAGTAGATGGCAGCGAACGGACCAATAGCATTGGCGACATCGTTGGAACCGTGGGCGAAAGACTGGGTGCAACAGGTCATGACCTGAAGGAACGAGTAGAGGTGCTCAGTATCGTTCGAGTATTGCTTAGTGTGAGAGTGCATCTCAAGTCGTCGATCGGCATCCTTGCCTTCACCAGCCTGTCGTGCGTGGATGTCGACGTTGGCACCGTAGAATAGAACGTATGGGACTTTGTATCGAAGGATGATCCAGAGGTTCCGGGGTAGAATCCAAGGACCTTCAATCTTGTCCTTTCGGTCCTGTTCGACATCGGCCAAAGCGGCTTGTGGAACTCCGACCTGTTCGGCGTTGAGAGGCTCGGCATGTAGATCAAGGTTGGGATCGGAACCTTTGGACTCGATGTCGCCATTGGCGGCATTGGGTTGCTTCTCGGGAGTGGAGGGAGCAGCATTTGGTTCATCTCGGCCAGTGACTCGGTAGTCGGGGACGTTGGTGATACGGTCGAAAGCATCGGCGGGGGTTTGTCGAGACCAGAGCATAGGACCAAGGAAGAAGTGGTACCATCGAAGAGTATAGTCCTTCCTGATGACCTTGCAGTAGACGTAGGGAAGCCAGAAGATGACTGAGAAGACTGCAACGCCGAGACCGGTCAAGACGATGGCCAAGGCGACAGTGACCTCAGAGAGCTCGTCGAGGTTGAGGGAAGGTGCACCCTTGTAGACTATTGGGTCAGCCAAGATCACTCAGGGTTGATTGTCTTGCTTACCGATAGACATGGTCAAGACGGCACCAACAGTGAAGAAGTAGAGAGGAGCGACGATCATAGCGGCCTTGGTGGAATTTTCTCGTTCCAACACAGCGTACTTGGTGAAAAGGAAGACGACACCAGCGAAAGCAGCAGAGAGACATGGGGCGATGATGATACCACCGAAGATAGCGGCGATACCCTTGGAGTCATTCCATCCCCATTGAACAGCATCGGCACCACCGACCGCGACACCAGCTCCAGCAAGAGCGGAAACGATGGAGTACGTTGTCGAGACAGGTAGCGAGAACCGAGTAGCGACCATGAGCCACGAAGCCGAGACCATCAGAGCACAAGTGAAGGCGAGCAGTTGAACACCAGGGTTGCCTTCAAAGATTGAAGTCGAGATAATGCCGTTCTTGATTGTTCCGGAGACTCGAGCACCGACAAGGACAGCTCCGAGGAACTCGAACACTGCCGCAGCCAAGATAGCTTGCTTTAGCGTGAGAGATCGCGACGAGACTGCAGGCGCGAAGGAATTGGCGACACTGATTGTAAGTTTGGTCCTTGACACATACTAGATGCGACTCACTCATTGGCACCGATGTTGTAGGCATCGAGGGCACAAAAGATGACACCGAAAGCAAAGAGGTAGTCCCACTGGTGGAGGGTTCCGACTGATTCAGCCATTTTTGGTCGAAGAGAGGACGGGGTCAGGTAAAGTGAGTTGATGAGGAATAGCAATCTCCGCCAGACTTGCCTATATATGCATCATGCCGCTCCGACGAACTTTTCCACTCCAGCCAGTCTAGATTGGTCGAAAATCATGAACGTGCTCGAAAGTCAGGTGGATTATGGTACTTGCCAAGCTGCCAAGACAGACAATCTCAGGGGTTTCAAGTCCATTCCGGCAAAAGAAGCAATTCCATCCTGCCTTGAGGCGCTTGCTAGGAAGCAGACACGCCTGAATTCTCGCCAGCCAAGCCATAGAGTATGAACGTTTGTATTGTATGTATGAGGGTGACGTGGGAGGCATGATTTCGCCCAAACGAAATTCTAGAGAGTCAAGAGGATCGACAGGGTGATGACTTCAGATCAGGGTAGGATATTGCTAGCATGTGCGTGTGGCACTTTAAAGTCAAAGAACTGCTCTCTCGATCTGATTGTATGTATCTGATGGTGAAGCAATCATTTGATGCAGATGATGGTGTGCAAATGATTGGAAAGGATACATGACTCATAGGCGTAGAACGGGTACCCGATCTCAGTTCTGACTTACATGCTGTAGCGGGCGGTCCTGCTGTCAAGGTCGCGATCACCGTGGTGTCTATTCCAAGCACGTTTGTGCGCGTTTTTCCATTCCTACCATAATTCCGGACAGCCTTAATTACCGTACCTGAGGTACCTTCATTTGGCCGGTACCACCTTACGGTTATTCCGTCAAAGAGGAACGTGCAGTTTGATGCCAAGTCGCAAGCTTGAGTATAGATCTCTCGGGTTGGCACAGGTGGTGTTCAAGCTTGGCTACCAACGTGCAATTTCCCTTCTCATACTGATCGCGTGACCAGTATTGTATCTTTTCCAAAGCTCTTCACAGGCAGGTGAGTTATGCATCCGTCAATCGCTATGAAAGGCGAGCCGACCGGGTCTCCCTAAATAGAGGGAAACCGGAGTTGGAAAGAGCGAGTGTCCGGCACAAAGAAGGGTTCTATTGCAGTCCCATTGCCATGGACTACGCCCACCGGCCTGATCCCTGTAATTAAGAGGAAGCTGGAGTTTGATAATGAGTGAGAATCCAGTACGACGAAGGGTTCTAATGCAGTTTCATTGTTTTATTCATTACTTTTTCTCCAATCTCATCAATACGAACACCTAGCAAGCGAATGGTCGACTGTATGTACCCTTACTGTATCCTGCTCTGATACCCTCAATGGCACTGTACAAACCAAGGGGTGTGATAGCGAGAGACAAGCAGATCTAAAAGGTCAGATCCATACCGGAAGAGGATAGACCAGACTCACGACCAGGATTGAGACACCTCCAAAGAACCATTTCTTCCGGCTGTCCATCTTCCTCACATTCGCATCCCTCGCATAACCTCGCATAACGGGGCTTTGGTCCCAGAACCAGATGATGCCGGCAGATCCGTAGGTCAACCAGACCGAGAACAAACTCGAGACAATCGTAAGGAGTTGATTGAAGAATGGGATCAATTGTGAGACGAGGAAGGCGACGAACCAAACCAAAGAGACAATTCCGATCCAGACGAATCGAGCTTTCCAGCCGTTCGAGGTGAGAAGAGCGGAGTCACGGAGAGTGTGGACGTAGAGGTATTTGGCACCGATGTTGGCTGCAAGGATACCGGAGATGATGATTGTGACAAGGGCGAAGGCGTAGGCGACGATGGTAAGGGTGTGGGAGAGCATGGTGAATGCAGGGGACGTAACGTATTGACCTCCAAAGACGTAGACGAGGGTGCCCTGAATGTCAATATCATCAATTGAGGGGCGAGAAAGGTGCGACGTACGACTAGGATATACATCAGTGTACCGAGACCTTGATTCATGAGGAAAGATTTCTTGAAATCGTTTGGCCTCTTCATCTAAACATAGTTAGCCGGTGGAAGCATGAGACTACGATAGGCGTACCTCGGAACAGAAGGTGAAGACTGCCATGTTACCACCATACGCAAAAACAATGTTGGTGAGAGCTCCAATGATGTCCTTTAGGTTTGGGTTTTGGGGCCAAGCATGCCAGTGGATAGGCTGGCCATTCTTGACCAAGATCGAGGGGTCTTGCACACCGGTACCGACGATGGTGATGAAGGATGCGGTCAAGATACACAATAGGGATACGAAAGCCCACATGGACAATTTGCCCCATTCTCGCGAGTAAGAGATCTGAAATCAGCTACCGGCGGAATGAAAGGTGGTATACTCACCAAGATACTGAAGACAGCAACGATCAAGCCCCACCATACACCGCAGATAGAGTTGGACGAGAGGGATCGAAGAGCTTCTTCTCCTGCCAGCACATGAGATCCTGCAAGACCCATTGCCTAATCGGTCAGCCACCACAATCATCAGAATGTGGTTGTAGCTTACCTTCAAAACGAGACCCCATCCGAACCATCGCCTACCCCATTTACCAAACATGAGTTCACCAGCATCACCAATATTCATGACTCCCATGTATTTGACCTTGAAATCCACCATGATCCATGCGGTGATGTAGGCGAGTGTGCCGAGAATGACGGTAGCGATCATACCTCCAGCAATACCAAGTCGTAGGTAGACGGAAGGGAACGAGAGTAGACCAAGTGCGATGTTCTGTTGATCAGCGATAGCGATAAACCTTGTTCGAACAGAATAACTTACCTCGGCAGTAGAGACAAGACCAGCTTGGAACCAGCCCATAGTCCTGAAGTCCAAATAGTCCTCGCCTGCATGCTCCCTCTGTGCACTAAAAGCATCGACGGCGTACTTGTTGTTGTTCTTCTCGGAAGTCGGAGCTACCTCGACATCGTCCTGAACCATGTTGGTGGTGGGACTGGCGGTTTTCTCGTTCTGCCCAAACTTGGAGTCGTTGGCAGTAGACATCTCGGGTGCTGGGTGAATCTCATCTTGAGTCATCGGCAAGTGGTGGTTCGAGCCCGCCATCCTATTGATAATGAGATCTAAAGACGTAAAGTACGAGAAAGAAAGTCGATTAGTAATGTCTTTATAACTAGTCAGATGAGTTTCCAGTCTTTTCTCTACACCCCCGCAAGCGCTCCACATAACAAACACCCACTCGGACATACGGATTCGAAAAAATCTTCCCAATGTCAGGGGTTGGTATCAAAATGGGAAAATAGCACTCTGAAGGTCTTGGTAGCCCGGGACTCGTATTCGTATCCGACAGTTGACTTCGCTTAAAAGCATCCATCCCTTCTTTCGGATCTCGGCCGTTTGCCGTTGGACCTGGGCACGATCTGATGTCACGCGCTTCGCGTCAATGACAGCCCGTATGACGCTTGCTACATTGGCCTTTACGTTGGCGGTATAGCCAATGTGGGGTAAACTGAATGGGAAATCAAAGAGGCGACAGAGTGAAAGTTTTCGAATCTGACAACCTGGGGGTCCGAAGATTTCGAATGTGCCTGGATTCGCAAGGAGGGGGGCCTCCGTTGCGGTCCGTCCCATCGGCTTTGCGCCGACACGCCGGTTGTATGCACTTGGACATGATGTTCCCAGCCAGTAGGCGGCAGAGGTGCTACGTGCCCGGGACGAAGATTTTTGCATGACTGGTGAAGGATTCATGACACGAATAAGACCAGAAGACGAAAAGCCTGAATTAGACGTGCCTGACAGCGCACGTTGGATTCGGCACACTGCATTCACTGATCTGACTGTCCAAACAAGCCTGTATGCTCACAAAGGGCAGATGCTAGCCATCCGGCGGTATCTCACTGCCAGACAGTCTCGTGAAACACGCGGTGACTACGATGCGCTCCCCCTCTCCGACCTGGGCTCGGGACAGTCAGTCTCTACTCCGACAAACCCTCGCCGGTATGATCAAACTCCGCTGACCCTTCGACGAGGAATCATCACCATCATATCGACTATTGTCGCATTCACAGGCGTCGTCTTCGTGTTCTCGCTGCTCGTCGATGATGCCAACCTCCACTCACCTGCCACAGACATTCCATCAAATTATCTGTTACGAATTGAAGCGAATGGAGGCTTCTATCGAGATGCATACCCTATCAGGAGTATGCTCAAGTACTGGAACATAGCCGAGAAAGAGGTCAAGGAGAGAGGACTAGACACTTGCAACGGGCAACTGGGCAGGGAATTGATCGATGCCCATCTCCGCACAACTATCGACTACTGCCATTCACCTGTAAGTGCAATCGCAGTGCCTAACGATAATTAGCTGATTATAGGACGAACAAGTCGGACACCCTTCATCAGTGATATGCACTGCGCCCCACCAGGATGAGTTTTCGCGATGGTGGCCACATCCCATTGCACCCTGCATCTCAACAAACCTCCGTCCAATCCTTGATACGTATACCACCTACCACGCCCAGTCTTGCGATATGACCGATGCCGGACACAAGTTAAAATCGGAGATGCTGGATGGAGATCAGAAGGATCGAAAGTTTGTGGGGACAGATATCATGGATGGCGAGGCAGGGGAATGTGGCGTAATACTAAACAGGACGATACTCGAAGTTCCGAGACAGGACCAATGGAACCCGTGAGTTGTACCTCTCGCAGTCGAATTGCTCCTGATGCGGCAGGTTCCATGTTGCAGAAGATCTCATCACTACGATGGTGTCTGTCCTCGTGGCTGCTCATTTAAAGCCGGAATTGGTGGACTCAAGGGTACAGCTCGTCTTCGCCGATCAATTCGGGATGGATGGGAACCACTTCACGCCGCTATGGGATAGGATCGGAGCTTGGGCACCGCGACGTCTGGTACTGGATCCGTGGCGGGATGGAGAGTGTTGTATGTCAGCTTGATAGGTGGTAGGTTTGACGCTCACCGAATAGTGGGCAATACGATACATAGCATCAACGCTGCCGCATCACTGCTCTCAGCCGTGAACGTCAAGCATCAGTGGGTCCGACTGTACTTTCTATAGGTCGATGCTTATTTCAGCTACAAATGTGCATCAACGATAACATGGGGGGCATCGCACTACTATCGCCATCTAGTCGGTCTTCTACCTCGAGATCCGACCTCTTCATACAAGCCTACAATAAATGTGCTTTGGCTAAGTCGAGCCAAGTACGATGCCTGGTCTCAGGCGCATGATCAATGGACAACCTGGAAAGAATGGCGACATGTCGATAATGAAGCTGAGCTTCTGGATCGTTTCCGGACCGGACTTGCCGAATTATCCGCCGAAAAGGCATTCACCTTTCAAGATGGTAGAGATGGATTATCGGATTGGCACCTTGGCTCTCAAACAAATGAATCCCGAATCGTCCGATTTCATACGATCGATCCTTCGGTCCATGCTATCGAGAATCAGCTTTACCTCATTGGCCATTCTACGATCCTTGTTTCGCCGCATTCGGGCGCTCTTGGTCTCAGCCTGTTTCTACCCCCTGGTCATGGACACGTGATCGAGCTCCAAGTCCCGGCAACTATCGGGTGGCATCACTACGATATCATGGCTACTCAGATGGGGTTGAGGTATGATATGATACCTATTCACCGAAAGGTGGATATCGAGAGGGTTTGGGGCAAAGTCAAGAAGGCAGTCGAGACCGCGATATAGGGGATCGCAGAGGCTTTCCGACATGAAAGCCAGGCCAAGACGCAAGATTGTGAGAACCCTATACATGCATAGGATGCCGTAGCAGGCAAGCCGATTTATTCTATCTCTTGTCCTCCATCATGCGTCCACTAATTATGTCTATGGATTGACCGGGCTCCTTTATTCGACGAACGCTATCCTGCTCGCACATCGGTCCATAGTCTCGCGACCATTGGTCTGCTCAGCAGTGTTGATACTCATGAGATTAGTCCCGGTACGTTCCTATGATGTCGCTCGATCCGTCCGCCTCTCCGATTGGTGAGAGGAGCAAAAGTTCCGATGGCGAGAGCATGAGCTCTCGCTCGACATCATCCTCGCTCGCCTTGTCCTTGATCTCTGACATGACCCCTCGAATCTGATGCATCAACATTGAAGCGCCGCGGAGCGAAACGACGCACCGCGGAGAAAAGACCTGCTGAGGTTACAATCACCATACCAACGAAAGCGATTGGAGTTGGATGATTCGTATATATCACCCACTGTAAAACGGTCATATTGACCACCTGAGTTACTCAACCAGAATACCAGATATACAGAGGACTGCAGCTTACGCTGGTGTACGCCGGAAGTAATGCTCGAATACCCGATAGTCTTGCGTACGAGTAGGTCTGGGTGTACTGAGCTGCAAAGCCGCTGATCTGAAAGTCAGCTAAAATTAATATGATATAGTCAAGCTACTCACCAATATGCCAGGGACTAGCAACCACTGAGTCAATCCTTGCGGGTAGACTAGTTTTGTACGAGTGGCCAACAAGATGCTGCTTCTTCAGCCGCTATCTCTTGTACGTTGTTGAAGGGCCTCACACGGCAGACAAAACGGCGGGGCAGAATGAGGTGATCGAGTTGATTTGTGGTGAGCTAGTCTGATCCTTGATCAGCCGCATGACAACAGCTGTTGTATCAGCCCCGCAATCGACTATTAAATGAGTGGACAACACATTCTGCACCCAAGATTACGGCGCAGGTGAGGACTAAGGCGATGCCTATGAGTTTCGAGACAATATCATGGGGTAAACCGTCGTTTGTGGACCTATCAGGCAGGGTCGGGTTGCCAAGTTTCGAGTCTGAAGGCCAGGCTTGGAATGGGTCGGCGATAAGTAACACTCCTGCGAATGATACGACTACTTGTTATCGGCCTGCTTGTGCGACCATCACAGGGGAGCTTACGGCAGCTGATGACTTGGTACAGTGCGAATGGCTCGCCAACGAAGATGCGACACATGAGAGCTGTGGCGAATGGGGCGAAACAGTAGACCGCCGCAAGCTCCGAGATCGATAGATATCGTAGCCCAAGGAAAGCCATGATGAGGCCAAGAGAGGATGCGACACCCCTCAGCCAAATCCATTTGCGAACCGAAAGTGGCCCCAAGAAGATGTCGGCTTCTCCTCGATGGCGAAGGTATAGTAGGTATCCCATGAAAACGATCGACTAAGAATATCCAGCAGAGGGTATGCTGTCGGGTGATGGTAAGAGTACTGACGTTACGAAAGCAGATGATTTCGAACAAGGGAATGTGTCCGACATTGATAAGATAGGCAACGGTAGCGTCTAGGCAGTTATAAGAAAACGCACAGAGATACGCCGCTGATACTGCTAGTTTCGACATGGTGGTGACCAATGACGATATCAAATACAAACAGTGATGCATGGATACATGTTGGCGCATTTTTGCGAAGCCGCTGACAAAGGAAGCACACACCTTCCCTATAAATTACATACGGTATGTCCCTATACTTGTGTGTCCGGTACGTCATCGTAATTCGGGTTATGGGAACACAGTTTCGTGTACTCGTAAGATCTATGCAGATGATACATGTGTAGGCTGATCTACTTCGTGATACAGTGTAGATAAGATACAATATGGAAGAGAATTGTCCGGGACTTTTCTACCTTGTATCTCCGATCAAGGTCTTCGTCTGACCGTACACCTGCTGGCCGATAGTACCTACTGTACCATCCTGCCGGCGCCGAAGTGTCCTTCCACCCCTGGCCCCAGTCATCTCCCCCTCATCTAAAGCCACTCGTCCATTGACCAAAACGAACCTTATTCCTTCGGCTCTCAGTTTAGGCTCATTAAAAGTCGCTCGATCCCGGATTTTGTGGGGGTCGAAAAGGACTAGATCGGCTGCTGATCCAACAGCTACCAAGCCTCGATGGGGGTATACCCCTAATCTCTTGGCTGGTCTTGAAGTGAGGTGAGAGACCATTTCCTCGAGGGGGACGAGATTCATATCCCTAGCGTAGTGCCCTAAGAATCGGGGGAATGTGCCATATGCCTAAATATCAGCTGAATCAGCCAAGACGAGAGAGACGTACTCTTGGATGAGTGCTTTTTCCATGTAGAATGGCATCACTGCCTCCCATGTGGGTATGATGTTTCATGATCGTTTGTACATTCTCTTCGTTGCCGATATGCATGAGGCAACTTGTCGCTAAGCGTTCTTTAACGATGATATCGAAAAATAGCTCGATGGGCGTTACACCACGTGAACGGGCGACATCAGCAATGCGACGGCCGGCCATACCAGCGAGTGAAGGGTCGATAGTCTCGCCAATCTACCTATCAGCTCGTCACCAACAATGACCAGTACCGACTCACCTGGATCTCCTCCCAGTTGGTGGGAATACCATGTCCACCGTCACAACCCGTCACTTCGATCGCGTATCTGATCTTCTCGCGTAGAGAGGGGTCATCGAGTCGTTCCAGCGTATCGGCTGGACCCCCTGCACTAGCCCATGAGGGGAGAAGGGAGGCGAGCGTTGTACATCCCGGCAAGTAGGGATAGGTATCTAGAGTTATATCGCACCCGTCTGACCTGGCGTTGTCGATCATCGATAACAAAGAAGGAGCTTTGCCCTTGTTTTCGGAAAAGTTCATCGTAGCATGAGTCAAATCTGGCCGTCAGCTCTATCCCCAAGGAAGGAGCAAAACTTACGTATCGGACAGCTCGTCACGCGACCGACTTGTAGCATCTCATCGTAATTATCTAGTGCATTCACCCCGTATCCACGATGATGAGGGGCATAATATGATCCTGGGAACTCATGTCCCAGTATACGACAAAGAACGGCAAGTTCAGAGGTGGCAGCGTACATTCCAGGTGTGTATGTCAGGCCGCTAGCCGGTCAGCTTGAGCGTAGAAGCGTGTGGAGCGACACACCTTGACATGCCGACAGCCCCCTCTGACATAGCTTGGCGCAGCAAGCGCGCTTGCACATCGATTTCATCTGATGTAGCAGGGGTATCATATGGTCCACATGCCAGTAAGCGCAGATTGCCCTGATTCGTGAGTATTATCCGATAGCAGGGGCAGGAACATACCTGTGGCACTAGCATAGCTACATTGGTAGCGGTCATATTCCGTTCCAAGCAATCCAAGTATTCCCCAACGCTACTCCATTCAAACATTCCTATGCCAGCAAGTGAAGTCGCACACTCATCGTCTGTTGGATTCCCATTCCATCCCGCAATCTGTTCTCTGATGGCTTGCATCTGTTTTCGATTGTTAACGGGAGCATACGAGATCCCATCTTGTCCAACAACTTCCGTCTACAGGTTAGTCACCATCAATGATGGCAAAAATGACATACGGTACACCCTTGAGTGATTTTGGCTTCGTGGTCTGGGTGCGTGAGGAGATATAGGTCCGAGTGGGCGTGCATGTCAACGAATCCAGGTGTGAGCCAATATCCCTTGGCATCTATCACCCTAACATCCCGTCCATCATCTTCATATGCCGAGCAATCTGCTCCAGGTGTATCGATACGGGCGATCAGCCCATCCGAAACAAGTACATCGGCAATATAGGACGGTGTATCGTCCCCAGGAATGACTGTTGCTGATACAAATAATATGTCGGAAGAAGTATGCGACGAGGGAGGAGTGAGTGGGGGAGTATCGAGGTAGGTCATGTTGATATGAGGGGATATACACAATTCGAGGTGACAGGCTAGGACTGTGCCGGGAAACTATATACAGTTATCCTCAAAAGATAATGGAGTCGCGAGACCTGTGCACAAGATGTGGGGTATGTCTAAACCTTCGCTTCGGAGATGGACGTCCTGGACCTGAAGTCTAGAAGGTGTATATATGTGGAAGCTTCGATTTGGTAACTCTATCGCGAAAGTGGAATCCTCCTTGTATATCTTCGTGTCCGTGCCTTTGTTCGGTTCTCTATTCTTAACGATGTTTCGATATATGGCCAGTATGGTATGTATGTACAAATGAGTGAAGAGAGAGAGACATTTCGTCCGACATCAACTTCAATTAAGCAGAAACGTCTCCCCCACTCGGTTTAGAACAAGATCCCAGACCCCATTCTAACGGCCGCTGTCGTATCTTGGTTTCTTCCGGTTGAATGTAAAACCTGATTAAATCTCCGTTTGATGCCGACGCCTAGACAAGGGTTCTCTATCAAGCGAATAACCCCCACTCTTATCCCCACTTATTGCACAGACTTCTGATCAACAAATCTCCGAAAAGGGTAAAAGAAAAGGAGACTGAGGTCGCAGGCACCCGCTCTAGCGGCGGCACTTTGCAGGGACGGGAACGGGACACCTCGGACGAGAGGGTACAAAGATGGGATGAGATCATGACATGTATGACCTTCTTGGAAGCGATACATCTCGATTTATCGATGGAGCAGGAGCTTCAAGTCTTATTGCAGCTCGGCACTCAAGGTTTCCCAGTCTGTAACGACTCCACACATACACCAAACGAGGCACGAGCGGAATTCGCCGAGGTGATCGGATTACCATCAGTCCACGTGGCTCGATACTCTGTTGGATACTGGAGCCAAGCCTTGGCTAATGTACGCGATCAACATCGCTTACTGACTCGTAAGGTCTCATCTTGCGGCATGACTGCCTCGACTACCGATATGAGGGCGGTAGAGGGATCGGAGGACTGGCTGGGCCGCAGGAAGCCTTGAACCAAACAAGTAAGTCACCCCACTTGAGACCAGGTGGGGAAGCGTCATCAATACTTCCCCACCTCTATCGGGAGATGTCAATCTTGCATGAGTCCGGTCAAGACCGCTTGTCATCTATACATGTACCACATGACATTTAACCGGCCAAAAGTGGTCTCGAGCCTATCAGATGATCATTTTCGTCGATACAGAACTTCGATGCAGCGGAGAAAAGATGGTCGGCCATGTCTCGTCATCCTGTCCTCAGATCGCGATGCCCCTGTTCACACCAATCACGCATAGCATGAATGCGACGGGGAAGGCTCCGCTCGAGATAATCAGGGGTCGCTCCATCCGATCCGATCCGACCAGTGTGTATGACCGAGGATTCACGCGGGGCGATGTGATCAGCGGGGACAAGGGTAATTGAAGCTTGTCAAGCGCCGAATATCCCGTCGATACGTCTTGGCGTTTCACTTTACTGTGCTCTATCGCTTCCCAATCCCTCCTGACTAGCAAGGGAGGTCCAGGCCGAGATCAACACTTGCTTACATCACAAATCTTCTCCTTCGACAACAATCAGCTCCATTCTGCTCCCCCGCGTTGATTAGAACGAGAAACTAGGATACACGCGGGGTAATGGTCCTGCATTTTCGTGTTTCAAAGGTGTACAAAGGCCAAGGAATGCCCTTTGGCTCCACTCCAATGTCCTTGTTTGGGAAGCTACTCAATATATATAGGTGGTAATCTGGGGACCGTTATCTTCGCTATTACCTACACAGTCTATATTGCTCCTATCGATAACAATGCTTGCTCTTCGCACCGTTTTCTTCGCCTTACCTTTGCTCTTGACTGGCGTCGACGCGATTGCTGTCCCTAACGAGTGAGTACGAACGCAACGGTGTTGAGTGACAGCTAAGAGGAGTAGTGTGGGGAGCTCCCTCGACAGTCGAGATATCGTGCTAGACGTTCGAGGTGTCAATTGCAATACCAATCAATACGCCAAGAAGTGTATGCCTAATGGCAATATCCAGCAATGCCAAATGGTCTCGGCCAAGGCATTTGGTAAGTCATGTCAGAAAGGAACACTGGCTGATTGATCAGAATGGGTCGAATACAAGTGTACTAAGGGTCCCTGTTCAGGAACTGGCGGAAAGGAGGCGTGTAAATACTGAGTCCAGCAGGCTCGCTTCTATGACCAAGCTGTGTCATTTCGATATACACGATGCACGAGGTTCGATGTACTTGTACCACAGCCATGGGCCCTAGGACCGACCTCATTTCTGGATGTGCAACATGCTGACGCCTAATTATTACGGAACCCCAGTACGCCATCACCTTGTATATCGCAGAGGCTTACCAAGTACCGCTGCTGGAATACAGAAAAACCGTTCCAGCCTCCTGAAGCCACTTGACGCCTTGACGCCTTTATCCAGGATCGCATTCTGCACACCTGTCACCTGTTCCTACGAGCCCTAAAGAGAGGGAATCTTCGGATCTGCACGTCGAGGGTTAGCAGATAGACGCGTAGAGGCACCGGTGAATGAATTGCTACTTTCGGTAAGTTCACGGAGCAATTCCGCGGGTGCCGGACGGCCATGCCACGCTTTGTTGCTAATGACCGTATAAATACATTCATCAATGGTGAAGAGGGTGTGATATCACAGAGGTCGTCAACAGCTTGCCCGGCACATGTCAGATGAAAGGAGAGAGAGCAGAGGCAGAAGAAGCTGGCTTTTAATCGGTTGCACGTGCCATGGACTGTGGCCAGATGGTGATACATGAAACATTATATACTCCCTCCATATACAAGTGACACCAGAGTCTAGGCCGTTGAGACCTGCCGTTCTCGGTCAAACTAAAGTAGTCACTCAATCTGCACCATAAGCAACAACACCTACTCTATACTCTTGTACATGCTCGCTCCGTATTTACTATCGCATACACAGCTGCTCCATTCATATAGCCCCGATACAACATCCGAGTAGAGAGTGGATAACATCAATAAAGGAACAATCATTGGGTGTGTTTTGAAGAGGAAAAGGGAAACGCCCACAACACACCAACAAGCAATTTTCGACACTCTCGGTACCTTCGCAAGATACGAAATACAGCTCCAGGCTAGTCACTCAGGACACATCGCAATCACGGATCGCCCTCGTCTCCATACCTATATATTCATCCACCCGCTCTATCCTAAACATCAATAAATAGCCCATCATGGGTTCTTGTATGTCGACACCCTCGGAAGAACCGAAACATACTCCACAATCATCCAAACAGAACCCACCCTCCTCAGCAACTACCACACCAGTCAACAACGAAGTCGTGAATGGTAACACAGCTACACCGACAACAGCACTCCACTCGGCATCAACACCACAATCACAAGCAGCCGGCAGTGCCTCGGGCGAAATTGGTCATGATAGGGGATCAGATGCTCAGGCTATCAGCGCGGCTCTAGCTGCTACGGAAGGCAGTATTGAGAAGAGAGGCAGCAAGGATAGGAGCAATGCTATCGATAGGCAATTGGAAGATGACCAGAGGAAATTTAAGAAGGAGTGCAAGATCTTGTTGCTAGGTAAGTGGTTATCCAAGGCTCATCTTTCATTTCGCCGGTCTTCTCTGGCATACTACCTGCACGAGCTCCTCGTTATCCGCCGTTCCGTCCAGTCTATACCCACGGGATAATTGCTGATCAGCAGGATCCGGGGAATCTGGGAAATCGACTATTGTCAAGCAGATGAAGATTATTCACCAGAACGGTTACTCGAAGGATGAGCTTCTCAATTTCCGAATGATAGTGTGAGTCATCTTCCCCGAATTGAAGCTACAAAGCTGACCTAGATTCCTCCCCTCTAATTTCTGCCCAATCCATTGCCATCACTATGTCCTCCTCACTTGCCGCACACAGTCACAAGAACGTTATCGACTCGGCCCAAGCATTACTCATGGCAATGCGTAAACTAGGAGTCGATCCCGAAGAACCCAACAACCGAGCCCACGCCGACCGAATCCTAGAATATCGAATGGACACCGAACCCCTTTCCGTCCTACCCCAAGATATCCTCCATTCAATCGAATCACTATGGCACGACCCCGTCATCCCATCCGTTATGGATCGATCTTCCGAGTTCTACCTGATGGATAGCGCAACATACTTCTTCTCTAACCTAAGAAAGATTGGAGAGGCGGATTATGTCCCAGATGAGGCAGATGTATTGAGGGCGAGAACCAAGACAACTGGTATTAGCGAGACGAGATTCAACATGGGCCAATTGAGCATACACATGTTTGATGTGGGTGGACAGAGATCCGAGAGAAAGAAGTGGATTCATTGTGAGTCTCTTCATTCGTGACTGGGCTAGGCTGATGATAGGTTTCGAGGCTGTTACCAGTATCATCTTCTGTGTAGCCTTGAGCGAATACGATCAAGTCCTCCTAGAAGAGAATGGACAAGTGAGTCACCCCTGCCCCCTTATATCATCACATGGCATCTACTAATAATCAGAACCGAATGCAAGAATCCCTAGTCCTCTTCGAATCCGTAATCAACTCTCGATGGTTCTTACGCACTTCAGTGATTCTATTCCTCAACAAGATCGACGTATTCAAGCAGAAACTACCCAAAGTACCCCTTGTTCATTACTTCCCCGAATACACTGGTGGATCCGATATCAACAAAGCTGCAAAGTATATCCTCTGGAGATTTACACAGACAAATAGGGCTAGATTGAGTGTTTACCCTCATTTGACCCAGGCTACCGATACCTCGAATGTGCGTACAATATCTCTGCTTCATTCTGGATGCTAACGAATTAGATCCGATTGGTATTCGCCGCAGTCAAAGAGACGATCCTACAAAACGCCCTTCGAGACAGTGGTATTCTATAAACCTCTGAGCGACGAACACCAATATATCCTACCCTCATACAACCTCATTATTCTGCCCAACCCGTCTTGATCATGTACTTTACCTTCGACCTGGTCCAGCCTCACCTGGACCCCATTAAGCTTCCATACCCTTTTTTGATTCTCTCATTTCTTCGTTGTTCTTTTACCCGAGATGCAGGATAGTTGATATAGTAGGTAGACTCGACCTGCTTATGCATCGCTTATGTACCACCTCTTCGGCTATTCTTTACTGCATCGGCTTCTGAGATATCGCCATCGATCAGACTCGGCTGAGATAGATAGGCATGAGCACTCATTGCTTGCTTATACAATATGCGCCAAAACTAAATGAGCAAGATCCCACAATCCCATCCTAAAGCCTTCATCATAGCTCTCCAACAGACTTTAGTGCCAGCATCGACAACTGCCCTTTTACGCCATACTTCCTCCATCAATTGTAATGCTTGTCTCGAATTTCCAAAAGCAGCAGCATCCCCACCTAGACTTTGGAATCGACTCCTAAAGAAAGCTTGCTGTGAGGGTGTCTCGCAATGACATCCCGCTAGGGTTATGGGGAATACTAGGGACCTATTGATATCGTCGTCGGTTTGGATCGTATCGAGTCGGCGGAGTGCTTCTGTGACATCTTGTACTGCCGTTGCTACTTCCGGCACTACTATCAGCCGTCAGTTCACGGATGACTGGGGAGAAGCTGACCTCTTGGATAAGGACCGTTGATGACTGTGGCGAGATACAGCCTGGCAGCTCCGTAGAAGATCTCTCTCATTATTCGAATAGCAGATTGGTTCTCTGGAGACTCGGATGATATTCCATCATCCGTCCCGTTCCCGTTTCCATCAAGTAAGCCCTCTCTCCAGCTCCTTTCCGAAATCAAGGTTTCGATCGTAGCTGCTCTCCGTAATAGTTCACGAATGGATAAGCAGCCTGTTGATTCTGCGTATTCTTTCCATTCTGATAATTGGACAGTCTCGGCTAGTGCCAACATCTATCATTAGCTCCTTTTCACAAAGACATGAATCTTCGCCAAAGTGGACTCACGGTAGTATTGTCGCAACCCATGACATTTGCCATGGACAGGTGAGGCGGGGTCGGCATCATCGGTCGTTGATCCAGTAGGCGGCGGTATGTCGGTAGAAGTCTTGAAGCTTTGTTCAAAGTTACCGAACCCAGGATATCCATCCATACCATGACCGCTATCAGGGGTTTGTACCTTCCCCATGGTGTATCCAGATTATACACTTGCCTTTTTCAATCAGTGTCATTCTGTGTATGAGAAGGTAAGAAACATACGAGGTTCCACTCAGTTCCGGACTAGCACTGAGTGCCGCCGACAAACACCTTTGACTAGTCAACATGACTTCCCTCCATTCCCTACTTGTACCTCCGCTAAACAAGTGGAATGAAATCGCAAATAACGCCGATACTATCACATCCTCCGAAGTTAGATCTTCTGAGGATAAGAAACGTAATCTCTCGATTGACCGTCGATGTGTGCTTTTAGCGATCAACGTATCGCGATCCCCGGTCCCATCGTCTATAGCTTCGTCCGCTGCCGTCCATGAGGTTGGGAGGCTCAAAGGTTTCTGCGTTCGCTGAGCTACTAGATGGAGAGCAGCGAGAGATGCAGCGGAAGTCAACACTTCTTTCCGTGTCATGGCGAGAGGTCCAATCAAATCAGTCAATTGTCGAGATCCAAATCGGTATTGAAGGGGTAGGACGACGCTGATATAATGATGTAGATATTCCACATGCCTATTATCCGCTGCTCCATATACAGATGGCGAAAAGACTGAAAGTAACGGTAGGTCGGTCGTTGGATCCGGCTCAATGTATCCTTGCGCAGGCGGAGGCATTGGACCCGTGGATGTAGGTGTAGGAGTCGGGGTGAATCCGGTGTTATCGCCAAATAAGATCCTCCAGACGTCTTCGAAAGTAGCATCGTTAGAAGTTCCATCCTCGTTGGTTGATTCGGTGATAGCGGCCACGGCTAGTGATTGGTCGGCAGGTATGTGGGTGAGTGGCTGCATGTCCCAAGTCGATTGGGACTGTTGACTTGGCTGAGACCACAGATCCGACGAGATAGAGGTAGATGGCGGCATGATCCCAGTTGACATTTCCGACATTGTATATGCGGTAGCTGAATTATTTCGCGGAGGATGTATGTTAATAGAGGGAAATGAAGTGTCGATGGAAGGTAAAGTTTCTCCATACCCCATCCCCTGTCCGTGACCATGCCCATGTCCGAGTCCGACTCCGTGTCCGTATCCCTCAGAAATGGATCCACGATATCCACTCCCATTACCGTCATCTCCGTATACCATTCCCCCTTGCTCATAAGATCCCTCTTCATGGTCCGTACTATCATCTCTTCCCCCTCCATTCTTTTGTGATAAGATCTGTTTCTTCCTGATCTCATCAGCCTACACACCTCCGAGATGAGAGCGCTTACAGATCCGCCCTGACTTTCTTTTTGTTGTCATCTCCCCTTAACCAACCTGGTCGCTTACTACTATACCCAAGACACTCGATACCTAGTCGCTCACATGAAGCGCAAAATGGTTTCCGCTCATCACATCTCTAGATCATCAACAAAGATCTCTTATCTGATAGTAGAGTAGACTTGCCTTCTTGCGTACTCTGCAAGTGATGCAGCCTGTCTTGGCACGCTTGGGGGCTACCTGCTGCCTCGAAGGTCCTGCTCCAGGTGACGAGAGCTCCTCACGCGTCGTCTCCATCCTGAGAGAGATGTGAGCAGTGTTGCGAATGAGGCAAAATGGTAATAATAGTAGTAAGACAGATGGAGAAGTGGCGTTCTCTCGCTGAAGCTTCGGAGTCGTGAATTCCGTCTCGAGTAAAGTGGAAAGGTCAAGGAACGAGTGCATTCAATTTCTACAACGACTATATGGTATTTGACGGGAACTGCTATTTCCAACAACTGACTGAAGAGACTAGATTTCCAAGATGACGGATTTATTGAAATTCACCAGGCTAATTTGTCAGCTCAAGGTCCTCTGCTATTGAGAAAAAACTCACTACAGGGCCGAATGATTCCCCTACGGGTAGAGGCTGGAGAGGACATCCGAGTCCATCACATCCACTGGTGTAGAATGTATTTCCCCACCAAGTAAGACTAGCTCCGGGGAAGGTGATACAGAAGAATTGGACTACCCCGGAAACGGCCGCTCCAACCGTCAATCCGATCGAGAGGATATCTGTCATTAACGCCTACTCCAATATAAGCAGATGCACTTACAACAATACTTGTTCCACCAGGCCGGGAATTTCCGGTATAGGTACGACATGAAGAACCAGGCGAGAGGTACTCCCGACCACACGAATGACCAATTGTATGGTGCTTTCTCATCAGCACCTGTCCCTTGTCCATGAGGCGATGTTCAGGGCGGACTTACCAAAGTATTGAGCACCAGCAATAATGACCGGAATATTGACCGCTACAGGTTAGTATGGCTCGATCAAGGACCAAGCGTCGGAACATACACTTGGTGATCTTGTTGGGCCATCGTCTCTTGACAGCCCAAGCGATTACAGTCAATCCTGCACCGACGAGGAAAGCAAACATCAGATTCTTGTACAATCCACTGGTCCCATATACCCGCTCTGGCCCGACGACACCGAATAGAATAGCTGACGAGAAGAAGGTGGTCTGTGGGTCAGCTTCGTAATGGCCTGGCAGATGGATGACGAGCTTACGTAGTATGGACAAGTCATTAGATCTTTCTGACCCGGTTGACATAGATCAGGAATGGCAGACATTTGCCAATTGATTATACCGATACTGACCAGACTACCGAGTAGACAGCCAAGCATCTGAGCTCGAAATGTCGCTCGGGGCGGGACATGTAGGTAATGGGCTAGTTTCTGATCTTGAACGTAGAGGAGGGCCTGAATCAAGGCTGAGCATCAGCATGAGATTTGTTGAAGGGTTTGGAGACTTGCCGACCCATCCGTAGATCTTTCCAATCATGTTTGCGTATGGTCGTCCCGGAATGGCGACACCGACCACAATTTCTGCCAAGACAACAAGGGTGATTTGAACATTCTGCGAGTCAGCTCTGTGTGACACGGAGGTCCGAAAGGCATACACTTATAGCGAAAATGATACCGGCCGGTACCAAGAAGATAGCAGCAAGTGCCATGGTCAAGACGATACCCCACACCGGCATGGTCGTGTCGTAGACCTCACAAGCCACCACACCGAATACGAAAGCCAATAGCGTAACGACCGCGAACCACCATTGACTAGCCTCGGGGTATTGTTTCATCAGTTTGAAGTGAACATCCAACTCCGGCCTTTCCTCCTCTTCCTCGTTCTCCCCCTTTTTCTTCCACAAACTCTTCACTTGCCTCACACCAATCTTGGCTCCGACCTTGATTTGATCCCAGTGCTCAAGTAGAGCGTACAGCAGTGCAGCGGTATATTGTGCGAAATACGCTCCAAAGACTAGATTGTAGCCTGCCGAGTAGTAGAGCGGAGAGTACTGCCTGTATGCATCCACGTCTAGGGTTCGATCGGGCTTGAGGACCGAGGTGACATTATAAAGCGCTCCGAAGCGGTCGAAAGCTTGGTTCGAGTTGGGCAGGAGGTGGGCAGAGTACCATGTGTTTGAGAAGTACAATCCGATGGCAATGAGGAGACCGATTGATGTACCGACTGAAAATCAGCGAGTCGTTCTTGGCAAGGATACAGGACTCACTGAATATCTGAAGAGTCGCCCACCAAGGAGTAATTAATGGTGTCAGACCAGCACCGCTGACGTACGTCCAATCGAAAGTCGGCATCGGGTTCAGCCCGAATCCAGTGAATGTACCCATAACGACCGCGAGTTTGACATTTGTAGGTGAGATCCAAGTTGGCCAATTGAAGTATGTCATGAACGGAAGTAAGAAGGCAGTGACGAAGAACCAACAGAAGCTGGCCAAGGTGGCATATAGACAGAAACGGAAAGCTGTGATCTTCCAGCCGTGTACTGGTGGATCTGGGCCATCTTGCGTGACGTGAACCTCACCACTTTCATCGAAATGTCGTCTGTGGAGAGCGTTGAAGAGCGAGATCTTGGCGAGATTGAGTGGCCAGACCATTGATGATGGATAGACTAGGTACTCCCTTGCCATACCTGCCAAGCCGAATCCGAGGAATTGGGTTGATAAGACGATAAGGAATTGATATCCTAATTTACCTCCTAATTCTGGATCATCAAAGAAGACGGGTAGCTTGGTAGCGAGGATGATGTCGATAGCTGTGGCAGTGGGGAACGAGACGGTAGCCATCATGGTCACTATCGTGTGTTCTTTCACCGTCCACGGTCCTGGGTTCAAAGTGAATGACCAGCCACCAATATGGAAATGTCGTCGAGGTAGGAATTTCGCAAAAGCAATACCAACGGGATGAACGACGAATTGAGCAAGTAATGGTGATAGGTAAATACCAGGTTGGCGAGCTCCGAACCAGCAGTTTAATCCTGTACCCACGATGGTGACGATACAACCTAGGAAGTAAGAACGAAAAGTCTCGCATGATTCTTCGGGGTCGTCGACAGATGGTACGACCGCTCGAACCTCGTGAGGTATGTTGTCGGTAGTAGGTTGAATCTCCTTGACATAGCCATCGTTATCGGTACCAATAAGGTCTTTCTCATCATGAGGTTCCAAATGGAGGTGCTTGTCGTCGGTGGTGATGTCCAGCTCGTGGTCTTTGTTCATCGTGACGAGAGTTTGTCGTCGATGAGAACCCGGTTGACAGCATTATCATGTTCAAGTATATATATCTTGGTTGTACGCAATAGAAGTTGAGCGGATCGACAACCCCGGGCAGGCCGAGGAGACAATGCACAAAGGCGCCGGGCGCGTACCTACATAACCCTGAAATAGATGTGGAGCTTTGGCCTCTCTACCTTCTTTCTCGATCGGTATCCCCAGGACCGACGCTTGAGGCTGGACTGCGTCTGCTTACCAGCGTCTTGCAGCGGCTGTGGAGATAAGGCTTCATAGTCATCCACCTTCGGGACGAGATGGCCCGAAGTAACTGTAGGCCGACCGAAAGTGAATATGATATACTCTACCTGAACTGCAATTTGAATTCGCCGTTAAGGCCGGACGAAGCCGCGGTGAAGATATGTGGTACCGAACGAAGTGCACACGAAGCCACACGGATCGTGACAGGCCTAGATTCATGAATGTGCAGTCCCGCCAAAGCTCGAAGACGCGATTGATGCATGCTATGCCCTCGAGACCTAACGCTTCTTGCCAATTCCTTCCAGCCTGACATCTTCCGATCCCCATGCGGTCTTCTCTGCAAATTCTCGATTCTCCCTTCCCCACTTCTCGAAATGTCCCTCGACCATCTCCCGGTCTTTGCCAAATCCAAGAGGTTTACCCCAAGCAGTCCAACAAGGGGCCACCCCCTGGAAAGCTTTCTCCCCTTGATCCGCCGCATCTCTAAGTTCAGGTTCTTTGCAACTATCGAATCCCCCGTATCGTTGTTTGCAAGATACTGATCTTATCTTGCATCGTATCACTGTTGTGTTGGTGACATTTGGGTCTACGGGCTCGCCGACGTAGGTGGTACGGGAGTAGGCTGTTACAGTATTCGTCACTTCCGCTAGGGAATTGCGTTTTTCTTCATGCTGCTCGGGATCAGTCGAGTCAAGAATAAGAGGAGAGTGAAGGTGGACAGTTGCAGAGCGGTAGTTTAACGAGTGGTCATGAGCTGTGGGCGAGAGAATGAGGCCATCGACTGGAGATGAGCAGGTGATACGGAATGCAGGACTTACTCTTTGTCGTGGTTGCCGTAAGAGTACCAGCTCCCCTTTCCACAGCCTCGACGAGTCCAGACTGACGATGCCTTGAATCAATATCACCGCCCCTCTACCCGTGAGGAGCAGACTCACGTATGCAGGTAAACGTTATAACTCCCCTCATCCTCCTCATCTCCCTCTCCGTCGTAGACAGCAACAAGGATCAACGGTAAGTTCATGATAGTCTCCTCCCTCTTCTTCCCTTTCACATCTTCTCGATCACCAGGATGGATGAAGGCCACATGTGAAATTGGTGATTGCCCAAAGATCTCCAGGGCGGCTCGAAGGTGATAAGATGCTCTGTTGGTGTAAAGTCGGATGGAAGACTGGGGGTCCTTGACCTCTGTTGTCATCTCAACGTCTTGTCGGCTGGAGTGGAGGAACTTGTATACTCTACGTGCGTACTCAAGGATGCATACGAGCAATTAATAGCAATGGGTTGTACAAAGGATATGCGATCAAATCAGGGTAGCGCTTACACTCAATTTGTTGAAATCATAAATCCCTGTTTCCATATTTTGGGCAAGACCTTCCCTTCCTTTCTTGATCTGCATTCAAGGTCTATTTCTCGGGCTACCGTCCATGCGCAGTACCTACTCACCAATGACCCTCTAACTGTAGAAGCAGCGAAGCATTCCGCATTAGCAGCTCCTCACCGGCGATCCCGGGCCTGCCCACATGGCACCACTTTACCGCCAGCCCCGCCCGCGCTACCCCACTCGGCATGATCCCCGAGCGCTATTTCCAAGCGCCTTTACAGATAACTTATCATTCAGTGTTGAGACTCTAGAATGGTCCATCATCAACAACTACGATGTCTATTGTGGCACATTCGACCACTGAGCAATCTCGTATTCCATCCGGCAGGAAGGTTGAGCTAGCTGCCTTGAGTAGCCAGCTGGTAGGCAAGTCTTCTTGGCAGGATCAGACCTGGGAGTATCCTCAAGCGCCAACTTCCGGAGGAGTGGTCGAGACGCGTCATGGGTGTCAGATAGCGGATCCGTATCGGACTTTGGAGACTCTCGAGGATGAAGCGACCCAGAAATACATCGCCGAACAGAATCAGGTGAGTTGGGAGTCTGGGAGAGTGAGGAGTGAGCTGATAATAGCTCTCCCGCCCTCTCCTTCATTCGCATCCTCTCCGAAAGGAGCTTGAAGCTGCGGTAGAACAATCGTACGCATATGAGCGAACATCATGCCCCATGCTGCAAGGTGACGGATACTATTACTGGCTCTACAACCCGGGCACTTCCCCTCGAGATGTCCTAGTCAAATCACGCGACCTCAGGAACGATTTCGGTAAACCGCCAAATTCCATTGACGAGAAGAATGGGCCGTGGTTGGTATTCGACCCGAACGAGGAAAATGACACATCGTTGTATATGTATTCCTGGTCGCCTAGTGGACGGTATTGGACTGCTATCTTGCAGAAAGCGGGGAGTGATTGGCAGAATATCAGGACTATTGACACCACGACGGGCATTGCTGTGGAGGATGATTTGACTGGGGCCAAATTCACATTCGGCGCTAGTTGGGTATACGATACTGTAAGTTGGCTTATCGTCTGATGGCTGATAACAGGGATTCATTTACAAAGCGACGATAAGCGAGACCAATGGATCAGCGTACAGCTCGATGGACGGAGCATTTGGGATGTTTTATCACCGATTGAACACTCCTCAGTCGGAGGACGTTCTAGTCTGGCATGGCGAAGGGGATGATGCGACATCCCAGATCGTTGGCAGACCTCATGTCATGTCTTGCAAAGAGACAGATGCGACAAAGAGATCATGGATGCTGTGGGACATTTACAGGAATACGAATCCTGAAACAGAATGTTTTGTCATTGATATCCCTACCGATGTAAAGGATTTGGGACACCGGCTGAAGGAAGTGATTGAAGGGAATAAGAGGTGGTTGACGAAGGGCTGGACTGGGCAGACTACATGTAGGTCAATCCTTTGGGATATTGCTAACAAACAGATATCGGGACTCTCTCTTCTGACGTACACTTGTTCTTCTCCACTACCGACGGTATCGAAGCCGGACGTATTCTTTCACTTGATGGAAAATCTTGGGACACCAAGCCCGATTTGAGGCTACGAGTGGTGATATCGGATCATAAAGATGGCCTGATTCTCCAATCGGCTCATCTTGTGAACGATCAGATCCTCACTCTTGTTTACCTGCGTGATGCTTGCGCCGAGATCGTCTTCGCAGATGCCAGGACCGGTCAGTCAATCGGTAAGACCGATTCAAAGGGCACAAGGGGACATGCTACGGTCGAACATATCGATGTTCCTGTCCCACACGAAGAATTGGACGCCCAGAGACGGGGTCTAGATCCAGTAGTGATCCCCAAACACGCTTCTATATCTGCTGTATCCTGTCGGTCCGATTCGGACGAACTGTTTCTCGCTATCGACACCTACGTTGCTCCTCCATATGTCCTCACTGGAAAAGTGTACAATGAGGCGGACCAAGGAGTGGATGTCCATATTGGCCGGTTGGACCATGGTGATGCTCCTCATGAAGACCTTGTTTGTCGGGAGGTCATGTATACCTCTCATGATGGAGTCAAGATCCCCTTGTTCATCAATCACGCCAAGGACCTCGATGCTACCATCCCACAACCTGTTTTGTTACATGCATATGGAGGATCAGGAATGTGTCTAACACCACATTATAATCCTTTATTCGCGTCTTTCATGCGGAATCTACGTGGAATGTGAGTCATATTTGCAGTCCGAGCCCTAGCTGATGATAGTGTCGCTGTCGCTTGTATACGAGGCGGAGGCGAATATGGGAAAGCATGGCATGATGTCGCTGTTGGAATCAACCGATCTGTTTCATTCGACGATATGGCTTATGCGGCTCGGTATCTACATTCTTCCGGGTTATCAAGCCCAAGTCTGACGTCGATATATGGGATTTCGAATGGAGGACTACTCGTAGCGGCTTGTGCCAACCGGAATCCAGAATTATACGGCGCTGTCTTTTGCGATGTAGGCGTGTTGGATCTCACTAGGTTCCATAAGTTTGTTAGTAACCTTGATTCGATCCACTCGGTCCAGCTGACAAATAGACTCTTGGTCGTTTATGGACCGCAGAATATGGTGATCCCGATAACGAAGATCATTTACCAACTATCCACTCGTCCTCTCCTTATCACAATATCAACCCTCATGCTACATATCCAGCAATATTAGTCACGACGGGCGACCACGATACCAGGGTCATACCAGGTCATTCGCTGAAGTATATCGCTCAGCTACAGAGTATGCTCTCTTCATCTATCGCTCATGCAAAGCTGATAACAGACTTACTGCCCAGGAACAGAAACGCTTTCCTTGCTCGTATATACGAGAATGCCGGTCACGAATGTTTGTCCACTTAATTTCCCCGGACAGAGAATGTTTGGCTGACGTGGTAGCGGCTAGCAAGTCTGTGGCTCAAAGAGTCGAAGAAGCTGTGGATAGACTGGTCTTTGTCCTCTCGACCATCACTCGGGAATGACCGGGCAGTCAGAAGGTGTTGGAAATAATGATTGATTAGATGTCAGATGAATGTATATAGATGCCAGATGATTCACCGGATATATGCAATCAGGAAATGCCAGATAATCTACGCCAAGTCCATAACAATTATCGCCTAATCGGATAACTTCGGAGAATCTACATAAGTGGAGGTGTGACATGTGGAGGTAGTCACCACCATCACTACTTTGCTCTCTCTTTCAATCAATCCAACGCCTGGCAAACACAATGGCATCCTCATTAAAGCTATCTCCACACCTCAAAGCCCTCATCAATTCACCCCATTCCCTCCCTTCGCCGATCGCTTCTCCAGGTAGAGCAGCTTTGAAATCACTATTCGACAAGATCACGTCGAAAGGCGAGAAATATGGGATTGGACATGAAACTTGGTTGACCCTAAGTACAGCTGCTTTGGTCACTGTGAACTCGCCCGAGAGTGTAGGTGGACTATGGGAGTATGCTAGAAGCAAGGGCGTCGATGGGGTCGAAGCTGCTTCCGTGAGTCTATATCCTCGTGTAGGAATAGCGCTGATTCTAGATCATGAGGGAGACTGGATTGAAATGTATTTCATTCTCTGGTGTAAGTTCTTCTGCTACCTTTGAAGAGCAACTAGTATAGCGACCGTGTCCAGAAATCAACTGATAGACAGATCCCCCGAACGATCAATGCTCTCGTTGCTCTTCGATCCCAATTACCCTCTGACGTCAAATCATCCCTGTCCACCGAATCACTAAGATCAATGTCTAATCAAAACCTCGAGCCCGTTTCAAAATCCGGCTTGGCACTCTGGGACGGTATCTACTCTCCACATCACGTCAAACTACTGGCCAAATTAGGCGAAGCGCATCCCGACCTTCCCGTTCATATCCTCCATTCGCATTACTCCCACCTACTCTCTGATCCTCTCGCCGTATTCCCGGAGGGTCACCATAAGATCGGAAGAGTTTTGACGAGTGTGGTGGCTATCGCGTGTCTGAGAGCTCAACAAGGAGTTGCGCCTCAATTGACCTCGCATGTATTTGGGTTGAAAAAGGCTTTATTGGAAGGTGGAGGTGGTGAGGGTGAAAAGGGATTGGTCAAGGGGGAAGAATGGTTAACAGAGGATGCAGGAGTTGAATGGGTTTTGGACTCTACGGATAAGATCTCGGAGGTTGTTGCGGGTAGGACTAGCTTTGCTGGACCTGTCGGCGAAAAGGCGAAGCTGTAGATAGGAGTAGAATGAGATGAAGACATCGAAAGGCAGAAGTCGATTATGCATTGCATCAAGCTTGAAACCCATATACGCTAGTAGTATCATCTATACATGCCTTCGCCTTGCAAACCTGTCAGCCAGTGATCAAGGTACCCGATCCGACTTCTGAATCTTCACGCGCACAGGTCTGATTTAACTTCTTCATGCAAGATGTTATGCTGTCTACTTCTTTGTCTACTCTTCTAAACCTGCTCCTTACTGCCCGACTCTAGTATTTGCCCAGCTTCTCGGCAACCTTGAACCCACACCCAGTCTTCTCCTTAACTTCCTCCAACGTAACACCTTCAGCCAATTCTACCAATGTCAAACCCCCACCTCCCGCTCTATCAACCTCAAATACACACAAATCCGTGATGATCTTCCCTACGACCTTCACGCCTGTAGCGGGTAAGGTACATTGTTCAACGACTTTTGGTTTCCCGTATTTATCCACATGATCCGTGACTACGATCACCAGTGTCTCGTCGGGATTGGAAACTAGATCCATAGCTCCTCCCATTCCTTTCACTAGTTTGCCTGGAATCATGAAATTCGCCAAGTCGCCCTGAGCTGACACTTCCATCGCTCCTAGGATAGAGACGTCTACGTGACCTCCTCTGATCATTCCAAAGGACTCGGAAGAGTCAAACACGGACGCTCCGGGTACCAAGGTTACGGTCTCCTTTCCTGCGTTGATGATGTCGCTATTTGTCAGCGCTGACTTGATACTGGGTCATGGTGGGACTCACGCATCAACTTGGTCTTTGGTGGGATAAGGTCCCATGCCAAGAATACCATTCTCCGATTGTAACCAAACATTGACTCCTGGTTCCGTATAATTGGCAGCCAAGACGGGCATTCCAACTCCAAGATTACAGTAGTACCCATCTTTCAATTCCCTCGATGCCCTCTTGGCAATTTTCTCACGACGTAGCTTAGCGGCATCCTTGGTCTCTGCCGTTGCGTCGGATTTGTCGCCTGAGAGGGTCATGAATTCGATTTGTTTGTCAACTGTGGCTGGGACGATTCGGTCGACGTAGATTCCTGGAAGGTCGACTTCCATGGGAGTGATCTCGCCAACTTCGACAATGTTCTCGGCCTGGAGCGTTAGTGACTGTCTAGACGAAGGCAGACTGGGGGGCTTACCTCGACGATGGTAAGTTTAGCGGCTTTTGCGCATAGACTAGCGAATGCTCGAGTGGTGTACCTGACATTAGCTCCACTGTCCTCTCCGTACTCAGGAGTCTTACCTGAAAACACAGTTTCCAGCTTTATCAACTTTCCAAGCTCTGACAATTGCTACATCCCCTTTAATAGCCGGTTCCATTAGGTATCTCTTGCCTTCGAATTCTTGAACTTGCTTCTTGACTCCCTCAATCTCTATGCTTTGTTTCCCATCTGCTCCCTTTCGAGAGTATTTCTGAGGGATTCCTCCTGTCTCGACGAGTGTCCCGGCACCTGTACGAGTGAAAACACCGGGCATTCCTGCGCCTCCTGCTCTTAGTCGTTCGGCTATCGTCCCTTGAGGAGATAGTTCGAGAGCGACTTCTCCACCTAGGTAGGCATCTTGGAGACGCTTATTTGTCCCGACGTAGGACATAATCATTTTGGAGATTTGGCCGGATTTGATGAGGGGTGCTGTCTGATTAGCGAGATGCTATGCTGGTACAAGGTGGGAAAGACATACCTAGACCGACGACACCATCTCCAGCATTGTTGGATACGACAGTAAGATCATTGATCGCTGGAGTATCCCCTAAAGCCTTGATGATAGTCTCGGCAGTTCCACATAATCCGAAACCTGATCGTCAGCAACTTTCCTGCGGCACTCGAGGCACTCACCAGAACTGAGAACGAAAGATCCAGGCTTGATATCCTGGACAGCCTCATACGCCGATCCCCATACCTTGCCCTTCTTCGTGTCGACCGCTGGTTTGCCCACGCGCTCAGCTTTACTGGGTACGGAATGTAGAGGTGATCTTTCGACGATTGTCGATTTTGACCGTGTGACGAGTCCTAAACGAGGTGATGCCAGGATGGTAGGGCGGATGAGTGTGGTGGTAGATAGAGATCGGGCTGATGCTCGAGATAGAGCTCTTGGTGTGCGTGTGATCATCATCGTGGGGGTTGCTTGGGGATTTGAGTGGTTGTGAATGACCTGCTTATATACATGTGTTCGCGTACTCGTACATGACGATATACAAATTCCCGGTAAATCAGACCGGCATTCGGCCGAGCCAAAACAGTCATAGGCCCGACGCCACCCGAGCTATCTGGCATTTCTAGCTTGCTATCTGGCATTCTATGCCAAGCCATCTGAAATCGCACGCGGGCGCTCTTGCATTCTCGCTGCTAAGATATGATATCTGGTTGTCACTCTCTGGCATAAGTGCGCGGCGATTTGATATCCAAAGGAGGGGGTGTGTGCGGCATAATCCCGATCAGGGACACAGCGACTGTCGCAATGATGCCGCTCCGAGCCGATGTAAAACGGTAACAGTTTGAGCCTTTGAGTGGCCCATCCTATCATGTAAAAGTACAAGCCATCCACTCTCTCTTCCATTAAGTATTGTATACACGCATGAAGCTCATCTGCGTACACGCGAGAATAACGTGGGTGAATGGATATAAACCGGAGAACCCCTTTCCCCCAATCACTCAGGCACGTTCACCCTCCGGCCCCGGGGGTCTAGACACCTCGCTTAGAATCCAGTGGAGAGATTAGAGAAGGTCAAATATTGTAAAGAAAAGGTCAGATATCGCTTACACTTGACAGGTAATAGATACCTGTATACACTCAGAAGCGATCACACTCCTCTTTCTTGTTCTTACATTTGACCTTTTCCCCACCAAGAGGTCAGATAAAACGTTCGCTTCTTTCGCTCCTTGTCACTTTATAAACACGACCTAATCGATATCAATCCCCCCTTTTTCTCAATATGCTTCGATTACCTCTTCGCCGCTTTGCTCTCTCGACTCGATCTCGGCTTCAAGTTAGGGCTATCACCACTACTACAAAGACACTTGCTCAACCCTCTTTCGCTACCCACTCTGATACACCAGACGAGATGCCTGTTCCTGTTAGGACTACTGCCCAATGGGCTGAATTCGGTAGGGAGCATGTTACCAATGGTCTTGGACGATTGAAGGATCATGTTATCGTCAAAGGATCTGGATTGGATTTGTACACTTCTGAAGGAGAGAAGATCTTGGATTTCACCGCTGGTATCGGAGTCACCAACCTCGGACAGTAAGTGTTTGTTGTCGAGACAGGGATCGCGTCCACCATTGATAAGGAAATGCTGACGACCAGCTGCCACCCTGCCGTCAGTCAAGCCGCCGCTGCCCAAGTTTCTCAACTTGTCCACCTACAATGCTCCATTGCATTCCACGCACCATACCTTCAACTCATCGATCGACTCCTACCCGCCATGCCCCATCCTTCTCTCGATTCATTCTTCTTCTGGAACTCTGGATCGGAGGCCGTCGAGGCCGCTATGAAGCTAGCTAGGAAGGCTACGGGAAGAACCAACTTGATCACATTCCAAGGAGCTTATCACGGAAGGACTTACGGGTCTGGAGCTATGACCAGGTCAAAGACTATCTACACCCAGGGAACTGGTCCTCTACTTGTGAGTCGGATTGAGAATTGAAGGGCGTCCCACGTCTTCTTGAGTGGATGCTGATTACAGGGCTCCATCTACTGTACCGCCTACCCATACTGGCACTCTCTAGGTGTTCAACAGGGAACCTCGGAAGAGGAGATTGTTCGAATGGCATCATTCCAACTAGACATGACACTACGACAGCAAGTCAACCCCAACGAAGTCGCCGCCATCATCATCGAACCCGTACAGGGAGAAGGTGGATACGTCCCCTGTCCACCTGCTTTCCTCAAGCACTTGAGGGAAGTATGCGATAAACACGGTATCATGTTGATTGTCGACGAGGTCCAAACTGGATTCATGAGAACTGGGAAATACTTCTCGGTAGACCATATCGAGGGATTCAAACCCGACGCCTTGATCATGGCTAAAGGATTGGCCAATGGATTCCCCCTATCCGGTTTAGTCACCAGGAAGGAACTGAGTGACAAATTGGAACCTGGATCTTTCGGTGGTACCTATGCTGGAAACGCAGTTGCATGCGCAGCGGGTATTGCGGCACAGGAAGTTTTCCAGACTGAGGATATCGAGGGCAATGTAGTAAGGAGGTCAGAGCAGTTGTATACTGCTTTGAACAAGTTGGCCGAGTCACCAAAGACAAAGCACTTAATCGCAGAAGTCAGGGGACAGGGTGTAAGTCATATCCAACCCCATCAATCCGATCATAGGCTGACGATATAGTTGATGGCAGCAATCGAATTCCGTCAATCTCAAGACTCCTTAACACACACCGGCATCAACGTTTCCTCCACTCCCATCCCTAAAGATATCGGAAAACGAGTTCAGAAATACTGTATGGATCAAAACCTCTTGATCTTAACGACATCATGTTTCGACACTATTCGATTCATTCCTGCTCTTATCGTCTCTGAGGAGGAGATGGACAGGGCAACTAAGATCTTCAGTGATGCTGTTCAGCAAGTTGCTATGGAGGGTTAGGTTAGGCTTCGGGTTTTGATACGATACAATGAGATCTTGGTATATGTTTTGTAGAAGTATGGATTGTATGAATGATCGTCTCGATATCCAGACTCCGCAGTGCCGTGTTTGCGCAAACCACCTAATGGAATGAACCCTATCGACTTTGGGGAAGCAGAAAACTGACTACGAGTAAACTAACTGGAGTGAATATTAGCGGAACCAATAAATCAATCATCGCTGCGATGGTCCCTCGAATTCTTGAAGACACGCTAGCCACCACTCTCGCATGCATTGTCACTTTACGATCCGTTACTAAGCTGCTGTGGTAGGAAGAGACAGGCCGGATAGAAGGCAAAAAGATTGGACGAGCAGGGAATTGAACCCTGGACCTCCTGTAAACCAGATGTCTAACAGTTGTTATTTGCTAAACAGATGCGCTACCAACTGCGCCACCCGCCCATTCGATGGGTGCTTGATCTTGAGCAGTGTATAAACGTAGATGTTTGAGGGAACTAGACCTATCCCTTCGCTCACTCTCAGGATGCCGGAGTACCATGAATCTCACATCGAGCTGGCTTGGGATAAAGGTAGACCCGCACTCGGGCGGTTGGAATTCAGCCGATCATCTTTCTCACGTAGGTTATAGACAGGCGAGGCGTAATTTGCATATCTAGCTCATCTATCACTTGATATACCACGGCTCTACACTTCGCAGCCTGCCAGCTGTCCTACTCCTTTTTGTCTAGTTTAGCTTTCTTCCTCAAAGCTCTCTTCCTGATATCCTTATGCATCGAATCAACGACCCACATTCCGATATTCTCGGTGAAATACCCACCCATACCAACTGCGTAATCCATGATTGCATGGGCGGGGTAGGGGGTTGATTCGTGTTTCCTTCCCTGGGCTCCGACTGGGTTTCCGATTGAAGAGAGGACGGATTTGACAAATTGAGGTGGGGTTGGGACTGTTATGGAGGATTTTCGGATCTTGGACATTGCCGTTGTCTATGGGTCAGTCATGAATAGCAGCAAAGACGGCTTGTGGCCAGTCAGATGGTAGTAACCGGAGCTGCCTCGAGGGATCGTAGTGCGAATAGTGCTCAGGAGGGTAGTCCAATGGTACGCGAAAGGGGCAGGAGGAATGACATACGACGAAAGCAGGTTGTACCATCTGGACAACAACCCTTGAATCCCTGACTTCCTCCGCCAAAGCCTTGGTCCAAGTAGCCAATCCCCCTTTACTCATTGAGTAAGTTGCAAGTAACGAAGATGGGATCCTCCCGGTCAAAGACCCCATGTTGAGGATCAAGGACTGAGGTCCGGATCCAGCTGATCTCTTGATCATGGAAGGAAGGATAGCTCGAGTAAGGAGTAGAGTTCCGAAAATGTTTGTCTGGATGATGTTTTCGATTTCGGACAGTGGAGTGTCGGCAAATGGAACTGGCATCTCATGCGACGCGCCAACATTGTTCACTGCGAGTCAGCCTTCAGATCAAATGGTGTACGAGTGAACATACCGAGGATACCGATATCGAGGGTCTTTGCTAATTCTTCCATCTTGGCGAACCCAGTCTCCCTCTCTTCGGGTCTCGATACGTCGATAGCGACTACTTTGGTCTCGACCTTGTATTTGGATGCTACCTGTCAATATCGCCTGGATGAAATAGCCGATGTGACGAACCAATCTCATCAGCAATCTCTTGAGTCGCGCCTTCCCTCCTTCCAATCAAAACGACGCTGAAGCCCTTCTTGGCAAGTTGTCTTGAGAACTCGGCACCAATTCCTGCAGTAGCACCCGTAACGACTGCCCATGATTTCTGCTTCCTGTCTTGGAATGCTTTGATCTACCATCAGCCCTGTCGGCCACTTGACGAATGACAAGCAGACGTACATTCGTGCCGGATACAATAGTCATCTCGGCGATGAGTCGCAGGATAGACCATGCTTGACGAAGGAGCACAAGAGCACCTATGGAGGCTAGGAAGAGGGTAGGAAGGGGGAGATCGATTGCTGAAAGTCAGTCAGTCCTCTTGAGAATTTGGAGAATGTGATTTACACAGTTCATGGCCCAGGAAGTTGACCCTCGGATGGAACCCGCTTGAGCCTAGATTCACGTTCTTGACTACCATCTTGGTTGTAGAGTAGTGCAGTACAGGGGGCTACATTGACATTTCGCGGTTGACGCGATTCCACGTGTTTACCCTGAATTTAACCTCCACTCAAGAAGTCCACTCGACTCTCTTCCTTGACAACCTTTTTGTTTGTATCCTTGCCACTCTCTTGGTGAGACACGCGGTGGTATCCACAACAGCGACCACAACAACAAACATGGCACGCGTCAAGAAGCGTCCCTTAGATCTATCACCTGAATTACCAAGAAGGAGTACGAGATCTTCTAGGATTTCTGCTTCTACTTCTACTACCCCTTCAACATCAACTCCACCCCTTGACAAGGTAGAAATGAGGCTCCCTACGCCTCTTGCACCGAATGGTGCCGAGATCAGATCAGGATCCAAATCATGGGAGAAGGATTTCAAGCTGTTGACGTCACAATGGAAAAAGGGGGAAATCGACGGTTATGGAGGATTGGTGGCAACAATCATGAGTAAGTTGACGGTCGAGTAATAGCTGAAGCTAGATTTCAAATCTGGTGATGGTGATCACTCTGCTCGCTTCAAGCTCCAATATGAAGACATCGACGGAAGAGTATTCTCCTATACAGTGGAATTGGCGTTCAATGGTATGTCCTCCATAGTGCTACGCTGATGAGAGATTTGAGGACATATCCTCAACAGTATACCCTTCTATGCTTTTCCGACGACACCCTTCCCAAGCGATCCACCAGGACTTTCACAAGGTTTTCGGAGATATTCAATCTGGATATCAAGGAGGTGATCAGTGCTTTGGTGATGGGCTTGCAAGGGGATGATGAGATTGATGGTGGCGCTAGTCGGATGTTGATCGATGGACAGGGATCATCTGCCGCATCCGAGGGCGATGAGGAGGAATGGGAAATGGGAGAACCAGAAAGTCACGATTTCATGCCTACATTTATGACGGCCGGTAACGCAACTTCGTCAGTAGGGATGGATTGGGATATGTTGAAAACGTGAGCGACTACATTACTTTCTTCGGATAGCTGATGAAAGACACTTTGAGCAGGCGAAATCATATGGCTATCGTCCTGGCTTGACCGCTATTTCTGATCACTGGGTAGGTCATCTGCTAATCAGCACTGATGACAGGTGATCTCATACTCCATTCCATTCAAAAATATCGACATTGACCCCAATACACTCTGCATGTGGGATGACGGTCTCGTCGAAGCTTGGCGGACGGATCAGAGGTTCACTTTACTGGTCACTACGAATCAATACCCTCCTCATCTCGATCTAGTGAAATATACAATAGGTTATGGACCTCATTACAAGCCGGACTCGGACACCATTTTCAATTCGACCAAAATTTCGGGTTCAGCCATCGGGTCCGGCACTCAACTTGAACCATTCTACCTATCTGCCCCACTCAACAACTACCTCAAATCATTCGCTAGGTGCTATAAGCTCCGCACTGGTTTCCAATTGAATTGGACCGATGCAGACGGAATTGGTATGGACGAGATTCAATCGAATAGGGTATTCATGGAGAATTGGCATCCCCCAATTAGTCAAGAATGGGACGACTCCGATCCGGTCGTCAAGGGGTACGACAGGAATTTGCCACTGGTCGCTTTCTGGTGGAGTTTGAGGAGGTTCACTGAAGCTACTAAATACTGCTTAGTACGTGATTCTTGGAAGTACAGTAGGCTGACAGCAGAATTGCGGTACGGCAGTTGGGATCCCATCACTTCGACCATATGTTTGCGACAAGCCGCTTTGCTTATACGGGTTCATGAGTCTAGGGTAAGTCTGTCAGTAGTGGAGACAGATGACCGCTAATCGTAGACTGGGCCCTGCAGTTGAACATGTCATTCAAACTCAGCCTGGCGTTGTCGATCTACTCGTTTCCCTCGCGTATTCGGCCGCGAAGTCCAACACCAGAATGACGATGCCATTAGGTTTACAGCAAGTCGTTCCACTTCCTATGGGATGAAGCTGATATTAGTATCGAATTAGCCGATGGTACACTTCTCGACTCCTCACTGGATAAAGCAGCAGCTTTGGCTGAATTGATTGAAAATATCCCTCTGGTCTCTTCGATCAAACTTCATCTCGATAGCGGCCTCAAGTTGAAACATATCGATGCTAGTCCTGGAGCGATCACAGTCCTTAGATGGATAGTCGGCTCGTGCAGGGCTTACCTCAAAGAAACCAAGTCCGGAGAGGGAGTTCTCAATGCTATCGCCACAGCATACGCTACAGGAGACGTGGTTCGACAATTCACGTTCGTCGTGGGTTCACCGGAGCAGGAAGATAATTTCAGACAAGAGATCGTAAAGGCGAAACTGGAAAAGGCGAGCTGTGAGCAGTTTCCGACTTTGCTTGCTTTTCACGGTATGTCCCCATCTTGCCTTTGATCCTTTCATCGAATAAGCGCCTAATGGCAGGTTCTGGAACCGAGAGGTGGCACAATATCCTAAGGACTGGACTGGATTATAACGAGACCGTCTGCGGAAGAGTGAGTCTTGTGTGTTCGTTCAGGAGTCGGGACTGATATTCTAGGCGTATGTTCATGATCCAGTGGTCGAGTAAGAGGACTGACGCCTAGATATGGACACGGCGTATATTTTGCCGCCGAGTCCACCACGTCCATGGGTACTTATGCAAGAGGCTGCCAGTACAACAGAGAAAAGGCGGATTTCAAGGTCTCAAGAGCCACTGCCCTTGTTGAGCTTGGTAAGCTCTATACATACCATGACTTGCATGATTGCTGATAAAAAAGTCAATACTCCAGACAAATTTGTCAGTAGTAACCCCTACTACGTCGGTGAGTGCCGATTCTTCCCTGACGAACGGAGCTGAAAATAGTCAACAACGTCAAGCAAATGAAACCGCTCCTTCTCCTTGTAGTTGGTAACATGGAAGGTGACCGACCCAAACAAGTAGAATCAAAAGGCCGATTATTCCAGCACGACCCAGCTCTGAGGTTGAAGACGACCTACAATTCTCAGCCTCTTCGAGTCGTATGTTATTCCCCCTCTTATGATCATTCTGACGGGTAGACAATGCCGGAACAACTCAGTACAGTCATTCTGATGGATGATGAGGAAGACGATGAGACCGATACCAATCTCCTCAAACCACCTGTATCATCATTTATCCCTTCCCCACCGGAGAGGTTTGCGAAGCTGGACTTAATGCCACCGCCGACAGAGACGTCAACTGTCGCCTCTAAAGCGTTACAGAAAGAGTTCAAGAGTCTGGTAAAACTTCAGACAAATGATGTCTTGCCCTTTTACATCGATCCGGGCACTGATTCGTGAGTCTCGTCTCCTGCTCTGTCCTGTTTCTTGCAGAGTTCCGGATGAGCCTATTCAAATTGGATACGAGACTGATGATAGACTGTATTGCTGGGTACTTGAACTATTCGAGTTCCCGGAGTCGAAATTGAAGGAGGATATGAAGAAGTTTAAAGTCAAGTCACTTGTGTAAGCTATCTTCGCCCCAATGTCTTGGATAGAAAGCTGATGGGAAGAACGGAAGTTAGATTCCCAGCATCTTTCCCACACTCCCCGCCGTTTATGAGGATCCTTCATCCGAGGTGTTTACCGTTCATGCAAGGTGGTGGTGGGAATATTACAGCGTAAGCACCCCTCCTTGGCGTTTATCACTACCAGGATGAAGTAGCTAATGTATAGGGGAGGATCGATCTGTAACGAGATCCTGACGGTCAGTCCCTATAGTCGATCGAGTCAGCGAAGCTGATGATTAGGGATCAGGATGGAACCCCGCTTACTGTGTCGAAGCGATGGTTAGGGATATTATGGTTAGTCAGCTGTTCTTATTGTCTGGTGACGTGCTGATGCACAGACAAACATGACCGAGGCTAGTAAGTATCTCCGAGCGATCCGTTTTGACGATAGCTCCCCCTGCACGATTGGATCCTCATAGATGGGATCAGGCTTACACGTTGCCAGAGGCTGTGGAGGCGTTTAAAAGGGTTGCTGGACAACATGTACGTGTCTCTGCCTTCATACCTTTATCTCCTCCCCTCCCCTCGAATTGAGCATGGGACTTGCCTCGAGAGGGGAACGAATGAGAAGAGTAGAGCTGATATTAGGGATGGGCCGTTCCGGCTGGTTTCGATAAAGTATGTCCTTGGTTTCGTCTGGAAGATAAGCTGATGGTAGATGGCACGATAGTGGTCATGATAGTGTTGTGTATAACGAGAGACGAGAAACGACATTCGCTGAGAGTTGTATATGACGCCGATGGGATACGAACATTTTGAGCAGAGTTGTACATAGTAGTAAACCACACTTGCAAGTAAATAGGAGCAACGATGAATCAATTCAGCGCGTCTCTATGATCTCTCTGCACTAGATATACTTCATTCAATTGCCCACCTTACTTGTATACTTCAATTGTCACCGGACGATGAGCGACATCACCAGCGTAGATCTGGAAGCAGACCAGGATCTGAGGGATGTGTTCAAGTTGATGTACGATGATGAAGAGGATTGGACTATTGATGAGGTTTGTCCTAATTCACGTCACGGTCAAGTACTAATGGTAGGATGATCATCCATCATTGGATTCTCTCGTTCCGGACATTCAACTCGACCTAGCACCAGAAATAGAGGATCAATACCTCCAAACGACATATAGTAGGAAACGATTCAGATCACTACTCGATACTCTCGTCCCGACTTCACATTCATCGAAGAAACGACGTATATTCCCCTCAAACCCCAATCCAAACCCCTATTATCCCTCCTCTCTACCTCTTCCCCCTCTTCTTTCTTATACAGTCTACGAACCATTCAATCCTCTATCTTACCTAGCTCGTTTAAGGACATACCATCCATCGCTCTACTCCTCTTTTCTACCCGGATCAATATCGCCTGGAAGATTAGCGAGTAATGGATGGTTTTGCTCGATGAAAGATGGACTGGAATGTGGTTGTGGAGCTAAGTGGGGAGTTGGTGGACTCCTAGATATCAAGGATGGGAGGGTGAGGGAAGAGATTGGGCGGAGATTGGGAGAAGGCATGGGCGGGAGACATGAAGCTGGGTGTGGATGGAGGGTGTTGAGTTGTCCAGGTACGTCTACTACCACTTCTACTTCCACTTCTACTTCCACTGCCTATTCGTCTTTTCGTCCCGTTCACTTGTCGCTGTATTCGAAGGCGATGCTGATGACAGACGATATCATGTCCAGACTACGAAATACACTACATATCCCCATTGCAAGTAATATCGCCCCTCTCGCCATCACCCTGCCCACCAACCTGGATCTTCGAAGCTGCCTATCCGAGAAACAATCGAACAACCTGACATTCGCCCTCTCACGCTATACCGCCCCGACACCCACGCAAGCAGAACTTGCATTCTTCGGATGGACGCCTCATCCACTTTCCACCGAGATCATATCATGTCGTATCTGCCAGCGTCGCCTGGGTTTATGGGCTTTCCCGGTCTCGCCCTCGGGTGCGAGCGAGACGAGCGGGAGAATAGACAGTGAGAGGAATGCAGGATTGGATTCAGTCGGGGAACATCTCAGTTGGTGTCCTCTTGGGATCGCGGGCTGGTGGGAGGGCTGTGCACTGTTGAAAGGCGGTAGGGGGAATATCGGGGATTTGACGATTTCCAAAGACGTGAAGAGGAGGAAGTGGATTAAGGCTAAGAACGCTGCATGATCGGCCTGCGTGAATCTGTTGTATGCATTATCGCTCATGCGAATTTGAACGAGGCTACCATGTCGACTCTGGGTTGACTACAGTAATCGATACAGGATACATCTAATCTAGTCTGACATTTATCAAATCTACCCTACCACTACACCACTCTTCAATCGATATCATCGGAAATCTCGACTTTCTCGACCTTTTCCGTCGTATCCTTGATCGGCTCACCACTTTCCTGGTTATCGTCCTCCGTCTCAAAACCCTTTCCTTTTCCCTTATCCCCCAAAGCCTTTTTCAGCTCCTCGTCGACAATCTCGAATCCAACCGCAAACATCACATTTTCTCCTGGTGTTCCTCGCTTTTGACAGACGTAAGTCACTGGTTGACCATCCCAATATTTGGTAAGAGGAATCTGAAGTTTAAAAGGTGGTGGCAGTTGAACAGAGAGGGTATTGAAGTCTGTCAATCAGCCCATCGTCCACTTGACCTGATCGGGAATCTAGACTGAACAACGACGCATTTGCTGAATTAGCAAGCAGTAGGAGGGATATGTGGGGTGTTGGAGGTCAAATAGGAAAAGAGCGACACACCCAAGAGACCATTACAAAACTCCATAGCCACCTCCTTGTCCTTCAAGCCGACGGCCTGACGATGGGCCTTGTCGCCAAAGTACTTTGCCCTGCCTTTACTATCGCTCGGTACATCTAATATCAGCATCTCTCATATCTGATTCAATTGTAGGAAGGACATACCCTCTAGATCTTCGTGAGACTCTGTTATTGTACTACCCGTAGCACTGGTTCCGATTGAAAGATTATTCATACTAGCGACCATCGGACTCAAGGCCCATGGTTCATCGGCGTAGATATCACTCTCGACGTTTGGATCTACGAAGCTGTTATCAGCGGTCCGTATCTGTATGGTATCTGAGAGAAGGGGGTGTCAATGAGCCAGATCTGACTGGAGAGACAAGAGGGATTCCTGGGAAGAATGAGGGGTGTAAGGAGGAGGAATAGCTTGGAAGAAGAGACGTACTACATGAACTTCGTAGCTATACTTGTTCCCCATGGTAGACTATCCCTGATAGGATGTTCAAATACGTTCCCCCAAAGTACTTGATCCGCATCGACGTCTTCTAAGAATTTACCTACTTATCAGCCACCTCGCCCATTCCCTTGCCACGACACCCAACTCAACGCTCTCTTCCCCATCGAGAGAAGGTCGCCTCAGAGACAGACATACCTCTAATAACAATAGCATAAGTCATCCCTTCCCTACCCTCTTGTCCGAAATACTCATCCCCGTCTCCACCTTTGTGATCCCCCTCATACCCCTTGATCCAAACGCTAATCTCGCCTTTAAACGATGATGTCTCCAGTGGAGTGGGCGTGGGTGAATTGACATCTATAGGTTGGTGGGGTGGGTATGGAGAGGATGTGGATGAGATTACTACTCGTAGTTTGGGTGCCATTATTGTGTGAGACTTGGATGATGTGAATGATGTAAAGCGAGAATCAAAGTGGTCGTTGTGGGTGGAGGTCATGACGTACTCATATACATCGGATTATCTGATAACTATGTTACTTTACAACGATAATTTGCGCTAGCTGTCTACAGTTCTATGCTTTGATTGTAGCCTGGAAATGAATATGGCAAGGGGAAAGGGTATCCAGAATCAAGCTGGTTGTTCGTGAGGTCGAAAACACAGCGCTAGCGGTAAACAATCCTGACACCCTTGACGCCTCTCGCCCCCAACGCCTCTTCCAATTCCATCCAACCCATTCTGAACACGATCTGAATCTCATCCGTATGATGATTACCATCCAGATACCGCTCCATAGCCAATGATTTAGCGATCGCAACCTCATCATCATGTCTCAGCCTCAATTCCTTCTTGCTCAACTGACTAGGATGCGTCCCTGCAGACGCCAGACTCCTGCCAAAAGATGATTCGCGGACCTGAGTCAATGCAATTGGCCGTCTTTGTCCAGGTGAACGATGGGCTGCCATTTGATGTGATGAAGGTGATAGGCCCGAGGTATTGGTTTCGGTAGATCGGAGGGTCAAACTGGAATCACCTGGTCCTGAGCGGGTCAAGGTGGATTCGGATGGACCGGTTTTAGCGAATCGATCGAATCCGACTCGGCGAGTTGAGTTTGAGGGCATTTTCGGAGCTTCAAATAATGCTGCCGCAGTGTGATTCACACGGACTGGCCAGCGATGAACGCGGCGTAAGAATCCTTTGATGATTCCGAAAGAAACGAACCGGCGAGGATCGATACCCAGGCTGAGGATATCGTTTGCTTCGATCCATTGATGGACTGTAGTTCCCGGGAGGAGTTTCGAGTAAAGCCTGAGCAATGTTGGCCAGCTGGGAGGGGTGGATCCTGCGCGTGTGATGTATGATCCACATTCGGTGATGATCGACTCGTCCGCCGCTAAGCGTGTGATGCTGGGTTTCAGAGTGTACATGTTGGCGTATTGAAAGATGTCGATCATCATGATCACCTGATAGTACCTACAATCAGGATCTAATATTTCGCGAGACAAGAGGCACGTACATCATATGTCGAAGAGTCTCCCTTGTCAAAGCAGGATCGGCATCTGCTAATTCTGCAATCCTTCCAACATGATTCACACCGTCGATATACTCCGATACACGTGCCGCGGTGATATCCCAATTATCATCCTTGAGCGCATTGAGATCAACGAGTGCTATCGGGACATGCCAGTCTTCACAGTCGGACGGATTGGCTAGAAGTCAGAACAGGCACGAAGGATAGTGAGGGTCTTACGGTAGAATGGGAACAGTTTCAATTCCAGCGAGTTGAAGCCATCCAGCGGGATACTGGTCTCCGAGTAAGAATTCAAGTCCTCGAACAATTGCTCCAGGACAGCAGGTATAGATGTATGATCTGCACTTGGAGCCGACAAATACGCAGAATCAAGCTATCATCAGTTCCGCTTCAAGTATTACAAGGGACTGCTCACCTCGGCAGCCTTCAAAATCCTTCCAACCTTCCTAACAACAGGCTCAAAAGCTTCCAAGCTCGAACTAGCATGAAACACAAAACATAAATTCCACATGTATTCATTCCTCTTATACCTCCCCCCACCTTCATCGGTGATAATAGCCGGAAATCCCATAATCCTATACTCATCTCCCTCCTCCCCCTCTAGCCGCGAGGAAGTCAACATAGTAACGAGTTTCCCATGTAGTGATTTCTTGGGGATCACATATTCGGATATAGGTGCAAAATCTAGTAATGCGTCGGCGTCTCTATCGCTGGAAAATGAGGAGCGCGACGTGGAACGAGAGCGAGGGGGTGACTGGAATGAAAGGTCTAGTCGAGCTCTTGAGCGGGATCGTGATCGTGAACGAGAGGTAGCCTGGGATAAAGCATCATCGCCTGTGCGTGAACGTGAAGTGATGAGGTCTTCGGGTACTTGATGCTGTACGATTGGGCCAAGCCGAGGGTCGAAAGTAGCGTAAAACAACTACTATCAGCACCAGCCTAGGTCTTATTGCAGAGAACATACGCCTACTATCTGAGGCAGGAATGACCTGGGTGTCATTTTACATACTGTACTGGGTACAAATAGACTCACTCGTCTGTAGCCATCTCGCGCCTTGTTCAGTTCGGGATTGAAAGATAAGCAAAGGACCCCCTGGCGTCTAGTCTGTTTCAATTATGCACACAAATGCAGACCCCTGATTGCAGCTATGACCGCATCCAAAGGAAGACCGAGCTGATGACGGTATCGCTGTACTTGTAGTGCAAAAAGGCTTCTAGTCGGACTAGTCTAGTAAAGGTGACGGTCGAGAGGTCGGGATGCGGTAGATAGATTCTCCGGCAAAAACGTGAAACACGGGTTGGATCAGCCCGGAATCGAACCGGGGGCCTTTCACTGATTCGATTGCTGTATGCTACAACATGCGAAGCGAACGCGATAACCAACTTCGCCACAAACCCTGTCTTTTCACTAGGGGTCCCCGCGCGTTTTCGACTATTATGAACGACATTGGGCCCTCACCCTCCCCTTCCTTGGGCGTCTCGACTTCCTTGGGCGTCTCGAAATATAGAGCTGGTGACTCTACCTCAATACTTGTAACGATGGCATCAGGCTCATACCCCTTCAAGCTCAACACTACGCCCCCTATCGGCCAGCTGCCGGCTTCCGACCCGGAGTCAGTCTATCTCGCTGCTGTGTTCCAGTTAGCAGCTCCCGGACGATTTGCACTACAAACTGCCGACTGGGGGGAGAATGGAGGTATGTAAACGCTATCAGGTTCTCAAGTCAGCTCTAATAAGAAGGATCTCTACCATTTGTTTCACATCTCGACCGCCGTATACGGACTCGCCATCTCGCTTCCATTCCTGCATTTCAGGATCCAGATGAGGGACAGTCGGATAGTCAAAAGGCAGATAGTCTAGCTTGGACTTCGTATATTGAGCAGAACCTTACTGATCTCGTCGTACGTCCATTTCTTGCTCTTTCTGAGTCGGGGATGTAACTCACGATAAGAACCACACGCTATACTCCCTTCCACCGAACTATCCGGCTTACGCCAAATCACAATTCCAGAACCTCCCCTTTCCTCAATCGCACTATATTCCGCAACGTATCCGCGCAATCCACAAATCTCGCTTGACTCACGTCGGGCTCTGGGGTCTAGGTGGTCTAAATACAGGAGATGCTGCTGAGGAAGATCGAAAGAGGGTGGAAGACAATTTCGTTTCGGGACCAGGGGGAACTATGGCACCTAAAGCCTGGACCGGTTGGCGAGCAGGAACGGAATTTGCTGAGAGGAGGCGGAAATGGGGAGAGGAGGAATTAGTCAAGAGGGCTAGAGGTATCTTTGACCCGCTAGCGAGGAGGTTGCGAGAAGGAGATTTCTTCGATCAGTACGTCATGCCGATTTATCTTGGACTGATGATAGATTGTCGACGGTTGATTTGAGGTTGTATGCTCATCTAGCTTTACTCCTTACACCCCATCCCAATCCATTACTAGCCGATCTACTACGCTCAACATACCCAGCTCTGGTTCGACATCATGATCGCATAGCAGTGCTTCTTCCTGAGCCACCACGTATCGCGCCCTCCACGCCATCGACCTCATGGTGGGATATGTTCTCTTCATCATCGTCAAAATCCAAGGATGTGAAATCCAAGACATCAAAGGACAAATCGTTCGACAGGGCTAGATGGGCATTTTTCGCAACATCAGGAATAGCTATGATCGCCTACTCATTTGCAGTCGGCATCATACAGATTAGATCCATCTCGGATGACGAAGACGGAGAGTGGAGGGATGCTAGTGAATTCGAGGATGATGAGGATCAAGAGGTGATTGTTGAAATTGTTGAAGAGGATGAGGAATAGCGGAAAGCGTCCGCATACATAGTCGAGCTCATGAGAAGGATGAGGACTAGCAGCCGAGATGTCATTTAATAGCCCAGCATGACGCATCCAGTATACAGCCCCCCCACAGAGAATATCTCAATTGCTGCCAGATGACCGGTGCCTGGAGCCCGAATGTCGGATTAGACAACTGAACTCATGACTTTCCGTACCATTCATCTGTCCCTTCAAGCCTCTTTGTCACGCGCATCCCAGTCGTCTAATACTCGAGGCGAAGGCAGATCGCTGGAATTACAGGGCAACATGTCTACGGGATTGACACCTGACGAGCGCAAGCTCCAGCCCGTATACGGTAAGTAGCACAAATCTCTATTTACCATCTCTCTTTATATCAGTAACGGGCACTACTCCAGCTATCTCCGGGATCTTTATCGCAGTCTAGGCTAATATAGTAGAGGATATCTCCGCAGGGCGGTTCAAGGCTGCCGAATCAGCAGTGACCCGACACCTGAAGAAGAACCCTAAATCCCAAACAGCCCTTACTCTCAAATTCGTCCTTCACGAAAGACAAGGAGCCTCAGAAGCTACATATCTGAAATCACTGAAGGATGCCAGACAGGGTCCTATGAATGCAAGGAGTTTATGGTGGATCACTACAAGTCTACGGAGTCTCAAGAGGCGTAAGTCTTCTCCTCTAGTCGTAACAGGAGAGCTGATGAACAGTGGATCTCTGCCTAGCCTTGCACCAAGATATGTGGAAACAACACCCCGACTCTATCGAAGTTGGAGAACAAGTCTTTCTCTGTGCATGTGCTGTCTGGGATACAAAAGTGATGGCGGAGAGCAGTCGGAAGATGTTCAATGGGGTTAAAGATGAGATTTGGGCCAGATTGGCTGCTTGGGCAGATTGGGCTAATGTAGGTCGTTCTGCACTCGGCTCTGCGTCTTGCATCGTCCTCTCTTCTCTCTGCCTGCATGTTGAGTAAGACAGCTGACTGGTCAGAAAGCACCACAACCAACACCCTCACAGCCCTACCCGGCTCCTGCACCAGCGGGATCACTGAAAATCGCTTCTATTCTCCTATCCACCGCCGGTCCATCTGTCCCAACTTCCGACATTCTATGGCTCAAAATCCAAATTCTTCTCTCATCAGGTGAACTCAAGAAATGTCATGAGCTTCTCCTACAACATGGCCAAGGAGGAAGTTTAGCTAGGGATTGGTATCGTATGAAAGGGATTGAGGAGCTTGCTAAGCGGGAAACAGGGGACATCACCTGGATCTGGGAGAAGGAGTTGGGAGAATTCCTGGATAAGTGGAGCAGCGATGATTTAGCGTATGTCCCGGTGGGAGAACGGAGCTGATGGTAGGTATCGGAATTACGCATATTACCAGCACTCGATATCAGCTTCTAAAGCGCTACTGGCGACTCGACCTGAACTCGTCAAAGCATCCATTGTCAGACTTGATGAGTTGCACGAACAACATGGGTCAAAGGAAAGAGCTCCACTGCTGGCCAGACTTGAAATGGATGTTCACTTGATGTCTACCGAATTCGCTATACCGGAGGATGAATGGAAGAAGTTGGTCATAGAGTATTGGACCAAATGGGGTGCCAAAGGTTCAATAGTCCCAGAATTGGAAGCTATTGGGAGCCGTGCGGCGTGGCTCCAAGAGGAGTTGATGCAGAAGCGTATAACGGAAGGACAGGTACGGATCACATATCCATATCTACGAGCCTGACTAATGAATAGACCGATGAGAAGACATTTAGGGAACTCGTCAATGCCAGCATCTATATCCTGCGTCAGAGACAAGAGTCTTGGATACCGAGTGAAGAGGATATCAACCGATACTGGCAGCTCTACCTCGATGGTCTCGATTACGGTACGCCATTTCAATTAGCACAGCTGATGTAGCAGGAAAAAATTTACCCCATACCGATGTCCAGCCGGCAGACGAAATAGGTCTCGCTACAGTTCAACTCATACTCACTACCCAATCCACATCAGCACCTCTCCGCGCGATACTCTGCTTGGAATACATTCTTTCCAAAAGCCCTTCTTGCGCCCACGCCAAGTTTCTCCTGATCAGGCTATATCGTCTTACGGGAGCTTTGTCATCGGTGAAATCTATACTTGAAGATCTGAAACCGTCAGAAGTCCAACTTGATACCTTACTGCATATCTGGATCGAAGGGGGAGCTACCGATGCTTTCCTCGCCCCTCCACCTAAGGGCACGGAGACCTCAGCGTGGGACAAGTGGACCGCGATGATGGAGAGGATGTACAACAGGAGTGCGACCGATGTGCGTCACTTTTCCGTCGTACCTGACTAGATGTAGCTGATGACCAGTTACCAGAATACATGAAACAAGCCATAGAAAATGGCTCATTCTCAAAAATCCATTCCATCCGATCCCTGGCTTCAACACTGGCTCATTCGAGAACTCAAGCTGCATTGTCAATTGAACAGACTCGATATCGGTTGTTGAGTGGTGATCCAGCTGCTCGGTCTGTAAGCGGTTTGACAAGATTGAAAAGCGGGGAGATGGAGGATTCGCGGAACTGGGAGTTGATGCCTTCCATCGGCGGGCTAAGAATGGCAGTAGCCGATTTGACCCGATTGACAGATGTCGGAGTGGAGGACATGGAGAAGCAGGCGACGGCATTGCGCTCTATTGATGGTGAAGCCACGGAGGTCGATGCGGCTGGTGCGGTAAGCATGTTTCCGCCTTCTTTTGGGAGCCGGACCTGATTACCGCGACCAGGCGTTCTATGCGGCCATCACCAAGATCTCCAAGCGGATGATATTGGCTGAGGCGTCACTCACTGGTCTGTTTGACGGTCAGCTCTTAATTCTACTCAGGTGATATAAGCTAAAATAGCAGACCTGCTGAAGGTGTCAGAAACCACACGCTGGGCTATCCTGCATCACGGTGTACATATCATCGAAGCCAGTTTTGCCCTTACTTCTCCCGCGCAGAGCTCATGATCAGCTAGCGACAATCATAGATCTCAAGACTCGAGACTTGGGGCAAAACAATAAAACCAAGTCGAAAGACCAAAAAGCACTCATGCAAGATCTCAGAGACGTTCGATCGACCCTAAAATCCCAGGTGAAACCACTGATTGGGAAATTGAATGGCTTGATCATGGATGATAGAGAAATAGATTGGGCCGGGGTGAATGGTGATTTGATCGATGTGAGCTGTCTATCGAACAGATGGGGATGAGCTAATGATAGGCTGAGTTTGTCAGTGGTATGGGAGCTCATGTCACGAAAGCCAGGGTTGAGGCTGTTGAGAAGCTGAAATCATCCCTGGAGGCTCTATAGCCTGTTCTTTCGTCAGGGCGTTGTAAGACGACATCGCGGCAAGCATGCATTCAACATCCTGTACTCTTCGCGATCACGGTTCTCTGACAGTTTATACAACATTCCGTAGCCGTCAGACCCGGTTTCATTCGCTTTATCCCATACCGGTAGGGCTGTACGCGGAGCGATTTTCGTCATTGCAATGCTATGATTTGATATTCTCCTTTTCAAGATCGGCGAGTATGATCGAGTCTCTGTTAGTCAGCGCCGCCTAGAACCAGTATAAGTGTATACATACTCTTTCATCCGCTCCAAATCGTCCGGATCAAGATCACTGCCTCCCTCCCATAATTGATCAAATTCAACATCAAGTGGATCCACCTCCCCTTCCCCTATTTGATCCTTCACTAAGGAAGGTGGGGGTGGAGGACCCATATTCGTCTTTGGTCTTATACCATTATTTTTGTCCTTTAATCGAGCTGGCGAAGGTGGTGTGTAGGGTGATGGAGATGCATTTGATGGTGAAGGTGTTGGATTTGTTGTATTGGCTGCAGAAGGGGGTTTTGGTTTTGGTGCAGTCAGAGGGGGAATTGGGAGAATCCAAATACGTTCTCGTAATCTCTTATGCTAGATGTCAGCCGGAGCTCGTATTTGGGACTACTGGCTCGGGGTATATTGGAGATCAGAAACAAGAGATAATATGGCATCGAAAATACTTACGCGTTCTCGATCCTCTTCCATACGTCTACCGATATCTCCTCTTGAGAAAGCTTCACGTCCCCTTTTGCCAGATGAGGATGATTCACTATCGTTAGCCATACCCCATCCTTGCCACTCACCCCCGATGATTCTGACCATCAAGTACTTTCAGCGCCACACCTACGATCTCCGGATCAATAAGTCGTCTTGTACGCCAGCTTTCCAGTATCTACAATCAGCAAGAGCAAGACAAGGGAAGGGAGGTAGGAAAAGCTCACTTGTTTTGCTGCTCTCAAATTCAAGACTCCCTCTTTCTCCGGTACTACCCTCCGGACGATCTCTGATAGATTCGCACTTATCAATGGAGGATATGGCGCGTCGGATAATGGTAGAGGTAGGGATATCTCCAGAAGGGAATCCAGTAGATAGAGGAGGTTTATACGGGTATTCAGCGAACCCTAGATATCAACTCTGATGCAAGCGGCCTTTGAAGGTCGTCTCGTAGAGTAGCGTAGACTGCAAGCTCTTATATTTATGCATCGACATACCTTGCCACACTCTTCTAGGATACATTCCCATAGATCTTCCCCACATTTCGACCCATATTTAATCGCGTACCCGACGACTTTATGGATACTCTGCTGTGAAGCATTGAGCTTCCGAAGGAGCTGCAAGAACTGCATACGCGCTTCGAACGCGTCGAACGTCATCCTGATGTAGTAAGATCGGCTCCGGTCGAGGTGAAAGAGTGATAAATGAAAGAGCGAGAGGGTGTATAATATGTTAACAAGTGAAATAGTTGTTGCGTCTGGATATTCAAAGTGGAGGTTAGTGACCGTTCAGAGTTTCTGGAAAATGTTATACGCCCATCACCCTACACATATGGTAGTCTTGTTGCAGATCAAGACGGAGATGCAGATGCAAGACCAGAGTCAGATAAAATACATGAAACCGCCTACAACCTATCGACCGCTACCCATCATCCTCATTCTATCAGGGTGAATACCAGGATTACCAGCAGAAGGCGTTACGGCCGGTGTGAAGCCAGTCGGGAGACTCTGCTGAGGAGGTGGACCTTGGGATTGAGAGGGAGGAGGGAAAGAAGCACCACCGAATTGTTGTGGTTGGAATTGAGGTGGTGGCATTTGACCTGGACCTTGGCCTGGAGGTGGGTAGCCGTTTGCACCAGAGTTGGCGGGAGGGAATGGGGGTCGGAAGGGTGGTGGACCACCAGGTGGGCCTCCTGAGGGCATTTGTTGTGGGGGATAGGTACCGCCTGCCATTGGTGGGTAGGCTGGGTGTCAGCTCGTTGCGAGCGATAATGGGCATGGGACCGGAAGAGTAGGAATCCCCAGTTTTACCAGGTATACGCCTGACCAAGGGTATTTTGGGAGGCCTCAGCTACCGCTACTATTCACTCTCCGCCTGATTACAGCTACAAGTCCCCTTCTAGCGTTCTCCAATGACTCCAATGAAAGGCGAGATGATAAAGAAAGACTCACGAGCAGTAGCCATAGGATTCATGAATCCAGCTCCAATCCTCATACTAGGAGCAGCAAACATTTGAGCCCTCCCACCACTCTCATGACTCTGAACAATCTGATCAATGATAGATTGAGCAGTATCATGTCCCATCGAAGCGAAATAATCTCGAACGTTGGAAATATGATTTCGACCTGTTGTATGGGCTTTTCGAGCTGACATCGAGTCGTGCGTGCTGCGAATGTAATCCGGGGGATAGGGATGATCAGTGATAGCGTGTATGTAAGATAGCGAGTATGATGATGTGAGCGACGGCAAGTGGTTGCAGGATGAAAGAGGGGCGGATGTTGGATGGGGGAAAGGATATGATCAGCTACATCCCGTCATTTGACTCGTTCGACATACAGGTAACTATGTCGTCAGCGATACGACTATGGAAACATAATCAGAGATCTGAACTCACATATCACAATAAGTATATATAGAACCCAGCCGAAAGGCAGAAAGGACCAGGTAAGCTAGACTAAGACGGAAAGAAGGATGACTTATTCGCAATAGTATTTCCCCATCTTGTCCTCTGTTTTCTCCGCTTAATGTATTCAGTCGCTTGGGAATCAGGTATCCAGTTTGGTTGTCGTCGTCTGCTTGATATGTGTTGATGGACAGACGTGTAGTAGTATAATAGTAATGATAAAGAGCACTCTGAACGATACTCGTGAGGTGATTCAGAAACAGCACCAGTGACGGAAGCAATTCACTATGCAACAACCATCACTATAATCTACGTGTATGCATATACCCCTAGCTCAAGAGTAACGACTCCAAAGTAGCTTCAGTCATGACAACCTCTAGTGCCTGCTGTACCTCGAGTTTTCGCCTAGCTTCCCTTAACCAATCTCCAGCAAGTTTCCCAGGCCATCCTTTCAATCCATTAACTTCCCTAGCTGCTCCATCTAGATCCTTTTCACCGAGACACCACTCGGCCCTAGCAAGGACTGATCCGACATCATCACCAGCTACGACACCTGCTTTGGGCCTGAACATGATTTTCGATAAAGCAATAGAAGCGAGGTGCGAGACAACCGTTGATTCTTCCGGTGTAGGGGTGAGAGAAGCGGAATGGATCCTGGGGGCGACAGAGTTGGAGAACCAAGATGAGAGGGATGCAAAAGACTTGACACCAGTAGTAGCTGCGCCTGATGCTTCAAGCTGCTTCAGAGCGGGGGAGATGACGGAAGCGAAAGTCTTGTCGGCACTATCGGTATCGGCAGCCAAAGTCAATGATTTCAGAACCCGAAGTTCATGATCAAAGGCAACATCCCCTAGATCGGTTTTAGATTGTAATGCTCGAAGGGCTGACCAGACTTTGTTGACTCGTACATTCTCGTCGAGAGTAGCCGAGTTATCGAGAGTGATTCGTTCAAGCTGCTTGAGAGATGTAGTAAGTTGATCGAGCTTGGCTAGACGTCCTCCTCGTTCAGTCTCGACCTGAGTCTTGATTGATCGAAGCCATCGTCGCTGGAGCTCGATACCCTGGGAAACGACCTCTTCACGTAATCTATCATCAGCATAATCACATGACCAGAACGAGGGCTTTACCTCTTGTCAATGCCGGTTCGCTGAGTTTCAAGCTCTCCTTCAAGTTCACCCCTCCACTTATCGACCATCGACTGCCTCTCCTGCTCCCATCCAGCCTTCAATCCCTGCTCACCCTTCTTGGCCTCTTCAGCTTTGGTCTTCAACAGAGCTTCAAACTCGGCAGTCTTTTCCTTGATTGTCTTTTCCAATTTCTCCTTTTCAGTCTTTTTGACCTGTCCCAATCGAGAGGAAAGGGCAGACAAATCATCGTGAGCTTTTGTCAAAATACCAGTGGCCTTTCCGGATCCGGCGTTGGCTGATGATAGAGACGAAGTGAGGGAATCGATGGTGGAAGCGAGTTGAGCAATGATGGGTTCTTCAGAAGCGAAGTCTTTGACTTTTGGAGCCAATAGTGGGAGGGGAGCACCTTCGACCGGTGGTTGAGCTTTCTTGGGTGCGGCGATATAGTATCCTGGTGGTGGCTCGAATCCAAGTGGAAGTGGTGGTCCGGAATATTTCTCTTTCCCAATTGTAGGATCCGTTTTTGTGGGTTTAACAGTCTCTGGCCTCAGTTCCCTAGGTCGTTGTGTATCGGGTAAAGATCGTGGTCCGGTGGGTTGAGGAGCGACAGCCTTTTCAGCCTTGATAGCCTCTCCTTCGACGGTATGTAGAGCTTGCTCGGCCTGCTTGACGATCCCTTCCACACCTTCGGAGAACTTGGCGGGTACTTCCTCCAATTTCTTTTCGGCTCCAACAGCAGCTTCCTTGGTCTTGGCCGAAGCGTCCGAAGCGAGGTGTTTGGCTTCAGTAGCTGCTCGACTTGCTTTATTCGATGCGTCCGACGCTAGACTCTTGGCCTTTTCCGATGCTTCCGTAGCCAAGTGCTTTGCCTTTTCAGAAGCCTCTGCAGCGTATTTCTTAGCTCTCTCTCCAGCCTCTTGAGCGGCAGAAACAGCTTTATCCCTTATATCAACAGCAGCTCCTTTGACTTCCTCTCCACCCTTCTTGGCTGCCTTTTCAACTCGATCTCCTGTTCTCTCCAATTTATCTCCAACCCTCTCTGCCCGTCTCATGACATTGTTCTTGGCATCAACAGTCTTTTCCTTAGTATCGCCAGTGACTCCCTGCCATCCTTGTACTGCTTTTTTAGAAACGGTTCCAACTCCGAAATTCTCCCAATGGTGATCATCCGCGTATTCCGCAACAAACTCTCCTCCTGGAACCTGCGTAAATAGTTCTCGGTAGGTCTCATTCTTTGTCGACAGATATCCAGAGAGGGGGTAGAGAGTGAGAACACCGACAGCGGTGTAGATGAGGAATTTCCGGAAGAATCGTCTAGGAGGTGGTGGTGGTCCTGATGGAGGTGGGGGAGGGGGCGGCGGTAGAGAAGATGAGCCAGGTGTAGGAGGAATGGTAGTAGCTGTTACGACGACCGGTCGGACTGGAAGAGCGCCAGATGGTGGTGGAGGTGGTAAACCCGTGGCAGTGATAATAGGTGTCGGAGGAGTAGCCAGTAGCTGTTCATCAGTTTCCCCTTCCCCAACAATCACAAATCCCGAAAAGACATACCCTCCTCTGAACCTGCACTGTCTTCAGCCCAACCCTTGTCGCACGTAGCTGAGCGTGCATGATTGTACGAGGGTATATAGGTATTGGGTACAAGAATGACGGCGTTGAATGGTAACTTGAATGGACGGGCATTTCCGGGCATTCCCGAACGTGGCAGCGGTGTTGGTCGAGAGGTCAGTCCCATCTACATACTTGGAAAGCGTATCCTCTACATCATCCCATATTCTATCTGTACACTTCGCCATTGATCAGGCAAATGCAGTCATCAGAACTCGATGATTCTCATGTCGCGGTGATGCCTGATTTATGCTTCTCACGGTACGCCAACATCGGATTTTGGCTAATTCCCTTGGTATCATATCGAGCTTGTTCCGGAGCGACCGACTGAGATTCTGCGATGCACGCCGGCAATGTACATCGTCATCAGCAGTGTATTGACGCGAGTAAAGGATGTCAGGATTGCGATAGGTCTCCAGTCTGCCAAAGCTGACTGCCTTACAAGGGAAGCATCACCCGGGCCGCTGACACCCGCTCACTATCGCATCTGTCCCGAGCGACTTAAGCGGACTGATTGCCGATCACCAGAGACTCGACTCCGGGCATGTATTGACTATCTGACTATCCGACTCCAAGCCATATGCATAGCACGACCACCTTTGTCATCAAATGAAACCGATATGGCTGACTATATCACCAACTTCGACTTCGGATCTCTCTCATTCAACTCCCACGCAGTCGGACCGGCCAATGAAATTAGGAGAATATGATCGCCGGCCAGTATGACAAGAGGCAGGGTACCTAGAATGACCCGAAGAGAAGAGATAGACAACGACTCCTCGATTGTGAGGCACGACCCAAATCCTCCTTCTGCGCCGCCACCCCCTCGACCCGACACGACCAATCTGCTTCTTCTTTCTCCGCATCCTTTACAGAATTGTCTAAAAGTAGCTCATCCTCACTGAGATTCCAGTAGATTAACTCTGATCTAGGGTGAAACCGATTACATATACACATGTAGAAGAATCTATATTGATTAAAATTATGAAACAAGGAATGAAGTCGTGTCGTGTTTTGTTGATTCTCGGTTGTTTTAACGTGCGTCGAAAACATCTTCATTTTGATTATCGTCATCAAATTCATCGCTCTGTGTCATATTAGTTGATATTCGTGTACATCTAGAGGAGGGGTGGGAAGTTGTTATCGCCAAAGTGGAGTATATATTAATATTGGGGTGTGGGGGTCGCGGGAGATGGGAAAGGAACAGGAAGAATAGACTCACCCTCTCTTGTTCTCTAATCTTTGCTCTAGCTCGGAAAGCTCTCTGTGCTATCCTGTTCTGTTCCCTCCTTCTTTCTTGCTTTGCCGCAGGATCCAATCCCAACCGACTTGTCGTGATCGGTTTCTTGCCAGTTTGGCCACTGTCCAAACTAGTCCTCCTCATTCCGCTCCCTTGCCCCTGCCCGCCGCTACCACTACCAATAGCACTTCCACTAGTAACGTCGCTGGTACTGGCACTGGTACTGGCACTTGGGTAATCATAATCGTATCTACCGGAAGCCTGATGTACTGGATCGGAGAAAGCGTAGCCGCTATGAGGAGGATATGGGTCTCGCGCAAGTGGGAAAGTATGATGCTGATATGCGGGCCTGTGCTGAGACTGATGCTGATGAGGGTGAGGGTGATGATGGGGTAGATGATGCTGACTGGGCCCGGGTATTGATTGCATCGCGTGTGGGAGTGGAGGAGGGGGGACGGTGGGATCGATATAATTCGGCGCATGTGGATACATTGGGTGGGGTAATCGATTTTCGGACTGCGGATGAGGTGCTTGATGTTGTTGATTGTGGTATTGATAATCCCATGGCAATGAAGATAGTCGGGCGTGATATGTAGGCGACGAGGATGTATTTGAATCGGGATACGAAGAATTGAGGCCGTCATAGGTGGCAAGAGGCTATTTCATGAGTATGCCAGCCCCCTAGTGTTTTACGGTATACCGTCGGCATTGGGATGATATGACCTGTTGGAAGGCAGAGGCATGAATTGACATGGAAAGAATGAGTGTTGAAAGTGTGATAGGTGAAAATGATAGGAAAGATGGATACAAGTCACCGCCGTGGCCGGTCTTAGTGTGACTACAACACGACTCGGGACAGAGCTTGACGACAGACTCACGTAATCATATAGCGTCTGCTGAGCTTGTGCTCTTGTATCTATCCTACTTTGCATAGCATTGTAATTTGGATATGTATCCGAGCCTGATTGAAGTTGTGAAGCTGTCGGGTCGGGATAATAGGTATCATTGACGTTTGGTGAAAGAGGTTGTGAATTGTATGGTATACGAAGTGGCATCGGCCGAGATGTATCAGTCGATGATGTTGAACTTGCCCCTCCTATCGATTAGCTTAGCTTGTACATTGGATTAGTGAACGGTAGTAAAGGAAGAAAGACGTACCCCTTAAATCCGTTAATGAAGAATCACTTCCACCCAATTCATCCCCCCTATCTTCCTCTTCTATGGGCGATGTTCTGCCTCGAGACTGTTCTGGTGAATCCATAGCCATCACATTATCCACATCAATCCCAGCTCCTTGTATAGGGATCGGGGCTGTCCCGTCCATCCTCCCAGACTCATCTTTTGAGTCATGCCGCGTTTCTGCCACATCCATGTTTACGCGATTTCGGGCGCCTTCCTCGAGATCAGGAATGTTCGACTTTCCAATCGTCGCATGGATTCCTGCATCCAATGTTTCGATTTGACAAAGAAATGGAAGAAAAGAAGAATTGTATACAGGTGATGTTGACTGGAATCGATGGAAAGAGTTTCGTGGGTATTTGTTGGGGCCTGGTTTAGGGGCAGATACCAAGAGTAAGCAAGAGCCACGAAGGGCAATATTCCGGCCGAGTCGGTAAGGTGCGCGTCCAAAGGGGCTTGGCCGGCTTGCTTACTTTTGTGTAAATCGACTGGTAAAACCACTGGAGCGTCACCGAGCCATGAGGCTCGTGCATGACATTTGTGTTCCAGTGGCCAAATCGGTCTTCTATATGAGTAATGACCAGTTGCATTAGTATTTGCTGGAATCAGATTCCTTCCCTTCAATTCGTTCCTGACTCGGAGTCCATGGCCGCTTCTGTGACACCCGTCATCGTTATTAGCTGACGTGAGCAGCATGCACCTGGTTCTCCCCCGACATGACCTCTCCCTGGCGATCTTTCAGTCTGCTGGTATCCAACTTTCATTTGACGATCTTTTATCATGACGTGTTGATGCTCCCCGTGCTTCTAGTTTGCCGCAGCCACGGTGTAAATTCGCTGGTATCTTGAGGAGTCGAGTCCGTTTTTGTTACAGTAAGCAAGAGGCGTAAGCAATAACCCGAGCTCGCCTCAAAACAGAATGAAAAAGACGTCATACGGGAAAATAGGTTCTTGATGACGTGAGCAGGCGGCTTCACGTTATCCTCTCATGTTCATTCCGTTGGCCTTCTGAATCAGTCTTGAGTGTCGACACGTACATCCTCGACTAACTATCTAGTACGGTACCGTAGTCTATCGCTTCGTTGGTGTCTTCTTCCTTCGATACAATGGTATAAGGGGGTGGTGACATCACTTGACCGCACGGAGAACAGAGCTCGCATCCCAGAACTAAAAAGGAAAACAGAGTTTGGTGGGAACCCCAAAGGACGTCGCAATCCGGGTCTCATGATCTTGGCTAGCGTACTCTACTCGTAGCTAGCTACCTTGACTTGGTCCTTGTTGCATGCGTGCTTTCTTTCGTCTTTGATCTGGGAGACATCGCAGGAGGGATTACAACGTGCAGCAGGGAACAAGGAGACTCAGCCACCGCACATATGCCGCGCACGGGTCCTTCCGGCGCGTAATTACCATATACGGTATCCTAGGAATGACGATATTACAGTTCATGGGAATCAACCCTGTTGGCGTCATCTTCGTCTCCGCCCCCTTTGAAAACTGGTGGAGGCAGGGCCATAGGAGTGGAGGTTGGTTTACCCTGACTTTTCGAGTTTACTGGAATCAATTCTTGATCGCCCTCTTGTTCCCGGGAACCGAGTACCGCACCTACTATATATCCTATACTTTTCTGCCTCTATATAGTTCATCCCCCTTGATATATACTACAGCATACACAATACAAGCACCTGCAAAAATGAACTTCGGCACCGACGAATACAACTCTGAGACCCAAGAACTACAAGGATTCAGTCAGGATCAGTGGAGTACAGCGATGCTAGACATGGACCAAGGCACTCGATCTAGAGACTCTTCCACAAACCTCATCTCACCTACCTCGGGATCAATGGACGCCGTGTACGGTATTTCAGGACCTAGCAAAGATGTCAATCCTTCCAATTACCTATACAATACTGCGACTGCATCCGGCTCTAACTCGAATACGAATTCCGGTTCAACCTCGACTACATCTTTCCAAAACCTGTTCAATAACGGCAACAATATGTTTCCTATGGACTCTTCTTTCGACTTCATGAATAACGGCTTTCAGGATCGTAAGTCTACAAGAACGATGCGAGAGAGGACGAGTCTGATATCATCAGTGACCAGTAATGAGTATATGAAGAGCGCTGCGGCAATTCAAGCCGCTCAGAATATGTTTGGTAGTTACGCATTGAACAATACTGCACCTACGACCGCGCCTCCTCAAGCCCTCTTTCAGAATAATCTACAACATGTACGTCCCGACTTACCAAAGTCCAGGTACGGGACTAACAGTACAAGATACCCATAGATCAAGCACCGGTCTATGCTACGAATCGATCGCCGAGTCCCCTATTCGAGCTGGACGGAAGTGAGTCGCCTGAATTGACCGAAGTTCAAGAATCTCGTAGGAGGGCTTCAGAGAGTCTACCGACCCGATCTACATCACAGCCACTTTCCAGTTCGAAACGTAGGGGTTATTCAATTAGTACGCCACAAGGTGGTCGCAGTCACCTTGATACGGAAGAAAAGGCGCTTAGGGCAGCAGCGGGCGAAGGATTGAATAAAGGGGATAAGAGAAGGATGCAGAATAAATTAGCACAAAGGGCATTCAGAGCAAGGAGTAAAGTCGTCAATAAAAACGTATGTCTTTCTTTCTACCTTCAAATAGCTTAAATCGTCTAATCAACAGGCGGCTGGGCGTCTGGAACATCTAGAGGAACTTACCGAACAACAAGCATCGCGGATTGGGCATTTGACAGATTTGGTGGGCAGGCTACAAAAAGAAAATTACGCTTTAAAATCAAGTAAATTTCAAGAAGCGATGTTGAAAGGTGGAATGCCGCAGTAGTTAGGTGATGAGGTGATTTTTTAGCTTTCGTTTTCGTTTTTCGTTTCTTTTCATCTTGAAATTCTCATACATGATCTATGTAGCAGTAGGAGTGTTGACTATAGCTTTCTTCAGGTATCTGTAAGGTAGACTAGACTACATGTACACAATGATATATCGATCTCTCATCGCCCATGATATAGGGGGATTGCCCGTGGCGCACAAAAGACCATTAGGCGTGCGCCTCGTGTCTTACGCGTTTGTCGCTCTCCTTCTAGAGCCAGATAGATTTCTCCTTTCTCTCTACATATATACTCTTATACATTCAGTAAGTTCTCACGTCCTTGGCTCCTTGCGCATCTTTCCGAATAGAAGATCGCCCTCGTTGAGAAGGACGACGACTTCGAGAGAAGCTGATTGTAGGTTGTCGAAAAAGTATTCACTAGATCAAATCAAATCACAATGGCCGATACTACCGAACAAGTCAACGTGAGTCTCCTACTACATATCCCATGAGCGGCACCAGACTGACGCGATTCCTCTGTCACCTCAATCTACGCTACACTCTCTCAATATAACATCAAATGACACCGACCAACTCACATACCTTCACTCCCCGATCCACCTTGCTCTCATAATTCACTCAAATTACTACCTCAATACAACAATCAGACTGAGGAGCACGACCCTCAATTCGAGCCAGTCATCAAGCTCACTGAACAAGTCGAGGCCAAGACTCACGAGGAGGATGAGGAGGTTCTATTCAAAATGTACGTAACTGAATCCACCAGCGGGCTCTGTGCTCTATTGCCGGGAGCATCGTTGAGTAGCGAGGCTGATGGAGTAGGAGGGCCAAGTTGTTCCGATTCTCCAAAGTTGACAATGAGTGGAAAGAGAGGGGTACTGGCGATGTTAGGCTTCTTGCCCATAAGGAGAGCAAGAAGGTCAGACTTGTGATGAGGAGGGATAAGACCTTGAAGGTCTGCGCCAACCATATCAGTGAGTCCCTACTCGGTGCGCAGCGGAGGGCGAATGGAGATCGTTGAAGGCTTGAGCCACAACGAGAGCATTAAGAAGCGGCGCTTTCAAAGCTAGTCGTCCGTAATCGTTTGGGCGGCTGAGACGGATTCGGGAATTTGGAGAGCGAGCTGTAATCGGAAGCTGGGAGCTCTCGAGCGATCGTCGACGAGGAAAGACGAATGTTGTGCCAGCGTCGCTCTCTCGAGTCATGACCAGGATCGAGGGATGTGCAGGATCTCGGACTGGGGAGGTGGACCTGCGAGCGACCCGAAGTTCCATACATGTCATCACCCCCTGCTACGCCGTCGTGTTCATGTTGGAACAGCGCTAACCTCAGTCTCCCCCGAGATGCACCTCTCCCCCAATGTCGGATCTGACCGATCTTGGGTCTGGAACGTCGCTGCCGATTTCGCAGAGGGTTCAGATCATACCAACGAGACTTTGGCTATCAGGTTTGGAAACAGTGAAAGTGAGTTCAAACAAGAGCAGCGAGTACGACTTGGAAGAGTGTTGCAAGCCCCTCTTTGTATCGCTCGGAACTGACATTAGACGCCAACCTATTCAAGGAGGCATTCGAGAAGGGACAAGCTACCAATGCTTCTCTCTCTAGTGGAACATCCGAGGAGTCTGCTCCTGCTCCTGCTGCCGAGACTGCTCCTGAGCCCGTTAACGTAGGTCTCGATATCCATCCTTCACCGCTCGATCGTATTTCCACATTTCATCATCCCTTTCTCCCTATCACAGACTAATTCCTTCTCTCATAAATTAGGTCAGAGCTGACAGATAGGACACCACTAAGGAATCCGAGAAAGTTGAGGCTAAAGAGGAGAAAGCTGCGTGAGTCCCTCTCAATGACACATCTCTCACATGAGAAAAGAAGCTGACATGAAGCGATACCGCCGACGCTCCATCCACCCACACCCCCGCCACTTCCACCGAGACCGAGTCCCACGTCGAAGCTCATCCTAAAGAAGAAGCCGAGGCTAAACCTTTTGCTCCTGCCGAGACTGAGGAGAAGAAGGAGGAAGCCAACAAGGAACAGGAAGTCGCTGCTGCCGCTTCTAAATCTGGACCTACTGAGGAAGGCGAGTCTGCTCCTGGAGCCGAGGCTAAGAAGGATGAGTAGGGTTTTTCAGGTTCAGGTGAAATGAATATACTGCTAGTGACTTAGGTTCATGAGAATGGGTAGGGAATAATGAAATGATGTGAATCAGCTCTGGACTTCGGCTCAGCTCTGGACTTGGAGAAAATCTGTTCCAGATTGTACGCCAATTGAACTAGTCCTGAGCTATTGATCAGCTGATTGTCGAGAACTGACGGGTCGATGACTTCATAGAGACTGATAGGTCCGTCTATGAGGCTGACCGGATTCGAATGTCCCTTAGATATCGTTCTGTATAAGTGCCCAGGCGATCTGTTGCTCCGCGTCGATCTGAGCAGTAACATCGTTCAGTCACATCTCACTGAGCTGACGCCAACATCACCAAAGCCAGAGCCGTCACACGACTCGCGACCTGTTCTTCAGTACCACATTCACGCCCTCGACACTTGCAATGATTTTGGAGTTCGGCGTAAGATTCATATCGTCATGCTTCCTAGTCTACTCTATCAATCTAAGTCTAGCACAGATCACAAGACCCTCTTGACTTCAAACCAACTTTTCAAATAATGGACATTCCAAGCACATATCGAGAATAGAATTATACTTTGTACAATCGCCCACCATTTAACTCTAGAATTTGTTGATTCCGCAGCTAATACTTGTTAGCGGTGTGTTGCCTTTGATGATTATAGAGAAGGAAAGGGGACGTTGGCATACTATTTCGATGAATCCTCTCCCTTACTACTAGATACGCTTGTTCATCTTTGACCAATTGTAAACCTGAACTTAGATCTCGGATAGCTTGTTCGACTGGAGCTATATGTTCTTCGTCTCCTAGATATAGGACTCCGTGGACGTTGAACCTGGTTATTAATACATGAACATAACGATATGAGCCTGCTTGACAGAGGAACGAGGGTGATTCTATGTCGGGCAAGCCCGAAGCAAGTAATGACGAAATGCGTGGAGAGCCATCATCATGAGGAGATAGGGCGGAGACAAGAGATGTGTACAGAAAGGACAGAGGAGACATGGCGGTTGAAGAAATTTTATAAAGAAGGAAGAGAGAAACTCACGACAAGACCTTTCTAGCATAACTAGACATTTCATTACTAAAGCAATAATTGAATTTCCCAGGTTTCTCAACAGTCATTGAGAATGTACCCTGTGGTTCTTTAAATGACGAATAGATTGTTTTTCCACTTGGATCCTTGACCTAATGGGTCAGTGTGTACTCTGTCGGGGTTTCCTTCTTCGTTGGCTTATCCCTATCCTTCCTGTTCATTTCGCTACTTGTCCCGATGTCTGCTCCTCCCTCACTGTTCCACTTGCTTTCGCTACACTACCCACTGGATACTTGACCCTCCGCTCGGCTACAGACTTACATAGAAATCGATGTCGAGTTTCCCATTTGACGATGATCCTCCTACTTCATATGTCACAGTCATCTATCATTAGCACTAGCCACTTTTCTAATATGCAGCAGCTGCGTCCTTAGGTCATCATGCCTCCACCTCCTTGATGTCCCATTCCTCGACCCTCGTCCCTCACTTTCGCTTTCGCTGACCCTCAAGCTCCCACCCCGCTATCGCACTCGCACTCACCTTGTCCTGAGGTTGTAATGCCTCAAAGAAACATTGTTTCTCTCCCGGATCAATCTCTATTCTATGGCCCAGTACCGTCATCGCCATTGCCATGACGGCCAGTAGTAATAATCTAATAATCATCGTGATGTATATGTACTAAGTGGGGTAGACATGAACTGAACAGAGGACACCAGTCAAGTCAAGTCAATGTCGTGTCACGTGCCTATTCCATTAGGCATGAGTACGGGACAGTTACGAGTCTATCTTTCGAGATCGGCACGATTAACCTTGACTCTACTCTACTCTACTACACACTACCTATACTACAATGAACAGATCAGGTGGAGAAGCATTCGCTAAACTTGCTCAACAGCTTAATAGAGCTAGGCTACAGGCTCAGGGTGGAGGACCTGGGAAAGGAGGTGGTCAGATGCCTGGTTTTAAAGGGTTCATGGCTGGTGGTGGTCTACTTGCTGTATTGGCCGGTGGTGGATTGATACTTAATTATTCCTTGTTTAATGGTTAGTCCCAGTTTCCTATACTTCTCTCCTGGTCTTAAAGAGCCCTCTATGATGGGAAACGAAGCTTGGTGGCAATCAGATGCTAATCAAATAGTCGATGGTGGTCATCGAGCGATCAAGTATTCAAGATTACATGGTATTCGATCAGATATTTACCCAGAAGGTACCCATCTAGTGGTATGTCGTCTGTCCACTCTTTCCTGTCTCCCTGCCACATCACCGCTTCATCCCAAGGCCATCCCCCATTTCCCGAGACCGACACATACTAACGACCAGCTACCTTGGCTCGAATCTCCGATCATTTACGATGTTCGTGCTAAACCCCGTAATATCGCTTCTTTGACTGGTACCAAGGATCTACAAATGGTGAGTAGTCTTACTCTTCCCTGACCATCACCGTCAGGTCTGGTCTGGTATGCGGGTGTAGTAGGAGTAAACTGATGACTAGGTCAATATCACTTGTCGAGTCTTGTCCAGGCCAAGTGTCAATGATCTCCCTGCCATGTAAGTTTATTGTCTTATAAGATGTCTCTCTATCCTATTACCCTCCCCTTGCTCCTTTATACTCTGTTGCTCTCCGCTACATTTTATACTGCACCCCTTGCTCGCACTCATGCCTGCTACCTGTTGGCCGCCTTTCACCTCACCTCCACAGCAGAGCGCTGTTCCACATTCCTGCTACACGCCATCAACCTTCTTGACCACTCACTGCGTTCATGGCGTATTCTCATGAACCTCTCTTGCCCCCACCACGCTAGGCTCAATGCTGACAGACAGCTACCGAGAACTCGGCACCGACTACGACGAACGAGTCCTCCCTTCCATCGTCAATGAAGTCCTCAAATCTGTCGTTGCTCAATTCAACGCATCTCAACTAATCACCCAACGAGAAATGGTTTCTCGACTAGTCCGAGAAAACCTAACCCGTCGAGCCCGCCGATTCAACCTCATCCTAGACGATGTATCCATCACCCACGTCGCATTCTCTCCCGAATTCACCCACGCAGTAGAAGCTAAGCAAGTCGCTCAGCAAATCGCTCAGCGAGCTGCATTCCTTGTTGATCAGGCTATTCAGGAGAAACAGAGTATTATCGTTCGAGCTCAGGGAGAGGCTAGGAGTGCCGAGTTGATTGGAGAGGCTGTTAGGACGAATAAGGGTTTCTTGCAATTGAGGAGATTGGAAGCTGCTAGGGATATTGCTGGTACTTTGAGCCAGAGTGGTAATAAGTTGATGTTGGACAGCAAGAGTTTGTTGTTGAATCGTGAGTATTTCTAGGTCGACTTTGGAGAAGTTCGTGTGATGCTAATTGATAGTTGCTGAGGACGATGTTCTTCAGTCCTCTTCAACGAAGAAGTAGGTGAAGCTTCTGGAGCGGTGATCAGGTCGTATCGGGATACGTTTAGGTATAGGAACAGGTATAGGGAATGGAGGGGCATATCAGAGGTCTAAGCAAGGGCTTACAGTCAAGACCAAGCGAATGTAGACAGCTACGATTTGGCATGCAGAACATCTCATCTATGTCGTGCATTGCCGCATCTTCAGTGTCAGGCATATTACACTGTACGAGTACCGTAGTCAGTCATTAGAGCGCCACAAAAATCAGTTACCACCCTGAAAATACCAAAATTATGGATTCCCTTGGCTCCCTACAAGTTATACATCTCAACTTTAGTCTACATCAACAATCGAGCACTATGGCAGTAGTCCAACCTGAAGTGGACGATCCACTCTCATCCCCAGGACCATTCGAAGGTCCTGAGAAATTATTAGAAGTTTGGTTCGCACCTTCCCCCGAGGCTTTACCTACATCTTCGAGCTCGAGTTCTTCACTCAAGCCCGGTCGAACCCGCACGTCTTCAGGTGGTGCTGGCGGAGAAGGCGAGGGGTATAGAGGATTGAGAAGAGTACCTAGGGAGGTATGGGAGGAGATGTTGGATATTGTTAAATGTAAAGTACTTAGTGTTGTTGAGGGGGAAGAGGTTGATGCGTATTTACTTAGGTAAGTGGGTTCATCTGATCAGGTCAGGGCGTTTGTCGTGTTTGGGGATATCTAGAAACCACTCGACATTGTTGTTTGTTTTTCATCGGGACAAGTCAAGTTGCGAGGAGAAAGGGGACGAAATGGTGTTCAAACATAGAGACTGGATAAGACCAATTACTGACATTCAGTGAATCATCCCTATTCGTAGCCCCCCACCTTTTAATCCTAAAAACATGCGGTACAACCTTAAACCTACTAGGTCTACATCGTATAATTGAAATAGCAAGGGAATATTGTGGATTAAGGACAGTTTGGAGATGTTTCTATTCGAGGAAAAGTTTCTTTTTCCCAGAAAGACAACAGGGTGTACATAGGGATTGGAGGGATGAAGTTGGGTTTTTGGATTCGGTTTTTGGTACGTGTCTTCTCCTTCTCTCTTTCGGCTTGTCATCGATTCACATACTTCTCTCCGCAACGCGATGTTGCGTATGTGAGGTCATGTCTCCTTACTTCGGACTCTGGGTTTGGCGGATTCTTCATATCGCGGTCAATCCAATTATCACTCCATCTCACATCATATCTCAATCATACCATATCCGCCAGCCTTGATCACGACATATGGTGGATAAGACCTCCCAGAATTGTGAAAGAACCTACGCTGACGCTCACAGGCACCACAGGCTCAGCATACACTGTAGGACCCATGAACAGGGATCATTGGTTACTCTACCTCACTTCTCCCAATGCTCAACCCCTCCTTCCCTCCGACTCTTCCTTAACATCCTCATTCCACTTATCACTTCCTTCCCCAGGTCCCCTCTCGGCAATCCCCTCCGGTGGACATTTCGACTCAACACTTGAAATCCTCATGACACATCTCGCGCCCGCTGCTAGAGCACCATTCTTTATTCCCGAGGGAAGTGCAAGTGAAGGCGGACACGCACTAGGGGTCAAGATTAGTAAAGTATTAGGGATTGATACGCTCTTCCCGGCCGAGGAAACACAATTGGATTCATTCGGTTTCGACCCTTGTGGATATTCTGCAAATGGAGTCGTGGGCAGTGGATCACCTCATGGGAATTCATCAGACGGAGGTGGAGGTTATTACACCATCCACGTAACTCCTGAAGAAGGATGGTCATTTGCATCTTTCGAATGTAATGTCCCCCTCCCCATCTCCTCCTCCACCTCTTCCACCTCTTCTCAATCGACAACAACCAGACCAACACTACCGAACCTTATCAAAAAAGTAGTATCAATATTCCAACCTTCCCGCCTTTCAATCACTTTATTCGTATCAACAGCACCATCGACTCAAGATGATAATGAAGATGGTAATTGGACTGCATTTGGAAAAGATCTATTATCAATCGATGGATATGATCGAAAGGATAGGATTGGATATGAATTTGATGGGTACGACTTAGTTTTTGCTTGTTTTGAGAAAACGGGTTGGGTCGAGGAAAGGTTCGCAGGTGTTCAAGGACGACTGGAAGAGAGTGGGAGATTGTTGGATAAATTGACTCTGGAGGAGTAGCCTAATCAGCGAGGTTAGCATCAACGGGGATGGACAGTACAGTGTGTAGATGTATACATTTGGGGAGTCGGGCGGTAAGCTTAGATGTTAGATATGGGCAAAATCAGTCACGCATGCTCTTGTTAAATATGGAATATGGGTCGTGGATGTATATAATGTATCCTCTCCCAATCTATACCAGATACGGTCCATGATCACTACTACACTAACATAGTCCCAGGCAGTCCAAGTGTAATGGGATAAATTGTGTAAAATCACCAAAAAGAAATGTAATCTCCTATACAACCCACCTCACTCTCTCTCTGTCTCCTAATACATTAACCATATCATATAACCCAATATGTCGTTGAATCTACCTAAACCAGTAAATACCTATGCTGGTCAGGATGAACTTCGAAATACTAGCTCGAATGGAAATGGGAATGGGATGGAGGAAGAGGCGGAATATAGAGCACCTAGAATGAGTGATCGATATAAGAGTACAATGATTTATCCTCCCAAGGAAATGAGGAGTGAGTTTCTCTGTTCATCTTCTATCCTATCTGTTCATCTCAATCGCAATGATACCTCTTCTCGAGAGTCTAGCGGCTTCACTTTCACCTTCGCCCCGCCCGCTCGCGCAAAGACTTACGCTAACCCACAGATGTAATCGATAAAACCTCGAATCACGTATCCAAATCCCCCTCTCCCGCTTTACTAGAATCAAAGATCAAAGAACAATTAAAAACAGATCCAAAATTCGCTTTCTTGAATGAAGAAGATCCATATCACAATTACTATAAATATATGGTTGAGAAAATAAGGGAAGATGCGGAAGATGTAGCTAAAGGATTAAAACCTGCTCCTACCGCTGGACATGGAGAGGCTGAGGGAACGGGGATGGATGCTGTTAAGAAAATGGCAGATGAAGTTACTGCGTTTGAACCTAGGGAATTGGAATTTAAAGTGGATTTACCGGGTGTTACTGCTCAGGACCTGTACGTCAATTCCTTCTCTTGCTATCAGTTGTCCAGACGTTGCTATTTCCTATTTGAGCGGCGGCTGTCTGCAATCGAATCCGCAAGGACAAGACACTGATGAGCAGGGACATTCTCCGACTCACTGCTCTCTTCCATGCACGCCGAGGACGATCTTTCCTCTCTTCCCTATCTGTACGAGAAGGAAGAAACTACCAATTCGATTTCTTACGGCCCACCCACTCTCTTTTCGGATACTACAACAGAATGGTAGAATCATACCAGAAGATCATCTCTCCAGCTCCCGGTACTATCGAGAACCTAGTCAAGGAAACCACAGACCCATCAACCAGATGGAAGACTCTTGCCGAAGCTAAAAACCGAGCAGAATGGGAACGAGGAAAGAGAAAGCGTGAAGATGAAAGGAAAAAGGAGAAGGATGAAGAAACTGAAGCTATGGGATTGATTGATTGGCAGGATTTCGTCGTTGTTGAAACTATCGAATTTACACAGCAGGATATGGAATTGGAATTACCGCCACCTACCAATGTTGAGAGGTTGAAGACTATGAGTATGGCAGAAAAGAGGATGGCAAGTATGGTTATGGAAGAGGCACCTGGTGTTGGTGCTAGCGCCAGCGCTGCTGGAGCCAATGGGGCCAAGGGAAACGGACTAGGTGGAGCTGGAGCTGGAGCGGTTGATGCGGAAGAAGTGGATATGGAGGAAGATGACGAGGGTGAAGAAGTTCGTTTGCAGCGAATTAAAGCAGAGCAGGAGCAGGCTAGAGCGAGGGATGTTCAGAGAGCTGCTATGCAGTCTAGGGGTGTCAAGATCAAGACGGATTATACGCCAAAGGGTACGTTCAATTGGGGCGTTGCGAGAGCAGCGTGTTTCTCTGCTTCTTTCTTGGCCCACCTTCCATTTACCCCTTCCCTCATTACGAGCCTAGCGTCGCTTAAACTTGATCTACTTCGGTCTTCGCTGCGCTCAGACCCCGTGCGGAGCTCGCTAACATGCAGGAATCCAACGAGGAAACACAACAGCAACGGCGAAATGCCCTTACTGTGCCCAATCAATCCCCGAAAACGAATTATCCGAACATATCCGAATCGAACTCCTCGATCCTAAATGGAAAGAACAAAAGCGTATCCTTGAAATGCGAAGAAATCAATCACTTCAAATGGCTTCTGGAACTGATATTTCCACATCTCTCCGAAACCTCGCTTCGGCAAGAACGGATTTGTTTGGTGATGAATCTGATGAAGCCGAGAGAAAGAGGAAGGAGGAGGAAGATAATAAAAAGAGAAAAGAGAGGGAGAGATTGGTTTGGGATGGACATGCGAATTCTGCTCAGAGCGTTACCGATACGTTTCAAGGCAAGTTTGGGTTGGATAATGATATTCAGAAAATGCACGCTAGGTTGGGGTTGTCGTGAGTCTTTTCTTTTCCCTCTTCTATCTCCTCCTTCCTTGTCTTTCCTTACCCGTATCTCCTTTCCATACCTTCCAATAGCCACATCTCCATACTTTCCCTCCTTACCCGGCAACTTCCCACCATCATCTCCTCCCTCGTCAATGCTGACAATCAGTGAGGCAGAACAACAAGGTTCAGTTGGACCTCAAGCTGGACCTGGAATCGTACCCGTAGTCCACCCACCCGCACTTGCCGCATCCCTACCACCCGCTGCACCACGTACAGGAGCCACCATCTCCGCCGCACCCACCGGACCTCGTGAATACATTTCATCACCTTACCAACCACCTCCAACCGGAGGATCTGGTCCTTCAATCCATCCATCCCGAGTTGCTGCTATGGCTCCTCCCCCTCCTACCACTGCTCCTCAAGGCAACGTTCGACCAAGAGAAGAAGAACAACCCCAAGAACTAGAACCCTCGAAAAGACAACGAGTCGTTGTTGAGAAGTTGGCATTTGGACAATTGTACAACGAGATTGATTGGATGTCACTTAATCCACACCCAATTACGATTCAAGTTCAACTACCTACTTCGACTGAAAAACCAGAATGGGCTTCTATACTTAATGGATCTATTCTACCATTGGAGGGTGTTCCCGTCAATACACCTTTTTCGAGTATACGAGAAAGGATTAAATCGGCCTTGGGGGCTGATTTACCTATTTCAAGAATGAGGATTGAATATGAAGGGAGGGTCATGAATAATGGTAGTTCACTTGCTAGTGTTAATATTGGAGAGGGGGATTTAGTTAGTATGACCTTGAAGAAGAAGTAGGCGGGCGATACGTATGTATAGGTTGCACATGGATTTGTGATGTTATACTTTACAAGATGAAGAAGATGTTATGTGGGATGCATCAATCTATTCATTGGGGCTATATACAATCTCTTTCTCTATGTAGTTCATACTTTATCTATCTCTCTTGCGCCTACATTTCCTGTCCTGCCATACTCTACTCTTGGATAAACTCCTTCAACCTAAGTAATCGTTTTCCAGCAGCATGTAACAATTCAGGATCTTTACACTATTTCATCAGCATCAAAATGTGATTGCCGGCGAACAATTAAAAAAGGGTGGGAGGTAGTGGAAGGAGAACTCACGAAAGCGAATCGAGCGAATCGTTCTCCGATATATTGATGATCGACGGAGTAGAACTGAGCATCAGCTTTCTGACTCCACAAGATACGGCGGTGGTGTAGTGTCTTTGGACAGAAGGCCATAGACCAAGCAAACTCTGCTTGGCCTCGCCCCGCCCCGCCCGCCCCGCCCGCCTCGCCCGCCCCGGTGGACTCACTTCAGAAGGTGGAATCCCGACAACCCTTAATTCCTGAGCCAACCACCAACAAAGCGCGAAATCCTTTCCTCGTCCTCTACATGAATCTGGAATTTCAAATCCATCAGGAATCTTGATTGGCGACATGTCGACCAAGAGGAAATACGATCCATCTGGTTTAGTATAACTTAAACCTAATTGATCGAAATACGAAGTTAGGATATCTCTTCTTTCGGTATATGCTTCTAGTTGATCTTCAAAGAATCGTTTTGGACCTGATTGTTCTAGACCAATGGCTATGGCTTCTTGCATTGGGGTATTTGTGCAGAATACGATTCGAGAGTGAGCGGCCAAGGTGGCGGCGGTGAGTTGAGGTGGACCGATTAACCATCCGACTCGCCAGCCGGTTGCTGCGAATGATTCTGGTTATCAGCGCGGATCGAGCGGGGCGAGGGAAGTGTAAGGGGAGCGATGTGAGGGGAGGGAGCAGATGTGTGGTAGATGACTTGGGTCTCCTAACGGGAGGAAGAGCAGATGGAAGTGTAGGAGAGGGGGATCGCGTGACGATGAGGCTGGTGGTCTCATATTGGGTGAAATAGAGCCGTGGAGTCATTGCCAGTTCAGAGACAATCAAACCAGGAAACCCCTCCATCAAGGCCAAGCTGAAAGCGAGACATTGATGATGGACAAGGAAATGAGAAAACGAAGGACCCAGATGAAAGAAGACTCACTACCACCAGACAGAATAGTCAATGTCCTCTCCCACATGCCTGGCAATCCGGCGATCCTAAGATGTTTCTTATCGTCGTAAACCATACAATCATAAACCTCATCGGCAAGACACAAGACGTTAAATTCGATACACAGTTCTGCGATCTTCTCTAATTCCTCTCTTGTAAACACCTTGCCGACGGGATTATGGGGTGTATTGACGATAATAGCTTTAGTCTTTGGACCAAAAGCGGCTCTCAACAGATCGAAATCGATGGTCCACTCATCGCATGATTTAATTCCTTTTCCAGTAGGTGGTCGAAGAGGAACGAATTTAGGTGTACCAGTATTAAAATGGATAGTTGCGAAATATTGATCGAAGAATGGTTCGAAACAGATAACTTCGTCCCCTGGTTGAAGGTGAGCACAGAGTGCGGCGTAAGTCCCTCCATTCGCTCCTGCCGTTACTACGATTTCTTCATTGACTAGTTCTCTTCCTTCTTTGACTAGATTTTCGAATGATGCAGAGTAATGTTTCGAGATTGCCTTTAATAATCTAGGTCGACCTCTGGGGTGGGCGTAATGGTTCGACATCACATCGCTGTCCATTGATTCGTGGGATAATTGACGTAGCCAAGCGGGTGGTGCCCAGTTCATGAATCCTTGTCCGAGGTTGATGCAGTCGGAAGGGACGTTTGCGGGACTGCAGGTCAGCGTGGTCCGATAAAGGTATGGGCATAGGTAGGCGAAGGTGTATAGGGGTGAGTGTACAACGAGCTCGGCACACAGAGCTCATCCAGGTCGGAAGGTTGACAGATGGCGGTAATGAATGGAAGAGATCAGACGACGTACGTGAAGATGGACCATACATCCAACTTGTGAGTTCCACCATCAAACATCCGTTGAGACTGGGGAATAGTTGCTGTTTGAGAAGTCGCCATTTTGTTGAAAGTGGATGCGATCGATCGGGTAGATATATGAGAATAGAATGATCTAGTAATATGTCTAGATATAGTTGGCCTTACCGATATGAGCATGCACACTATTATATACTATACAATACAATGATCGATGGTTTGCTTAGCTAGTCAGTGTATATACCTATTTTCGAGTCATTGCACGTGGTCATTACGTAATCACACCCTCCTTACAACGCTGAGTATACGATTCTTGCCGATCTACAACTACCCTATTACCCCCTCTATCCTCTACACCTATACTACATCACTATGGCATTTGCAAACACTGCTTCTAAGTTATTCAGTAAGCTATCACTCTATGCAGTAGGTATGCCGGCTTGACTAACTCCCAGTTCCCGTGGCAATCGGAGCTACTTTGGTACAATCCTCTCTGTACGATGTACCAGGTGGATATCGGGCTGTATTGTTTGATCGATTCAGTGGTGTTCAGCCTCAGGTATGTCTTCCGTTGCTTGTGTACGTGTACAAGAAGAGGGCTAATAATAGGCAACGGGAGAAGGAACACATTTCTTGATCCCATGGCTCCAGCGAGCGATCTTGTACGATGTCAGGATTAAGCCTAGGGTATGTGGTCTTCTTAGGAATGGGTGACACTGAGACTGACTGGTAGAATATCTCCACGACAACTGGATCGAAAGGTGATTACAACGCCTGCATTTATTGGGACGAGCTAATAGTTAGATATGCAGATGGTCTCTTTAACCCTCAGAGTCATGTCGAGGCCCGATTTCAACCATCTACCAAAGATCTACCAGAATCTAGGTCTCGAGTAGGTCTTCCCTCCTCCAATATTCTACATACCATATCGTCTCCTCGAGCCTAGCCCTCTCCCTCGTCTATCGTCCCTGAGTGGACAAAGTGATGTGGCGCTGACTGGCAGTTACGACGAACGAGTTCTACCTTCGATCGGTAATGAAGTCCTCAAAGCTACTGTAGCTCAATTCGATGGTCAGCTATTCCCCTCCCTCAATCTAAAGGGAACTCGTAGCTAATAGAGTAGCGTCTGAGCTCATCACGAATCGTGAAATCGTTTCCGCTAGAATTAGGGATGATCTCTTAAATCGAGCCAAGGAATTCAATATCATGTTGGAAGATGTTTCAATTGTGAGCCTGCCGTGTCGTCCATGATGAAGGTAATAGCTAACGATCAGACACACATGACGTGAGTTACCCACTTTCCTTGACCTACTTTGTCAGCGGAGAAGAATTAAACTAATAAACCAGATTCGGAAAAGAATTCACAACAGCCGTTGAACAGAAACAGATTGCTCAACAAGATGCTGAACGAGCGAAGTTTGTCGTTGAGAAGGCAGAGCAAGAACGACAAGCTGCAGTTATTAGGGCAGAGGGAGAAGCTGAAGCTGCTCTTACTATTAGTAAAGCACTCAACAGGGCTGGAGATGCTTTTGTTCAATTTAGGAAGATTGAAGCTGCTAGGGAGATTGGTACGTTCCTTCTTGCTATTCTCCATGCCTATCTTGTCGAACTATATCTTCCTCTCCGGAAATCACCTTTTCGTCTGGGAACGATGGTCCTCCCAAAGCCGATCCATCGCATTATCGCTCTCATCGTCTATGGATCACGGGACCAAGCTAACAATCTAGCCGGATCTCTATCAGGTTCCAAGAACGTCACCTACGTTCCAGCAAGCGGTGGAAACCTATTAATGCAGGTCCCTCAGTAATCAGGATTAGTATCAGATTGTGGGAGTTGAGGTCGAAGGGAAGGTTGAAGTGGGTAAATGGCAAATGGCAATGCAGGGGAAAGTAGGAGGTTTCGAGTGTATTATCATGCAGACCATTCTAGCAATATGATTTCTTGGTCCCTTTTCGCAGTCGAACAGTTCATGTCTAGGTGATTGTGCTTGCTTCCGGACTCGATTCAGCGTTGGCTTGACGGGTAATTGGCTCAGAGATACGGTGAGATCAGAGCGACTATTTCTATCCGGTATCATCGAATCCCGCCCCAGTCTTCTGTTTCGCGAGGAATAAGTCAATGTGCGGTAGTATACAGTGTCAGGCTGTACTTGATTTACACTCGAGTACATGAACGGATCGATACAATCTCACCGTCAATAGCAACGCCGAGACAGAAGAGTGGTTCCAAATCATCTAACGAGAAAATGCATAAATATACAGAAAATACCATCATCCGAGACCAAGCCCGAATCTATCCCTTTCTAACCATATCCAAGAACCCCTCTTTAGTCAACCTCTCTTTGCCTCCTCTACCAAGTATATTATCCTTCTCCCTCTTTTTGGTTTTTTCATCTTGTAGACCTATTGGTTCTGGCATTTCTAGAACTTCTTCATTTGCTGCTTTTGATGCTGAGAGGATCGCGTTGAATAATTTAATTACTGCATGTTAGCCGACAGTTCCGACGGTTCCGAGCCGGAGGCGAGGGGCTGGAGGAATGGGAGTTTGGACGATTTGGATTGGAAGACGGCGAGGGGGCTTGCGGTATGAAGCAATGATGAGGTTTACCCAGTTTTGGGTACTGACAGTCGTCTCGCCAACTCAACTTGGACCCATTCGAACTGAGTAGGATGGGGGGTTGACCAAAGACAGGTATTAAAGACTGAGATTCTGGTATCCAGCCCCAGCTTGGCGAGTGTGCAAGGAGTACCGGGGTATCCGAAACCACCTCCAGGCGCGAAGACAAAAGGAGACAAACGTACCGCCTCTTTGGGCAACCTTCCTTAATCCCCTCTCAAATTCCTGACTTCCCCCAGGTTGTCCCCAACCTTCCATAACATCCGTAACTCTAGCCCGTTCAACTCGATCTGTTTTAGCTTTCTTTACAGCTTCCTCTGCTTTTCGCTCTAATGCCAATTTAGATCGTGAAGGGGGTAATTTCGCTTTTGATAGAGACAGGATTGGTTGAGGTTGAGTCTTTGTCTTCTTTGAGGACGATGGTTTTTCGGATGTTGAGGACGACGTTGTTGGTTGTTCTGATAAGAGTGATGTTAGGGTATCACCGAATTTAGTCGCTGTAGTTGGTCTTTTACGTTCTGTATATCAGCGTCTGTTAAAGCGAAGCGAGGGTGCGATTGATGGTCTCGAGGTAATTTTGATGATACCCCTCTTGACATATCAATGAAGAAAGAAGGCAGTGACGAGACAGGCATGAGCGAAGAAATCAAACTTACTGTTCCCACTTGATTTTGAACCCTTCTTGCCCAATTCTTCATCGGTCCCCTCTCCTCCAGATCCTTCTGAACCATCATCATCTCCGAAATCATCTCCACTCATATCAACATCCCCATCCCCATCCTCATCTCCATCATCATCATTGCCACTCTTCCTAACAGCAAGCGTAACAGTCTTCTTCCCAGCTCCAGCACCAGCTCCAGGACCATTCTTCTTTCCCCCAACATCCTTCCCCTTCCCTTTCCCTTTCCCCTTTCCAGCGGCATCTTTAGCACTAGCACTAGCAGAACCCGGTACACCCAATGGCCCAGCATTTCCACCCGTAGGTCCATTATATTCCCCTGGTCCTAAATATTTCTCATATTTCCCACCTTTGATCAATTTCTTCTTATCGTGTTTCCCTTTTGCTTTCTCCGATTCCTTCTCTGCAGCAGCTGCTTTACGGAGATTTTGACCTGGTCTGACTCTTTTACCGGAAGCTGTACGAGTTCCTGGGATTGGTTTGGATGTTTTCTTGAGGATGGATTTAGGTGGCATCCTTGTTATTATGGTGTAATGTAGAGGGTCAATTACCAAAAGTTGAAAGTTGAAAGTTGAAAGTTAATCCACGGATCGATATATTTTGATTCCGCCTCCACCTCGTCCTGTACTCAGCGTTAGTCTACTATATCCTATACCTATCTATACTATAAGAATGCTGCTTACACTGTTACTCCTACCATTCCTAGCTATCACGAAAGCAACGACATATACCCTCAATCACCGATATTCAAGTCAACGAGAGTTCACGCAATATGGGACTATTGATCTACCTGGAGACAGAGATGTTAATGAGGTTATACGTATAGACAAGACTTCATCGGATGTTGGAACCGTACCTGGGGATGGGAAGGGATGGTATACAGTTCAATTGGTTGGTGAGGGCCTAGGAGCAGGGGTTGTTAGTAGTACCAAAGCTGTATGTCCATGTCTATGTCTGTTCACCTTTATCCTGCCCCAACTCACTTCTCATTAGCGGCTCTTGTACACGTACACGTACAAGGTCAAGTAAGAGCTGACCTGTAGTGTTACCTAAACAGCGGACCAATCTCCCTAACGATCCATACCCACCCCCATGGAATTTCTTCAATCGACCTAATCCCAAACCCGTCAATCCCAAGCGATGGATCATGCCCAACCGGTCGAAGTAGTGGTAATCAAATTACTAGGGAAATAATCATTAAATCACCACATCTAGTATACGGGTATGTCTCCTCTTATCCTTCTTTTCATGACACACACCACAGAACTAATGCCCAGACCTGATCTCTCACCTCCTCCTCCACCTTCCGTTTCTCCAGATGGAAAACCAATCGTTCCAGAAGTTGAAAAGACTTTCTTGCAAAAGTACTGGTTACCTCTATTAGGAGTTGGGTTCTTTGTAATTAGTCAAATGGCTCCTGAGGATAAATCAAAGCCTGCTGCCAAATAGCATTCACCGGAGTCGGGGTGCTTCGTGATTGATAGGCATATGTAATACAATATCTACATCGCATGGAATGACATGGCTACAAACTATATCGCTAACATACTCTTACCTCCATGGACGTCAAACGACCTGATCGGAGCTACTGCTTCCATGGTGGTCTATTCTGCCCTACCCACGGTCCTGCTGGACCAATCATCTCTGGTTTCAGATCTTCAATCTTGGTAACTCCGCAATTTCGCATCGAATTGGTAATCTCCTCAGCGAGGACTATAGGTTAGCTCGGCTCTTGTTCAAATCCTCCTCCTTCCCCATCCATCCCAACTTCATTCATTGATGACCCCTTGATAGATGGACACGCAAAGCGTGTAGGAAAAGTAGGAGAATTCGGAACAGATCCACTTGCGACACAAAGACTTACTCTGACAAACCCTAACAACCCCCTCTTCACCATGTGTTCCATTCGCATATAAAAATGGTCGTCCCAATCCAACAGCCTTAGCACCAAGCGCAAGTGCCTTGACTACATCAGCCCCAGATCGGACACCTCCATCAATCATAATTTCAATCTTGGAGAATAATTCAGGTCGAGTCGCTCGGAGTTCATACAAGATATCTATTGGCGCAGGGGCACTGACATCAGTATCAGTATCATTGTATAGTCAGGAAAGGGAAAGGGAAGTGGGGAGGACGTACTAATCGAGTTGACGACCACCGTGATTTGAGATGATTACACCGTCAACACCGGCTTTGGCACATAATTCGATATCTTCTACGCATTGTACACCTTTAACAATCAAGGGTAAGGGTGTATGTTTCTACTGATCAGCCTCTCTTCTTTCCTCTTCTCGTTCACGGATCCGGTTCTCGGTCTTCCTCTTCGCCCTATCCGCATTTGAGACAGAGCAGACCGATCCACCATTACAGTGAGAACAGCAAAATGAGATATTAACTCACTCTGATAAAATCAATATCCCCCCATGTAAGATTCGTATCCTGATATCCCGAGATCGCCTGACTAACTCCCAACGGCGAAGCAGATCCACGACCACCAGCTTTATCTCCAGTTTCCTTGATCGGTGCCTATATATCAGCTCTCTTCTTGTCTCACTCGCCTCTAAGAGATTGTCATAGACATACCTGAACAGTCGTTTTCGCCCTTACGTCCCTTGTCCTCTTACTTTTCCAAGCGGTATCAACTGTAAAGATTACTGCTGCTGCCCCTAGATTGGTGACTTTTTCAAGTAAGACTTCGGATGCTTTTCGATCTTTGTTCAAGTAGATCTAAGGGGTCAGTTTTCCTTTCTCGACAAAATCTCGATACGAGTTTAGGTCACATCGGACTAGACTTGACTTACTTGAAAGAAAACGTTCTGACCCTCTTTCCTAGCAGCCATAATCTCATCCAAACTACAACTAGCATTTATACTGATCCCTTGAACGATCCCACATGTTCCTGCTCCTTTTGTTAAATTGACTTCACCGAGCGGATGACCTAATTTTGCCATTGCTGCTGGAGAGATGAATATTGGTAATTCAGTTGGTAGGCCCATGAAAGCCGTATTGATTGATCCGTTCGTTACGTCGTTGAGGATCCTAGGGCGGAAATAATATCGTTTGAATGCATCCATGTTTTCCCCCGCGGCTACTTGTCAGCTCCCCTCCTTGAATGGTGACGACATGAGAGAAAGGTGATTTTATGATGAGAAGACACTGACTGATCTCTCGATCGGCGGCAGATTTGTAGTAATTCCACGCTGTCCCACTAAGTACCTTCTCGGCCCAATATTCGAAATCATCAATCAACAACATAGCATCAGCCCTTGGCATCTTCTTCCTCTCTTCCTCCATCTGTTTTTCCTCTTCCGTAGCTTCCTCTTCGACTGGAGCTGGCATCGTATGTGGGTCGACTGGACCTAGATGTTGGTCGTCCTCTAGCAAGTCTAGAGCGTCGGGGGGATGGAGGGGAGTGAATATTTTCGTGGCGTCTTTCCCTGCGTTTTGGAGGATAATCTCGGGTCCTCCTGGGTGATTCGGTAAGAAGGTGGTTACATCGTAGATTTTCCCCTGGGCGTCAGTACAGCTCTAGCCCTGAGGTCTAGGTACAAGCCTGAACAGACGATAGGTTTCATTCTGTCCAATACCCCGTGGAATTAGAGGCTCACATTGATTATGACCCAAGCATCATCTTCTGTATTATGTTTCTGAACCTCTTCGTAGGATATTAATTTCTGGCCACTTGGCTGCGTTGTAGATGCCGCATCAGCTTTCGATTTCGATTTCGTAATCTGTTCATCGAGTAATACAGCAGGTCGTATGAAGGGGTACGCAATGACACCAGCGGCCTGATATCAGTTTCACGCTCCTTCGTCAAGCTGAGCAGTAAGGGGGAAGACATACAGCTACTGAAGCTAAAGTGATCCATCTATTCCGTAAAGTGGGGGAAGCAGAAGTAGAAGTAGAACTGGCGAATCTCCTCGATATTGATATTGTCGATCCACTCGATCTGGTGGATCTGAGTACCGAAGCGAATGATCCGATCCGCGACATCTTGCCTTCCCGTTTCCTGCGGTTTGGTGGGTATCACCTTGAAATGTCAACGTCGACGCGATCTTTATATTGATATCCGTCAATAACCAGAAGTTGATTCGATGCGCCGGATACCGGTCCGGATAGCGGTGGATATGTGACGTGGGATTACATTGCATATATTCCGGAGTCCGGTTCTTGCTGGTTGAATAGCCAAGGCCTTGTCCATCCAGGTGTCAGCTAGCAGATGCATCTCGAATATGAAACTATGAAGCTACGAAAGGATTGTATAAAGCATGTGGTAGATGATAGGTGTGTGGGGAATAGAATGCAAAGGGAGGTCTACGAGTGGCAGGCAGTGAGTCGTGTGAGACTACATCGGACCCCAGGGGTTTGGCTGCGATGCCAATGATGGGAAGTTTTGTGAAGCAGAGTGAAGGGATGAGTCGGGGGGCCCAGTGAGCTCGATCCCGGATAATGGCTGCGATAGTACCCCAGTCGAGGGCTTAGTTTTGGTCCCACATGACGGCTCCCCCTGTTCGCCCAACATTTCCACCTTAACCCCTTCGATGAGTCCTTCCAGGACAGTTCGCCTTTCTGCGGTATCTTTCGTTGCTACGGTGACAAATGCGCGTTGAAACCAGGCGGCATTCCTCGTATTGCCTTTTGCCGGTTTATGACTTACCCTCCAAATGTCATGAAGTTCGTCGCCAAGCTGATCCAGAGCCAGCAGGCTTGGTGTTTTGCCGGCATGCTTCTTCTCGAACTCGGTGATGCATTCCTTGAAACACAATATATCCGAGGCGACAAGAAAATCGTCAGATGTAAACTGGGGAGGACTCGAGGGTGCTTCTTCGTGGGATCCATGGCTCGAGGCTTCCTCCGAGAGTGCTTCCTGATGGACTTCGTGGCTCGAGGTCCCCCCTCGGGATTCATGGGGAGTGCCGGGACCGTGAAGGGAGCCTGCTGTCTTTGAGGCATCATTAGTCTGCTGATCAGAGATTACAGGACCATGTCTAATGCCACTTACCTGGGACATATTGCGAGATGTACGATCGTCGAGGGGGTTGTACACTAGAGCAAGAGTGAGTGACAGTTCGAATAGAGAATGAATGTTTAAGAGGGGGGTTGGGGTTCAGCATAGTATATATAGCTTAGACCCCTTTTGGATCCTTTCATTCCAAGCCATGAAGGGATCGTTTATTCTAAGCCATGAAAGGATCGTTCGTTCCAAGCCATGAAAGGCTCGCCCAAGAATCCAATGCCTCACTGATTCACGGTATGTTAGTCTCGTCGTAGCTGAGCTCAACAAAGGAAGGTAGCAAGTCCCCGATCGTGATAGGTTGAAAGATAGACCAGTGGGCTGAAATGTCCCAATCGACTGCCATTGGAATGGTGTCTTGCGAAACTAATTGATATATGGGGAATCGTATCTTGCATGAAGTATACTCATGACTTGTCGGAAGAGTGCAGTGTAGTGCCTCGTAAAGAGCGATCCTCATCTCAGGTACGGCACATGACGTGTCAATAGTTTTAGTGATCCGGGTGCCTTGCTTGCGTCATGAACTGATCGTAATGAGATCGATCGTTTCTCCGAAATCCACAAGTTCGGGTCAGTGGTACCGTGAGCAGTAATGGTATGGCATCTGTGTACAGTAGTACTGCCTCAGGAAGGGGTTAGTGTAGCTAGGCAAGGATGTGGCCTGCTATCTCTAACTTGAATAAGTCTGCGCGTCCAAAACAAATCGGAGTAGCAAGACCGAGGTGCGGCACGAAACCTTATTTAGGCTTATATACTTCAGCAACGATCGGGTCACGCAAGACTCGATGCATGTGCCCATGCATACGTCTCATGCAATGGAAGACGTGGTCCCTGATTTACCGAGTCTAGAAGCATTCCCAGACTGCCTTATACCGATTTACCCAGAGCAAGTATGGTATAGTATAGCAGTGTGCCACATTTTACGCCACATTACAACTTCTGGCTTGACGATCGATCATGAATCGACTGGGTGTATAACTTGGATTAATCTGTCTACATATATACATACATTTACTTGCATACCATTATACATACCTTGTACTACTACTACATACCAGAAGAACAAGCAGACGATACAGAATATACTGCAATAGGAAAAGAAGCATCGACCAGATATACCGATTCAGATTGATATGGGTCATCGATATTTATTGACATCATTTTAAAGTGATATCGGCATCGAGGTACGTCCATCTCAAGATTACTCTGATTTCATCTCAATCTCTTTCATACTTCATCTACACCTCTTCTCATTACTACTATTCATCTACACTGTATCCGATCTTCATGCTGACCCATGTTTAGACGCGACCTCATCGAATACCCATCGCCAAGTATCTTGCCGATCGATAAGATTTAAAGCTGGATATTTGAAACAGGAGAAATCAAGAGTCTGGAACGTCTATTGGATTTAATCATCAGGAGTCAGCGGCGTCAAGATCGGATTGAAATCATTGTCGATATCCATTCGACAACATAGTGATACGATCGCCGACATCGCTCGACTCTTGTCTCTGTTCCATCAATTAACTTTAAACTCTAGTATAACAGATCGCCATGACAGATCGAAATCCAACACCCACATTCCCTGCGCCTCCCATTCGTCGATCTTCCTTACCACTACATACACCACAACCAGATCATTCGCAATCGATACCTAAACAACCATTTCGACCGGTCGGATCGACTTCAACATCGCCGCTGTTATATCGCGATCCGATATTCCCATTACGAGATACATCCACACATGCAATGTCTTCCTCATCCTCATCAGGATCATCAAGGCGCGATCCACCTTCCACAGCACCGACCACGCCACAATTAGGTGAATCATCGAGAACATGGCGACCTACACCCAACGTACCTGCGACGATGCATGCCCGACATCGACATAACCCCGATCCAGAATCGATAGAAGCAGATAGGAATCGATGGTTATCAGATGGCGAGGGCTCGGGAGGAACTGAAATGGCAGGAAGGAGAAAGAAGAGGGGACATCGATCGACTCATCGTCCTTCTGATGGATATGGCTCGTCAGGCGGAGGAGCTGGAACTTCCACGAATCTACGTCCAACTACTGATCGGACGAAAACGAAACATCCCGATCTCGATCTTTCGACACAACATCACAAGAGACCGATAGTACGAAGGGCGATATCCATGGAAACGCCATCGCAAGCTTCTGCGCCCATACAACCACTCGAAGAGGTTGGAGCTCAACCACCTCGAATCCAAGATCTGATTCCACCTCCTACTTCACCTGTCGCTATCGCTCGAGGACTCGGATCGGGACATACTACGAACTTCACTACGCATGTGGCCGAGGAATCGCAACCTCAAATACCAGATCGCATGGAGTTACCCGACTTCGCCCCCGGCCATGGAAGCGATGGCATCAATGCCAATCTACGTTCATCTTCCAGTCCTCGCGCACAATCAGAAGATCGCCAACGCAAACAAAAGGATACATTGGCAAAATTACGTGTAATCCTTGCTTGGTACGTCTCCCTCTCATCGCGATGGTCCAAAGCCAAAGCTAACAATCTAGTGATTTCTGTCCATCTGAACCTGGCGAATTCAAACCTTTCCTACATCGCCCTCTTACCCTTCCTTGTGGCCATACATTATCCGCAGACCACATCTCGATCCCCACACCTGCACCTATCGTCATCGACCCCTCATTACCGCCTCACGAGATTGCAGAACTGCAACAACGCCAACAGCAGCAACGATTATCATTATGGTCCAGTGTCATGTGTCCTATTCCATCTTGTAAACGATACTCGGCAACGGCGACTTCATCGCAATACAATCCATCCGAGGGGCCTGATTCAACAGCCATCTCTCGTGTATCATCAGGTGCTTCTGGAGTGACTTACTACCCACCCCGGCCTAATCCTCGTGTCAACACAGAATCGACTTCCGAAACCGGCTCGCCATTGATCGACGTCAACGTCGAGAAGATCATCAGAATAGTACATCGTGAAGCTACGAAACTTGATGACGAGACTGCCCATGCTGTCACTGCCTTCGGCCGAGTCGAACTAAATGACCAAGACGAGGTTGCAGATGAAACTATGCTTGAATCGCCATCTTCGGATATCTCAGCTTCTTCCGCCTCCCTGGGTCGAGCGCCAAGTAAACGACAGAAACATCATCTCGTCGACCCTGATCCGTCTGTCGACAATTACCGCCGATCCGATCCCGATCCACTGGATGTCATCAAGAAGGATATGATGAGTGTTTTGGAATGTGATGTTTGTGCTATGCTTCTACATGAGCCCGTCACTACTCCTTGTCAACATGTACGTATCCTCTGCTTGCCATCCCAAGAAACAGGAAACTGATAGATAGTCATTCTGCTCGAAATGTCTTTCGAGGTCACTTGATCATTCGTCTCGATGTCCTGTTTGTAGACAGGATCTACCTTCATTTGCCTTCTTCCAGGATCACTCGGTCAACAAAGTTCTCTTGACTATCAGTATGTTTACTCTCACTTCCTTTTTCCTAGCGAATTTACGCTTCACACTCTCCGAACTCCGCTGACGATCAGTGACAACAGTCTTCCCTGCCGAATATGAGGACCGAACAGCCGCAATTGAACGAGATGAACGTGACTCTCAACTCGATACACCTATCTTCGTCTGCACCCTGGCTTTCCCCGGAATGCCCACGATCCTACACGTCTTCGAACCCCGCTACAGGCTCATGATTCGGCGATGTATCGAATCGTCCAATCCTCGATTTGGGATGGTTCTGCCTGCTAGAGGAGGTGGTCCGCCGCATCTTCAAGGTGTTATGGAATATGGAACTATGCTCGAGATCCAGAGTGTTCAGATGCTCCCTGATGGTAGAAGTATGGTTGAGACTGTTGGTGCTAGTCGATTCAAGTTGTTGGAGAAAGGTGGTCTGGATGGGTATACCGTTGGACGGATCGAGAAGTAAGTTCTTCCTCTCCACCCATGAACGCCAGTCGCGAGATGAGATGGACAATGCTGATGAATAGAATCGAAGATATCACACCTGAAGAGGAACGTGAATTCGAAGCTGCCGCCATTGCAGCTGCTCGAGACCGACCTCGGCCCACTCCTGTAGTACACCATCCCTCACAATCCCAACTTCCGGTCAATACCAACATCTCGGAGACACATCCACTCCCAATGCAGATGCCTCAGCCTGGCGCTCCTCCAGGCGGGGCTGCGGCAGGGGCACCAGCACCACTGGAAGATACAGCTCATACGACCGAGGAATATATGACGATTTGTCGATCGTTCATCGAGCAGCTTCGATCTGGGTCTGCACCTTGGTTGCTTCAGAGACTGAATAATACTTATGGGACTATGCCTGATGATCCTTCAGAGTTTAGTTATTGGATGGCCTTGGTATGTTCCTTTTCCTGCTCCACTCGTTCAGTCTCCAAATCCATTCAAACCAAACCTCTATGGACCTTCTACTCCCCGTCGCATGGACTTGGCTGACAATCAGGTAATGCCAATAGACGAATACGAGAAAGCTCGTCTTCTCCCCATCCGATCACCCCGACTTCGATTGAAATTGATCGTTCATTGGATAGACAGTCTACGGTCATCATGGTGGTAAGTTCTTCTTTTATCCGTTATTTAAAGTTTAACGCTGAATAGTCGTCCTAGGTTCTCGAGCGGGTACGTTTAATTTATCTACCTACATCTTCTACCCTTGAAATGTGTTGTGGTCTTGGTAACTGAGCTGATGATATAGATGTACCGTCGGGTAGATCCTTCACAAGCTTATTTTCAATCGTGTGATTGTAGTACACGGAGGCGGAGGTGTGGATGAGATGTGATCAATGTAGCTTTAGGAAGTCAGTTTGAGATAAGAGGAGGGTGGAGTGATATGTAAGAGTGAGAGGAGCGGAGGGGCGTTGTAGCATACCATACAAGATTTGCATTTCATACAATAATCATGAACAGTGTTAATATCAGTAGCAGTATCAGTATCCGTATTCAAGCTAGACTGTGCGATCGGGATTGTCAAGTGAGCGACTGCTCAATTTGACAGAAGAGGGGCCAACGGCAGAAGATGTCAAGTAATACCGCTCCGCTAACCACTCTATTTGTAGTCTCTCCTGCGATGTTTATCTAGTGGCGATATCTATCACATATCTCCCGCACCGCGTGACCCAATAGCAGATCTGCTTGGAGGGGCTAACACATTTCAAGCGGGTCAGAAAGCATTATATCATACATAGTATAGACAACAGTCGTGTGTTAAGTTTTGTCCAACATCCTTCTTCGTATATCCGATCCGATCCTCAACACAGCACAGCGTAGCACAGCACAGGAAGCGAAAAACATGATCACGCAAGTTCACCACATCCAAGTAAAGTAGCTGTATTTGATCCCTACTTGTCAGCTCCATCCCTGGGTCCATGGAGGGTATAGGGGTATCTTTAGTGGTGGAGAAATGAGAGAGGAAAGACATACGGGGTAATACCAGAATGAAACTGCTATAATCAAATATAACATCATCAAGACTAATCCTTCCATCCAACTACCTGGTCAGCTTCATCTGCCAAGACAGGAAGGAGGTAGACGTACTTGGATCGACCATCTGCTAGAGTCTGATTGACAATCAGGACCGTAAAGAATAGGACGATCGACTCGTATGCTACTCGTCAGCTGTATCCTGCCTATGTCCAGAAGAGGGCACATACGGTCAAACATCAATGTCAATGGTTTACTAATACACCACGCTAGAAGTTGAATGACGGGAATGACAAATAAGGCGATTTGGATAGATGATCCCACGGCGACCGAGATTGAGAGATCAATCTTGTCCTTGACGGAAACGGATACGGCGGTGAAATGCTCTGCTGCATTTCCGACCTAGTCATCAGCATTTACTCCACAGGCACCCAAGAAGAACACGTACGATGGGGAGCAAGATCAAACCGACCCATTCTCTTGACAATTGGGGATGAGTTTCGACGAGACCATCGATACTTGAAACCAACCATTCGGCAGTAACTCCTACAATAGCAGCATCAAGGGCCATTACGATCTATCATCAGTGTTATTCCTCATCTTCGACGGGCTCAAGCAGAGAAACATACAACAGTGGCCGTGATGCTCATCTGAGGAACTTCCTCTTCATCCTCTTCCTCCGCCCTAGCTACTTCGTTGGACCGACCGACTTCACCAGAATCGTTGGTCGAGGTTGCACTTTCCAGATCACCTTCCTGATTGATTCCCTTGTTCCTATTTCGTCGATATCGAATTCGACGCTTAATGTTGAGTTTCTCATTCACTTGATCCTTGATTTCGGCTGGGTAAGATGTTGAAAGGGAAGTCTCTTCGTCCGTGTATAGATCCTGTTCATCAGCTACGATATCAACTTCACGATAGAGAAAGGCTCACGGCATGAGACCACATTTGGAATACCAAGTAACCGAGATAGAGAATAAGTAAAAGGATCGCGACTCCATGAGACATTGCCAAGAGGTCTCTTCCCTCTTCAGCACTGGTCAATGTAAGGTCTAGTGATCAGTTGTTGTTTCATAAAGTCAAAGATGTGGCCTGACGCACCTGACGCATTTGCGCCATTGTCCGAGGTGGTGACACTGAAATGGAATGCTGATGGAATCAGGACGGCGATGACTGCGATCAAGAGCAATGAAGCATTAAGCTGGGCTGCAGTAGACTTGATAGTCTGTTCTGCGAATCGAACACCACCAGCGAAGAAACACCTATCATCAGCCTTCTATCCCCTTCCCGCACTCGGGCAGTTGGCTGGAGGTAGCTGGACTCACATTCCCAGGACGAGAAGCAGGTTACTCAAGATCGAACCAACCAAGGAAGATTGGACGACCGCCAATTCGCATTTGACAAGAGCAAGGATAGCAACGATTAATTCAACCACATTTCCTAGAGTGGCGTTAAGTAATCCACCTAGAGTTTGACCTAATCGTAGTGCTGCTTCTTCCGTTGCGAACCCAAGCAAACCGGCTAGTAATTAGCTTTAATCAATGCTGATAGACATAAGAATTACCAAGAGGAATAATAGCGATAAAGTTGGTAATGAAAATTGCTGTGTCGGAGATTGAATCGTTTCCACCTGCTTTGACGAAATGTAATGCCCATCCGACTGGTACGAATACGAAAAGCACATTGCTATTCGTCAGTCCCCTTTTCCACTCATGCAGAGTACAACCCACAGCCAACTTGACATGGCAGCAGCCTTGAAACTACTCATAAGAGTAGGTGCTTTCCCGATCTTCTTTTCCGGAGTGAATAATCCCGTAGTCATCCTCCGCAGTGTCTGTGGGATAGATCGATTAGATCGTGTTGATTCACCCGTATTCTGTCTCGTTTGAGACCTCGACCTGGGTCCGGGGACGGTACCAGTTTCATCGAGAGTCACTCGTCGTTTGGGTCCGTGTGTACTACCACTAGCACTGGGTCCAGGAGGGACTTCATGTATATTGGGCGTTGTTCCAGGAGATGAAGTTAATGGAGCTTCATGTCAGCTCATCCTACGAGACATCAGAGAATCAGCTAACTTACCCGACATTATTGACGATAGAGTTGTGGATGTACGGGAGGTATAGACAATAGAATGCCGGGCAGAGTGTATTTACGGCGAGCATGAATTAAATCACGCTGAATCGTCATGTTTTCAAGTTGAATGATCCTCTGTAGAGTTTATTTTAGATTACCACGTGACGAATCATATAAATAGATTACAAGTGATCGACAGCGTCATGGATGAATGGGGAGTGGCTTGCAACAATGCATTGGAACAGGGGTAAGCAGAGTGGTAGGGGGGAGCACAGGGTGAAACCGTGAGCTATTACTGGTGGCTTGGCGGATCTCTAACAAAAAGTCATCTCGGCCAGTCAAGGGTGGGTTGTGAGTCTTTTATGCATGTCATATGTGTATATCAGGCGATTCTACAGCTACCGTCGACCCGTTGATGACTCGATCAAGTGGTATAGATGGTCGTGCCGCTAAATTGACTGCATACTGATGAAACAGACTGATCTCGCCTCAAGAAAAGGACCTGACACCGCAAATGGAACTCATCCATTTGGTCTCCTTTGTCCAAACATCCTTTCAATCTCAGTCTTCCAGTTCTTGCCGATATTTTATAGTAAATTGCCTTCATTTTCACCCAAAGACTTACTAACACAATGCTTGCCTACCTCATCATCGTTATCACTTTTCTCACTCGAGCATCGTTGCTGGTATCGGCCACGACGACGGCGAGTGAGAGCTGTATCAGGAGTTGTTCAGATTGGTCTATCGTATTAGGGCACTGTCGGGGACAATTCGATCCCAGCCGTAAGTCGAGCGTGTCGGCTTGAAATGGGCAGCAGAGGCCAAGTCAGGAGCGCGGGAGCTCGGGTCGCAGCACGAGTGAACAGTCGAGGGCGGAGAAGGCGGAGAGACGGGAGTCGAGAGGAACACCGCTCACCTCCAGCACACCAGACCAACATCACCTACGCCTCCCAATTCATTCAATGTCTCTGTGACGGAAGCAAAGATAATGCCAACGAAATGCTAGGCTCAGAAGCTATGGCGGCTGCTGCTCAAACTTGTACAGAGTGCGTAACCACTCCAGCGATCATCGTTGAGGATCTGCAAGTGAGTATTCCGTTGTCGGCTGCTTCGCGTCACCCCCTGGTGTACCTCTCAGTCTTGAAGGTCGGGCGTAGTCAGGTGGGCAAGAGATAGCAGTGAGCTGACACCCAGACATTCTTGGGTATCTGCGTGGTACTCGCTCAGAACGGTACTGCAGCACAATCGATGGCATGGGCTCCATTCGGATACTCCATACTGACTTTCGGAGATGATGGGAAAGCGAAACAAGCAGTACCGGCAGGGGCTCTGGTGTAAATACGAGTTCTGAAGCATAGGAATGCATGTATTCGGGTTTTATAAGAGTAACTCGTAACTCGTAATTCCAAAGCGGCGGTATCCTCCGGTCAACAGGTCGCTTACGTCCATCGGACCGGAGCCAGTGCCGTTAGACGCTAACGTCTTAACTTGAATGGAAGTACACACGCTGTTCCCCCCTCTCAGTAACTTACCCCGATCAGTGAATTTGTCGCCGATCTAAAAATAGTTCGGCACATGATCATTTCCTCGCTTGTCGTACTCTCATTCCCGCTGGCGGGTACTCGGTAAATTATTCAATAATTCTTAACGCCAAAAGACGTCACCACCTTCATGTCAACGTCAACAATTGGACTCCATGAAGCCGAGCAGGGGCGTTCAACTAACTCCTAAGCGGAGTGTGGGTCTCCTGTCATCTTGATTTCTATTTCTGGACTCATGATGGGATCAAGTCTTCCGAGTTCCGGTACTCTACGAGTATATTGATTATACTATATAGGGAGGTCAAGTGCTTGGCTTTCTCCACTTTCTTACGAGTCTCCTTATACTCATACTTACGTATCGATTCCTAGTAACACGGCTATGGAGAATACGAATACAACAGCGGCTGAGAAAGCTCAAGCCATCCATCAGAGGGAGAGGGAGGATAGTGAATCCGAATCGGTCGTTCCCGATAATGGCGGGACCGTCAAGCATCCCTCTGGTATGACAGTCGACACACACTACGCCGCTCAGATCAGGCCATCGAAGTTGACTGGAAAGGGATTGACCTTCATGGCAAGTGTTTCACACTGTGATCCTTATTCAGATGGACTGATGACAGGTCACTTTTGTTGCTGGTACTGGATTCACTTTGTTCGGTTACGATCAAGGTGTCATGTCTGGTCTTTTGACGTTGAGTTCATTTGAACAGCAATTCCCCGAGACTGCTGGTGGATTCGAGGGAAATAAATCGTCGATTCTTCAATCACTTCTGGTCGCTATCTGTGAGTCCCTGTGATGATGCCCGACATGTCTCGTCAACGAGAACGAGACTAATGCATAGACGAGCTTGGATGTATGGCCGGAGCTTTATCGAATCTATACGTCGGTGATCGACTCGGTAGACGACATACAATCACATTAGGCGGTATCATTATGATCGTCGGTGCCATCCTCCAAACGGCAGCGGTAGACTACGCTATGATGCTGGTCGCCCGAGTTATCACCGGTCTCGGAAACGGTCTCTTGACATCAACAGTCCCAGCCTATCAATCCGAATGTGCCAAACCCCATCGACGAGGTCAACTAGTTTTGTTCGAAGGTTCCCTAATCACATTCGGAATCATGATTGCCTATTGGATCAACGTCGGTTTCTTTTTTCCTACGAGTTCAGTCTCTTGGAGATTCCCAATCGCTTTTCAAATCGTTTTCGCAGTCATCATGATTGTCTGCATGTACGCTTTCCGATTACCCGAAAGTCCAAGGTGGTTAGCGGCAAAAGGGAGACATGCAGAGGCACTCGCTGTATTGGCTGCTCTTGATAATAAGAGCGTGGATGATCCTAGCGTGTTGAAGACCTGGCATGGGATTTGTGATGCTGTTGCCACCGAGGCAGAGGGAGGGTTCTCGTTTGGAGAATTATTTACACATGGGAAAAGGCAGAATTTCAGGAGGACAATGTTGGGTATTGCGGCACAGTGTTTCCAGCAAATATCCGGTATCAAGTGAGTTTGAGCTCTCTCTCCCCTCTTTGACTCCTTGAACTGTCACTGATCATCCAGTCTTATCACATACTACCTCACATCAGTCCTTTCCGGAATGGGTCTATCCGACTTAATGTCCCGAGTAATCTCAGGAGTAAACGGTACATGTTACTTCCTAACCTCCCTAATCGCCATTACGATCATCGAACGAGTCGGCCGTCGACCTCTAATGTTATGGACAGCCGCAGCGCAATGTGTAACTATGGCAGTCCTCGCTGGATTATACAATATCGAACATGAAGGCAATAAGGCTGCTCAAGGAGTTTCAGTGCTGTGTTTGTTCTTGTTCAATACTTGGTTCTCGATCGGATGGTTAGGGATGACTTGGCTGTATCCTGCTGAAGTCACTCCTTTGAGGATTAGAGCACCGGCAAATGCATTGTCGACAGCTAGTAATTGGATTTTTAATTTCATGGTATGTCCCTTGTCTGCCCACTCTTCTCCTTTCCCAAACTGCGTTTAAAATCGATATAGTCGCTGACATTCAGGTTGTAATGGCAACAGGACCAATGTTTGCGAATATCCAATGGGGTACATACGCCCTATTTGCAGCTTTGAACGGAGTAGTAATCTTCCCTTCGGTCTACTTCTTCTTCCCTGAAACCAAGAAATATTCATTAGAAGATGTAAGTCCTCTTTCGTCATCAACCATCCATCTCAATCCCTATCCCCCCATCCCCACACAACCTCGCCCACGTCCTTGTTCTAGACTGACATTCAGCTCGATATCATCTTCGCTCTAGCCCATGAACAAGGTGTCTCTCCCGTTGGAATTTCAATCGCAGGAGATATTCCCGAAGCTGGTACTTCCGAAGCAGATGCTATCTTGGGTCGAAAAGTAGCTAGACCCGATATGGGCGAGAAAACTCAGAGTAGACGAGGACATTCGTTCGGAGCTAGTCGGGTTATCAGTAGGGAGAGGGAGAAGAGGAATGTCGGGCATTCAGAGAATGTTTAGTATTCGAGTTCTAGTTTCTGGGTAGAGACGAGATGTGATGGGACAGATAAGTAAGCAGTAAGAAGTAATTAAGAGGGGTTTGGAGTATGCATTCCTCTGTCTCCACTGGGTCGTTCGACAGCTTGGGAGTGGTGACGATAGACTGCCAATATGGAAACAAGATACAAGGACTTTGTTCTATACCGTATCATACTCAACCGTCACTTCGGCAAGACTTGCTGCAGATCCATTCATCAGTCCATGATCTTGTTCAAGACAAGTACTATACAGTACCTATACTTGAGTAATTCGAGTAAGATGTACATCCGATCCAATCTCATCTCATATCCCCTTGATCATCACCATCAACAACGATCCCCGCCCTCTCAATCCCGCATCACCTAGACATCCTTTAAACATTTGATCCCTTTGGACCCTTCAGCATAATTTGGTCGATCATGTAGACCCAATCTAGCGGTTGGTGAAAGGAATGATCGACATTGAGCCGCGATAGATTGGTTGATCATGTTCATCTGTCTGATATGATCTTGCCCTTCGGAAATCGTACCTCGTTGTCCTCAGCTTGGGTTGCACTCTTTGTTCTCGATTAGTCATTGACATATCATCAGTACAGTAGTCTCGTTAACAATCGTATCCGGCCTCGAGCTCTGTACAGAACTCAATTTATCCATTTTGAACTTCGTTTATCTCTGGTTAGGTTTAAACGATCACTGCTCGACAGCTCAACATCCAGAATGCACTTGACCAGATTATCCAGAATTGAAACTATCCCTTTCCCCTCTCAGCCCCGTTCTCTTCCAAACCATCCTTCAGGACTCCCACATCTCTTAATCCGTATGACCACCTTCCTCCTCCTAACCATATCAATAATCCTCCTACTCATCGCTCTCCTCTTACCCAACTCCAACACCAACGCACACCTTTCATCATTCAGGATTAGACCGGTCGACAAAATCTATGTCCCCCCTACACTCGTTTCCGTTAGTACTAGTACTAGCCCCGAGAGACCGATAGCTACTGGGATGTGGGGACAAGATGAAACTGAAATACAACCTTCGGCCATTATGAGTCCGCACAAGATCCCAGAGGGAGATATTGTTTGGTATGGAATAACTGGGCCGGAGATTTGGGTTGGACCTATGCGTGAGTTTTCAAGTCAGCAAGGAGGGGTCGAGATTGATGAGATAGAGATATGTTCGAGATCCGATATACATTCGGATGTAATCTGTACTTCATCTTCAACTCCTGCCTTTCGTGAGTTGCTTACACCCATACATCAATTTCGCATCCCATCATCCCTTCCAGTGAATAGGGATACAGCACGAGAGCAAATTAAGAAGAGGAGAGAAGCCTGATTTCCAGATGCAAGGGTTCTCCCATTCAATCACGCCGATTCCCTACTCGCCCTTCCCCAACGACCAATCTCACCAGTCTTACTACTAGTCACAGCCATCTGCGTCCTATTATCAATAATCATTCATGCCTTCTCCCTCTCCAATCTCGGAACATGCCGTCGTCGTCGTCATCCTGACTCCGACTTGATTTCGAGTCCAGAGAATGCGGTCGACTCGGAAGATCAAGCAGTATCAAGAAGCAAGCAAAGAAAACCCCATCTTGCTTTCTCCTTCCTTCTGGTAATCGGCTTCGTCTTGTCGGTGGCGGCTTCTGCTGTGGAGAGGCGATCTATCAATGACGCTCTGGAAGCTTGGGATGTATCGGCAGGAAACGATATTGGGTTAATGGCGGAAATGGGGCTTATAGCACATCGTATGTCCAGTCCAGTCCTCCCAGCGACCCCCAGTGCTCTCCGGCACCAATTGGTCACAGTGATGGTAGTGCGAGCAACTGATGCTGGTCAATAGTAATCCCCCTAATCCCATTTATCCTCTCTCTAACCCTTCTTTCAGCATATGCACCCCTCCTGCCCTATTTCACTCGAAACAGAAATCCACCGATCGTAATATCAGGCGCAGAAGTCCGTGGTCGAGCCGAAATCTCTGGTCTATTCGCCCATGTTACCGATAGCGGCAAAAAGCTCTCTGACGGTAAACCAGTATTCGCAGAGATCGATCCTGGTACCCCTAGATTATCTGTACTCCCATTACCAGATATTGTTATTGTCGCTGCCGGTGGAGTTGAGCAGTATCGCAGCTCAGAGGTAGATGGTGAGAAGGGGTGGGTGGCGGATCAGGAGTGTGACGTGGTTGTGGAGGAAGAACTGGAGAAGAAAGGGGGAGAGGTTCCTAGATCAGCAACTTCATCTCGAACTTTTGGAGTTGGCGAAGCTGTTTGATCGCGAGGTATTGTAGGTGTGATACTGTACCTAGATGGTGGCCAGTGCGTTAAATCAGATAAACTTATGATCCTATACCTGAATCCTTTCTCGACTTCCGCATGAGTGTATCCAATCAGCGGATTGTGATTGGGGTCGGAGCGGCTGGGTAGTGGTATGATACAACATGCATCCTCCTCCGTCATCACACTAGTCTTAGTAACTACCTGCCGGTCTCAACCCTGCTTTTCGAGGTGCTAATCATTAGCTCGATCTTAATCAGACTTGTCCCCGATGCAGGAGAAATCGTTCTTCATACCGATAAGGAAGATAGGAAGCCGGATCGAAAGATAGAAAAGATGTAAAGAAGGAGGAACGTACCCATCAAAGGATGTAATTGAGCCAAATAGGTGATTGCCCACATTAACCATGTACACGTAAGAGTGAGAGCGACTGATGTTCGAATGAGACTATATATCAGCGTGAGAAATACGAGCATCGATTGGAATATCGTGGAGAAGGTGGACAAGGCGATACTCCAAGTGGAGAAGAAGGGAAAGGGAATTGAAGTGTCAAGGGACTGGACTTACACTTGATTTTTGCCCTTTGGTGTCACGAACCAAGCTACGATAGCTATTGCCGCTACGACTATTCCGACCCAGATGATGTGCATTCCCCCCATTGTCGTTATTGTATAGGTGTATTGGTGTGTAGGAAAGTGGTGTACACGGACCGGTACGAAGTGAACCAGGATCAAGTCATCGAATGATACACGTGATTCTGATTCCGTTAGAAAGTTCACCATCTTCTCCTCTGTACGATCACTTGTATATTTGGTACTCTATACAACAATGACATCCCTATCACAACGACTATTACATACTTCCTTACCTCACCGCTCGAGGATTGGGGTTAGATGTATCTCCAATTCTGGCTCGAGCAGGAATTCAAACCCGACACCATCCGAGCTGGCGCTTCAAGCTAGACTTTTAATCCAGGAGGCTCCAGAGGCTGTCGTTGAGCCAGAAAGGAAATTTCAGGCTAATCAAGTATGTCCACCTTCCCTCTGCACTATTCTATACCCTTAATATCCCCCTTGTTCCCACATCTGATTTGCTCTACCGAGCAATGCCCTACCGAGCAAACACCAGAACCAATACTTATACTCAGATCTACCCACCCCATTCATTCTCCCCATCATCCCTCAACCCAACTCCATCCCCCAACGCCAGACAACCCCTTCTAGGTCCCCCCAATAGGATCGCAAAGCAGATCGACGCTTTCCATATCTCTCAATCCGACCCCCTGGATCATATTTTCAATCCAGCAATGTCTAGGGCATTCGTCAATCAAATGGGAAGGATCAAGACTAGGGCTGAAACTGGATTGACTTGGAGGAATCAACGGAAAGTAGGGAAATTGGTGAGGAGGGCTAGGGCTATGGGATTGATCTCGAGGTGGACTGATAGGGGGGTTACGGATGAGTTTAGGTAGGCTGGCGAGTGGGCGATGGGAGCGGCTTGGGTGAGCGGATGATAGCGAGGTGGCCATGTGGGTCGAGCTGGACATGATATTTGCGGTCTCATCGAATGAGGAAGTCAGGAAGGACTTGAGCGAGAGGGGGAATGAACCGGGTGAGGACGGTTGGTATATATTGAACTGGCCCTCGTGACACCTTATGGAACCTACTTCATGTATCAGCACATACTTGGCTATGGCAACCAAGACACGTATCCGGCTGAGGTAAGACTGGCGTTACGCGGACACTCAATGCCATCTAATGCACCAATCAAGACCCAGCTTGACTTGAGCTATTACTACTACTACTACTACGTCTATCGCGCTACTGCTCCCCCAATACCTTTGTCTCACCCCACGAAACGCTTCTCTTTGTCTTTTGCCTATCCCCCGTTCTGCCCATACCTCCAGATCCTTCCGCAGCTTGTTCCTCATCCATCTCCAACTCTCCATCACCATCGCCATCTTCCAATTTCCTAATTTCCTCATCTAAATCCATCTCTTCCCTCTCCCTCTTCCTCCTTTCTGCATCCACATCAACTTCTGATCCAGCCACATAGATATATTCATCCCTTCCAACAATTTGATCTGAATCTTTGAATTCCTCTGGCATGAATAGGTAGAATACCATTACTGATAAACAGGCCCCTCCGGTCAAATCGATGAGGTAGTGATGAGAGAGATACATTGTTGCCCACCATAAGACACCTGTATATGCCCAGTAGGCTGGTTTTAGGGACGGGAAGAAATGAGATAGGAATAGAGCTTCCATTACTGCTGAGCCAGAATGTAGGGATGGGAATGCTCCGAATACTAGGGGAGCGGCGCCGAAGGTATTTGCGTAACCGTGAGTACCGAATACTCGATCGATTCGAAGTAGTCCTCCGGGTGATCCTGGCATTTGATAATTCGCAGGTGTTAGACCATGGATGATTTCGTACCCTTGTTATTAGCGTCTCATAGAGATCAAAGGCATATCTAGTTCAAACGTACAAGGAGCAGAACAAGGTAACAAGATCTGAGTAACGACTCCACAAAGGTTCATTAACCCAAATGCCCTTCCCCAATATTGTATACTCCCCTTTGGTCCAAAAACCCATAATACAGCCGCAATGATGAATGGGATAGCGAAGTGCAGTACTCCATAAGGTAACCAAGCAATAACATCCAATACTGGATGAGTGAATCTCGTTTGTAGATCGGAAATATTGGCGCCGTACATTACAGATTCCAATGCCGGTAGGAGATTAACGTGAATCTTGGGTCGAGAGTCGGAAGGGATATATCTGGCGCAAAAGAAGGTGACTAGCCATGCGAAAATAGGAGAAGCGGGCCAAACGAATTGACCAGTGATTGGTAACATACAGGCCGTTGCCCATGTGAGGACGATAAAGTATTTGAGGATAGAGTTCATCATGTATAATGAATAGATCGATGCGCAAGCCATTCCAATCAACGGCATTGTGTTTGAAAAGGTGAACTTGTGCGATTTGATTTTCTGGACAGTCTTGCTTGGATCACGCGAGAGGTCGAGTCGTTGTAATGCCGCTGTTACGTGTAGGATTAATGGAGTGAGGAGGTGTGTCGGGATTTGAAAGACCCGAGTGATGCGGACTAGAGGAGCGAGAATGATCCTTGGCACCGAAGGTGATGGACCCGAGGATGTCCGTGAGGACATTGCTGGCCGGGTCGACATGATGGGTGAGTGGTGAAGTGAATGCAAGGAAGGGAATCGGCTACTGGCAATGCAGTTCGAACTGTTCAAGTAAACGGAACTATTTGTGCAACTCTCTTGACGCGCCAGTAGCCATGTCATGGTCGAGGCCATGGCCATCATATACCTCACGAACCACAAACCATTACTTCAAGACATGCATACTTCATTCATCCACATAATCAATGGGTCCTTAGCTAGAGTTTCGCCTTCAACTCCTTAGCTTCACCATCCCTTCAACCAGACTTATGTCCACATTCCTCAAGAACCTCTTTAATGCCTTTAACAACCCTCTCCAAATCACCCCTCTCACTCTCTACAGCCGTAACGCCCATATGTCCAATTCGGAAGTATTCAGTAGCAATAGCTTTATGTAATCCACCAGCACATACGATATCTTTCGCAGCTAATTTTGGTAGGATGTCGGCGGCTCCTAGGCCTTTTGGGTATTTTACAGCAGTCATTCCATTTGCTCCGATATCTTTGCTCTTGTGGACGAATGTGAGGCCGAGAGAGGTTAGGGAATCTTTCATGTAGGCTGATGCTTTTTTGTGGGCTTCCAATCGCTCGGAGAATGAAGGCGATGATTGGGTGATTGATTTCAGAGAGGCGTTTAGGGCGTATACTAGTTGAACGGGGGCTGGGTGTTAGCGATACGTCCATGCCATCAAAGAATGTGACGAAGTAACGACGCAGAGCCCAGGAACAAAGGGGAAGTGTGTAGAAGATATTGAGACGATGACTCACGAGTAGCAAAGTACTTTGGCTGCCCAGCTTCATAAGCCTGCATAATCGGTCCCCATCTCTGCCAATTAATGTAATAACTCGCAACCCCCGTTTTCCTAGAGTTGGTAACGTCAATAGCCCTCTTAGAGGCCATGACAACACTTAATCCAGGAGGAACACCTAATCCCTTCTGAGTAGCTGAGATAACGACATCGAGTCCCCAATCATCGAATCGGATCTCTTCAGATGCGACTGAACAGACTGCGTCCAAGATGATCAAGGTGTCGGGGGAATGGGTTTTGACGAGTTTGGAAATCTTGGCGGCGGGGGATAAGACTCCTGTGGAAGTGTCGACTGACTGTCAGCTTTTTGTTCGTTTGTGGTTGTTAGACAAGGGAATGGAGAACAGACATACCATGGGTGATGGTGATGACTTTGTATTTCTTTGATTTCAAAGCCTCGATAATCTCATCGTCGCTGCAAAGTCAGTACTCCAGTCACAATACCCGATCATGCAGTCGCAGTGTAAAAGAAAGTAGAAAGCAGCTTACGTAGGAACAGATCCGACCTCAGCCTTGATCTGAGTAACCTTAGCACCATAAGTCTCGAGACTAACATCAGCTCAACTCCACTACGGCCCCAGCTCCAGCAGAGGGGAGACGTACCAATCAGCAAAAGCGTCTCCGAAATACCCAGTATTCAAGACCAAAGCATCATCCCCTTGTTCAATCAAGTTGGCGCCAACAGCATCCCATCCCATCGTTCCGGATCCGGCGATTAGGAAAGGTTGGTTCCCCTCTTTTTCTGCGTACAAGACTTGTCGTAGCATTCGAAGACAATCTCCGAATACTGGGATGAATGCCGGAGAGACATGAGATGTTCCTGGAGTCGCATTGGCGAGGAGGACCGGGTCTGAGAATTCAATTGGGCCGGGAATGCTAGGACCGTTAGTATGATGGTATTGACTTCTCGAGAGTCGTGGGAGTGGACGGGGACTCACACCAAGAGCTTGTGGGGTGCTTGTTTGAATTCAGACATTGTTCTAATAGCTAGTGATTTTGAGGTCGATCGTTGAAGAATTCTGGTAGCTAGTCTGGTTGTTGTAGTCAACCTATTCAACATGTATGTACAATGGATAAGGTGATTGGATAGACTATATGCTTACTAGAGGAGAGGAGTATAGAGTATCCGGCAAACCCCGGCCGATATCACTCCGAGGCGAGGTAAGGTAGATAGCCGTGAGCCGTGAAACGTGGCAGCCACGTGGTCGACGAATCAACTTCTTGTCCATGATGCTCTACGCTCTAGCATGATATCTCGATAGCAAGTACAGTTCGGGACTACTGGGATGTTCAAGAAGCCACTAGCACATCAATCGAATGCGACCCCGCTTAGGTCGTCCGCCCGTCGCCAGCTACTTGCGAGCTTGACGGCGCAGTACCCGTCTCTTATCCCCAAGGAGGATGTAGAGAGCACAGGTCTGAGCGCGAAGGAGGTCGGTAGGATGGTTCTGCCAGATGGAATCAGGACCACTACATTCGAAACGAGTGGCGGTGTTGAGGGTGTAAGTATCAACTCGCTAATCTAGCTGGAAGGGCTGATCAGCAGCAATTCTGGTTAGATCCTGATACTGGTGATGCCCTTTGGATGTCGGCATTCGTTAAGTTCGGTGATTCAAGGGAGCTCATACCGACTTGTAAGCTCCCATCTAGCTCATAGCTCAAATATAGTATCCCTTCTATCTCTACCGCTCCCATATCCACCACTACCGATAATAGAACTGCATAATCCAATCCCACCACCAATCTTAACAGGCGCCCCGCTGTTCATAGCAGCAGTTAAGAATTTGAGGGAACCTTGGTTATTACCCGACGTACCAACTGGATCTCTCGTGGCATTCACTACATTCTCTTCTTCCTTTTTATCAGATTCTGATACTGGCAAACCGATTGTAGAGGTCAGATACGTTGGTGTAGGGAGGGTAGTTGCGGAAGGAGGGATGAGGGGGGCTGTTGAGCGCCGGAAACAGGTATTGGATGAAGGAGTGGATAAGGATGAAGGGAGGTTCTGTGATGTTTTGTGCATCATCGGTGATCAGTACGTATCAAATTGGTCTCTTTGTCCACCCCTGCCTCCCTACCTTAACTCACAACCCACTTCTACGAATCGTGAGCTAATGTCAGTCTATGGGAATCCAGCTCGAAACCGAAATTGCAACCTTTCCAACCTTCCCCTCCAGTTTCGCCTCTCGCACCCAACCCCAACGCGGCCCGTCAGGTAAAGACGGAAGCTGGTCCGTCCCGCCCTCGAATCATTACAAATACAACAGGTACATCAACCGAAATAGACGCACCGATGCAACAACTGGGAATCTCCCAAGAAACCAAACAACAATTGACGCCCTCTGAAATATCAACTCTACTCTCTTTATCACTACTACAATCACTCCAATCACCACCATCTATACCAATCCCGGCATCTCTGCTGTACTCGGCACATGTATTACCGAATCGTCCGGCGTATATACCATTGGCGAATCGGGATGATGTAGTGATTGCTAAATCTGAATGGAAGAAATTGGGGAAATGGATGAAGGAAGTTAGTAAAGAAGGGTTAATCAAGATCAAGGAGACCAAAGGGGAGGTTATCGTCATTTCGTATGTCTGGCCCCCTGAATCTTCTCTTCTCCCCTTCATGTTGTCTTAGCAAGAACAAGAAGAGTATAACTAATTAACAGGATCGACTCCAAACATCCTGCTATCGATAACCATGGCCCTCATGTGACTATCGCAGAGGAGGAACTTAAAGCATCCAAGAAAGCAGCTAGAGAAGCAATAGCCCAGCAAGATCAACCCGGGACCAGCGGAAGTAGCGGTGGTGCAAAAGGAAAGGGTAAAGAGGTAGTGATTGAAGAAATGTGGAAACCTAGTAGTACGAGTATTCAATTCTGGGAAGCTTGTGGAATAGAGTGAGTCCTGAAGTTGCTTTTCGCTATCCTATCCACTTTCAATTTCATTTCCATTTCCGTTCTCGCCACCAAATCCCTAAACGAGAGCTCTACACAGATTCGAGTGGGAATTAGAACCGAACTAACAAGTAGTAAAACCAAAAACCATCCTCCGACATTGATCAAATCCGCCCTGGAGCAATATGCGACAACCCACAATCTCACTGACCGGGCTGAACCTCGTTATTTATTGTTAGATGAAGAATTGGGAAGGGCTTGTGGAGTCAAGAAACCTGTCCCGGGGACTAAGATGTCGAGAGATGAGATTCTTGGGAAATTAAGAGGTGGAGTCGTTTGGAGTACGAGTATTGGGGGTGTTGTCAAGTAAGTCATGTCGTATCATTTTCCATATGTCTAAGACTGTGAAGTGCAAGTACCACTGCCGAACAGGTTGAGGTTATATAGACCAGTAAACGGAGTCGGATCAGATACATGGAGCTGACATAGCAGAAAAGGAACCCTATCCCCAATCCTCCTAACGCCCAAAGTAAGGGCAGGTCGAAAAACAATTACGTTAATTCAAAACCTCGAGACATTCTCTATAAACCCCCAAGAATTCGCTGAAGAACTCAAGAAACTATGTGCGGGATCTACGACAGTGAATCCCTTACCTGGTGCTGCTACGAGATTGGGGCTAGTGGAAGTGATGGTCCAGGGGAATCAAGTCAAGGTGATTACGGGGGTTTTACTTGAGAGGGGGGTTCCTAAGAAATGGATCAAGGAGGGTAAATAGGGTAGGGTGTGAAGTGGAGTGTATAGTATAGTATCGCTCGTCATTTTCTACTCTTTACATATTGTGCATATACCCCTACAGTGTATGACTCTTGCGTGGTGAGCAATAAGTATAATATCATACAAGGCATCAATACAACATTCCATCAATGCGCAAGAATCACAATCCCCCTACAATCTCCCCCGCACCATCGGTCTCGTCCTTTTCCTGTAACTTCGACTTCGATTTCGGTTTCCTAGGACTAGATTTAAACCATGATCCAAACCTTCTCCCACTCCCACTTCCAGTCCCCTTCTCCTCTCCCTCTTCTTCTTGCTTTAATCGTTCCGCATCCCTAGCCTTTTTCAATGCATCCCTTGCTCGACTCCTATCTTGAGAATTCGAGAAGAAAGAGGCTAAAGCTACCCAGATCGTTAGGCCTCCGACGGGAGAGTGGGATTGGGAGTCGTCCATCCTATCTGCCATTAAAGCTAGGTTCCGAGCTTCGCTCTGGGGATTAGCTTGGAACATTTACAGGACGAGAGACGAAAGGTAGGGGTATGTGAGATGGAGTCCGATCGCGCTGCGATTGATCGTGGCAAGTTCTGAGCCAGAACGAGCGGGTGATGGTGAATGGAGGCCAGATATAGGTATAAGAGAGAAAGAGGAGGAGGAACGGCAAGAGCAGATATGGCAAGCAAAGAGGACTCACGAAATCCCTTCTTGAGACGATAGCACTAGGAGGAGGAGCTTCCCCATGTAACGCCCATTCCCAACTCCAACTCTGATCCATCAATCCTTTCTCTTGTCCAATCCCATCAGTCTCCCACCCATTATCTCCATCACTGTCTTGCGGACTTCCATTACCACTCCCACTCCCATGACCATGCTTCAGACGATCTTCCCATAATCTAACCAATTTCTTCCCATCCCTCTCTTTAGCCATTTTCAAATTCTTTTTACGGTGTTTCTCGACAGAATGAGCGGCTCTGTGGAATTTCTTGTCCCATAATTTCTGACCGTTTAGGTATCGCATAGCCTGGCCTTCCTTGATGACTCCTACTTCTTCACTTGGCATTGTTAAAGCGGCTAATTCAGAAGATGGTTCCAAGGGTCTGCAAACTCCTATAGTGGATACTCGTTCTCGGATCATGTGGTTGGTGAATGGCTATTTCGTCAGCTCCTTTCTCGACGTGTAAATACGATATGTAGCAACGGGGAGGGGATGTCACTTACGTTTTCACCATTGTATATACCAGAATGACCAGCTTCACCAGGTTTAGCCCTTGAATCTTTTGAAGCATCTTCAACGCCAAATCTCGGTCCAGCATCATCACCTGGTGGTCCAGTTCGAGCTCTCACTGGGGGAAGTGATCTACTCCCATCCGCTTCCTCAGTCTCAGCCTCAGCCTCGGAATCGGTAGGTGGACCAGAGATATCCATCCCAACACTGGTAGAGCGTGAGGTGCCTCCACTATCATGAGATTCCCTCCGACCAGCCGATGGTATCGATAATGTATCCGTCTTCAGGGTATCGGATCTTTCAACAGGACTGAGAGCTCTAGGACTAGCGGCTATCTCCAGACTCGTCATAGTCATTGATAAAGGTTCAGTATACACCTTTGATGATGGTCTTGATAATTTTGAATTTGAAGGTGTATTGATATGTAAAGATCCGGGAGCTTGAGGTGTACAAAATCGAGCAAAAGAGGCTATTGCCCTGAATAAACCTCGAGCAGGGGTGGTCATGGAGAAGAGCGGGAGATCGTGGCATGTTCCATCGTATATCTGGAAATGGACATTCGTGGGACCGTATCGATCTTCAATACCATTCAGCGAGGGGAGTTGTTGCCTGACTTCGGGGCGGATGGGGTATGCTCCTGGGTTTGCCGCTTTATGCGCACTAATATAATATCAGCGAGCTTTCTAATGCTGGAGTGTATAAGACTCACATATAGGTAATCTCATCCCTTAGGACTTCATTATCTCCAGCACAGATGAACAGAGGTGGTAATCCACCCAGATACCCGAGAACAGGCGATACCCACGGATGAGATAATTGAGCATTTGTCGCATATAGCTGAATTTGAGTATCCACCATCACCGTCTCCTTCTTCCCAGCAAGCTCAAGGGGTGTATCACATTGAGCTAATGTCGTTGGTCCTTTCCCGTCATCTCTTAAGGTATCCCTCTTCTCCAAATTCTCAAATAACAATCCAGGGTTCGCGATGGAAGTAGGTCCATTCTTAACCTCCTTGCGAGGGGATGGATGGTGTTCTAAATTCCCCCGATCCCCTGAAGGATGTAATGTGCCTCCTTCATCCTTCGCCGTAGTATTGGGGTCTTGATGAGATGTTTCCAGTCGAAGTGATGGATCGCCTGCGGAATCTCGTTTTCGAAATGCTTTCTCGAGATCGTCCGCGTCGTCTGGATGATCTCGATGAAGGAATGACAGACTGCGATGTCGAGCTTCACCATTTTCATCTTTTGACGAAGAGGTCTTTAGGTGATGTACGACTTCCTTAACTTTGGTTCGCATACGGGATTGCATCACTTCCGTGAGTTGGGGTGGGGGTGGAGGCCAGAGCGAAGAAGGTTTCTGAAATCAGCTCACTCCAGCCGCGAGTGGGTGCGGGAACGTACATGGATGAAGCCAAATGGTGGAACGATATCCTATCATCAGCTCTGCTCATTAACTCACACGTACCGTAGCAGTATTCTCGAGGATGCTCGGGAAACTATGGGTTAAATCAGACCACTACTATCAGCTCACCCCTCAAATCCTGACGGTATGAGAGAAGGCTTACCGGACTGATGAGTATAGCTCCAGCAGGCAGTGTCAATCCCTCCGTATCCCTCAGGATTTGCAGTAAAGCAAGACAAAGACCGCCACCAGCAGAATCACCGGCAATCACCAATTTCTTCGGATCGACCGGCGAATGATTAGCCCCGGGAGGAGGATTTACGAGATAGAGGTATGCCGCTAGACAGTCTTGAATAGCGCATGGAAAGGGGTATTGCGGTGCTTCTGTTTATCAGTGGAGTTGACGTGGGGACATACTCCTATAGTTGACGGCGAAACAGCGGCCTCGCATTTTCCGAGCGTGTCGCCAGATTGTATAACGGTGGGTGTTTATTGAACCCCAATAGTAGCTGTTATCAGCTGGGATATAGGTCATAGACGTACGCTCCACCGTGAACTGCTTATCAGCAACGATCATACCTGAAACGAAACACTCACTGTAAAGCATACACCTTAGATCATTCGTCTCTTCTTGAACTAGCTTTAGCTTCATCGGCACATGTCACTCACAGTCTTCATCATCATCTTCATCGTCCGCTTGATCGTCATCCAGTCTAGTCGCTGGCTCCTGCTCCACCTCTTTTTCCTTGCCCTTCTTACTCTTCTTACTTTCCTTATCCTTGTCCTTATCCTTGTCCCTCATAGACCCTTCCTTGGCTTTCTGGTAGTCCTTCCAATCTTTCTTCAGTATGATCCACTCCCCTTCCACCCCGGGTCCAGCACGGACTTGCCACCATTTAGTACCTCCCGCAATCTTGTATGCCATCTCTTCCCCTCCCATTGCCTTTACTAGGTATTCGGCAGCGTGGACCAAGGTGCGCTGGGGAATACAGACTCGATGAACTCCTACCCAGGGCGGAGCTGGTGTTTTCACAAGACCAAACCGTTGTAGTGCAGCTACCGGGTATCGGGTTGCTGTTTCTAGGAATGTCTGTTGTCAGTTCTGCAACTCGGTCGTGAGCTAACCTTCATCAAGATAAATGCTATGTTGTCAGCTGAGCTCTGAGCTCTAGGAGCGTAAGTATGAGCTCACCCTCATCATACATCAAATCATCAGCCCTAGCTTCTTTATGATGCCCCTTGGACCCTTGACTCGGGTTCAAGAAATGCTTAAACAGCGTCTCCAGTACCAGCGGACCAGCTACGCGTTAATCTCGGTCACGGTTTTCACTCGAATTAGGAGTGCGAGAGCGGACGTACCCATCGCCAGCACTTGAGGGGTCAACATGTCCGGCATTGTGCAAGTTCTTCACTGGATTGCGCGGCCAGTGTCCAAGGTGATTACAATTGACGGACACACTAATAAGCATGGCGACGTCGGTCAGCTCTTTGTTAGCGGTGCGCTATTTCCAGATCCGGGGTAAGTTGCGGGGACAGCCACGTGGTTCTGCTCTGTTCTTGGCGCCTAGACCCTCTGCTGGTGCATAGACTGATCTGATGGAGTTACGATAGACCAGACCTCCAGCATGCTGACGAAGGAGGATGATATATTGAGCGGGAAAATGGGGGTATCTGGTCCAAAGACCTGCTCCATTTACATTTTGGTGAAGTGTACTGAAATCGAGTGGGCGAGCTTGTTTATTGCGAGTTCATGAACAATGACGCCGGTACCTATTGAGCTTGCGAAAGAGATACGACAGCGTCGTCATTTCTCCACATCGTCCGTCGACGCCACAGGTCTGGATCAACCAAAAGTGTCTCGCTCCAAACACTCGCAGGCTCGAAAGCCGATGTCCCTGGTCGGGTTTCGGCGTCCGCCGTGTGCCTTGTGGCCCTTTGGATCTGGGATAGAAAATGATCAACGAATCTGGTCGCGCCGACAGAGGACGTTCTTGGACCTGGTAGCCGCCACTCGGGACCTGCGGACCTGTGTGCTCTTCCATACTCCCGGTGCTGGTGATCAATACGGCCATCACAATTGAAGTTTCAGGGGCAGTGGTGTAACGTAATTTCCAATCGATATTCATTTCGTTTAACCTTCATCCCGGCTTCTTGTAATTCACGAGTAACGTCATTATCTCATTGTACGTGTTCAAGTACATATTTCACGCCTTTGAGAAAAAGCAGTCGCTCAAGGATCCAGTGTCTGCTGCAGTTGCTCGAGCAAGATGAAAGCTGTAGGATCTAAGAATGTTGAAGAGCCTGGAGCACGCACACCGGTGTTTGAAATGGTAGTGCTTGGCTCAGGAGGAGGACCATTGGAAACGGATTGCTCTGGGTGAGTCTGTCGTCAAGTGTCTTCGATGAGTGACTAATGTATAGCTACCTACTCAAGCCATACAACTCGGGCTGGGAAGAGGGCATGGTCTCGCTGGAAGGTGGTAAGTCCAAAGTCGTTCTTATCCATTGTTGACAATAGGCTCTGGACTAGGGGCATTGGCAGCACTGCTCGAGACGAAGGAGAAGGAGATGTTTCCAGAAGTCAAGTTCCCGGCAGAATACAATACAGCAATCTTCAAGGCTGCATATCTATTTTCATACCTAACGTACGTGACCTAACGTCAGCCTAAGCTGACGGCAGATGCTATCTTATCACCCACGCCCACCTCGACCATACGTTATCCCTTATCATGTTATCTGGCTCAGTGCCCCCTCGACCAACTATCGCCAATCACTCGCAACCTCCCATCCCGCCAAAAATCCCAATAGACACCAATTTACCTCCCAAAGGAAGTGGGAAGGCACCTAACGAGGCAAAAGCTGTTGTACCTGTGTTTGGCACTAAAGAGACCTTGGAGAGGTTGGCTTCAGCTTATGGAGGAGGACTATGGCCTGAGCTGGGACATTGGGCAAGCTGGCAAGTTACGGAACGAAAACAAGATGAAGGCAAGACGCGGAGTAAAAAGAGGAAAGCTGCGACTCTAGTTGAAAAGGTTGAGCCGGCCACCAACGCTTGCGGAGTTGCCCTTACACCGTATGTGCAGCACCTGCGAAGTTGTAGTGTCACGTAGCTGATATCAGACTCAAACCATCCGAGATACATCGCCCTCTACATCCTTGTTTGCCCATCACCACCCTCACCTACCCTGTCGCTCATGGCTGTACATCTCACGGATTATATGAATCCTCGGCCGTCTTTGTTCGGTATGATCCAGCAGCTATCTCTGATGAGCTAGAACCCGAAGTGGGCCAAGGCGAGGGGTATCGCGAATTCCTGTTCTTTGGGGATGTGGAATCGGATTATCGGAAAAAGGGAGATGAGGATGTTGGGCTAGTGAGCAAGGAGGGGGCCGCTAAGATGAACAAGACTATATGGGAAGAAGCGGCTCGTGGATGGGATGTAGGAAGACTGGCGGGAATATTCGTATGTCCATCTCTGCGAGAAAAAGCTGATGACAGATTGAGTGTTCGTACGACTCCGATCGTCCGGCGGCATTGATGTTTGGTCATATATCTCCGCCTGGATTATATCACGAGCTCAAGCATCTCGCTGGTATGGTGAAGGCGAAAGAGACGAAGAAGCCACTGGACGGGCTAAAAGTATTCGTCACCCACATCAAAGAAGCGTTAATACCCCACCCGTCGGGCAAAACAGCTCGGAAAAGGATATTGTCGGAATTGGAGTTGTTAGAGGAAGAGGGTCAGCTCGGTGTCGAATTCGTCGCAGTTCACCGTGGGGATCGTATATGTGAGCCAACCACTTCTCTGTACTCCTATGCTCACGAGCAGTGATATAGCGATTGCCACGTGACGTCCTCCCGATGATCTACCTCGCTTACGGCCGGGCGACAGCCAGGCACACCGCAATTTCCGGAATCCGCGTCGCGCCAAGGTCCGGCCGGCTGTTGTCCACCTTATGTCCCTATGCAATCTTTTTCTACGTGTCGGTATCGCACTAAGGCCAATGATCGAGCATGCATTATCTTGACTTTCTATCTAATCCCCTTCACTCGTGAGCAGTATGAGCATTCAAGAAAAGCCCATAGCAGGACCCTCTCGCAAGAGGGCCAACTCGATCCCGATTCGACGTATATCATCACTCGAGACTTCCTTGGCGGCTCCATTGACACGTCTGCTTTCGCATCCTGATTCAACACTAGTCAATCCAGCTATTGGAAACCTCCGTTCGACATTACCTCCAATCGCGCATACACCGAATGCTTCGCGCCCTGCGTCTCCGCACTCGAGTGTGGAAGATTCACCGTATCCTGGATCGGGGACGCCTGAGGATCCTTATCTAGTCGATTGGCTGGATGATGAGCCGGCAAACCCCTACAACTGGCGTCCAGCATTCAAATGGACGACGATGGCTATCATTGCTATCTCGACATTATGTATTTCGTTCGCGAGCAGTAGTTACTCATCGGCCATCCCAGATATAATGAAGACGTTCAAAGGGACGACGCAGGAAGAGGGAATAGCGGGATTGAGTTTATACGTTCTCGGTATGTCTTTCCTCATCCCAATGACGAGAAGAGTACTGATTACAGGCTTCGGTGTAGGTCCCTTGGTCTGGGCACCAGTTTCGGAGATGTTGGGTCGTCGATGGGCATTTAACGCTTCATACCCATTATTCGCAATCTTTAACATGGCCGGCGCCTTATCGACAAATCTACCCATGATTCTCATTGTCAGATTCCTAGCGGGGACGTTCGGAAGTGCACCATTGACAAATGCTGGTGGGCAAATTGGAGACATGTTCGCTGCGTATGTCTCCTCAGTTTCCCTTTGGATATCGTCCCAAGGAGATATGCTAATGGGTAGTCACGAACGAGCCCTCGCTACAACGGTATGTGCTTTGCTGTAAATCAGAGTCGCCAAATTCACAGCTAAAATTTTTAGCTGTTTGCCCTTGCACCGTTCCTCGGGCCCGTACTAGGGCCCATTGTGGGTGGATTTGTGGTGGAGAAGCATGGATTTAGATGGGTGTTCTGGGTACAATTCATTTTCGCCTGGTACGTCCGTTTTTTTTACCTTTCCCTTCTCTCTCATTTTTGGTTTTTTACTTGGTCTTTTGGGGAATCTTCTGACATTCAGCGTGATGCTCACTCTATCGGCCCTGTTCGTCCCAGAGACGTTCGCTCCCACACTACTGAGAAGGAAAGCAAAGAGACTGCAAAAGGAAGCGGATGCTCTGGGAACAGGAGAGGTGTTTATCAGTAAATTCGACAAAATCGTAAAACCCAGAAGCGAGATTATCAGGGTTGGCATGAGTCGACCATTCGATATGATGTTTAGGGAATTGATCGTGGCTGCCCTGGGGATCTATGGTGAGTCCCAAGAGCACCATTGCAGGACATTTCGCTGACCATCAGGCGCCTTGATTTACGGTATTCTATATGTAAATCCATTATGCCACTGGTTCCGAGATACAAGCTGACCTGATAGCTATTCTTCACCGCTTTTCCCTTGATCTTCCAAGAGACACGAGGCTGGTCACGTACGGTTTTTCATCCAATTTTGCCACCCACGCTGACATTCAGCCGGTATCGGAGGCTTAGCATTCCTCGGAATCGGTATCGGTCTTATCATTGGCGTAGCCCTCACACCTCTCCAGAATTACTATTACGAAAAAGCCCGAGCTAAGACCCAACCTGGAGAATCAGTCCCACCCGAAGCCCGACTCGAAGTATGCTGTATCGGTGCCGTTATCTTGCCCATAGGCTTGTTTGTCTTCGCGTGGACATGTACGCCGAATGTTCATTGGGTTGTACCCATCCTAGCATCGATTCCGTTTGGTGCTGGGTTCTTGTTGATCTTCACGGCTATCAACAATTACATCATCGACAGTTACACCTTATACGCCGCCAGTGCTCTAGCAGCGAATGCAGTGCAGAGGAGTATATTGGGGACGATCTTCCCGCTATTCTCGATAAAGCTATATAAGGGATTAGGCTTGAATTGGGCTGGAACTTGTAAGCCCCTCCCTTCGTTCCTGTTCCTTCGTAACGGCATACTGACCAGACAGTAATTGCATTCCTTGCATTGATCTGTACACCCTTGCCATTTCTATTCTACAAATATGGCCCTCACCTACGTCGCAAGTCGAATTACGCACCTTCCAAGCCATTCGAAAAGACTATGACGACTTCAACGGAAGGTGAGAAGGATGATGAGAGGACAGTCGTCGGAGGATTGGAGCCGGGGATGTTACCCACTGCTGGAGAAGATCATGGACGAACGAAAATGACGGTATAAATCATCTATAATGGCATATCATATAGAGCCTATAGAAACATGTAAATATCCACATTCACACCCGATTATCTACAAAATGGTATAGCTACAGCATCTGACAGTCAAGACCTTGTCGTCACTTCTTTCGGCGATTGGAAATCGCTAGTAATTCTTCTGTTTCGATGGTCTTTCCACCTTCCTCCCTCCTCATTGTTCGAGTGAAAACATCTCGGGTATCGGTCGCGCCTTGGTATTTGAAGCCTTCCCTTGTGAGTCTATCGGCCCTGGTACTTCGGCGAGGTTTTAGCGGCGGAGATGGTTTCAAGGTCGATTGTTGCGACGGACGAGAAGCACGTGTAGTCTGTCGAGTTGAAGTCAATTCTGGCGAACCTGTTCTAGGCTCCTTTCCGTTTATGTCTTGATTCTTTCTCGTGCTCTCCAATTCCGATTCGGCAGCAGCCTTTTTCTTCATGTTCTCCTCGGTCAAAGCATTTTGAGAAAAGGGAGACTTCTTGTCTGTTTGGGAGCCCGCTGTGCTGCTCCTTCTGCCACCGGTCCACCTGCTGACCTCTGTCACGGGTGTCCTGGGGTCTCTCATGTCTTTCGGAATGTATCTCTGCGACATAGTTCTATGTCAAGACGAGTCTGTGATGTGTGTAGGAAGGCGAAGGTATTGATAGTGGGATGAGTGGGTGGCAAAAGATGGATTCAAACGCTGGCCGACGCCCGCTTTTATATTCTCTAGGCTGGGAATGATCGCCCCACTTTCACATAAGTGCTCCTTTCACGCTTCTGATGCGAGAAATCGCAGCGAGAGCCCTGTCCACATTTGACTCCACTTGCCCGAGCAGAACAAAGATAGTTAGTCAAACGGTGTTGACGGTACGGCCACCAATTCGACTGAACAAAGGACAAGGGCGAACACCGAGACGTATATCTTGCGCCCCCGTATATGGGAGAACAGCCTGAGGTGTAACGTACGAAATACCTAGCAGTCACGGTCATTGTAGTCAGATTGCCAAAGTCACCACGTCCGTTGATCTACTGCACAAATACATGCCAATTTCTTCACATGTCTGTCACTCGTCTTCTATACACATGGAGACCCCCTAACACCCTAAGAAATCTTTATCACTTCACAGTCAATCAGTGCGGCGTAATATAATCGCCGAGTCTGTTCAAGAAGGATCTCGAGCTTCTTCGTTCACGACTGGTCCTTCCCTCACGGCCAGATCTCCTGTAGTCGCTTCCTCCGTCGCGTCTGCCTGTCTCTCGCGCATCGGGATCTTCTGGATATTGGCGATATCTGTCTTGTGATCGCTACAGGATTTCAGTCGGCACCAAAGTAATTACGCCACGTAGACTCACCCTTCTCGGGGAATAGTCGTGGTCAGACCGTTGTGTGGTATCTGGTCTTCGAGTCCTGCTTCTCGATCGAGTCCTGCTCCTCGATCTAGATCTCTGACCAGATCTATGATCTCGATCTCTAGGTTGCTCCCGTCCATATCCCGTTGCATCAGTGATCCCTCGAGATCTGCTTCGAGACCTTGCGTTTCTCGCATGCCTTTGGGCATTCTCGTTTGCCAACTCACGTGCTGCTCGGACTCGCTCATCTTGCACATGTCGATCTTGTTCCTCCTCCCACGTCTCTTCTCTGTCATATCGTGGTGCATCCTGTCTTCTCTGCCCTCGGCCCAGAATGGAAGGCGGCATCTCGTCCGGGTAAGTGGGTTCGACGTATGTCGACCAGCGCCCTGATCGAGCGCTAAATGGAGGAAGATCTCGAGCGTCCTGGTAGTACTCGTCCCCCTTTCTGGAGTAGGGCTGGTAGTGGCGGCCAAGTCTGTCCCTGTCTGACATGATGGTTGAAGATGAATGACGGCGGATGAAAAGGGGATGCGGAGGGGTACAAGAGAAAGAATCACTCAGCTCATCCTTTTTTTTTTTCATATCCTGTACTCTCGACTTGCGAAGGCCGTCTGGAAGACCTCATGCTGATAACAAGGCGTGACGGTGTGGGCGGCTTCGTAAAAGGCCAAGACCCAAGGATCCGCCACGAGCTTGCTTGGGGCCTTGCCTCGTATCCTCTCAGATCAAAGATAAGCTGACAATGAACTTCCTTTTCCCCGAGCCATGGTCAAAGGAGAGCAGACTGGATAAGGGATCGGCCTCTTTTCACCACTCCTTTCACATGTGTGTCGAAACGTGATGCGAATGATTGACTCTCGTACCCATGACGCCACGATTGCGTGATAATCGTTGCTTGCACTATCGCCACCTTGCATGCTGGGATTGAGGGGGGAAAGCCCTCATTTTCCACAAGGATCCAGCGCACGACCAGACGCAGGGATGATCAGTCCCTGTATTTCGAGGCACAAGATATCTGGCGGGGTCAGGACTGGAAATCGCCTGACACATGTCACCAAGCCTCGCCATTCCGGTATGTATACACTCACATAATCCATTCATCCTGTACACAACACAAACTTCTACGAAGATCCCGAATCAGGTCTGGTCCCTTGCGACAAAAGGTTTATCGAGCAGCCCTTGCGCTGCCAGCGGCAATCACAATCCCAAAATATCTTTCCCCTTCTTCATTACTCCCTTCGCAAGCCTTTCCAGTGTACTTGGCGATTTGGATCGACTCTTTGATCTATGTCGCCTTCTGTGGCTCTCGTAGCTCGTTTCGCCTCGTCTTTCACTCTTCCTCCTCCTCCTCCTTCTTTCGTCATCTTCTTCGTCTTCTCGCTGATATCCCCTGTTCCTCGAAGGTTGACTCCTCGGCTAGATTCAATTAGCCAACATGCGTTTGTTATCATTCATGTATATAAACTCACCCTTGGGTATTCTTCTTGTCGCTCGGATCGAGATGGCATGTCCTTGAAGTATGCGTCATTGGTTGGCAGTCTCGATTGTCGAATATGTTCGTTCGACAGATGTCTGTCTTCATCTCTGAAGGTGGAAGTTCTTCTCGGCGGTCGGCTATTGGCTCTTGTGTTCCTCGAAGCATCGGCTTGTGCTCTGGCGACTCTTTCATCGTGACGTCTCTCCTCAGACAAGCTTCTCTCACTCCTGCCACGCCCGGAGTGGGTGATCTTGTCGTCTTCAATGCGACCAGAACGCCTCCTGCCGACAGCATCGTGGCTTCCTCCTCGTTCAGCGTCGGCGTAGTCGTCCCCGTACCTTGGCCCCGACACAAGGGAACCGGGAGCAGGTCGACGGGTCAAAGCTGCAGACGGGACATTAATTGGTCGTCGATCGTCGTCATACTCGGGGTATGAGCGTCTGGCTCGAGAGTTCGCCCTCGTTCGATCCGGAAGCTGCTGAGTCCGAGTAGATTGGGTACTTGGCCGGGTTTGTTGTGCTGCCGAATCCCTCTCTTCCCAATACCTGTCTTCATCCTTCTGAGTCCAGTCCCTTGGTCGTCGACGTTCGCTCATTGTTCGGTGGATAGGGAGGAAGTGTGGGCAGATGCGAGCCGAGATTGCGCCAGCCGATACTTCTTATACCCTTACTGACTGACTACTGGAAGCTGTCTAGAAGACCTGGTCTTCCACCGAGACACCTCTCAACGGAACAATCTCGCCACCCTACTATCCAGCAGAGGGCAAACTCCAATGATCATTTGAGGAAATGTCGTATCTCTCGGCATGGTCACCCTTCTGCAAAGCAGCTCGAAGCGTGGAGCACTCGCACCGCATCTCCTTTCATTAAATACTGATAGAGTCTCAGTGGAGCAGTAGGCTTCAGTGAGCATAGTAAGTCGGGTCTTCTACCTTTGATGATGGACTTGGGCTCGGTCACTACGAGTAAACTGACAGACAGAAGAGGAGAGGCAGGGGTGTAACAAAGATACTTGTCCGACGATCTCGGCTTCTTATGTAATTTATCTCCGGTGGCATATTTGGGCGGGGACTCGGACGTAATCGTAGTATACTGTACGCATAGCTAGCTATTCAGGACCATTCAGATCACAGTATCTATTCACGCACACTCTCATTGATCACGTAGGGTATACAGTAGGCAATTTTTTGGTACGCAAAAGCCCGGTCGACCAGATGACTGTATTCTACCTCCGTCTTTGAGCCAACGTACCGGTCACGAAGACATTGCGCGAGTCATCAGCCTGTATTCGCCAGCAATCTATGCATACAATAAGGTCTGACCTGTCTACCACCTGAATAATAAGTAGCTACTTGGTCAAGGCATTCCAAAATTTCCCAAGCGTTCCAGGAGGGCTCTCACGCCGTCCTCGCCTTGTGTGGTCGCTTCGTCTGTCGTCCCTATTCCCATCGCTATATCGGAGTCGCCTCTTGTCCCGGTCTTTCCTGCTTCTGTCATATCTTGCGTCGCTCTCCTCCTGAGCCCTTCGTGCATCATCGCTGCGCCTCCTACCTCGTCTCCCGTCGCTGTCATAGTCCGACCCCGCATCCTTCTCTCTTCGTGTCCCTCCACGGGAAGTCAGAACCCGATCTCGCGAGCTCCGCCTTCTATCCTCGTAAGAATCACCGCTTCCGGTATGCCGGTGTCTATCTTCCGCACCATCTTTCTTTTGCTCTCGCCGAGATTCATCGCGCTTGAGATATGTGCCATGTACCTTCTCCTGCTCCGTATCCTCCTCGCTGCTGCGTCACTTCGGGCTCGGTTCCGGGCTTTGATAGGGAGGCGCCGTTGCCACGGTGTCCACAGGAACGAAGTCGACCGAGTTGTCACTCCTGAATGCAGGACGCTTGGTGCGGAGCGCCGGTTTCAGCGTTGACTTATCGCTCGGGAAGTCTTGGCTCGCTGAGTCGCCTCCCCTCTTTATGTTGACCCTATTATTGGACGAACCCCGTGTGGTAGTGGTTCTTGGAAGTACATCCCCCGGATGAGTCACCATAGATGGAGCCAGGCTAGGCTTTCCGTCTGAAGGCTGGGGGACACGATGCCTATCATAAGTTGGTGGTACTGGTCGCCCTTCTGTCGAGTCCATCTGGGCTCCGTTGGATGGACCGCGATTTCTTCGCCGTGTGTATGTTTCGGAAGTATTGGCTCGCGTGCCAGAAGCTGGTAGCTGCTGTGGTCGCCTGGTCCGATCAGTAGGTCGACTATCTGTTCTTGATGATGAGGGAGTAGTCGAGGTGGCATTGGGCTCGAAAAATGCCTCACGCCGTCGAGCTATGTCGCTCGTTTTCCAGTCTTCTTCGGGTTCGCGAGAGTACTTGTCGCTCATGGTGATTGTGAAGCCAAGTTGGTGTATCGTGATGGGAGGGCGAAGCGGTTAGGACTCGAGCTTTATATACCGTTTCATCGATACTATAGTAGGCCAGAAGCACCATGGAAGGCACACACTGTACACCCCCAAAGAGGCAGTAGTGGCCGGACGCCTTCGAAAGATCAGAGAGATGGCTCACCTTATATGAGACCCTCTATCTCTCTCCTGTTGCCCTGCGAATCGCTCTGAGCTAGACATATCAGTTGATCACTGGTCATGGTCTTGTGGAGCCTAAGCCCCACCCGACCGAGACCGAGACTCCCTTTGTCAAGTGAAAATAGGCTTTCACCTCAATCCCTTCATGTCGCCAACAGGCTTTCCATTGGCCGTGACTTCGAGCCCCATGGCGTAGGCATGCAGATTAGATGGAGTCGGTGGTGGAGCTTCCGTTGAGGTCAGTGGTCCGGATCGCTATCACGACGGGAATCTAGCCGAATCACTGGGTGAGACGCCATGCAACGTCGTAGCATGGTTACATTTGCCACCGGTCTGCGTCGGCGTTTAGTGATTCCATAACACGTCGAAGTAGGAAGTACCTCTATGAAGGACGAGCAGACATGTATGTACATTTAGAGAGACGTGTATGTTTACAGGTGAGGATACGGATAAGTAGTCGTTAAAGATGAAATCATACGAATCAACGGGATCAACAAACACGATAGAGGCGTGGGACATAGGACCGATCACATGTTCAAAACCTCATTCTTCGAGCAGCCCTCGGTGAGACATTTCCAGGATTTTGGGCCATCAGCGAATCCTGTAGCACTGCCCTTATCCAATTCACTCCAAGCCCTTCGCGGAACATTGTCAGCATCGTAATTCAGCTCCTGCTCGACGTATTGCTCCCTCTTCCCACGCAGTCCCTCTCCTCCCTCAACGATAGAGCTGATGGATCCCCTCCGAGAGCTTCGTCCGCTACTTGCCGCCTGGCTCATGTATGCTCTGCCAGACTCATTTCCTCTGGACCTTGATCGATCTTCAGGCTGTTTACCAGCACCCCTTCTGCTAAGCGACCTCGGAACATCTTGACGAGACGGGAATTCAGGGTGTCGACGACGATAATCCGCAAGATTGTAATCGTGTATCGTGGGGACCTGTTCATATGACTCACATACCCATCTGGTACTCCTTGCTGGATTCTCTCGTCTGCCCGACCTTGACCTCCTGGCATAGGTGGCGGTATCGACACGATGGTAGACTACTCGTAGCCCTCTCTTCACTAGGACCGCTCGAATTCTCTCATCATGAGTCGATCCCAACTTGTCTTCCGGTTGTTCATCATCGTAGAACTTAGCATTGAGCTTGCTCAGCCATCTGCGATCGTCATCCGGAGTCTGATGAGTCGGAATGAGCGATTCACCATACTTGAGGAACGTCGCAGAGTGAAAATCTGACTGGAAAAACGTGTCGACATATCCGCGGGTGGCGACAAAGTTGGGTCGTCCCATTATTGAATGAACATAAGGGAATGGCCTTTTCTCATCTTCAGTCCCAGCTTTCACTGGGGTCAGTCGTTCGTACGCGGAGCCAGGATCGGAGGGGGGTGGCATGGCGGAGTTTGGAGGTGCGTGTACAGTCAGACCTGCGTTGAGCCAAAGCGCTGTGTTTTCTTCAAGGAGATCTTCGATGGCATCCGGGTCCACTGGACCGCCGATCGGGTCGAGGTCGCCATCCGAGCCTTGATTCATAAGTAATAGGTTGGTATTTCCGGGAAAGCGTGGGATATGTGGGATCAGAATAGGAGGTTGATGAATGTTATATGTCCATACCGGACTCAGCCCGTTCAGGCCTCCAGCGGTTATCTGATGGGCCTACACCGGACGAGGAAATCCGTGTTCACGATTACTCCAGAAGATTCGGACCACATCGTGGTATACCTTTCAAGTCCGGCTTTCTCACGGGTTACACAAGCTCGTCAAGGCGGTTCTACCTTTCATGTGATGGCTCCACAACGATAAATAGGCTTTCGTGCCATTCGAGGCGAAAGGGCGGTAACCGGCTCGATTCCTGACGCAGCTCCGGCGAATGTGAATATCGATTATCACTACCTCAGTGGTCACATCCGGCTGCGTCCAGCTTTGCTGTACAGGGTACTCGTCAGTCTGATCAAGCAAGCGCTGAAGTTTAGAAACGATAGGCATGTGAAACCACGTGGTGCTAGTGACATCACCGATCGGAAAGCAAGCAGGTCCCCGTCTTTTCCGGCTGCATCCATACATATCAAACTTCACACCTAAAGATACAAACCACATACGACCATGTCCTCTTCCTTCCTAGCCAACGCTCCCGGTCTCGGAGTCAACTACTCTCTCTACGCCATTCCCGTCGGATGGGTCGTCTCGTTAGTTCCCCATGCTTGAACCCATGATGAGGTCTAATGTTCAGTCAGGCTCCTCTATTCTGGGCTATCTCTGCCGCCAACAAGGCTGCCCCTGGTGCTTATGACAATGCCGTGAGCCATTCTAAGATAAAGAGGATGTCGCTGATATGTAGCACCCCAAGGAGTCTTGGGCTAATCTCGATAAGAAGGGTCTCCCAAAGACGGTTAGTCACCTGCCCCGATCGCCGAATGTGTGCTGATGGTAGCTTTACAACCGAGTTGTCCGAGCCGTCGCTGCCAACAACAACGGCCACACGTACGTCCCTGCACTCGAGTCTGAATATATTACTGATAACGCAGCAATCTCTCCCTCTTCGCTGCCGGTCTTGTAAGCGATTCGAACACCGAGTGAAACGTCGACTGATCTGCAGGTCGCTGCCAACGCCGCTCACGTATCCGTAAACAAGATCCACGCATTGGCTGCGTCGTACCTCTCTCTACGAGTCGCTTACAACTTTGCTTATGTCTTGATCGAGGAAGGTGAGTGATTCGTCGGACCAATTTATTGGACTGACATCTAGACTCGGTCGCCGCCATTCGCTCTGCCCTATACTTGGGTGGTCTTGGAACCACTTTCGCTTTGTTCATCGAGGCCGCCAAGAAGTGGTCCGTCCTACGTGCTTAAGCGTTCACGTCTGAGTAGATGAGGATGAATAAGCTGTTTCTGCGATTCTCGGCATTGATGATTCAGGTATTAACGATGCTGATGATACGGTACCTCCATAGATCGCCATATCACTGCTCTACGACGTGGTATGGCCGATTCGAGATGGCGAGGGAGAACATCCGATATCCCGAATCAATCGGTCGCGATTCGAGCAAGGCGATGGGCCGTGATCTTACTACACGGGAAACAGAATTCAACGCATTGGAAATAAAGCATGCATGTCTTGTGCCTAATGCCTCGACACCAGTCCACTCCGCTGCACAAAGCATGCTTACCGCAGTAAATCTTCTCGCACATTACATCGTTGACGTGACAACGTCTAAGGACTCCTGGATTGCATACCCAGTGAGCTTGTGGGACAGTAACCAACGTAGTAGTACATCAAGCATCCGACCTATTGCAGGTCAATACTCAGCTAGGTAGGCCACGAGAGGACTTACACCCCGGGCATTGCATACAGCCATCATCGTGGTAGCACCCCTCCAGTATAATTGGGATTTCGAGGGATCCGAGCTATACGGCCCTAACTCAATTGTCCTCTCCCTGTATCCGAGCCCAGACGCAACAGGTCGACGAAACAATCCAGTCTTCAGTGTGTCAGGTACAGCTTTGACCTTGAACGCCTCTGCTGGCCCGTAATTGAATCCAACATTGCCGGAGATATTACCTAAGTTTCGCCCCAAGTGTCCGGCCGGGGCGAGTAACAATGGCTGACTGTAGTCTCGAATAGTCATGATAGCGTTAGTGTTGTTGAGCCGGGGCCGGGCGATATGGGCTACGTGAGTCGCTCGAGACTTGAGCACGGTGGATGACTGGGAGTGTTGTATAGACACGGCTGAGCTCCATTGATCCCACCCGATGATGACTGATTCTTTGCTTCGTATAATATTCTGTAGTCGGAACATTGATATCACGCCTTGGAACGCCTCAGCGCCTTTCGCTCCCATCATACCTTCAAGGCGGAACGTCATGACTGTGTTTCGATAGGATGTCTCTTCCGACGTCTGAGATGTCTGAAGCGCAAACTCGGAGATCCAATGTGATGGGCGATTTTGAGAGGAGAAAACACCCCCGATGCTAGGGAATGCCAGTGAAGGAAGTTGAAACGAAGCGACGAGATTAGCCACAGCGTTGGAGCTTAAGTCCAAAGTTGGGACTGAGTTGTTGATGGAGTTTTGAAAGGTTGTCGATTTCACTTTAGGCAATTCGTAGATGTCGATGCTGGAAAATGTCCGTCCAGCTGCTTTACGTTGCGTACTGCAGGCCACCTGAGAAGTACTGAGGAACTGTATGTCCAAGATGATGGTTTCCGCCGCTGAGACGCGTACCGCCTGATGATCAGCTTCTATGTTACGCACCATTGCGTCAAACTGCACCCACCCCCACGACCCTGCTTTGGTGCCAGTCAAAGATTATGACGGAAATTGGCCATTTCTTCCTGCAAATTGGACCACCCGCAGTAACTTGCTGATGGGAGTCGCGTTTTCCAACAGAGAGAATAGCCATCAGGCCTCCCGGATGGAGTCGAATTTTGAAACTCTTGACCATTGATCTGACAAAGTTCCCCTCTGGCAGAACAAATCTGACCCTTGGGATTCGAGCGTCAGGGTGCTCTTGTGCGACCCCCCCATGATCAAGCTGACGGTCCGCAGCGGTCCATATGAATTTTGCTTCAATGTACTCATTTGTAAGTCCATACCTGTCAAGTCAGCTAGACAGCCTACAACCAGGACGCACCCTTTAGTTTCAATGATGACCGCGTCCTCCTGGCACCATGCAAACGTTGAGTCGGAGGATAAAGAGCGATCCAAATAGAAAAACGGAGATGCCAAGATACATCCGTTTAACCCAACCAGCATGAAGTCCGTATTTCGCACATCCACGACTTGCCCAATTCCAGCCGAAACGACCGGATTGCGGGGCAAGGCAGTGTAATTTGTGGACTCGAAGAGACGGTTTATATTGGAAAGTGCAGTCACCGAATTGTTGGACGTGATGAATTTGCAATTTAGGCGACACTCCTTGTATCGCAATGCATCTTGCGATGGAAGCTGTGTGTCGATACCATACATATATGCCCTGAGTTTGACTTGGATAGCGGATGTCTTGACCATGACAGCATTGGAGTTCTTGCATACTTGTATCATCAACTCCAGACGAGAGAGCCATCGATCGACATACGAGCAGACAAGGAGCCAATTGATGATTCCCTAAAAAGCATATGACCTTTATCAATATTTCCTCCAACCCTCCTTCAGTGAATAGGTTACCTAAGTCACGGTTCTCATCATCAGTATCATGGTGTAGAAGCTAGTACGAGACAACACTTACTTTGGCCTTGAGTGCCGGCTGAGGACGTGACTGGTCGTCAGCTCTGCCTCTTGAAGATCGACTCACGCTGAGCGGTTTGACCAGTGCTTTCAATTCCACCGACTTGTTCACTCCCTTCGCCGGAACGGAGTTGAAGACTATTCGAGCTATCAACTCGGGGTCTTGTAGGGTAGATTTGTGCGCTGCATTCACATTTTTGGGCCTGAGCGCATTGGGTTTTGGTAATGGAGTTTCGGTTTTGGCGGCAGACGTTTTCGTCGGTCGCATATAGGACGGAACGGTTTTGGTCGAGACTCGTTGCCTAGTCTGCTCAGCTTCAGCAGCGACGCTGGCGATCATCGCCATGTTCCAGAGGTAAAGAAGGAATGGGTATATTGAGTAGAATGGTGAATGAAGGAAAACATGAAAATGGGGTCAGGGCGGGTAAATCATCATCCAACCAAACAGCCTGGCGTAAGCTGTTTGCACACACTCGCCGTGTATATGCACGTGATTTCCAGGCCAGCACCTTGAAATCGTCATGACAAGCGCGTGTTTAGTACTGATAGGACGCTCTTGAAGGCAAAAAGCGGAGGGGCGCCTTTATTGGTGAAAAATGGTGGTCTCGAAGTGCAAACGAGATACGTTCCAGAGATCGCGTGATTGAACCTGAGAAAATGAGACAATCGCGTCGATGATATCTTCGGGTCAACATCCTGCATCTCTGAACGTGTTGCATCTGGGATGGACAGCGTGATCAGGTCATATTCGACATCGGCATGCTTGTCAAGCGTATGATGCTGACTAGATGTCGTGGAGGACCAGAACGTCATCGGAATATATCGGTGGTCCCGTATACAGAACCTACTTAATCAGCAGTCGACAAATCGTTGTGCCATTCAATGACTCACCCCGATACCTCGAGTACAACCTTGTCGTCTGGGCAGAAAGCGAGCGACGAGCCGGGTAGGGTCCGTACAAATGGCGCTCCTCCCATTATCAACTCGTGCAGAACTGTGGAAACCGGCCCGGGGCCCAAGAGAGAGTAAAGAGTTGCCTTGTGCATCCTCCACCATGGTATTAGCCATGGACGGGGGTCGGTCCCATGCTCCCATATATGACGTTTTCGCCCATACACTGAATTCGTTCCTATGTCGCCAGGATCTCCTTCGATGTCACCTTCTGTCTGGACGATGATCGAACATCGTCAGTCTTGATTCTAGAAAAGATCGGTTGCGGGATTCGCAGTCTTCCCAATGCGTACAGGGGAAATCGTAGGATTGTTTGGAGAGATCATGATGGCGTTGGAGGTCTTGCAAAGCTGCCATCAAAAGCTGCTATCAATAAAGAACATCGAAGCAGGGCGTGACTTACCTTCAAGCATGAACTCAAATCCGTCGCTTTGATCTTCTTCAGGATTTCAGTCCAGAGGCGTTCGAGTCCTCAGTGAACAATTTCCCCAATGTTGGCTGCTTCATCGTAATCAGCACGAGTGCCGCTCTCCGTGCGACGCTGACTGAGGGAGGAGTAGCCTAAATCAATCAGCGCTTGGATCGAGTGACACCACGTTGACTTACTCGCATTGCTTTGTCTCTCCGGGGGCGGTCCGGGCGTCGGCATTGATGTTGCTATTCTTTTATGTGGCATGTACGAAGGTATGTGTCTCACGACCGCCTGTACAGCCGGGCTTGTCGGAGGACCGATGATCATGTCTTCAGCGCGACATTTTGCATCAGAGAATGAGAAGTGACAAGTAAATGATGGGAAAAGTTGGGCGGGAAGTCAGGCCTAGAGATCAATCGATGAGATATTGCCTCGGAAATGACCTTATGGCTTTTATTCAACTCAGTAGACGATCAGAAACCCTGCCGAGTCAAGCTAAGACTGATGTCGAGTGCCGAATCGGACATACTCAGCATACCTTGGTGAGAGCCCAGGTCTAGATGAGCATGTGGACGTACTACATCATGTGGACGCCTACTAGACACCACCACCCAGAGCCACGCGCCTATCGTTCTACAAGATGACGGTGTGCCTCCACTTTACATCAACCCACTTGTTCTCCACTTTCTGTATCCTTCTCTCTATATCACCAATACAGCAATGTCCTCTTACGAACTAGCATTCCAGCTCCATGGTCACGCATCAGACGTAAGAACACTATGCGCCCCTTCTCCCGATATCCCGCTCCTGATTTCCGGGTCGAGGGATGGATCTGCCCTCCTATGGGGTCCAGGACGGGGGAAGGAATGGGATGTTAAACTGAGGGTTGAAGCTCCGGAGAAGAAGTATGTCTCGTGTGTAGGAATGACGAAGTGGCAGGGTGAAGGTGAGTCTACTCTGGACCAACAGTACGCAGGGTCTAACGCTGATGATAGCCTTCCTACTGGTAGGATCATCTTCTGGGATCTTGTCGACTTACACCCTCCCATCAGCCAGCTCAAATCCACCACCTGAGGGACAGACGCAAGATCCATATCATACTTTGATTGAACATAAGCAGAATCTATGTTGTATGGATACGAGCAAGAATGGCCTGATAGCAACTGGGTCATGGGATCAGTAAGCTTACGGGCCCTGGTTTCAGGACGAAGCTGATCAGTAGGACAGTCATCATCTGGAAAGAGTTCAAGAAGCAGATCAAAATCGAAGGGCATAAGCAAGCAGTTTGGGCTGTTAAATTCATCGGCGAGGATCGTCTTCTGACAGGTCAGCTACCCTTACACGGAATCCTGGAGAAGCTGACTTTCAGCGTCAGCAGACAAGACGATTGTTCTACATCAGCTTGATTTGGCAAAGGGCACTTCAAAGCCCATCAGAACATATACCGGACATACAGAACCAGTCCGAGGACTGAGTTTACAGCCTGGAGGAAAAGGGTTCTGGAGTTGTGGTAATGACGGGTGAGCAAGCTTCATCAACCTGTTGAACGAGCTGATGACCAGATTGGTCAATGTCTACTCATTGGATAAAGAGGAACCTAAAGCATCACTCTCGGGCCACTCGTCATTTGTCTACTCGGTAGTCGCATTCCCGGATGGTCAAGGAGCGATCAGCACAGGGGAAGACGGTACAATGAGAGTATGGTCTAGTAAGTCCATCCATCTTCTCTCTTATCATTCCTGATCCCAGATACCGAGCTAGTACAGACTATCGCCCATTCCTCGAACTCAATATGGTCATCAGCCATCGTACCTGGTATGAGCGGTCCTAATGCTTATATCGCCTCATCCGCGAATGACGCTACTATCCGATTCTTCACCAAGGATGAGGGACTCAAGGCCCCACAAGCAGAGAGGGAGGAATGGGATAAACAAGTCAGCTCTAGGGCGCTCGACAAGTAAGCTACTTTTGGCGCATGACGTGGATGTAGCTGATAATCAGGAGTCAGGTTGGTGATGTCAAGCATAGCGATCTACCTGGAATGGAAGCTCTAGGCCGAGAAGGTGAGCTGCCCGTTGCGTGTAATGAAGGCAATAGCTGATGGGTAGGCAAGACTGATGGTCAAGTCATGATGATCAAGAACAACGATCAAGTCGAAGCCTACCAAGTAAGTCATCTCGAGATGCTATAGCTAATGCAAGTGGTCAACATCAGCCAGTACATGGCAGCAAATCGGCCAGGTTGTCGATGCGATCGGTCAAGGCAGAAAGCAGTTGTACGAAGGCAAGGAATATGACTACGTATTTGACGTAGATGTGGCAGAGGGTGTTCCTCCATTGAAACTACCTTACAATATCTCAGGTAAGCTGTCCCCCATATGCATTCGGATTTGGGGTCTAAGCTGATGATAGACAATCCGTTCATGGCCGCTCAGACTTTCTTAAATAAGAATGAATTACCCGCATCATATCTCGATCAGGTAGTTGAATTCATCCACAAGAACACAAATGGAGCTACGCTCGGTCAGGAAAGCGGGAACACCTATGTGGACCCTTATACTGGTTCATCTAGGTATACGGGGTCAACAGGTCCATCGACACATCAAGGTGGTTCTGACCCTTTTACCGGTATGCCAGCCCTTTCGACTGTAATGAATGGGCTAATGAAAAGGTGGATCAGCATATAGCTCCACACCAGCTCCTCCGCCCGCTCCTAAATCTACATCAGTCCTTCCAGTCAAGCAATATTTGTCATTCAAGCAAATCAACCTCCAAGCTGTCCAAACTAAGGTTGCTCAATTCGCAAAGGAATTAGAGGAATCAGGTGTATGTTCACTCCTCCTCGTTCTCCTCTTCTCCATTCTACACTGGTTTCGTCTCGGAGTATGAGCTGATAACTAGCCCGGTCTGGCATTATCGGATAAAGACCAGAAAAATCTCGATGAGATCTACCATATCCTCTCTTCGCCTTCTGTGGCCAAAAAGGGTGGTGAGAGGTTTGACCCTGTTCAATTCTGTTTATTGTTCCAGCAGTGGCCTGAGGAAAAGAGGTTCCCGCGTATGTCCTCTACTCTGTCTCTCCTGCTCTCGCTTTGCCTCTTTCCCGCTCTTCAAGCATGCCCAAATTCCCTTCGATCGAAGCTTATATCAGTCCTGGACCTAGCGCGAATTCTAGCGACCATCTCCCCTTCTTTCGGAGCAACATGTACCCCGGACGCCCTCTTGACATCGTGTGATTGGTCCCTACCCTTTTCGTCTTCGAAAGTGAAAGACACAAATACCTTACTGGCATTCAGGACTTTTGCCAATCTATTCACGACTTCAGCGGGAAGGAAGAATATGACCGGTATGAAAGTCCAGGAATGGCTGGATGCGCTCAGGAGGGAGAGGAATTGGGAGGAGGTGGGAGGCAGGAAATTACCTTTTGTTACTATCGTCCTCAAGTGAGTTCTCTTCCGTCCTTGACTGAATCTCCTTCTTCCCCAATGCTCTCCCATCCCACCGCGAGGGTAAGAGGTAGTAGGCACTCGGGAAAACATGTCACAGGTGGATTTGAGCTAATGTCAGTTTCTCAATTTTAGCAGTGAATGATGAGTACTCAGTTGAATATCTCAACTCTCTATCCGCGATAATCGTCCATGTCAGTTCTCTTGAAATTGAAATATGTGGATGTAGCTGATGAATAGATACTACAGAATGAAAAGACAGATTCAGAAACGATTTACAGAGCTTCGATCGCTTTAGGTAATCTGGTAAGTTTCCCCTCATTTGTACTCTCTCCTCCGTTCCCTTTCTCCCATTATCTGTCACTCAACCTTCATGTCAATGGAAGGCAGAGACTGGGGTTGGCTGGCCATGAAAGGGATTCGAGATGATGTTGAAGAGAGCTAATAGATAGTTGTGTTCCCAATCGGCAAAAGGGAATTTGAGAGAGAGCGATATCAAAACTGCTCGTAACCTCGTCAGTGAACGTGCCAAGGCATTAGGAGAAAAGAGATTGATTGATCTCAATGAGGAGATCGAGGCTTTGTAGGCGATACGGTCAAGCCTTCATATAAGTTTGCACTATGTCACGAGATCGATTTAGTGAGGAGGGGTCGATTAGAGGGAGAAGAAGTAAAAGAATAGATATTATGCTGCATGAAGAGAATGTACAATGAGTCGAACGATGTCTATGATGTGCGTCGAGGGGGATGTGGTGGATGTATGTATTACGATTTACATGCCAGCTGCGACTGCAGCTTGGGCTGAACGTTCCATACCCGTAACGTTACTTTTAGCCTCCAGCTTATCAAGGGGGTTGAATTGGTCTGTTGAGTTCTCGTACTAAAAGTCAGCATAACGTCGTACTACATCCCTCATTCCCGTCGTCATACTTGGATCCCAGCGTTCCCCAGTCTCCAGGAGACAGAAGTGATTGAGTGACCGATGGCGAGAGGAATGATAGACTTCGATCGGATAGGAGAGGAGGGGTGAACAAGAGACATAACTCACCTCCCACATATCGATAGCAACCTGACAACTCTCCCTAACCACAACAGGAGCTTCGGGCTTGACTGCCCATTCTCGTAAGATAGCCAATACATCCTCCCCCTTCTCGCCCTCGATCTCTTCCGCTCCATCGGATGCAATCCCTCCGAGAGCTTCAGCAGCTTCATGTCGGACCATATCGTCTTCTTTCTGGTCTCTTAGGACGTATAGTAAAGAAGGCACTGAATGGGGTGAACAGAGTTGACCAAAGATGTATGCTACTTCATGTCTGAAAATCAGCTGAATTCCGAGCTATGCTGAGGGCCGATCACGGTCACAGTATGGTAATCGGTAAATGGCGAGCGGGTGAAGTGGACATACCTGAACAAAGCACTTGCATCTCCAAATCCCTCAGCTAGAGCCAAAACAGCATCTTTTGATCCAGCTCCGAAATCCCTCAAGGCAAACATGGCTCGATATCGCTCGAATAGGGGTGATTTGGTATTCAGGAGGGCGGTTCGTAGATCTGGGATTGATTGCGGTAGGGAAGAAGGAGCTGGGTCTATTGTTGGGAAATCGGGGCTGATATCAGTTTGAGTCCTTTCGGTGAGGTGTACGGGTAGGATGATTGTGTGAGAAGCATCTACTGGCGCAATTTAGGGGACAGTGCGACTAGTAGCCTGTACTAGCGAGCGGCATGGGCAGCATCTTAGAAATCGAAAGGTTTGACACTCGCGCAGCCGTCCGCTGAAAGGGCTGACCCAGATAGAGACTCACTTTTGTTTTCTAGCCAATCCTTCCTCACTATGATCAAACTCGATCTTGCCAACTGCAATCTCACAAGTCTCTCTGACCTCTCTACTCTCTTCTCCTTCGCCCATATATTTCCTGAGTAGATCTAGACTGCTCTCGCTAGACAGTGCCCCAAGAGCCTCAGCAGCTTCATGTCGGACCATTGAACAGTGTTGATTTGTGGGGTTTACGAGAACGTTTTCGAGGATTGGGATCGCTTTGGGGTTTTGCAATTGCCCAAGAACGTATGCTAGCTCGTGTTTGAGTAATGGTGATGGATCGTTGAGACCTACATATCAGCTATATGGTCCACATGGATAGAAAGGGACATCGACATACCCTCTGCGACGATTCTTACTACTTCATCATTGTTAACCGCTTTGAGCATGAACAAAGCCCTGAATCGTTCGTGAAGCGGTGTAGATCCCGAGGTATTGAGTAGTGTAGCTTCAAGAGAGCTCATCTGAGCTGGAGTGACGGTGACAGACATGGTGTATAGGTGTATTGTATATGGACGGTAGTCTAGTACAACAGGAGGTGTGATCTGATTGTGAAAATCCAGATTTGACTTACGTAAGACAACACCTCCACTTCGGTAATCAGATTATGGATTCATGGATTGCTCACTGGTGTTGTCATGCAATACATACCATACCATACCTTATGAGACAGACTCAACGTTTACTACGACCAGCAATGACCAGTCAATACCCACTTCAATCCCTCCCTTTGCCTTCTCGTACACTTCAAAACACTCTCAAACCACTCGAACTAGATGATACACCAGTCAGTCAAAGACGATCGACAACGTTCAATCCCGCCACTCGGGGACTGTGGGCTAGAGTATATCCATTATGGTCACCTTGGCCTTTACGAGTGACGAAAGAGGAGTTATTGGAGATGGGGATTGATGTGGATGCCGGAGGTCAGGTCAGCGTTGATGATGTCCTTAGGAGATGGGACGTCAGTCCCGATTCAAATGGGCAGAATGGCGGGGGACTGAGTGTGGGCACATCAGATATCAGGATGAAACTTGAACCGAAATTACTTGGGATCAGTGCTGCGACACTGAAAGATAATTTACCACATCTCGACGTTGGGGATGCCGAATCACTATGCTCTTCTGCTGGAACGAAAGGAGACGACGGAAACGAAGCAAGGGATTCTTTAATCGATATCATCTCGGGAAGAAAGATCATTCAATCAAAAGACTATGGACCATGGTCAACCAGGTATTGCGGACATCAATTCGGTCATTGGGCTGGTCAACTTGGAGATGGGCGCGCTATCTCACTACTCGAAACTGAAAGTCAAAACGGAGGGAGACAGGAGATACAATTGAAAGGAGCTGGTCGAACCCCATTCTCTAGGACAGCTGATGGACTTGCTGTTTTACGATCTGGAGTTAGAGAGTTCCTCGGTGCTGAAGGTAAGCATCTTTACCTTCTATATCAAGCAAAGAACGCAGAGAGACAAGCTGACAAATAGCGGTGGCAGCGTTAGATATCCCTACGACCCGATCTCTAGCTCTCCTCACACACGACAATTCAATTTCTGTAGCCCGCGAGAACGGTCCAGAACCACCATCACTCTTAGCAAGAGTTGCACCATCCTTCATCCGTATAGGGCATTTCGAAGCTCTAAATCCAGGAAAAGCGGGGCATAATCACCATCAATTCTTCCTGGGTGGTCAAGGTTGGATGCACGATGAAGGGAGTGAAGCGGGTGAGGATAAAGGTCTTCTCGGAGGCCAGGGGAATCTAGAGGGTTTAAGAGACTTGACTGCCTGGTGCCAAGGTATCATGGGTGAGAAGACGGTAGAAGGGTTCGTGAGGGAGGTAGTGAGGAGGAATGCGGAGATGGTTGCGGGTTGGCAAGTAAGTTGATCGGGTAGTGCGCTCAGGTGCATAATCGGCAGGATGCTGACAGCAGGTCTACGGGTGGATGCATGGTGTTCTTAATACCGACAATATCAGTGTACTCGGTCTCACTATCGATTATGGGCCATTCGCGTTCATGGATGTATGGGATGAACAGCATATTTGTAGTAAGTAGTCATCAGGCTGTCCTTATCACCACTCTACACCCGTCTGAACGGTGTATACGTACCAAACGGAAAAGACGAAGGCTAACGTACAGACCACTCGGATCCATCAGGGCTATATTCATACAAAAATCAACCATCCAGAGTTCTCTGGTCACTTGACAAATTCGTAACCGCCGTCTCCCCTCTTATCGGATACGAGAGTATCAATGAAGGATTGAAGGAAGGGTTCAGTGAAGGTAAATCAGTGAGCGATATTGAAGAATGGAGTAAGAAGGGATTGGAGGTTATGAAGGGTTTCGAGGAGGAGTTTATGAAGGTCGAGAAGGAAGGTGAGAGGGTTGGGTGGATGAAGGTATGTTTTACTTTTCTTTCATTCCTAACCTCCTCCGCTTGCTCGACCACTATATCGCCAGCTTCGATGATCGCCCCAGTTCTGACTATTGCTCCGGATGAATCATTCAATTAGGACAACAACTGACGAACAGCGATTTGGCCTGAAAACATTTACCAATGCCGATAACCGCGATATCATCTCTGATTTCCTAACTCACCTTCATACCCACCGAGCCGATTTCTCTACTTCGCTCCGACATCTTTCCCTCCTCCGCCCATCATCCACTCCCGAACAAATCAGACCGTTCGCTCAAAAAATGCTTTCAGCTTCAATCCCAAATCCGACCGATCATAAGATCGAAGAGGCATCCAGGGATTTCATCCCTTACCTCGAACGATATTGTGCTCGTCTCTCTCAGTCTGAAGAGAGAGAAGCGTGGGAAGTATGTGAGGTTGAAGGAGATAGGAGAGGAATCAAGCTGGGTGGTGATGATAGTGGATGGGAAGAGAAAAGGGAGGTGGAGATGTTGAGATCGAATCCTGCTTTCGTATTACGTCAATGGGTGTTGGAGGAGTTGATTAGTAAATTGGAAGAAACAGGTGTGGAACGGATCGAAGAGGGTAGGAAAGAATTGGCTAGGGTATTGGATGTACGTCTGTTCCATCCTGTTCCATCTTTTCACCCCTCTCTCCCACTTCAGATGCCCCTCACCCTGCCACCTCGTCCCTCTTATCCGATGCAGAAGCTGACTGACCTCAGATGTCAACTCGCCCCTTCATAAACTGGTCCGAAGTCGGTCCTGAAGAAAAGAGATTATGTGGCTTGGGAGCAAAAGACATGTTGGGTTTCCAATGTTCTTGTTCCTCGTAGTCTTTTCGTCATATAGGACCGATGTTTCCCATTCCCATTGTCTTGCCGAGCTAGTGGGCCGACAGATACTTGTGTAGCCATATATTCCTTGTTCCTCATTTACACATACATGCTATGCTATGCACGATGCATTACCATAACCCAGGACTAGACTGTTTAATTCTGATATGGCCAGCGTTATAGAACTCTACGTTTCGATGAAGGTGATCTTGATCTATCTCTATCCCTTCTTCTATCGTCACTATTGGTCAGCGTGTCCAATCATGCACTTGGATGTATAGAGAAGGGGAACTCACTCGTATTTCCTGCTACTCTCCCTATCTCCCCTATCAGAACGATCTCTATCACTTCTCTCCCTATCCCTCCTATCTCCCCTATCGCGCTCATCGTACCTACTGCTCCTACTATATCATCAGCTACTCCTCTTACAATCGGCTCCTTCCACCCCTCTCCCGGCGAAACAACGTAAACTCACCTCTCATATTTCTCATCATCCCTCCTATGTCTCCTCTCCTCCTTTTCAACCTTTACATCCTCCACGAGTTCTCCAGCTTCACGCTTGACTTTATCCCCATGTCCAACAAGAGGCATCTCATCCGCGGGAGGTACCTGCGAGTGCACAGGAGTTTGAGGAACAGGAGGACCCATAGATCGAGAAGAAGGTCCAGAAGGCGCTGTAGGGGGTGCTTGTGGTCTTGGACCATATTGATTTGGACCACTGGGGGCATTTGGTGCGCCATATGCGCCTTGTGTTGGACCTTGTTGAGATTGAGCTTGACGAGCTGCCATTCGTTCGTCTGCGAATTGAGATAGGAGTTTACGTAGTTCGTGGTATCCCAAGTGCATCTGTAATTAGTATTGAAGCTGGTTGCGGAAAGGGAGAAAGACAAACCTTTCCTCCGAAATGATCTGCTAATCTCTTGTCGGAATCCAGAACCGACAACATGGCTCCCTTTTGGTCAGCGTAGTCCAACATCTAGACCACTGATACGGTCAGACGGCCTCGAACTTACACAAGTCTCACAAACTCTCAATTTCTGATGCCCACTAGCACCAGCTGTTTCATTCAGATTCTGTAATTCCTTCTCCTTCTCCCCCTTCAATCCTTTCAGAGCTTCGACAGCAGCGAGCTTCTCCATTGATTCTTCCACTTTTCCTGCTTCTCCCAAAGCCTCGATTTCTTCCGTTCCACCTTGAATTGATAGTTCGATTTCACCAATTTCTTTCATCTATCCATCAGTCAAGCTCTGCAGGTCAAAGCGGTAGCTTCGGCTGTATTGTCTGTATCGGCACCGGCCAGCTTCTGAACCTGAACAGCACAGAGGTCTCATTCGCAAGGGCCCAAGTCCAGGCCAGAGCAGAAGCCGAAGCCGAAGCTTCCACACTCAAGACTTACCAAATCCACCGTCTTTCTATTCTCCTCTGGAGTCTTCTCCAATTTCCTCTGAGCCATCTTGATACGTCTATCACAATCATCTACGAATCCATAAATGTGATTCTCGTGTTCCTGCTTGAACATCCCTATACGTGGATCTCTCGGTGTAGCTTCCAGGGCGGTTTTGAACTGTTTTAGGACAGCGTCGGAATGTACTTTTGGGCATGGGCCTATATCGACTTTCTGACTTGTTCAGCTCTCCGACTTTCTTTCGTTCAGTGGATGAAGATGTCAGGACATACCGTATTTCCAAATACTAAATGTGGACAAGTGCCAAATAGAAAGTTCCTACAGATCTTCTCATCCCACCATTCGTAATTCTGTTGTTTAATACCCATGGCTTCGGGCCCCATCATTTGCTTTCCATCAGCAAGCAAGCTCAAGATCCGAAGTAGAAAGAACATACCTCTAGGAGCCTACGTTGGATCTCTGCCATTTTACCCATCTTGCCCGAGTCTATTGTATATTGTATAGCGAATTCACGCGTTGATAGACAGACAGAGAGCGAGAGGCGGAGAAGCGGGGATAACCGAGATTTTGGTCGATTGTGGCAGTCACCTTAAAGCTGGATTCAATGCATGTTATGGGTAATGATGCAATATGGCAATGGTAATGATACGACAATGCTATGTGATGCTGATTTATTGATACAGAGATCCTCTCTCCTCTTTCGACTCGAATTACCACGGAATCCCGCTAATCCTTCACGCCCGCCCGCAGACGCTTATAATCTTCCTCTTTGAACCTAACCTCCATACAAGCCTTCATGTAATTCTCGGGAAGGAGTAAAGCGTCCTGAGGTAGATTGTCGAGGTACTTGAGTACTTCCTCCGCAGTGTTGAGAGCTAGGATCCGATCCCGGGAAAGCGTAAGGATAGACAAGGATGCTATCAATAGGAAACGTGGGCCTGTCGTCAGGTACTGCACGAATCACATCACCTGCGAAGAAACTCACCTTCGGCTAGGAGAGCGTCTATAACCCTCAAAGCAGTTGGCCAGGGTAGACATCGAATGAATAGCTGATTATACCATTTAGTCAGGAATTGACGTGCTGATATCAGCCCATGATCCGAGCCAGAGATGTGGTGAAGGACAGAAATAGAATGAAAGACTCACGATGAATCCCCAAATCCTTGAATTTCCGACTCAAAGCCTTCTCACTACCCCCTAATACAGCGGCGAAGACATTTGCATCAATAGCAACCCCATTCCCGTGGAAGTGATCTTTCATTAATCCATCTACTATTCCCGATAGTAGATAATAAGCGTCCTCAGCTACACAATGAATCAACAGTAGGCCTGCTATGATTGGTAGACTAGGTGGCAGTGATGTGTGGACGTTGGAATAGGCGGACAAGAGTGATCGAAGATCTTGAAGGCCTGTTGACTGCGTCTGGGAAGGGGCGAAAGCCGAGTGATCAGAATAAACACTGGCTGTCAGCTGCCTGCTCGAACAAGTCACCAGACGGGACAAGGGACATACCGGTTGACCTCCGTTTCCATCCGCTCATCCAGTCCGCCACAATCCTTGACCAATTCCTGGAACCTCCCCGCCTCACGCCTCGGCATGAGTGGACCAAGGAACCATGCCCACACCTTACCCCTCAAAGATGCCGGGATTCCAGATTCAGACGCTAGTTTTCGGATTTTCTTGGGCGCTCCATCGGACGGAAGAGGGGTGCTCACTATCGACAACTATCTATCAGCTTCTCACCCTGCCATCCGACCATCTTATGAGAGAAGAGGGAAGAGGCAAATCCTTCGAGGGGGAAAGGCACGGGAGGGGTCGCAAAAAGGGAGTCACATACCCATTTCCCCTCTGCCACACGATGATCACTTCCCGTGTTCCTACTCATATAAATCTCTGGCGTAGGACTCATATCCTTCAAGAACCCCCATTCGTCCGTTTCCGGCAATGGCAAACTCTTGGCGGAAACCCCACTAATATCACTTCGCGCCGTATCACTCCTCTTCATCCCAGGCCTTTCATCCAGTAAAGGACTCGAAGGAGAGGTGGGCGATAATAAAGACCTTTTTGGAGGTTGAATGATTTCGAAATCTAATCCATCTGCTTTCACGGTAGCCTCTGCGAAATCGGTATGAGAAATTCCTGCCGAGCTCTTCTTTTTATTGTTGAATGAAGGGGTACGTGACTGAGTTTGTTGAAGAGATGGGGACAATGATCTCTGGGAA